>Ga0268299_1004742_pt1 | contig 10180 bp, 6 predicted proteins | sample NOBtaG_FD_193484 | JGI IMG/M metagenome (GOLD analysis project Ga0268299, IMG submission 193484) | Activated sludge microbial communities from bioreactor in Nijmegen, Gelderland, Netherland - NOB reactor | ecosystem: Engineered > Bioreactor > Aerobic > Activated sludge | place: Netherlands... | reverse complement strand
CTCAGCCGCGCCCCGCGTTTCCGCCTGGTGTTCTTCATGGGCTTCACTTTCGGCCTGCTCGTGTGGCTTCCCATGACGCTGCGGCATGGCGCGACCGAGTCGGCCTTCGTCTCGAACTATCTCACCTTTGTCAGCGTTTATGCGCTCATGCTGCTGGGCGAGGTGAGCTTCTGGAACACATTCGGCTTCGATCGGGCGGCAGTGCAACTCTACTACGTCACACCCGTGCCCATCGGCGTGGTGCTTGTGGGCAAGAACTTGGCCTCGGCGGTTTTCGTGTTTCTCGAAATCACGGCGGTGACGGCGGTGTGCGCCCTGTTTCGCATGCCCATCACCCTGAGCAAGCTGGCCGAGTCGTACCTGGTGGCGCTGATACTGGCGTTGTTCCTGATCGCCGTGGGCAATCTCGCTTCGATCTACTATCCGCGGCCGGTGGACCCGTCTCAGTCCTGGCGCCGGTCGGCTGCCGGCAAAATGCAGGCGATGCTGATGTTCGCGTATCCGGTGCTGAGCTTCCCCATCTTTCTCGCCTACCTCGCGCGGTACGCCTTTGAGAGCGATGCCGCCTTCTACGGCGTGCTAGGCTTCGCCGCCGTGTTGGCGGTGACGGTCTATTGGATTGCGCTCGAATCCACGGTGCAGGCGGCGGATACCCGCAAGGACGCTATTGTGACCGCGCTCAGCCAGGGGGAAGGTCCGGTCAGCGGTTGACGTGGAGGAGCCGGACCTCGTCCGGCTCAAACTGTACACCACCGTCTAGAAGCGTCTTCGCCGAAATCCGTTCGGAGAAGAGCTTCGAATGCGCGTGAGCCTGCCGCTGCGTCACCCAGTGATAGATCTCATGGGCCACAACGCGAGCCAGGGCGCGGCCGTAAACAGCATTGGCCTGGCGTAACTCTGCCCCCGTCATGACAGGGCGAATGTATTGGGCTACGGCGGCGCAATCGACGGTGACCAACGGCAGGAGCTTGCCGTCGACTCTAGCCAGACGGGCGAGTACGGCGCCTTCGCTGTGGGAGGCGGCGAACGGAGCCGGTTGGCAGGGTCCCACGAAGTGGAGTGAAACGACGTGGCGCGCGGCGCCGAGGTACACATACGGCCCATCGACGTGCACGTGCAGATCGAATCCGGCGCCGCCGAAAAGTCCCGCGAGTTCGCGCCGCATCCCAATTGCCGTTTCCTCCGCCGGTGGGGAATCGAACTCAACCAAAAGCGCGATTTGAGCCTGTGCAAGTGGGGCAATAGAGACAGTTGCCGCGAGAAGGCCGGCGAAACGCATGGATGATTGATCTCCAACCACAGCATGCGCCGGCGAGGTAAAGATCGAATGCGAGCGAGGTAAAGGAATCGAAAACGGAACGCCCTACAGTCCGCCGGCGATCGTGTCGACGGTAATGCGGCGAAGGCGCGACAACTCCTCTTCGCCAAGCCTGACTCCGTCGGCCAGCAGGTGCGACGCCTCGACCCGCTGCCGGAACAACGGCGAGGTGGTGTGCCGTTTCTCGTTCATGGCCCAATGCAGCAGTTCGTGGGCGACCACCCGCGCCAGCGCGCGGCGGTACAGAGCGTCGATACGGGGGATGTCCTCCGAGTTCAGCCCGGAGGCAATGTATCGCGAGACGGCCGCGCAATCCACCTCAATCAGATCGAGAATGCGCCTTCCTGCTCTATGTACATAGGCCAACGTGCGAACGGAGGATTCGCGCTTCGTGATCGCCGGTGGCGCTACGCATGGATTGGAGAAATGAACCACTGCGGCACGCTCCTTGCGGCCTCGCAGAGGACGGGTGACAATCTGGCGAACACTAACCCCCAGGCCGGCCGCGCCGAACAACTCATCCAGCTCTTCGTGGACGGCCTCTACCACGCCGGGAGCCGGCGCTTCGTCAAACTGCACCAACACAACCATCACATCCTGCGCCTGGGTGACACCCGCCGCGAGGATGAGGAGTATCCAAGTAGCCAGCAGCCGCACTGCGTTTTCCCTCTATGCACTTGTTCGGCCATAGATGGGAAAGTAATAGCGGAGAGTTTCCACAACTCTGCGATTACGCGGGGGCCAGTCCGGGCCGCGCCCGCACGCCGGGTCCGCGCCGCATTTTCGCTCCAACCGACTTCCTCAGCGCTTAATCCAGATCGGACTCGACCAGGCCATTTGGTCGTCGTGCTGTTGGATGCGGACGTAGTAATAGCTTTCCCCCGCGAGCGGCTGGCCATCCTGGAAGGTCATCTCGGCCTCCAGCCTGTTGGGATGCGTGGTCATCAGGAACTGGTTGTTGCGCACGATGTCGACCTGCCGGATGGGTTTCGTGCCGGTGACTTTCACCTTGAGCCGGAACGGCCCCTTGTCTTCGACGATCGCGCCTTGGAGAAACTCGCCGGTATTGGTGGCGAGCCGGTAGTCGAGGATGATGTTGTCCGTCGATCCGTAACTTTGGCGGCGGCGCATGGCGTTCAGCAGGCCGTCGCGCGTGAACTCCTCGGCCAGCGTGCAGGCGTATGAGATATGAGTCGACAGGTGATCGGAACTGGCTTGAACGCCGAGCTTGTAGCCCTTGGCCCAGGCGTTCCAGACATACCCGGCGGGACGGAAGCCCCCCGGCGCCGACGACGGCTGCTCCGCGTTCGCGGCTTTGGGCGCGCCGAGGTACTCGTTAGACACACGGTCGCCCTGGTAGATCTCCACCAGCGGCTCAACCTCGGGATCGTTATCGCGCCAATCGGTGCCCATGCTGGACGCCGAGGTGTGCGAGATGGCGATGCCGTTGTACTTCTTCAGGTACTCATACAGCGGCTTGGCGCCGGTAACGCCCTTCTGCTCGCGTTGCGGGATCGGCAGCGTGGGGTTGCCTCGCTTGGCGAAAATGACGTTGCGGTGGCCGTTCGGGTACGGCAGGCTGCGCTCGTATCCGTAGAGCGGAACGAACGTGCCAGGGACGTGAAAGACATCGGCCATCTGTTGCAGCAGGAAGTTGACGTAAGGCTCATCGGGGCCGGCCGCCCCGTTGTGTTCGCTCACCATGAGAAAGTCGAGCTCGGCGGCGTCGACCGCATAGCGGTAGGTGTCGAGCAGCGAACCGTCGTTGTTGCCATCCATTGAGAACTCGGTGTGGCGATGTGTGTCGCCGCGATAGATCTTGAACTGCCGGTTACCGGTGGCGATCACATGGCCGTGGATGCGGTCGAGATCCGCTCGCTCGTTGGGGTGGATCGGCCACCACTTGATCTCGGCCGCCGGCGACGGCTTCAACACCGGGGGAAGGCCCGCCGAATCCACGGGAACGCGCGCAAGATTCACCTCACCGCGCTGGTAGAGAAAGCCTTCGTAGTCGCGGCGGTCGAACGGGTAGGCGATATAGAGGCCATCCGCCGTTGCGGCGATAGCGGATCGCATGTCCTGGCGGCCGTAGCTCTCCGGAAGTTGAACCGGACGCGACCAGCCGGCGCCTTCGGCGCGCGTCAGGTAGATCTCCCAATTGGCCCTGTGGAGCGGCGTATCCGACGGCATGTCGGGCTGGCGGATCATGCGGTGGCGGAAGCTCATCCAGACGCGGCCATTGACGTCTGCGGCGAGCATGGGTAGGTCGTTGAACCCGCGCAGGGCGGCAGGCATCGACTCCTCGAAACGGGCGGCGGGCTCCTGCAGGCCGGAGTTGCCGAGCACGGCAGTTTTTACGACGCGCCACGAATAGAGCGCCGTGCCTTCGATCTTGGGCAGGAAGCCGGTGTCCTTGCCCCACTCGAAGCCCGACTCGTTCCAGGCGATCCAGAGACGGTTCCGCGAGTCGCAGGCGATGGACGGGTAGGCTTCGAACTTGCCCGTGGCCGCGATAGGAGTTACGGCGCTCCACGCGCCCTTCTCCCAACGGCGCACCACCACATCGTAATTGCCCTTGTCGTATGTGTCCCAGGCGGCGTAGATGCGGCCGGCGTTGTCGGCGGCGAGCACGGGAGCCCAGTCGTTGGCCGGACTCGTGGAGACGGTTTCGGCGGGTTGCCAGCCACTCTGCCAGCGGCGTGCGACGATGTCGGATTTTCCGTTCCGAAATCCCTGCCAGGCCGCCCACACGGCTCCCTCGGAATCCGTTGTGAGATTGACGTAGATATCCGGTTGCGGCGCGTCGCTCAGGCGTTCGATGGAGCTCCAGGCCCGGCCATCCCAGCGGCGGGCGTAGACGTCGAAATTGGCGTTGACCTGGGCGGACCAGACGAACCATACGCCGCCCTGGCCATCGCGCGCGGCTTTCACGACGAAAACGTCCGTGTGATCGCCGGAGACTTTCTCGATCGAGCTCCAGTTGCCGCCGCTTCTGCGCCGGGCCATGACGGCGTTTTTGCCGTTCGAGAACTCGACCCAGGCGGTCCACAGGCTGCCATCGCCCGCCGCGGCGACCGTGGCGAAGTCGGAATCGAGCGTGGGGTTGGAGACGCCATCCATCGAGGGGAGGCGCTCGATGGACACCTGGCCCGCAAGCTCGCCCTTTCGTCCGCCCAGCTCCATCGTGAACGGCCGTACCTCGAACGCGCCGTCGGACGTTTCGATCTTAAGCGCGGTGGCGCCCGAGCCCCGTACTTGAACGACGACGCCGGGCTGGCGGATGTAGGTGAGCTGCGGTTCGATGAACGGCTTCTCCCAGGCGCGCTTCACGAAGTTCGGGGCCTTCCAGGTGGAGAGCGTCCAGCCCAAATTCGTGACGGCATCGCCGGGCCGCGGCCGCCAGTTGCGGACCGTCAGCACTTCTCCACTCGAGACGCTGAGCTTGCCGTTCCACGAACGGGCCTCGGTGTCGAGCAATCCCAGTTCGATTCGCACCTGCGCCACGTCGTTGGCGAGATACGACGGTTTAGCCGCGACGCCCTGCGAGAGCACCACATCCGGCTGCAACACCAACCACAAGGCCGCCCCCGCCCCCACTACACCGAGGCCGGCCATCCAGCCCGTCAACCGTTTGGATGCCCTCATTGCGCCCTCTCCTTCCACTCCAACACCGCGCCATAAGCGCGGAGTTTCTTGGTCAGCGCCTCGGCGTCGACGTCCTGCACGGCGGCGTTCGCGTCGATGGCCATGCGCGCGGCCAGACCGGCTGCCTGGCCCATGATCATATACACCGGCTCCATGCGCAGCGTCGAATAGGTGACGTGGGAAGAAGAGACGCACACCGGAACCAGTAGATTCGCCGTTTCCTTCTTCTTGGGAAGCAGTACGCGGTAGGGGATCTGGTAGGGCTTGACGGCGACCTCCATGTTGCCCTCGTTCTGCACTGTGCCGTCCGGTTCGACGTAGCGCTGCACATGATGTGAATCGGAATTGTAGCTGCCCATGCCGATTACGTCGGGCTTGGTGAGTTCGGTTTGAATGTCCTTCTGTGTCATCACCCAGTCGCCCACCAGGCGGCGGGCTTCGCGGACGTAAAGCTGATGCGGCCAGTGATGTGTGTCGATGAACTCGTCGGCGCAGAGGCCCCAGCGCTTTATCTCCCTTTGGATATCGGCGGGCACACGCGGCTCGTTCTGAAGGAAGTGGAAGAAGCCGGCTGTGTAGTCGATATGGGCCTGCCAGATTTGGGCGCGTTGGGAGTATGTGGATTCCGGGTAGCTCCAGCTTGCGCCGATGTAATCGGTGGAGAACGCGCCGCGGTTGTTGATGTCGGTTTTCGACGGCTTCTCCAGGCGGGAAACGATCAACATTTCGTTTAGGCGGGGCAGGCGCTTGTTCGCTTTCTCGAACGACTCGATCCAGCGCAGCCACAGCTCATAGCGCGCGGCGCTGTAGTTGGCGGGTTTGGGAACGGAGACCTGGTTCATCGGGTCGTCGGAAAGGCACATGCGGAAGTTGTAGGCCTGCACCTTCTTGTCGGCCGCGCCGATCTCGCCGCGTGGCGTGGACTGGATCTCGGGCAGCAACTGTTTGTTGGCGTCGAGGGCGGAGACAGGGTAATCGAACGAGTGGTTCCGGTCCTTGGGACGCACGCCGGCGAGCGATTCACCATATTGAGCCGACCCTTCGCGGCCCACCGTGTAGCTGGCTTTCGCGTGCTTGAGCAGGTCGCCTTCATACGTGGCGTCCATGAAGACTCGGGCGGCGAAGCCAACGCCGTTTTCAGTGTAGAACTCGCGGATCCGGTTGCCGCGCTTCTTCACGCCGTCCTCCTGCCGCAGGCGATGCCCATAGAAGACCTTTACGCCGGCCTCTTCGGTCCATTGCTTGAGAACCTTTTCGGCGACATGCGGCTCGAAGTACCACACGATGTCCTTGCCGTATTCGCGGCCTACGCGCTGGTAGAACTCAAGCGACATGCCGCCGATGGTCTCCTTTTTGCCGTGGTCGGTGCGGCCAAGGCCGCCGGTGGTCATGCCGCCGAGGTGGCGGCCCGGTTCGACGAGGGCAACCTTGAGGTTTTGCTTGGCGGCGGCGATGGCCGCGACGACCCCTCCCGATGTTGCGCCGTAAACCACGACATCGAAATTCTCGGCGTGTGCGGCGAATCCGATCAGCGCAAGGACGAGGCGTTTCACTTGCGAGTGTCCTCTTTCCAGGCGTGGATCGCGCTCTGCAACTCGTCTGCGATCTGGGGTTGAGAGCGGCGGAGATTGCGCTTCTCCCCCGGATCGGCTTCGAGATCGGAGAGCCAGACGGCGTCGTCTCCCTTCAATTCGCCGCGTGTGTCCGGCGTGCGGCCGTATTCGTTGCCCTTGAGCACGAGTTTCCAACGGCCCTTGCGCGCCGCCGCCTGCTGGCCGTTCTCCCAGAAGAGCGCGCCGTGCGGCGATGGAGCGGCTTGCGCCGCGACGGGCAGAATGTCGCGGCCATCCAGTTTGTATCCGGCCTCGGGGGCCGCTCCGGCGGCCTGCCAGATGGTGGGAGCGATGTCCATGGTCATCACCAACTCGTTGTTCACCTGGCCCGGCTTGATGCGCGCGGGCCAGCTCATGACGCCGGGCACATGCATCCCACCGTCGAATAGGCTGAACTTGAATCCGCGGTAGACGCCGTTGTCGCCCGCCGTGGCGGGCTTTTGGTCCAATCCGGCGCGCGGCTCGGTAGTGGCCCCGTTGTCGGCGGCGAAGAAGATAAGCGTGTTCTCGAGCAGACCATGGCGATCGAGCGCCTTGCGGATAGCGCCCACGCCATCATCCATCGCCGCGAGCATCGCGGCATAGGTCTGGCGTTCTGGCGGCAGGTTGGGGAACCGCTGCTTGTACTTCTCGGGCGCATGCATCGGGTAGTGAACGGCGTTGTAGGTGACGCACAGGCAGAACGGCTCGGACTTGTGCTTGTCGATGAAGCCGACGCTCTCCTGCGTAATGCGTTCGGTGAGGTATTGGCCATCCTCCCAAATCTCTTCGCGATTGCGGTAGAGCGAATGGAAGTTCACCGTGCGGTTCTGCGGATTCGATTCGCCCCAGTAGTATATGTGCGAATAGAAGTCGACGCAGCCTGGCAGGAATCCGTAAAAGTAGTCGTAGCCGCGCGCATTGGGGACGGTATCGGTTGTGCTGCCGAGGTGCCACTTCCCGATGAGTCCGGTGGCGTATCCAGCGCTCTTGAGACGGCTGGGGAGCGTGTGCTGATTAAGGCCGAGAGGCAGTCCGTTCGTGCCGACGCCGGCGCGGACGGGGTAACGGCCGGTTTGCAGTGCGGCGCGCGACGGGGCGCAGACGGGCGCGCAGGAGTACCAGTTCGTGAAGCGGACACCGGATTGCGCGAGTTCGTCGATGTGCGGCGTCTTCACGTCTTTGGCGCCATAGCAGCCCAGATCGTGCGAACCCTGATCGTCGGACATGATGACGATGAAGTTCGGCCTGCGGGTCTGTGCTGCTGCGGGCAGGGCGGCTCCAAGGGCTCCGGCGGCCGCGAGCCATGCTCTTCGATCCATCATGCGGCTCACTTTATCATGCGCATTGCAATTGCTTCACCGGCGCGGAAGAATAACAACCGTAATGCTAACCCGACGTCATTTCTTCGCTTCCACACTCGCCGCCGCGAATCTCCCGGCCTTTGGACAGGGCGGCGCGCGTCCCAATGTCCTCGTGATTCTCACGGACGACCAGGGTTACGGTGACATCGCCGCACACGGGAACACGGCTATCAAGACACCCAATATGGACAAGCTCCACGCGGAGAGCGTGCGGTTCACCGATTTCCACTGTGCGCCGATGTGCACGCCGACACGTGGGCAACTGATGAGCGGCGTCGACGCGCTGCGAAACAAGGCCTGCTCGGTGACGGCCGGCCGCGCCGTGCTGCGGCGCGACCTGCCAACCATGGCCGAAGTTTTTCGTGAGAACGGGTACAACACGGGCATATTCGGCAAGTGGCACCTGGGCGATAGCTACCCGTACCGTCCCATGGACCGCGGTTTCCAAACCGCGAAGTATCATCTCGGCTTTGGCATGTCGTCCGCACCGGAGTTCGACAACGACTACGTCGACGGCCGCTATCGCGACAACGGGGTCGAAAAGCGGTTCAGCGGCTACTGCACGGATTTCTGGTTCGGCGAAGCGATCGCGTGGATGAGGAAGCGGCAGCAGGATGGCGAGCCGTTCTTCTGCTATCTGCCTACCAACGCGCCGCACGGGCCGAACTGGGTGGCGCCCAAGTATTCCGATCCCTACCGGCGCGACAAACTGCCGGCCGAGTTCTTCGGGATGATCGCGAACGTCGATGAGAATCTGGGGAAGCTGGAGCAGTTTCTGGCGCAGTCGGGCCTCCGCGACAACACGATCGTGATCTTCATGACGGACAACGGCGGCACGCAGGGCGTGAACTTCTTCAACGCCGGCATGCGCGGGCGCAAGGCGCAACTCTACGAAGGCGGGCATCGCGATCCCTGTTTCGTACGGTGGCCGAAGGGGAACCTGCGTCCCGCGGGCGACGTAGACTACCCGGCGCAGGTGCAGGATGTTCTCCCGACACTTATCGATTTGTGCTCTCTGAAGGCTCCGGCGCGGGCGCGGTTCGATGGCGCGACCCTGGCGCCGCTACTGCGTGGCAAGGCGGAGATGCCGGACCGGATGATGGTGGTCCAGTACGGGCAGGTCCCCAAGAAGTGGGAATCCAACGTTATCTGGAACCAGTGGCGTCTGGTGAACGGCACGGAACTGTACGACTTCCGTGCGAATGTAGCCGAGGATCGCGAGTTGGCGGCGTCCCATCCCGATGTGTTGGCGCGGATGCGGGCGCACTATGAAAAGTGGTGGGCCTCCGTCGAGGCGGGCGTACGGGAGCCGGAACCGGTGGCGGCAATCGGATCGCCTCACGAGAGGGTGACGATGTTGTGCTCGGCCGACTGGTGGGAGATCTATGCCGACAATCCGGGCCACGTTTCCAACGCGGTGGGCGGAACCAAAGGCGCGCCGTGGTACCTGACGGTCGCCGAGTCGGGTGAATATCAGGTCGAGTTATCGCGCTGGCCGTTCAATCTATTGCTACCCCTGACGGCGTCTCGCGAGCCACAGAAGCTGACGTACGGCAGTTTACCGGCCGGAAAAGGTGTGCCGATTGCCGGGGCGAAACTCAAGGCGGGCGCGGCGCCGGAACTGGCCGTGAAAGCGGCGCCGGGCGATCGCAGCGTGACATTCCGAGTGAAACTCGACAAGGCGGTCCGAATTCCGCTGCATGCGTGGTTTACGGGAGCGGGCGGCGAGGATGTATGCGGCGCGTTCTATGCGCGGATACAGAAGGTCTGATCGGCGCGGCTACCGTTTGCGAAGGGGAAACTCCCGATCGAACTTCGGGTTCATCCTGCGCGCGACATCCAGCGCCGGGTGGCCCTCCGGCAGATCGACGAGCCGGAACGCGGCGCCGTTGGCCCGGTCCTTTTCGAGGCCTTCGCCCATGCTTTTCAAGTAGGTAATGAATTCCTTGTCGTCGCTTCCTGGCGCGCCCTTAAATATGAGAATGTAGGCGTTCTCTTTGAACGGAATCTGAAAGCCGGTGGGTATGTTGTCGCCGAACCAGTAGAGGCTACCAGGTTTCATCGTGTGCCAGCGGCCGAGGCTTTTCAGTCCCCATGTGCCACGCACCGTGTAAATGATGGAGCCCTTGGCGTGCGGGTGTTCTTCGAGGTAGAGCCCAGCGGGCATGTCGATGAAGTGGGCGCGCATCTCCGGTACGCGCAGCAGCGGGCCGATGCGGCCTTCCAGCGTGTCGACGGAAGGAACCTTCCGGAAATTCAGG
>Ga0268299_1004741_pt1 | contig 10181 bp, 1 predicted proteins | sample NOBtaG_FD_193484 | JGI IMG/M metagenome (GOLD analysis project Ga0268299, IMG submission 193484) | Activated sludge microbial communities from bioreactor in Nijmegen, Gelderland, Netherland - NOB reactor | ecosystem: Engineered > Bioreactor > Aerobic > Activated sludge | place: Netherlands... | reverse complement strand
GCAAAAGATCAAATTTGGCTGAAAATGCGTGTGTCGATCTCTCAGTGTCCTACGCGTTCATTCGTTCGAAACGTCGATTGTTAATTTTGAGATAGGTTCATATCAAGTCTGCCGCGGGCTAGGCGCTCACCGGATTCACGTCCCGTTGACTGATCATGTCTCCCATAGCCACGACGATTTTCCGCGGGCCGGCGAACGGCGCGCGGGCGTGGGCCACCAGCATGTTGTCGAGCATGAGCAGATCCATCTCACGCCACGGAAACCGCACCGACGTCCGCTCGTAGAGCTCGCCGATTTCCGCCGCCGTGTCGTCGTCGATCGGAGAACCGTCGCCGAAGTACACGTTGCGCGGCACCCGCTCGAGGCCCAGTACCTCGATCAGCGAATTCCGCACCGCCGGTTCCAGATACGAAACGTGGTGCAACTGGATCTGGTTGAAAAACACCCACTCGCCGGTTTTCGGATGTTTGATGATCGCCGGACAGACCTGTCTAGTCCGCAGCCCTCCGTCGGACGTCCAGTCCCATTCGACGCCGTGCTGCCGGCAGGTCTCTTCGACCGCCGCTTTGTCCTCGGTGTGGAAGAAATCCTGCCAGCTGACGTCGAACCCCGGCGTGAAATTTCTCACATACATCAGCGCCCGCTCCTGAAACTTCACGCGCAGTTCGGGACGCAAACGCTCGTACACGGCGCGGCAGTCCACGATGGGCGTCTCGCCGCCCTCTGGCGCGGCCTGCACGCAGAAAAACGACTGCTTCAACGGCCAGCGCTGCAGATGCGAGCTTTCGTTGTGAAAGAGAATCGCCTTGTCGGCCGGATACGGCGTGGATCCGTACACGTGGCGTCCGGCTTTCTCGCGAGGCAGATCGCCGTATTCGCTGAACAGCGCGGGACACAATGCCTGGGCGACTTGCTCGAAGTCTTCGATCCGCCTGATCGAAAATCCCCGGAACAGGACGGCCCCGTGCTTGAACAGGTCCTGTTCAACTTTCGCCCGGTTATCCTGCGCCCATGCGGCAAGGTCCACGTCGTCGACCGCCGGCTGCAGGACCAGAGGCAACGTCTGGTCCGGCGCCAAGTACCGCCGCTCGACCAGCGCGCGCTGGGCTAGATTGACCGCCTTCGGTTGGATGCTCTTGAACCGCTTGAGCTTCCCCTCCTCGCGCTGCTTGGATTCGATCATGGCGGACTCCTTTGCTGTATGAGATAGCACCTCGAACGCGGACAGTCTCGCCTCCGGCTGGGCCGCAATGTTTCCGAGCAGTGTCGCGAACCGCTCCGACAGGGCGGCGACCGTGGAGGCATCGAAAAGGTCCGTGCTGTACTTCCACAGCCCGGTCAGGCCTTCCTCGGCTTCTTCCATGAACAACCCGAGGTCGAATCTTGCGACTTCGCTCTCGAGTTCGAGCGCGCTGACCTCGAGTCCCGGCAATTCCATGGACGGCGGCGGCACGTTTTGCAGCACCAGGAGCGCCTGAACCAGCGGGTTGCCTCCCAGATCGCGCTTGAGTTTCAAGGCCTCCACGATCTTCTCGAACGGCAGGTCCTGGTGGGCATAGGCCTCCAGGGCCGTCCGCCGTACTTGAGCCAGCAGTTCCAGGAACGTCGGATTGCCACTGAGATCATTGCGGAGCGGCAGCAGGTTGACGAAGAACCCGACCAAGCCTTCCGTCTCCTGACGGTTGCGGTTGGCCACGTCGGTCCCGACCAAGATGTCCTCCTGTCCGGTCGTGCGGAACAGCAGCGTGTTGAACGCGGCCAGCAACGTCATGAACAGGGTCACGCCGTGTCTCCGGCTCAGAGCACGCAACCGATCGGCGTGCTCTGCCGGAACCGTGAAGACGTGGCGCGCGCCGCGGAACGTCTGCACCGCAGGCCGCTGCCGGTCCGCCGGCAGTTTCAAGACCGGCGGGTTGCCTCCCAAGCGCTGTTTCCAGTAGGCCAGATGCGCTTCCAAGACGGGTCCCTGCAGCCACTGACGCTGCCATCGGGCGAAATCCGCGTACTGCACCGGCAACGGCGGCAGCTCCGCCGTCGCCGCGCTTTCTGCCGCTTGCCCGACGTGCGCGCGATAGAAGACCGCCACCTCGTGAGCCAGCAGCGTCATCGACCAGGCGTCCGCGGCAATATGATGGAGCGTGACGAGCAGGACATGCTCTTTCTCGTCCAGACGCAGGAGCCGGGCGCGAATCGGGCGATCCTGTTCCAGCCGGAACGGCCGGCGGACTTCCCGGGCGGCGGCCTCCCGCACCGCCTGATCCCGCCGGTCTTCCGGCAGCCCGCTCAGCTCGTCAAGCGGCAAGGAGAATCCTCCGGCGGCTCCGATGATTTGCGCCGGCTCACCGTCGATTTCACGGAACGTGGTCCTCAACGCTTCATGCCTGGCGATCACCTGTTCGAAACTGTGAGACAGGGCGGCCAGATCGAGCGCACCCGACAGGCGTAGGGCGAACGGCATATTGTAGGAACAACCGTCCGGCTCCATCTGCGCGAGGAACCATAGCCGCTGTTGGGCAAACGACAGGGCGCTCGCCCCCCCGCGTTCGGCCGGTGTGAGCGGCATCGGAGGAGCCCCCGGACCCCCGTTCAATGCGGAGCGGACCTGCTCGATGACACCACTCATCGCCGTCACTGTCGGCGCCTCGAACAGGCTCCGGAGCGGCAGCTCGATCTGGAACGAGGACCGGATCCGGGAGACGACCTGCGTCGCCAGGAGCGAATGGCCGCCGAGTTCGAAGAAGTTGTCGTGGACGCCGACGTGCTTCACGCTCAAGACGTCGGCCCATATACCGGCGAGAATTTCCTCTGTCGGCGTTCCCGGATCCCGTTGAGCGTTCGATTGATTGTACGCAGGAGCCGGAAGGGCCTTGCGGTCCACCTTACCGTTGGGAGTCAACGGAAACTCATCGAGCATGACGAAGGTCGCTGGAACCATGTAGTCCGGGAGTTGATCGTGAAGGATTCGTTTCAATTCTTCCGGCGAAATGTTCGATCCCGTTTCAGGCACCACATACGCAATGATTCGCTTGTCACCCTGTTCGTCCCGCACCACCACGACGCTGCGCATGACCTGCGGGTGCCGACTCAAGGCAGACTCGATCTCACCTAATTCGATTCGATAACCACGCACCTTGACCTGATGGTCCAAACGTCCCAGAAACTCCAACGTCCCGTCCGGCCGGTATCGGGCCTGATCCCCGGTTCGATAGAGCCTCTGGCCCGGTCTGATTCCAAACGGATCGGGAATAAAGCGAGCCGCAGTCAGACCCGGCTGTTGCCAATAGCCTCGCGCCAAACCCTCGCCGCCGATATACAACTCTCCCGGAACTCCGATCGGGGCAAGATTGAAGTTCGAATCGAGCAGATAGATCTGCGTGTTCGCGATTGGCCGCCCGAGCGGTACGACATCGTCGGCGCTTTTCACAAGAGCCGCCATCGACCACACGGTCGTCTCGGTCGGCCCGTAGAGATTCCACGTTTCGAGCCCCTTGGAGAGAAACTTGCGCGCCAACTCAAGCGGAAATGCTTCACCACCGCACAGCACGCGCACCGGCGGGACCGGTGCGGCATCCGGCAACAGCCGCCATCCCGAAGGCGTAGCCTGCATGACCGTCGCGCCGCGCCGTTCCAACTCCTGAGCGAGTCGCGGCCCATCCACAACTATGTCGCGGTCCATCACCACCGTTCTGGCCCCGACCATGAGCGGCAGGAACCATTCCAAGAGCGCAATATCGAATGAGATCGATGTGGTGGCGGCGACAATGTCCCGGCTAGAAAATCGTAATGTTTCCTGCATGGCCTGGAGAAGATTCACGGCGCCAGCATGTCGAACCATGACCCCCTTGGGCCGACCGGTCGACCCTGAGGTGTAGATGACATAGGCGAGCTGTTCGCTGCTGCAGGGAACACATGGTTTATCTTGAGATTCACGGTCTATTCGTTCCCAGTCGCCCAGATCGAGTACACGCCGTTCCTCCGTGCCCACAGCCGCCAACAGCGGTCCTTGCGTCACCACCACGGCAACCTGAGAATCGTTGAGCATGTAGGCGAGCCGGCCAGTCGGATAAGCCGGATCCAGCGGCACATAGGCGCCTCCGGCTTTGAGGACTCCCAGGATCGCGACAAGCAGGTTCAGAGATCGCTCCAGACAGATCGCGACCCGTACATCGGGACCAACCCCCTGCTTCATGAGACAGCGCGCCAGCTGATTCGCTTTGGCGTCGAGCTCTCGATACGTAAGGTCCACTCCTTCGCTCGACAGAGCGATGCTCTCGGGCGTCCGAGCGGCCTGAGCCTCGAACAGGTCCGACAGGCACTGATCGGATGCATACGACCGGCGGCTATCGTTCCAGTCCCTCAATAGACGTTGTCGCTCTTCGCCGGACAGGATGGGCAATTCAGCTAATCGAGCGTCGGGCTTTTCGATCATACGCTCCACGAGCGCAGTCCAATGACGCCCGATCTGTCCCACCATCTCATCGCTCAGGTGACGTCGATCATAGGAAAAGACCACGGCGAGCCGTTCTTCCGGTACCACAGTGATTGTGAGCGAATAGTTCGTCCATCCTTCCACGTCGACGGCTTCGACGCCGAATGTACGGCCGTATTCCTCCACAGCCTTGTCGAGCAGGTAATTTTGAAAGACGAGCACGCTATCGAATAGTGACGTACCCCGCCGGATGTCGCTCCAGCCTTGAATTTGCACCAATGGGGTGGCCTGATACTGGCGCAATTCGACGTTGACCTCTTGAATGCCTCGAAGCCACTCTCCTAAACGGTCGGTCGGCCTTACCCGCAGCCGTAGAGGCATTGTGTTGATGAACACACCCAAGACGGCGTCGCCGGCCGTCAATTCTCGTGGTCGCCCCGAGACCGTCACCCCGAACAGTACATCGTCTGTGTCGCTGTAACGCGCGAGCAGCAACGCCCAGACGCCTTGGATAACCGTGTTCAAGGTCACGCGCTGCGATCGGGCGAAATGTTCAAGCGCGCGCAAGGTTGCAGCGGGAAGATCCAGCCGCCACTCACCGTAGGGCGCGCGATCGACCGCGTGATGCGTTGCCCGTTCCGGCAGTCTGGTCGGCTGCTCCACACCGCGCAGATGTTCCCGCCAAAACTTCTCACCCGCCGAAAGATCCTGCTGCAAGTACCACCTGATGTATTCCCGGTAAGGAGGAGCGGGCTTCAGGGTCACAACCTCGCCACGTCGCAGGCTTTCGTATGTTGCCATGACCTCCTGTACCAACAGCGCCTGGCAAGAGCCATCCAGAATGGCATGATGCAAGCTCCAGATGGTCCACCACGACTGCTCCGTCCGCCGGATCAACGCGAGTCGCATCAGCGGCGGTCGGTCAAGTGTGAAACCGCGAAGACGGTCGGCGGATAGATAGTCGTGCAAGGCCCCCTGTCGGGCGTAGTCATCGGCAAGATCCCGCCAATCGAGGCGTTCGACCGGCAGCCGTACGTGACGGAAGACAGCTTGCAGCGGTTCGGGAGCCACGTCCCACAAGAATCCTGTTCTGAGCACGGAGTGCCGATCGACCGCATGTTGCCATGCTTGCTCAAACGCCTCCGGATCAAGTCCCCGGGTGAAGCCGTAGACCACGTGATTGTGGTAGCTCCCATCGTCTTCACCATTGAGACTGTGAAACAGCATGCCTTGTTGTATCGATGAAGCCGGATAGAGGTCCGCGAGATCTCCCCCCCGGGCAGCGAGGACGGCTTGAACCCGTTCCGGATCGACCCCGGCCAAAGCGAACGGCATCAACGAAGCCTCGGTGACTGCGGGCTCGCTCGGCGCGGGATCGACGCTTTCAAGGGCAGCGGCAATCGCCGCCACCGTATGATGTTGAAAGACCAGCTTCGGGCTCACTTTGACGCCGGCTCGATGCGCCTTAGCCACAACCTGCAAACAAAGGATCGAATCGCCGCCGATCGTGAAGAAATCATCGTGGATCCCGACGCGCTCCAGGTGGAGCACGTCGGCCCAAATCTGTGCAAGGGCTGCTTCGGCATCGTTCCGCGGCGCGACGTAAGCTTCGCCCTGCGATACGTGCGCCCGTTCCGGATCGGGAAGCGCCGCCCGGTCGATCTTGCCGTTGGCCGTCAGCGGCAGCGCGTCGAGGACCGTGAAAGTCGAGGGCATCATGTAATCGGGCAGATGGGCCGCCAGGCGGGATCGAACCGAGTCCAAATCGAGATCGCGCGCCGCCACGACGTAGCCGGCGAGTTGTTTGGTGCCGTCGGCCGCTTCGCGCACGACCACCACGGCATCCTTCAACCGGCCGTCGCCCCGCAACTGCACCTCGATTTCTCCCAACTCGATGCGGAACCCGCGCACTTTTACCTGATTGTCCGCCCGGCCATGGAATTCGACCGTGCCGTCCGGTCGATATCGGGCCCGATCTCCGGTGCGGTATAAGCGTCCTCCGGCCCGCCCTCCGAATGGGTCCGGCACGAACCGTTCCGCGGTCAGATCGGGCCGATCGAGATAGCCCCTCGCAAGTCCGTCGCCGCCGATATACAACTCGCCGGAGACTCCCACTGGGGTCGGCTGGCCGTCTGAACCCAGGATGAACACCTGGCTGTTCGCCAAAGGCCGCCCGATAGGAATGACGGGGTGCGCCTCAGCACCGATCCGATGGGTAAGGACCCCGACCGTCGTTTCCGTCGGTCCGTAGTGGTTCACGATGTCGCAGTGCGGCGCGAGGGCTCGGATCCGTTCGACGAGGCCGGTATGAACCGCTTCGCCTCCGAGGATCAAGCAGCACCGCGGAAGCACGTGTTCCGGTCGCCTCGCCTCCAACAGACCGGCCAGATGGCTCGGCACGATCTTCAGCACGTCGATACGCCGGTCGGCCATGTATTCGGCGACCGCGTCGGGATCGAATCCTCGCTCGACCGACAGCACGTGGAGCGTGCGCCCGGAACAGAGCGAGCCGAAAATCGACGTGTTCCCCAGATCCGCCGCAACCGTGGACACAGTCGCGAAAGCGGCGTCCGGTTCGAGCGAGAGACGGGCCAGCAATCCTGAGACATAGTTGACGACTTGCCGATGCTCAACCGCTACTCCCTTCGGCCGGCCGGTTGAACCGGAGGTATAGATCACATAAGCCAAATTTTCCGGTCGCACGTCCCGACGCAGCGGCCGATCGGATCCCACGGCGATCTCGGGCCAATCGCGATCCAGGCAGACTTGGCGCAGGGACGAACCGGCCGTCAGATCGCCGGCCGCGGCCTGCGTCAAGACCACCCGCACACCGCTATCCCCGAGCATAAAAGCCAGCCGTTCCTTTGGAAGCTTGGGATCGAGCGCCACGTACGCGCCGCCCGCTTTGAGCACCCCGAGCAACCCGATGATCAAGTCGAGCGACCGCTCCACGCACAATCCGACCCGTACGTCGGGCCCGACGCCGGCGCCTTGCAGGTATCGGGCAAGGAGATCGGCGCGAACGGAGAGTTCGCCGTAGGTCAGGGTGTGCCCCTCGTAGATGACGGCCGTGGCGTCCGGCCGCTCATGTGCCTGCCGCTCGATCCGGTGGTGAACGCATTCTTCATCGACCGGAAGGGCGGTGGTATTCCAATCCACCAGGAGGCGGCGGCGTTCCGGATCGGTGAGCGGAGAGAGATCCGACAAGCGGGCCTCATGCTGCTCGACCATCGCTATCAGCAACGTGCGGTAATATCCGAGGAGTCGCCGGATGTCGCCATGCGCAAACCGGCGGCGCGCATACGAGAGAATCAGCCGCACTTCCGCCGCCGGCTCGACCATCAGCGACAGAGGATAATTGTTCCGGCCGGCCGTGAGGACATACTCCGCGTCCTGCCGCTGAAGGGTCATGGGGGTGATCCGAATCCCAAGCTGATCCGCTCCGCTTTCATCCTCCGGATAGCTCTCAAAGACGACGATGCTGTCGAATAACGGCCGGCCGCCCTGCACGCCGCTCCAGCGCTGAATCCTGGACAAGGGGGTCCATTCGTATTGCCGCAGAAGGATGTTCTGCTCTTGTATCGCAGCCAGCCAGTCCCCGAGCTTCGCATCGGGAGGCATGGAAATCCGAACCGGCAGCGTGTTGATGAACAGCCCGACCATGACGTCCGATCCGGGCACCTCCGCCGGGCGGCCCGAGACCGTCGCGCCGAACAACACGTCACGATCGCCGGTGCACCGGTGCAACAAGATCGACCAGGCGCCTTGAACCAGGGTGTTCAACGTGAGCCGGCGACGCTTGGCCCAGGCCGTCAGCGTTTCGACCTCGGCCTTCGACAGGCGCACTTCCTGCTCGGCGAAGGGCAGGGATTCGAGATCATCCGGTGTCGATTCCTGTGGCGCGTCCAGCGGTAACGGAGTCGGCGTTGCAAATTCCGCCAGGCCGTTCCGCCAGAACGACTCGGCCGATTCCAAGTTTCGACCCTGCAGCCAGGTCAGATATTCCGCATAGGGGCTTACGGGCGGCAATACCGGCCGCCGCCCGTGCTTGAAGGCCTCGTAACAGGTCAACACTTCCCGCAGCAGCAGCGCCACGCTCCACCCGTCCAACAGGATATGGTGATGGCTGTTGATGAAATACCAACGATCGTCCTCAATCCGGATCAGTGTGAGCCTCATCATGGGCGGCGTGAGGAGATCGAACGGCGTCCGCCGGTCCTCGCGGAAAAATTCCGCCAATGCTTCGTCCCGTTGCCGGCCGTGACACGTCCGCCAGTCGAGAACTTGTAGCGGCACCTGCACGTCGCGCCGCGCCACCTGCATCGGTTTCTTGACGCCGTCCCAGACGAAGCCGGTACGGAGGATCGGATGGCGCTCCACCACCACCCGCCAGGCCCGCTCGAAGGGCCCGAGTTCCACTTGTCCATCGATGACGAATCCGGTCTGGGTGAAATAGGGGTCCGCCGCAGCGTCGGAGACGGCATGGAAGAGCAGCCCTTCCTGGAGCGGAGAAAGATAGTGAATCGACTCGATGTCCTTTTTTTTGCTCATGTCGGCTCCGCGTACGTTCAGTTCATTTGCTCCAATATCGCGTCCAACGCATCCTGTTCCAAATCCACCCCCGGAAAATCCGACGGCGTGTAGCCGCCGGCGTCGGCGGAGAGACAATGCGCAATCAACGTTTGCAAATCCTGCAGATACGCCTCCGCCAAGGACGTGATCGTGCCGGGCCGATAGCGCTCACGGCTGTACGTCCACATCACTTCGAGGCGTCCGTTCACGACCGACGCGTTGATGTCCAACTCGTATTCCATCGGATTACGACCATCGTGTTCTTTCCCCACCGATTCCGTGGACAACACGAAGGCGGACGCATCGTCGGCGACCGCGTCGAACTGTCCGAGGTAGTTGAATCCCACCGGGATCCGCGCCGTGCGGCGTGCGCGCGCGGAGTCGATGCCATCCTGCGTCAAATAGCGGACGATCCCGTAGCCGACACCGCGGCCGGGGATCCGACGCAGTTGTTCCTTCACCGCCTTGATCGCGTCTCCAGGCGATACCGAGGGTGTCACGTCCAGGGTTACGGGAAACACGCTGGTGAACCATCCCACCGTACGGGAGACATCCAGCTCAGGGAACAAGTCCTCCCGCCCGTGCCCTTCAAGGTCGATGCTCACGCGGCTGTGGCCCGTCCACCGACCGAGGGTGCCCGCAAGTGCCGTCAACAGCAGGTCGTTGATATGCGTCCCGTATGCAGCCAGCGCCTGATGCAACAAGGCCTGCGTGTCCTCCATCTCCAACCAGACTGTCAGAGTTTCGGCGGCCGCTTCCCGATCACAACCCGCGGGATCGTCGACCGGCAATGCGGTCGGCTCCTCCATCTGCGCCGCGAGCCAGACAGCGCAGGCGGGATCGTTCATGACTTCTTCCTCCGCGTATCGCCGCAGCCGTTCGGCCCACTGGCGAAAGGAGGTCGTCTTGGGCGGCAACTGAACCGGACGGTCTTGCGCGGCCTGCCGGTAGGCAGTCTGCAGATCTTCCAAGAGGATTCTCCAGGAGACGCCGTCCACCGCGAGATGGTGCACCGTGATCAGCAGCCGATCAGACAGGCCGCCGCCCATCTCGAACCAAACGACCTGCATGAGCGGTCCTTCCGAAATGTTCAAACTTCCCTGCCATTGTGTCGCCTGTACCTCGAACGAATCCCGACGTTCCGCAGCGGATAGGCCGGCCAGATTTACGCGACGAACGA
>Ga0268299_1004740_pt1 | contig 10181 bp, 11 predicted proteins | sample NOBtaG_FD_193484 | JGI IMG/M metagenome (GOLD analysis project Ga0268299, IMG submission 193484) | Activated sludge microbial communities from bioreactor in Nijmegen, Gelderland, Netherland - NOB reactor | ecosystem: Engineered > Bioreactor > Aerobic > Activated sludge | place: Netherlands... | reverse complement strand
CGCCAGTTCGACCTCGACCCCGATCTCACGCCGCACTGGGAGGCCGCATGACCAGCTGGACCGGATTGACGCCGATGGCCCGCATCGAGGTGGTCATCGACGGTGAGCACGTCCCCACGATCCGCGACCTGCTCCTCGCCGCCGGGGCCACCGGCTACACCGCCCTCCACGGCGTGTCAGGGTTCGGCCACGGCGGCCAGCACGAGGGTCGGCTGCTCTTCAACGACCGCAACAGCCTGTCGCTGCTCATCTGCGTGGCCCCCGTCGAACGGGTGGAAGCCCTGGTGGCGGGCATCCGGCGGGTGCTCGACACCACCCACGGGGTGATGTTCGTGAGCGAGACCCACGTCAGCCGCCCCGCCTACTTCACCGGCCCCACCAACGCTGCTGACAGCGCCGCTGACGAGGGGAACGTCCACCGCTGAGCAGACCTCGACGTCTCTGCCCGCGGTCCAAGGACCCTGTTCCCCATCCGGATCGGGCCCTAGCCTCCGCCCCGGAGGTGGCGAGCGCCATGGATTTCCGGGTGTCGGAAGAGATGCAGGTCCGGCTGGACATGATCAGCGAGTTCATGGACCGGGAGGTGATCCCGCTGGAGGGCGAGCTGCTCCACGGCACCCCCGAGTCGCTGGCCGCCGCGGTGGCCGGGGCCCAGGCCAAGGTGAAGCAGATGGGGTTGTGGGCCCCCAACCACCCGGTGGAGTTCGGCGGCCTCGGCCTGTCGATGGTCGATCACGGGCTGTTCGCCGAGGCGGTGGGCCGCAGCCCGCTGGGCATGACCGTGTTCGGCACCCAGGCCCCCGACGCCGGCAACATCGAGATCCTCCACAAGTACGGCACGCCGGAGCAGAAGGACCGCTGGCTCCGCCCCCTGGTGGAGGGCGAGATCCGCAGCTGCTTCTCCATGACCGAGCCCGAGACGGCGGGGTCGAACCCCACGCTGCTGGCCACCCGGGCCACGGTCGACGGCGACGACTACGTGATCAACGGCCAGAAGTGGTTCACCTCGTCGGCCGACGGGGCCGCCTTCGCCATCACCATGGCCGTGACCGACCCCGACGCCCCGCCCCACCGGCGAGCCAGCATGATCATCGTCCCCACCGACACCCCCGGGTTCAACCTGGTGCGCAACGTGAGCGTGATGGGGCACTCGGGCAGCGGCCACGCCAGCCACGGCGAGGTGATCTACCAGGGGTGCCGGGTGCCCCGGTCGAACCTGCTGGGCGACGAGGGCGGCGGGTTCGTCATCGCCCAGGACCGCCTGGGCCCCGGCCGCATCCACCACTGCATGCGGTGGCTGGGCATCGCCGGCCGGGCGTTCGAGATGATGTGCCGGCGGGCCAACGAGCGGGTGATCGACGGCGACGGGAGCCGCCTGGCCGACCGCCAGGTGATCCAGCACTGGGCGGCCGAGCTCGACGCCGAGATCCGGGGAGCCCGGCTCCAGGTGCTGCACTGCGCCGCCCTGATCGACGCCGAGGGGGCCAAGGCGGCCCGGGACGAGATCTCGGCCATCAAGTTCGTGGTGGCCAACACCATGCTGAAGGCGGTCGACACCGCCATCCAGGTCCACGGCGCGCTCGGCGTCACCGACGACACCGTGCTGGCCTACTGGTACCGCCACGAGCGGGCGGCCCGCATCTACGACGGCGCCGACGAGGTCCACAAGACGAGCCTCGGCCGCCGGGTCCTCCGCCGCTACGCCACCGCCTGACCACTCTGAGACGGGGCGGGCGGGTTCGGGGCCCGGGATCGGTAGGTTCGGAGCCGTGTCGAAGGTACTGATGTCACTGCCCGTGGGTGAGCGGGTCGGGATCGCCTTCTCCGGTGGTCTCGACACCTCCGCCGCCGTCGCCTGGATCCGGGAGAAGGGGGCGATCCCCTACACCTACACCGCCGACCTGGGCCAGTACGACGAGCCCGACCTGTCGAGCGTGCCCGACCGGGCGCTGGCCTACGGCGCCCACCAGGCCCGCCTGGTCGACTGCCGGGCCGACCTCGTGCGCGAGGGCCTCATGGCGCTGCAGTGCGGGGCCTTCCACATCCGCACCGCCGGGCGCACCTACTTCAACACCACCCCCCTGGGCCGGGCCGTCACCGGCACCCTGCTGGTGCGGGCCATGAAGGAGGACGGGGTCGACATCTGGGGCGACGGCTCCACCTACAAGGGCAACGACATCGAGCGCTTCTACCGCTACGGCCTGCTGGTCAACCCGAGCCTGCGGGTCTACAAGCCGTGGCTCGACCAGACCTTCGTCGACGAGCTGGGCGGCCGGGCCGAGATGAGCATCTTCCTCCAGGAGCGCAACCTCCCCTACCGGGACTCGGTGGAGAAGGCCTACTCGACCGACGCCAACCTGTGGGGCGCCACCCACGAGGCCAAGCGGCTGGAGAACCTCGACACCGGCATGGAGATCGTGGAGCCCATCATGGGCGTTGCCCATTGGGACCCGGCGGTCGAGATCGCCCCGGAAGACGTCACCATCCGCTTCGCCGAGGGCTGGCCGGTGGCCATCAACGGCAAGGAGTACCCCAGCCAGCTCGACCTGGTGATGGAGGCCAACGCCATCGGCGGCCGCCACGGCCTGGGCATGAGCGACCAGATCGAGAACCGCATCATCGAGGCCAAGAGCCGCGGCGTCTACGAAGCGCCGGGCATGGCCCTGCTCCACGCCGCCTACGAGCGCCTGGTCACCGCCATCCACAACGAGGGCACGATCGAGAACTACGCCACCATGGGCCGACGGCTGGGCCGCCTGCTGTACGAGGGCCGCTGGTTCGACCCCCAGACGCTGATGCTGCGGGAGCCCCTGCTGCGCTGGGTCGGCTCGGCCGTCACGGGCGAGGTGACGCTGCGCCTGCGCCGGGGCGAGGACTACTCGATCCTCGACACCACCGGCCCCAACCTCACCTACGTGCCCGAGCGGCTGTCGATGGAGCGGGTGGAAGACGCCGCCTTCGGCCCCCACGACCGCATCGGCCAGCTCACCATGCGCAACCTCGACATCGAGGACAGCCGGGCCAAGCTCGCCGTCTACCGCGACGTCGGCACCCTCGGCTCGATCGGCATGCCGGCCCTCGAAGGCGGCCCCGACGGGGCCGACGGCTGAGCCTCGGGCCGCGGCACCTCCCGCCTCCAGTCACGATGCGCGTCGACGCCGTCGCCGTCCTCGACGTGGTCGGCATCTACGTCTTCGCCCTGTCGGGCGGTCTGATGGCCGTCCGGCGCAGCATGGACGTCGTCGGTGTGCTCGTGCTCGGGCTCGTCACCGGGTTCGCCGGGGGCGTGGCCCGCGACGTGCTGATCGGCGACCTCCCGCCCCGGCTGGTGCGCACCGAGGGCCTGCTGCTGGTGCCGATCGTGGCCGCCCTCACCATCCTGCTCGCCCCCACCCTGCCCGACCGCCTTCGCCAACCGGTGCTGGTGCTCGACGCCGTGGGCCTGGGGCTGTTCGCCACCGTGGGCGCCACCCGGGCCGTCGACGCCGGGCTCGGCATCGGCGCCACCGTGCTGATCGGCACCGTGTCGGCCGTCGGCGGCGGCCTGGTGCGAGACCTCCTGGCCGACCAGATCCCCGAGATCCTGGCCGAGGGCAGCCGGCTCTATGCCGTGCCCGCCGCCCTCGGCGCCCTGCTGGTGGCGTTCGGCCACCGGGCCCAGCTCACCCCCACCGCCGTACAGGCGGGGGCCGTGGCCGCCACCGTCGCCCTGCGCCTGGCCTCGCTCCGGTTCGGCTGGCACGTCCCGGCCCGGGTCTGGCGGCCGAGGGGCATCCGGCGGAGCTGAGCCCGGCCGCCCTCCGAACTGTGTACGCGTTTTCCCTTTTTTCGTGATTTCTTCCTCGGACGGGCTCAGATTCGCCGTTCACTGTCACACCCCCTGTCTAGATTTTGCCCTATGGATTCGGCGGGATCAGACGGGATGGGGGGCGGGTTGGGCGATACGCCGGCTGCTGTCCTGGCTGATCTCGCCTCACTCATGGACCGGGTGCACGCCTTGCCGCTCGACGGATGCTGGGATCATGAGACCCGGGCCCTGCTCGACGGGTTGGAGGTCGGGGTCCGGCGTCTCGACGCTGCCCGGGTGGCCGTGTTGGGTCAGGTCCAGCGGTCCGGTCTGCATTCCGTCGACGGTCACGGGTCGGCCCGGGTGATGGTCCGTCACGCTTGCCGCCTGTCAGGCCCGGAGGCCCTGCGGCGGGAACGGGTCGAGAAAGCCCTGCGCCACCTCCCCCTCGTGGCCGACGCCTACCGGGCCGGGACCATCGGCACCGAGCAGGTGGATCTGGTGGCCAAGGTGTACGCGAACGACCGGGTTCGAGGCGCCCTCGTCGAGTTCCAGGCCGACCTGCTGGTGCTCGCTGTGGAGTGCGAGTATCCGGTGTTCGAGAAGTCGATCCGTTTCTGGGAACGCCTGGCCGATCAGGACGGCCCCGAACCCAAGGCCGACACCGCCAACAAGAACCGTCACTTCTCCCTGTCCCAGGACCCCGAGACTCTGGCCTGGAAGTTGAAGGGGTCACTGGGCCCGTTGCCGGGGGCGAAGGTGAGGGCACTGCTGGCGCGCCTGGCCGACCGGGAGCGGGAGGAAGACTGGGCCGAGGCCCGGGCCCAGCACGGCGACAGCACTTGCGCTGCCGACCTGGCCCGCACTGAAGCTCAGCGGTGGGCCGACGCCCTGGTCCGCATGGCCGAGCTGGCCTCCCAGGCCGATCCCGACGCCCCAGGCCTCGGCTCCGAGCACGTGATCGTGTGGGACGCCGACACCTACCTGTCGGCAGTCCACCGGGTCACCTGCAACGACCCGGCGTGCGACGCCGAAGTCCACGGGAACTCTCCGAGTTCCTTGACCAACCGGTGGTACGACCCGACGACGTACCGGTGCGAGACCATCGACGGCGACCCGCTGGAGCCGGTCGAAGCGATGCTCGACAGCTTCCACCACCACGTCCGGGTGGTGCTCGTCACCGGCGGGCAACCCACCGCCGTCGGGTCCCGCCGCCGTCTGTTCACCGGCCGCAACCGGCTGGCGGTGAAGCTCCAGAGCGCCACGTGTCTGTGGCCCGGATGCTGGGTCCCCACCTCGGTGTGCGAAGCCGACCACGCCCACCCTCACGGGGCGGGAGGCAAGACCGAACCCGACAACGGCATACCCCTCTGCGGGCGCCACAACAGATGGAAGCAGAAGGGCTACAGCACCGGACGCGACCCCGACACCGGACGGTGGCGCACCTACCGCCCCGACGGCACCGAGATCCCCTGAGGCGTCGGGGCACGCCCCATCGCTAACATCCGGCCATGAACGCAGCGACCTCCGTCACCGAGCACTGGCACCGCACCGAGCGGCACCGGACCCACTACCTGGCCGCCGGCCCGGAGGACGGGCCGCTGCTGGTGTTCGTGCACGGCTGGCCCGAGCTCTCGATCAGCTGGCGCCACCAGCTTCCGGTGTTCGCCGGCATGGGGTTCCGCTGCGTCGCCCCCGACATGCGGGGCTACGGCCGCTCGTCCACCTACCCCGACCTGGCCAGCTACGCCCAGGAGCACATCGTGGCCGACATGATCGAATTGCTCGACGGCCTCGGCCGGGACCGGGCGGTGTGGATCGGCCACGACTGGGGCTCCCCGGTCGTGTGGAACGTGGCCAGCCACCACCCCGACCGGTGCCACGCCGTGGCCTCCCTGTGCGTGCCCTACGCCACGCTGGAGCGGGGCTGGGACCACACGATCGCTCTCGTCGACCGCTCCGTCTACCCCGAGGCCGAGTTCCCCGTCGGCCAGTGGGACTACCAGCTCTACTACGCCGAGAGCTTCGCCCAGGCCAGCGCCAGCTTCGACGCCGACCCCTACCTCACCGTCAAGGCCCTGTTCCGCAAGGGCAACCCGAAGGGTCTCGGCAAGCCGTCGGTCACGGCCTCGGTGCGGGCCAACGGCGGCTGGTTCGGGGGCGCCGGTGTGGCCCCCGACATCCCGGCCGACCACGACGTGGTGACCGACGACGACCTCCGCACCTACGCCGAGGCGCTGGAGCGCAACGGCTTCACCGGCCCCGACGCCTGGTACATGAACCATCCGGCCAACGAGGCCTACGCCGCCCGGGCCACCGACGACGGGCGCCTGACGATGCCGGTGCTGTTCCTCCACGCCCGCTACGACTACACGTGCGAGACCGTCAGCTCCCGCCTGGCCGATCCCATGCGGGAGCTCTGCCTCAACCTCACCGAGGCCGTGCTCGACACCGGCCACTGGATGGCCCAGGAGCGGCCGGCCGAGGTCAACGCTGCCCTGGCCGCCTGGCTCGCCACCAGCGTTCCACAGGTGTGGCCCGGCCCGTCCGCCCCCGCCAGCTGAGCCACCGATCCACCTCGGCCACCACGTACACGGCGTAACCGGCGCCCACGCCGGCCAGCAGGGCGGCGACCACGGCCGCCCCCGGCGACGACGGCGGCCCGGCCAGCACCACCACGCTCAACGCCACCACCTGCGTGGCCATCATGGCCACCACGCTCAGCTGGTGGCGGGCCCACAACCGGGCCAACGGCCAGGACCAGGGCAGCGGCTGGCCCGTGGGAGGAGGCGGCGCTCCCGCCGACCGGCCGGTCGAACGGAGGTGGAGGGCCCGGCGGTAGGCGTCCTGGAGGCGGGTGAAGGCGTCGTCGTCGCCTCCGGCGTCGGGGTGCACGTGGCGGGCCCGCCGCCGGTAGGCGGTCCGGATCTGGCCGGTGTCGGCGTCGGGGCGGATGCCGAGAACCTGATACGGGTCCACCGAGCCCCCTCCCCCGCCCTCGACTCGCCCTCAGGCGGCGCCGTGGAAACAGAACAGGACCATCAGCGCCAGACAGCCGGCATAGCAGGTCAGCGACCGCAACCGTCCTTGCACCTCGGCGTTCCTCATGATCCCAACCTACGCCCGTCGACCCCGGAGCCAAATAGGGGCCGCACCCCATCCCCGGGCCGAACCTTGTCGAGAAATGCCGGCTGTGGCGGCATTTGTCGACAGAGTTCGCCGCCGGGGCGCGAAATCCACCCCGGCCGGCTCAATCGGCAGCGCCGCGCCGGTTGGCCTCGAAGTTCTCCAGGGCCCGCTGCACCATGGGGCGGCGGCGGCCGCCGGGCTCCACCACGATCGAGTCGGGGTCGCGCTCGCCCAGCCGGCCCAGCACGTACATGGCGTGGGCCGACGTCATGTGGGCCGGGAACCCCTGGGCATCCTGCATCTGGTTGGTGGCCACCTTCGTCATCCGCAGCTGGAAGGGGTCGTTCTCGGCCACCCGGGCGGCCCAGGCCAGCGTCTCGTCCACCAGCCGCTCCCGGGGCAGCACCCGGTTGACCAGCCCGCACCGCTCGGCCTCGGCGGCGTCCATGAACCGGGGCTCGTACAACAGCTCCTTGGCCTTGCGGATCGGCAGGTCCCACGGCACGCAGAAGTACTGGAAGTGGCTCCCGAGGAACATGGCGTCGTCGGAGGCGAAGATCACGTCCATGGCCGAGGCGATCATCCAGCCGCCGAAGATGCAGTACCCCTGCACCGCCGCCACCGTGGGCTTGGGCAGGTTCCGCCACCGCATCGTGTTCTCGTAGAACAGGTCCCACGTCTTCTCATACCAGCCCCGGATGCCGCCCCGCCACGGGCGCTCGGCCTGGTCGGCCAGCTCGTCCGGCGTGCCCAGGTCGTGGCCGGCCGAGAAGTGCTCGCCCGCCCCCAGCAGCACGATCACCCGCACGTCGTCGTCCCGGCCGAGGGCCAGGAGCGACTCGTCGAGCTGCTCCAGCAGGATGCGGCTCTGGGCGTTGCGGTAGGCCGGGCGGTTGACCGTAACCCGGGCCACGTGGTCGACCACGTCGACGTCGATGAAGCTCATCGCGGGAATCTAGATCGCTCCCCATCGGGGCACGAATGCCGGCGGTCAGCAGATGCGAGGGAGCTGCTCGCCCAGGGGGAGGTCGACCACCCGGGTGGCGCCGTAGGGGGTGCGGGCCACCAGGAGGCCGGGATGCTCGGCCACCACCCGGCCGATCACGGTCGCTCCCCCGCCGGCCTCGTGGGCCCGCATGGCGGCCAGCACGGCGTCCGCCGCCGGCTCGGCCACGATCGCCACCAGCCGGCCCTCGTTGGCGATGTGCATCGGGTCGAGCCCGAGGAACGAGCAGGCGGCGGCCACCTCGTCGGGCACCGGGATCCGGAGCTCCTCGTACTCGATCCCCACCCCGGCCGAGGCTGCGATCTCGCACAGCGACGCCCCCAGCCCACCCCGGGTCGGGTCCCGCAGCACGTGGACGTCGGCGACGTCGCCATGGTCGGCGGCGGCCGCCAGCAGCACCGTCACCAGCCCGTTGAGCGGGGCGGTGTCGGACCGGACGCCGGTGCCGAACTCGATCCCCTCCCGCTGCGACAGCACCGCCACCCCGTGCAACCCGATCGGGCCACTGACGATCACCACGTCGCCGGGGGCGGCCCGGCCGGGCCGGATGTCGACCCCGTCGGCGATCACGCCCACCCCGGCGGTGTTGAGGTAGATCCCGTCACCCCGGCCGGCCTCCACCACCTTGGTGTCGCCGGCCACCACGCTCACGCCGGCGGCCCGGGCCGCCGCCCCCACCGCCTCCATCACCCGGCCCAGCACGGCCAGCTCGAGGCCCTCCTCCAGGATGCAGCCCAGCGTGATGGCCACCGGCTGGGCCCCGGCCATCGCCAGGTCGTTCACCGTGCCGTTCACGGCCAGGTCGCCGATGCAGCCGCCGGGGAAGAACAGGGGCTGGACGACGTAGGAGTCGGTGGTGACGGCCAGGCGCCCGGCGCCGGCGGGCACGGGCAGGGCGGCGGCGTCGTGCAGCTCGGCCCCGGGGCGGCCCAGCGCCGGTAGGAACAGGTGCTCCACCAGCTCGGCCGACAGCTGCCCCCCGCCCCCGTGGCCCAGCACGATCCGGTCGTGCTGTCGCAGCGGCAGCGGACAGCTCCAGCCCTCGGCGGCGATGCCCGACCCCCGGTCGCTCACGCTCCGGACCCCACACCCACCGGCGTGCCGTCCAGCCGCCGGTACTGGTAGTAGGCGGCGCACGCCCCCTCGCCCGACACCATCGTGGCCCCCAACGGGGTCCGGGGCGTGCAGCGGGTACCGAACGAGGCGCACTCGTGCGGCTTGATCAGCCCCTGCAACACCTCGCCGCTGCGGCAGTGGGGCGACTCGGGGGCGTCGACGTCGGCCACGTCGAAGCGGGCCTCGGCGTCGAGATGCCGGTAGCGGGCGGCCAGACGCCACCCGCTGGCCGGGATCGGCCCGATCCCCCGCCACTGGCGGTCGCACACCTCGAACACGTCGGCCACCATGGCCTGGGCCGCCGGGTTGCCCTCGGCCGTGACCACCCGGGGGTAGGCGTTCTCCACCTCGGCCCGGCCCTCCTCCAGCTGGGCCACCACCCGGCGGATGCCGTCGAGCACGTCGAGGGGCTCGAACCCGGTGACCACGATGGGCAGGCGGTGCCGGGACACCAGCGGATCGTACTGCCAGGTACCCATCACCGAGCACACGTGGCCGGCGGCCAGGAACCCGTTCACCCGGTTGGCGGGCGAGGTGACGATGGCCTCGATCGCCGGGGGCACCAGCACGTGGGACACGAGCACCGAGAAGTTGTCGATCCCCCGCTCGTGGGCCAGGTGCACGGCCATGGCGTTGGCCGGGGCCGTGGTCTCGAACCCGATGGCGAAGAACACCACCTGGCGGTCGGGGTGCTGCTCGGCCAGCGCCAGTGCGTCGAGGGGCGAGTAGACCACCCGCACGTCGCCCCCGTTGGCCTTCACCGTGAACAGGTCGACGGCGGAGCCGGGGACCCGCAGCATGTCGCCGAACGAGCAGAAGATCACCTCGGGCCGGGCGGCGATGGCCAGGGCCTTGTCGATCATGCCCAGCGGGGTGACGCACACCGGGCAGCCGGGACCGTGGATCAGCTCGATACCCGGCGGGAGGAGCTGGTCGATCCCGTTGCGGATGATCGAGTGGGTCTGGCCCCCGCAGACCTCCATGATCGCCCACCGGCCGGTGGTGATCCGCTCGATCTCAGCCAGGAGCCCCCGGGCCAGGGCCGGGTCGCGGAACTCGTCGAGGTACCTCACTGGGAGGCCCCCAGCTCCTCCTCCAGGATGCCGAGATCACGGAACAGGGCCAGCGTCTCGAGGGCCGAGG
>Ga0268299_1004739_pt1 | contig 10182 bp, 7 predicted proteins | sample NOBtaG_FD_193484 | JGI IMG/M metagenome (GOLD analysis project Ga0268299, IMG submission 193484) | Activated sludge microbial communities from bioreactor in Nijmegen, Gelderland, Netherland - NOB reactor | ecosystem: Engineered > Bioreactor > Aerobic > Activated sludge | place: Netherlands... | reverse complement strand
ATGGTAATCGCGTGGGCTCAGGTAGATCGTCGCGAAGCTGCCGCCGGCGAACAGCGCCGCCCGCTCCGCGTCTCCGCCAAGCAGCGCCGTCGTGGTGTAGCTGTGGCCTTTGGCCTGCACGAGGCGGTCGCCCTTGAGTGCGCCGACGACACTGACGGCGCCATCCACGGGGCAGATGAAATCGGCCTGCGCGAGCGGCCGCGCGCCTTCGCGCAACGGGCGCGTGAAGAACTCATTGAAGCTGCGGTACGCCGCAGGGTCTGGCCGCTCCGCCTCGGCGAGATTCACGCCGTATCGACCCGCAAACCAGCGGATGGCGGCCGTCGTGAGCCCACCCAACTCCGCACGCGCGAAGCTGCCCGCAGCTGCGGTCAGCAACTGCTTCGGGAGGACGTATTGAAGGGCGACGAAGGGACTTGGCATCCGCGCGTGTGGTGATGCCCTGAAAGCTAACCGTGCGCGCGAAGACCGATGCGGCGCTCGGCGCTCAGCGCAGCTCGCGAAGCGCCGCCCGCACCTTGAGCGGATTCAGGTACAGGCTCCCCCCGTCGCGGGTGCCTCGCGCCGCGGCCTCGAGCGTTCTCCGCGCCTCCGCGTATCGCCCCCGCTGTCGCAGCGCGTGGGCCAGGTGCCAGTTGGTTCTCGTCAATCCGACCGCCGGGAACACGATCGCGCGCTGCAGCTCGGCGATGGCATCATCCAAACGACCCTGCGCCAGCCAGCCGAGCCCTCGCACATGGTGATGCAAGTAATGATCACGCGCGTAGCGGCTGCGGAGCCCGAGCACGGCGATGGAATCGGCAAGCGCGAAGAATCCGGCGGTGTCGCCGGCCTCGTAGCGTGCGGTCGCCGCGAGCGTGCGGTTCCACACCACGCGACGCGCCGCGAGGGGGTCGATGGTATCACCCGGCAGCATCCGGCCGATGGAATCGAAGATGGCAGCCGCGAGACGCCCCTCGCCGCGCTCCAAGTGCACCACCGCCTCCAGGACACGGAAGCTCGGGCTTGCGGGCTCGCGGCGCTCCTTCGCCAGACGGTAGGCCTGTGCCTCGCGCATGGCCTCGTCGAGGCGCCCGATGTTGCGGTAGAGCACCGTGCGGTTCCAGTGTTGCGCAGCTACATCGTCCGGTCCGACCGGCCCCAAGTCCCGCTCGGCGGCGAAGTACGCCGCCGTGTCGCCGCGCCGCGTGGCCGCGAGGAGCAGCGTGCCGCGCGAGAAGGTGTGCCCGAGCCGCAACGCACGCTCCACCACCACGGCCAGCTCCGCGTGGCGTGAGACGTCGCGCTCGAGGACATCCGCCAGTCGTCCCCACGCCCGCCCGTCATCGGGCGCCAAGCGGAGGTAGCGGCGGATCCAGCGCTCGGCGATGGCCAGCGAATCCTGCAGCTCCGCCACCGTGGTGACGTGCAGCGGCGCTTCACAGGCGTAGCAGCGTCCCCCGCCGGATTTCCCGATGCGCACGCTGTCCGCGGTCCACACGGAGGCGAGCGCCGCATACGCGGCGGGAAAATCCGCCCGCTGGAAAAGTGCCGGGTTCGCGAGATTCATCCGGATCTCGAGATCGTGCGGATACTTGCGCGCGAGAGTGTCGAACACGGCCGCCGAGGCGGGATCGTTCTCGTCGACCAACCACATCGCCCGGATGAGATCGGCATCGCGCTGCGGCGCGCGATTGCGCAGCCGCATCGCGAGGCGCAGCGCCTTTCGCCTCTCGGCGCTGCCGTCTGGGTACATGGCGGCCAGCGCCGCCGCCGCCATCGCGAACCCGCTGTCGACAGCGAGCGCCCCGCGCAGCTGCGCCCGCGCCGCGTCGTAGCGGCCCGCCGCCTGCGAGGCCACCGCTTCCTGATAGAGCTGCCACGCTTGGAGCGAGTTCGTCGAGATGGACGTCACCGACGTCGTCGGGAACGACCGCGACAGGCCCTCAAGCAGTTCACTCGACGCGCGATCGACGAGATCGAAAAGCTCGCGCCCCTCGAGCCGGACGGATGCGCCGACGGTCCCGCGTCGCACGTCCGTGCGCGTCAGCGACAGGCGCCAGAGCGCGCCGTCGCGCGCCAAGGTCCCTTCGATCAACTCGGTCGCGCCCGCCTCGCGCGCCGCCCGGAGGTATCCCGAGCCGGGGTCCGTGAACGCGCCGCGCAACTCCAGCATGCGCGCGCTGCTGACCACCTCCACATCCTCGGCCCGCGAGAGGTTCGTCGCGAGCATCCCGCTGACCGTTACGCCCAATGAGTCGCCGCTGATCTGCCCCACGGCGATCATCGGCATCGAGTCCACGTGCGAGTCGTCGGGCACGCTGTCGACGGCGGGGCGGCGCGCGAACATGATGGCGAGCACCGCAGCCAGCGTGAGGACCCCGACGATCGTCGCCGCGCGCCGCGGCGAGGGATGCAGCGCGGGGGACGTCGGGGTCGCGAGGGACGTCGGAAGTGCGGCGGCGGGCCGAGCGTCGATGCTCGGTGCTGCAGGCGCGATATCGCTCGCGGGAGCCGGCGCATCGGGCAGCGCGTCGGTCGTTGCCGCCACGGCCGGCGACGCGTTTGCCGCTTTGGGCAGCGGCGGCACCTCGCCGCGTTGCAGCGCCGCGGTCAGCGCCAAGACCTCGGGCGCAGGTGCCGCCTCGAGATCCTGCTCGACGAGCGCGCTGTGCACCCGGAGATGGCGCAGTGCCGCCTCGCGGTCGCCGCCCTGGGCAAGGACGGTGGCGAGCGCAATCGCCGTCCGGCTCGAGAGCGGGTCGAGGTTTGCGAGGGCGCGCCGGAAGCGGATGGCCTTCGCCAAGTCCCCGTCACGGATTGCGCGCTCCGCCGCGAGTTCGGCGGCACGCTCCCAGTCCGCGTCCGCGCTGCGGCTCAGCTCTTCGGCCCACATGCCGAATGTCCGGGCCTCAGGCACGTCGAAGTCCTCAAGGAGCGCGGCCGACCGCAGCTCGGCCGCCGCGGAGTGGGCACCCTCGGCGAGCGCTTGCAGGAACTCCCAATAGTCGCAGCTGACGCGCTCTGGATTCAGGCGCAGATCCGAGGACCCGACAATCGCATCGTCCGCCCCCAAGTCCCGCCGGACGGCATACAGCGCCTGGCTCAGGGCGGCACGCGAACGCTCCTCGTCGTCACTGGGCCACAAGAGCTCGAGGAGCCGCTCTCTGGAGACCGCCGGTCGGCCGGGCGGGGCGGCCGCGGCCAGCACCACGACCAGCGCGAGGCGGCGTCGCTGCGCGAGAGCCCCGCCGACTTGCCGCTCCCCATCCCAAACAGACGGACTCCCGAAAAGCTTGATGCGCAAGGACTTAGGGTCCAGGTGAGACTGAGGTGAGACGGCGCGTCTGGGGGAGTGAGGGAGGAATCGAATATACCGCACGGCCCGACGTCAACGGGTCGCAATCCCGGTCCCTCCGCTCACACCGTCATGAACACCAACCTTGTCCTGCTGCACGGCGCGGCGACGCCTTTGGGGGAGCAGCTGCTCCTCAAGCTGGCCGTGGCCGGCTTTGAGGTCACTGCCCAGGTCCCACCCGCGCCGTGGCGCGGCCGGACCGACGAATACGCCGCGCACGTGACCACGGAATCGCTGGCGTCCGCGGTCGCCGAGGACTGCGGCGGCGCGCTCATCGTCGTCGCGGCCGCACCGATGCCGATCGCCGAGGTCGAGGCTACGCTGCGCCACGGCGACCGGATCCAGCACTGGATGCAATGTGCGGAACGCGCGTCCGCCGCGGCGCCGATCACCGCGGCGGTCACCGCCGCAGGCATCAGCGTCACGACCGTCGTGCACGACACGTTGTTCGCCGACCTCAAGACGCTGGCGGAGGGGATGCTCCGCCGACCGCTCCCGATCGCGGCGTGGCGCGCGGGGCGGTCCCGGAGCATCCGGGCGGTGGACGAAGCCGACGTCGCGACGGTGGCCGTTGCCGCGATGTCGCGCCAGCGCCCCTCCGTGCGCGTCGACGGCACAACCCTCCCCCTGATTGCGGCGCTCCACGCCGTCGCTTCGCAGGGCGGTCATCGCCCCTGGTGGCTGCCGCTGCTCCGCAATCCGCATCCCGCGATTCCCGCCCTGCGCTTCCGCAGTCCGATCACGTCCCTTCCGACACCCTGAGGTCCCTACGCATGCATCCGAACATCCGTACCATCGCGCTCGTCATGCTCTCGTTCGTCGCGGCCTGCGACGACGCATCACCGGTCGCGCCCATCCAGAATCTCCCTCCGCTGCAGACCGCCGTCTGGCACGTGCATGTGTCCGACGGCCAGGCGATGCCGGCGCTGCTCGGGCAGCGCACGATTGCCGGCAACGTCCTCGAGCAGGACTTCCTCGATTCGTCCCGCGTCGAGATCGATCGCGACGGGTCGTGGGAGCACAAGGCGTGGTATCAGCAGTTCCGCAGTGGCGAGCACCACGCGTGGGTCAGCACGCTCGACTGGGGCACGTGGACCGCGACGCCGACGGGCTACGAGTTCCGCCGGAACACCGGCGAGTCGCTCTACACGCTCACGGGGAGCGTCGGTGATTCGATGCGGCTCAACCTCGTGTACCCGAACCAGGCCGGCGCGGCCGTGTCGCTGCTCCGCCGGACGCTGCCCCCCGCGACCATCCACGGCCGCTGGCGCGCGACGGCGTTGGGCGGCCAGCCGCTGCCCGCGGCGTACTGGGTCGAGCCCGAGTTCGAAACGGACGGGAGCGTCGTGTCGCGGCACGTGGTGATCGATTCCGCCGCCGTCTTCCTGTACGCGAACGACCGCTATCTGCATCGGATCTTCTACTCCGAATGGGAAGGTCCGGCCAACGGCGAGCGCCAGACCAAGCGGCACAGCTTCATGATCACGGACTTCGGGTCGTGGACCAAGACGGGCGTGACGATGACGCTTGCCAGTGCCTGGCTGCAGAACCACGTGGTCACCGGCGAGGCGGCGGCGAACATCGTCGGTCCGCTCCACCTGAATCACGGCATCTCGCACGGCGACGAGCCTGCCGCCTTCCGCTATGTCCGCCAGTAACCCGCATCCGATCCCACACGACACTTCGAGGATATCCGCCATGCCATCGCTCTTCCGCATCACCACCGCTGCGGCGCTGCTGTTCGCCGTCGCGTGCACCGACTCGCCGAACGACCCGGTCGGCTCGCCCCCCACCCCGACCCGGCTCGTCATCGCCGACCCCGGCGTCGTACGGGATGGCGATGTCATCACCCTGCGTGCCACGGCGCTCACGGCGGACGACCGCCCCGTCGCGAACGTCCCCATGCAGTGGTCCAGCGTCAACCCTGAGGTCGCGACCGTGTCGCCGAACGGCGTGCTGACGGCGCTGCGCGAGGGCGAGACGGAAGTCGTCGTCGTCGCCGGCGCGCTGCAGCAGCGGCGCCACCTCCAGGTCGTGCTGCATCCCGCCACGTCGATCGAGCTCACGCAGACCGCGATCCAGCTGCCGCTCGGCACCCGCGGCGGTGTCACGCCGATCCTGCGCGGGCTCGACGGACGTCAGCTGCTTGGCCGTCCCATCACCGTGGAGAGTTCGAATGCCGCCATCGTCCGGATCTCGGAGCCGATGGAGTTGATCCCGGTCGCGCCGGGCGTGGCGACGGTCACCGTCCGCTACGGCACACTCAGCGCCAGCGTGCAGGTGACGGTGCCTGCGCCGCCGCCGACCGGCGTGCAGTACGACGTGCGTGACGTGGCCGGCAGGGCGCTGCCCGCAGTCATCCACGAGGAGCTCATCCGCGACACGGGCGGCGAGCGCGTCTACGAGGTGAGCAAGCTCGTTGCCGGCACCGTGGTGATCGAGGGCGGCTACAGCGTCACGCTCGAGATCGTGCACTATCAGCGTGTCGAGCTCATGGGCAACATCGGCGAGCGCGAGATCAGCCGGCAAGTCGTGCGCGACCGGGGACAGATCGAGTACAACTGGATCGACGGCAGCGCGACGTTCCGCTCGACGGATGTCGGCGGCCTGACGCATGCGCTCGAAGCGGAGCCGGCGGGTCCGCGCCTCCGCTTCCGCGAAGGCGGCACGGCCACGGTCTGGGCGCTGGGCCTGCAGCTCAAGTAGCGGCAGACACGGGCGGGAAGCGACTGCGCGACGCTGCGCCGTTGCTTCCCGCGCAACCGTCGCCGCGATCGCGGTGTCTGAGTGCAAACCACCCATACGATTGAATCGTCCATGTCATTGCTCCGTTCGTTCCACCGGATTCTCGCGGTACTGGTCGTCGTCGCATCCGCCGCGGCGGGCGCGCAGGATGGCACCGCGTCACATCCCGGCACGGCCGCCTTCTTCGCCCACGTGTCGGGCACTCCGTCGCTGTCCGATGCGGAGTTCATCAAGCGACACATCGCGCCCCAGGGCTTCGCTTGGGTGCCGGAGACGACGCTGGTCCGCCAGCTCGGAGTCTTGCGCGCCCAGTCTGGCGGCCTGCGCGTCGTCGGGAACGAGCGGCGGGGTCCGTCCACGTGGTACCGCGTGGAACCCGCCCGCGGGCGGGGCGCGGCGTGGATCGAGATCTTCACGAACGGCGATCGCATCATGCCGTGGAACGTCCGGATCGACTACTTCGCGTTGACCGGACCGCCGCCGGCGCTGCCCGCCGGCGCGGTGCCCACCGATTCCGTGCTGCCAATCGTCCAGCGATGGCTCGACTGGTGGGAGCGCACCGATCGGTGGTCGGGCACGCTTGGCATCGCGCGCCGTGACCAGACGCTGCTCCTGCGTCCGATCGGCTTCGCAGACCGTGTGGGCCGCGTGCCAAACGCCGCCGACACGCGCTATCACCTCGGCTCGTCGAGCAAGATGCTCACGGCGGTCGGCATCCTGCAGCTCGTGCAAGCAGGGCGCATCGGCCTCGACGACCCGATTGCGAAGTATCTGCCGGACTATCCCAAGCCCGAGCTAGCGCAGCGCATCACGGTACGGCAACTGCTTGCGCATACGTCGGGGCTTGGTGGGCTCTTCGACCTGCCTCGCTTCGAGCCGAAGCGCCGCTACGGGTCCAACGCGGCCTACCTTCCGCTCTTTGCCGATCGCGAGTTGATGTTCGAGCCGGGTTCGCGCTACAGCTACTCGAACGAAGGATTCCTGCTCGCCGGTGCGGTGCTGGAGCGCGCCACGGGACAGACGTTCGAGGCCTATCTCGCCTCGCGCATCCTGGGCCCCAGCGGCATGACCGGCTGGTGCGACTGCATGGGCACGCCCGCCGCACCGCGGCGCGCGTACGGCTACTCGTTCCGCGAAGACCAAGATCCGCTCGGCGTTGGCGAGCCGACGGACAACGAGTACTTCGTCTTCGCCGAAGGCATCGCGGCCGGCGGCTACTATGCGACCGCCGAAGACTATCTCCGGTTCGCGGCGGCGATGCGCCGTGGCCTGTTGCTCGACGCATCGCATCAGGCGTTGGCGTTTACCCAGACGCCGCAGTCGCCGGCCCAACGCGGGTACGGACTTGGCTTCGCGCTGGTCAGTTATGGCGGGAAGCCAAGCTGGGGTCACGGTGGCGGCGGCGGGCGTTCCGGCGTGGGCACGCAGTTCGCGACCTTCATTGACGGCAGTTGGACCGTCGCGGTGCTGGGCAATCGAGATCTCTATCTCGCGACGGAAGTCCTACGGCCCTTGATGACATTCCTCGCGCTGCAACCGTAGCGGACGTCTTTGGCGGACCGCGTGACCGCGGACGGGCGTCCTCCGTCTAGGGACTGCGCCCGACACCGCGTCGGCCGCAGTCCTCCGCCGGAGATTCATCGCACGTGCCTGGTCCATGGGAATCGGTTCGAGAGTTCGCCAGCATCTTCCTGCTGCTCGGCGTCGTCGTCTGGGGCCTGGTGCAAGCCCGGAGACGCCTGCGCCCTTGGTATCTGCTCTTCTGGGGTGGTTGCGCGCTCGTGTCCGTGCCAATCACGCTCTACCTCGTGACGGAGGCGCGGGCCGGCAACTTTAGCGGCTGGGGTGGCTTGGGCATGGTGATGATCCTGTTGCCCGCGGCCTTCGTCGCCGCGCTGAGCATCACGGCGCTGCTCACGCTGGCGGTGCTCGTGCCGATGTACGGCTTCGACCAGCGTCCGGCCGACGTGCGGCGCGCCGAACGCGAAGCGGAACGCCAGCGCCGGCGCGACCCCACCGTCATCAAGGCCAAGGCAATCCGCGACCTGAAGATCTACGCGGTGCTGCTCGCGCTCGCCTTCCTGTTCCTCAAGCTCCGCGCGTGGGGTCGCTAGCTGCGCCCGCTCACTCCGCGGGCGGGCGACGATACTCTGCCGTATCCACGCGCTCAAAAGCCGACATCGAGTCAGACTTGAACACGCGGAACAGGTACCACAACGACGGCACGAGCACGAGCGCACCGCCAACCAATCCGTAGCTGACCAGCCGCAGCGTGATGGCCGGCGCCGCCGCGGACTCGACCGTGTGGACGCCGGGAATCAGGTACGGTGCCTGCGCCAACGCCCAGCCCCACATCAAGGCACTCACCTGCGCCGCCGCCGCCCCGCGCGCGAGGCGATACCGGCGCGTCAGCAGCGCGCCGATAGCCGTCACGGCCAGGATGCCAGTGATCAGTTGGAACGGCAGCGCCCACGACTGCGTGAGCAGCGCGCCCATCACTGCCAGCCGGCCGCTCGCACCCAGCCACAACGCGAGACCGGCGAAGACCCCAACCGCCACCGCCGCGGCCAACGCCATCCTCCGGAAATCTTCCTGCAACTCGTGCTCATGCACCTCCACGCAGAGGTACACGGCGGCGAGGAACGCGAACACCGCCAACGTGAGCCCGCCGACCGCGAACGCGAACGGCGTCAACCACGGCCGCACGTAGGTCGCCAGGAAGTCCCCGCCCTCGGGCAGCGCGAGCGCGCCGCTCACCAACGCGCCCACGCAGACGCCCAGCAACACCGGCGTGATCGTACTCGAGATGGAGAAAATGCGGCCCCAGTACTTCTGCACGGGCGACTTGGTCGAGTCATACGCCCGGAACGTGAACGCCGAGCCGCGCAGCACGATGCCCACGAGCAGCAACGAGATCGGGATGTGCAGCGCCACCGAAAGGTGCGCATACACCGGCGGGAAGCAGGTGAACAGCAGCACGACCACGAGGATCACCCACACGTGGTTCGCTTCCCAGATGGGCCCGATGCCCTCCTCGATCGCGGCTCGCTGGCGCGCCGCGCGCGGACCGCGCGCAAACAGGTCCCACACGCCCGCGCCGAAATCCGCGCCGCCCAGCAGCACGTAGGCGTTCAGCGCGACCATCGTCACGCCGGCGAGGACGTAGGCCAAGGTCACGGAACGCGCATCTCCTGCGTCATCGGCTTCGTCTTGAGGATCTGCGCATACAGCAGGTACGCCACGACGACACCGAGGAAGAGGTAGAGCAGCGTGATGCCGATCAGCGGATACACCAAGCCCGGCATCGGCGTCAGCGCATCCTTCGTCCGCATGAAGCCGTACACGATCCACGGCTGCCGCCCGACCTCCGTCACCACCCAGCCCGCTTCCACCGCGATGAAGCCCGCCGGCGTCAGCAGGGCCAGGAACGTCAGCAACGGCCGCGACTCCGCCACCTCACGCTTCCGCCACCAGAGCACCAGCACCCACAGCGACGCCAGCATCATCAACGTGCCCAACCCGACCATGATCTGGAACGCGAAGTGCGTGATCGCGACGGGTGGCCAGTCCTCCTCCGGGAACGCCTCGAGGCCCTTCACCTCGGCGTCGAAGTCCGCGAACGCGAGGAAGCTCAGCGCCTTCGGGATCTCGAGCGAGTACGGTGTCTCGCGGGTCGCTTCGTTCGGGATGCCGCCGATCCGCAACGGTGCGCCGCGCTCGGTCTCGAACTGCCCCTCCATCGCCGCCAGCTTCGCCGGTTGGTACTTCGCCACGAACTTGGCGCTGATGTCGCCCGAGAGCGGCTGCAGCAGCGAGGCCGGGATCGCCACGAGCAGCGCCACGTGCAGCGCGCTGCGATGGAACACATCCTGCGGATTCTTGCGCAGCATCCACGCGTGGATGCCGGCCACCGCGATGCCCGTCGTCGCGAAGGCCGCGATCGTCATGTGCAAGGTCTGGTGGAACGACGCGGGATTCAGCATCGCCGCGATTGGGTCGATGTTCGTCGGCATGCCGTTCACGATCTCGAAGCCCGCCGGCGCGTTCATCCACGCGTTGGCGAACACGACGAAGATGCCCGACACCGTGCCGCTCACCAT
>Ga0268299_1004738_pt1 | contig 10184 bp, 6 predicted proteins | sample NOBtaG_FD_193484 | JGI IMG/M metagenome (GOLD analysis project Ga0268299, IMG submission 193484) | Activated sludge microbial communities from bioreactor in Nijmegen, Gelderland, Netherland - NOB reactor | ecosystem: Engineered > Bioreactor > Aerobic > Activated sludge | place: Netherlands... | reverse complement strand
CTCGTCGAGCACGCCGTTGCCGCAGGGATTCGGCGCCGGCACGTACTCGATCAGGACGAGGTGGCCGTCCTCCGCCTGCGAGCGCGGCGGCGCGCCGGGATAGCCGCACGCCTCGCAGTCGAGCGTCGAGGCGTTCTGCGCGCCCAGGCGCACGGCGACCTCGCAGGAATCGCTCAGCACCGACGCCAGGAACGAGAAGCCGAGCACGTGCGACTCCACCGGCTCCGGGTCGTCGACGCGGAGAGAGGCGGCCGACGTCATCAGGATGCCGACGCGATCCTCGCCGGCCCGGAACAGCATGCCCGGATCGTCGAGGCTCAACGACCCCGAGGTCAGCTCGAACGAGGCCCCACCGGTGACGCCGGAGACGTCCGCCTCGCCCCCGCAGCCGGTCGCGTCGCTCCGCCGCGTCATCTCGCCCACCAGCGCGGTGCTGATCAGCAGCGTGTACGGCACCGTCGAGCGCACCTCGAAGTTGACCTGGTGCAGCGCGCCGGCCTGGTTCGACCGCATCGCCTCGCCATCCGCATCGGCGTTGAGATTGAACGCATAGCGCGAGACGACCACCTGCGCGCCGCCCGCACCCCCGTCGTGCGTGACGCCGAAGGAAGCGGAGCGGGTGGTGTCGTTCGGCAGCGAGGGGAAGAAACCCGAGTTCGCGACCGAGACGTCGTAGATCCCGTTCTGGGCGGCGGCGGGTCCGCCGCCGGCGAGCAGAGTGAGAACGAGGACGAGCAACGACAGCCTTGGTGGCCGCAATGGGTCGTTCATCGGCGGTCTCAGATCAGAACCACGTCCCCGGCACAAGCGGAGGGTCCGGGAGGTCACCGCTCTCGAGCGATCGCGCCGACCATCCAGAGCGGCGGTGACCGCCGCACTCCAGGCGCGGCTCCGCCGCGAAAGCCGCCGCCGAGCCGCGAAGCGCCTGGAGTGCGGCGCGACGCGCCGCTCTGGATGGTCCGCGCGGCCGGCGGTCTCGCGTTGCCCCGCCGGGCATGGCGGAGTAGAAGCGCGCCTGCGTCTGGGAGGGAGGGAACGAGCATGAGCGAGACGACCCCGCGACCGACCGCGAATGCGACCCGCAACCGCCTCTGGCTGGTCGCCACTCTGCTGCTCCTCGCCGCCTGCGGCGGCGACGACGAGCCCGCGGCGCGCACGGCGACGCCGAGCGCGCCGCCGACGCAGACGCAACCGGCGCCCGGCTCGCCGACGCCCAGCGCCGGCGCAGACGCGACGCGCACCGCCACCGCGACCGCAGCCGCGCCCACCCACACGCCGACCGGCGCGGCCTCCCAGACCGTCACCCCGACCGCGCCGGAGCCGACCCCCACCGCACCGCGGGCCACCGCCACCGCCCAGCCGCCGTGCACGATCACGCCCGGCGCGCTGCCGTTCGAGCGCACCGAGTGCCGCCCGACCTGCGCCCACTTCGACCCGCTCAAGCAGGTCTTCTTCGGCGAGACCCACCTCCACACCGGCTACTCGCTCGACGCCTCGACGCTCGACACGCGCAACCTGCCGCCCGACGCCTACCGCTACGCCCGCGGCGGCATGGTCGGCCTGCCGCCCTGGGCCGACACCCGCAGCGGCACGCCCACGCCCGGCCCCACCGGCCCGACCACCGTCAGCGAGCTGCCCTACTGCTTCCCCTGGGAGCAGTGCGAGTTCACCGCCACCCGCATCGCCCAGCTCCCGCCCGGACGCGCCCTCGACTTCGCCGCCGTCACCGACCACTCCGAGCAGTTCGGCGAGAACAACATCTGCCAGTTCAACGGAACCCAACCCTGCACCTCCGACACCGACTGCACCGTTTCCGGCCAGTACTGCGACCGCCTCTCCGGCACCTGCGTGCCGATCGGCTACGACGCGCCCCTCTGCCACGACGTGCGCCAGGAAGCGTCGCGCATCCGCACCGGCCCGGCGGCGACCGTCTTCGCGCTGTTCGAGAACACCGCCCAGAACCCCTCGCGCCCGCCGGCGATCTGCGGCCTCGGCGGCGTCGACTGCGTCGTCCAGGCGCAGCACGTCTGGCAGCAGGTGATCGACGCCGCCGAAGCCAACTACGACCGCACCGACGCCTGCACTTTCACCTCGTTCATCGCCTACGAGTACACCGCCATGGCCGCCAACGGCCGCTGCAGCGCCGACCTCCTGCCCTGCTGGGACCAGTTGGGCACGGGCGAGGCGTCGGCCGACTGCGCCGGCTTCGACGATCCGCTGGTCACCGACAAGCAGACCTGCGAGAGCGACTTCCTCGGCAGCGTCGGCGGCGACAACCTCCACCGCAACATCATCTTCCGCAACGACGACGTGATCGACCTGCCGCTCAGCAACGTCGAGGCGCCGCTCGCCTGCGGCCGCGGCGAGGAGTGCATGACCAAGGGGCAGGTCTCCTCGCCGGCGCGCATGCTGACCGCGCTGCGGCTGGCGTGCATCGAGAATCCCGCGCACCCGCGCTGCGACGTGCTTTCGATCCCGCACAACTCGAACATGAGCCGGGGCGACATGTTCCTGCTGCCGGAGGACGTCGCCGAGGCGCGCATCCGCAGCGAGCTCGAACCGCTGGTCGAGCTGATGCAGATCAAGGGACAGTCCGAGTGCCGCTACTCGCCGGTCACGGGGACCTACTGGAGCCAGGACCCCAACGCCCCCGACGAGCTGTGCGACTTCGAGAACATGAGCTTCTCGCGCCTGAACGGCGACTGGGTCGGAGCCGAGCAGCAGAGCAAGGAATGGCTGCCGCCGCGCGCCTACGTGCGCGAGACGCTCAAGAACGGCATCGCCTACGAGGCCGAGCACGGCGTCAACCCCTTCAGGCTCGGCTTCGTCGGCGGGCTCGACAACCACAACGGCACGCCCGGCCAGAGCGAGGAGATCGACTACGCCCGCCACGGCGCGCACGGCATCTCCAGCTTCGCCGCCTCGAACCAGATCCTCAACGAGAAGTTCTTCTTGGGCTACGAGACCAACGGCGGCGCGCTCACCGCGGTGTGGGCGGAGGAGAACTCGCGCGACGCGATCTTCACCGCGATGAAGAACCGCGAGACCTTCGCCACCAGCGGCACCCGCCCGGTGCTGCGCTTCTTCGGCGGCTACGAGCTGCCGGCGGGCATGTGCGACGGCGGCGTCGACTTCGCCCAGGCCGGCTACGACGGCGGCGTGCCGATGGGCGGCTGCCTCACCGGCCTGCCCGATCCCGGCGGCCGCTGTCGCGCCGGCGGCCAACAGGCGCCCACCTTCGCCGTGCTGGCGATGAAGGACCCCGGCTGGCCCGGCTACGAGGGCACGCCGCTGCAGCGCATCCAGATCGTCAAGGCGTGGGTCGACGCGGAGGGCCGCACGCACGACCAGGTGTTCGACGTCGCCGGCGATCCCAACAACGGCGCCGACGTCGAGCTCGCCACCTGCACGCCGCGCGGACCCGGTGCGCCGCTGCTGTGCGCGCAGTGGACCGACCCCGCCTTCGACCCGGCGCAGCACGCGCTCTACTACGCCCGCGTGCTGGAGAACCCGAGCTGCCGCTGGAACCAGATGTACTGCAACGCACGCGGCGTCGACTGCACCGTGCCGATGGGCACCTGCAGCTCCGAGAACGAGGCGATCAACGGCCGCGGCTGCAACGCCAACCAGGAGTGCGGCGACGGCGGCGTCTGCATCCCGCCGGTGCGCTACACCGAGTTCGAGTACCAGCAGTGCTGCGGCGACATCGTGCCGAAGACGGTGCAGCAGCGGGCCTGGTCGTCGCCGATCTGGTACAGCCCGCAGGCGGGTGATTCATGAGCGCGCGGCGCGAGCGCAGTTTGGTCCGCTGGGGGCGCCACCCGGTGGTTCATTTCGCGCTGCTGGGTGCGGCGCTGCTGGCGGGGCGCGACCTCTGGCTCGCGGCGGACGGCCCCGTCCCGGCCCCGCAGGCGCGCGGGAGGTCGTTCGAGCAGCGCGCGCCGATCGTCGTCGACGCCGGGCGCCTCGAGCGCATGCGCGCCGACTTCGAGGGCCGCTGGGGCCGGCCGCCGACAGCGCAGCAACTGCGCGCGCTCGTCCACCAGGAGGTCGAGGAGGAGATGCTGTGGCGCGAGGCGCGCGCGCTGGCGCTCGACTTCGGCGACGGCAGCGTCCGGCGTCGCCTGCTCGAGAAGGCGCGCGCCGTCAGCCGCGATCCGCGCCGCGACCCCGACGAGCTGTTGCGCGAAGCCTACGACCTCGGCCTCGACGACGACGTCGTCCTCCGCCGCCTGCTGGCGGGCAAGATGCGCCTGCTGTTGCAGCAGGAGTCCGCCGGCGGGGCGATCGAGGAAGCCGAGATCGCCGCCTACCGCGAGCGCCATCGCGAGCGCTTCGAGCAACCGGGCCGGGTGACGCTGACGCACGTCTTCCTCGACCGCGCCCGCCGCGGCCAGGCCGCCGAGAGCGAAGCGCGCGCGCTGCTGGCGTCGCTGTCGTCGTCGTCGCCGCCGCCCCCGGCGAGCGTCTCCGACCCCTTCCCGCTCGGCCAGCGCCTGATCGCATACACAGACGCTCAGCTCGCCGGGCGCTTCTCCAAGCCCTTCGCCGAGCAGGTGCTGGCGCTCGAGCCCGGGCGCTGGAGCGAGCCGCTGGCTTCGCCCTACGGCCTCCATCTCGTGCGGGTGGAGGAGCGCCTGCCGCCGCGGCTGGCACCGCTCGACTCGCTGCGCGCGACCATCCGCCTGGCGCTTGCCAAGGAGCGCGCCGCCGAGAACCTCGCCGCCGGCCTGGCGCGCCTGCGCCTGCTCTACGACGTCCGCATCGAGGGACTGGAGGGGGCGGTCGCCGCCAGCGAGAATCCGGCACGCCATCCGGGCCTCGGCTTGCCGGCCGCGGCGGAGGCCGAGCGAGCGCCCCTCGGCGATGCGGCGCGAACGACGCAGGTCCAGCCGGATCGTCCCGCCGAGCCGCTGTCGTGAGCGCCGCGCGAGCGAACACCACCCGCCGAGTGGCGAGGCACGCCACTCGCGCTCTCTCCCGCCGCCGAGCCAGCGGCGCGCGGCCGCTCCTGCTCACCAGCCTCCTCGCCTGCTGGCCGGTTGCCGCCGCGGCGCACCCGCTCGACCCGGCCCTGCTGGAGCTGCACGAGCAGCCGCACGGTCGGGTGGATGTCGTGTTCCAGACGCCGCGCCCGATCCAACTGCACGCGTCCCTGCCCGCGGACTGCCACGCCCTTTCCGAGCCGGAGTTGCGCATGACCGAGCGCCGCGCGCTGCAGCGCTGGCAGGCGCAGTGCGGCCAAGGCGGCCTGGTGGGGCGGCGGGTCGGCATCGAGGGCCTGGGCGCGCGCCGCAGCGACGGCGTGCTGCGGGTCGAGCTGCTCGACGGCGGCGTGTTCCAGGCCGTGCTGCGGCCGGACGCGGCAAGCGCCGTCGTCGCGGCGCCACCGGGGCCGGCGGCGATCGCCGCCTCCTACCTGAAGCTGGGACTGGAGCACATCCTCGGCGGCCTCGACCACCTGCTGTTCGTGCTCGGCCTGGTGCTGCTGGTGCGGGGCACGCGCCGGCTGCTGTGGACGATCACCGCCTTCACCGTCGGCCACAGCATCACCCTCGCCTGCGCCGTGCTCGGCCTGGTGCGCCTGCCGCCGGCGCCGATCGAGGTCCTGATCGCGCTCAGCATCGCGGCCGTCGCCGCCGAGCTGGCACGCCCGCGCGCCGCCGGGGGGGCGCTGCCGATCTGGCTGGCGCTCGGCTTCGGACTGCTGCATGGCCTCGGCTTCGCCGGCGCGCTGGCGGAGATCGGACTGCCCGAGGGCGAGATCCCGCTGGCGCTCTTCGCCTTCAACTGCGGCATCGAGATCGGGCAACTGCTGTTCGTCGCGCTCGTGCTCGCCGCCCGCCGCCTGCTGCGCGCCCTGCCGATCCGCTGGCCGGCACCCGCCCGCCTGCTGCCCGCCTACGCCATCGGCTCGCTGGCGTTCTTCTGGGTCTGGCAGCGGCTGCTGGCGATGGTGTGAAGAGGGAACGGAGATGAACGGGGATGGACGGAGATGGGCCGGGATGGTGGGCGCAACGGCGTCGCTCGCGCACGGAGGCGTCTCCAGAATCTTCGTTCATCGCCGTTCATCTCTGCTCCTACTCCTGCTGCTCGCCGCGACGGCCGGCTGCGGCGGGATCGAGCCGGTGAGCGATTGCTCGCCGCGCGGCGGCGCGCGACCGGTGTGCGGCTTCCAGAACCCGGAGGACCTCGCGTTGCTGCCCGGGGGCCGCACGTTGATCGTCAGCGAGTTCGGCTCGCTCGAAGGCGATCGCCCCGGGCGGCTGGCGCTCTACGACATCGACTCGGGCGCGCGCACGTTGGCCTACGAGGGAGGCGCGGCGGCGGCCCTGGTACCGGGCTGGGGCGAGGAGACCTGCCCGGGCCCGCCGCCGGTCGGCTTCTCGCCGCACGGGCTCGACCTGGCGCGCCGGCCGAGCGGCGAGCTCGCCCTGCTGGTGGTGAACCATGGCGGGCGCGAGTCGCTCGAGCTCTTCGAGGTGACGGCGGCCGGCGCGGTCGAGTGGCGCGGCTGCATCCTGCCGCCGCCCGGGTCCTTCCTGAACGACGTCGCCGCGCTTCCCGACGGCGGCCTGGTGGCAAGCCACATGTACGACCGCGAGCGCGGCCTGCTGCCGCTCGCCTGGTCGATGCTGCTCGGCCGCGAGACCGGCCACGCGCTCGAGTGGCACCCGGGCGCCGGCTTCTCGGTCGTGCCGGGGAGCGCCGCCGGCCTCCCCAACGGCATCGCCGTGTCCAGCGACGGTGCGTCGATCTACCTCAACTCCTCGCTCACCGGGTTGGTGCGCCGCATCGACCGCGCGAGCGGCCGCGAGCTGGCGCGCGCCGACGTCGAGGCGCCCGACAACGTCAGTTGGTCCGACGGCCGCCTGCTGGTCGCCTCCCTGCGCGCCCCGATGTGGCAGGTGATGCGCTGCGCCGAGCTGCGCACCGGCGCCTGCCCCCTGCCCTTCGCGATCGTCGAGCTCGACCCCGAGACGCTGGCGACGCGCGAGATCTACGCCGGCGAGGGCGCGCCGATGGGCGCCGGCACGGCCGCGATCGAGGTCGGCGGCGAGCTCTTCATCGGCACCTTCGCCGGCGACCGCCTCCTGCGCGTCGCGCGCTGAACGACGCGCCCGCTGCCCGAGGCCTTCGATCCTCCGCGCCCCGAAACACAGCGAAGCCGCTCCGAGCGTGCCGGTAAGGTCGGTTAGACGTAGTGCGCGGGGCGAGCTAGCATCCGCCGCGTTTCCGGACTATGAGCGACCCCACGCCCTTCGCCGACTCCGCCGGTAGCTCGCGCCGCCTGCACGGCGTCCTCGTCGCCGACGTCACCGGCTTCAGCAAGCTGATGGGCGAGGACGAGGCGCGCGCGGTGGCGGCGCTGGTGCGCATTCGCGACGTCGTCACCGCGCTGGTGCCGCGCCACGGCGGCACGCTCGACGTCTTCGTCGGCGACTGCTTCGTGGCGCTGTTCGACAGCGCCGTCGATGCCGTGCAGGCGGCGATCGCGATCCAGACCGATCTCGCCGGCGACGGCGCCGGCAAGGAGCGGGTGCAGATCCGCGTCGGCATCCATCTCGGCGACGTCGTGCGCTCCGGCTCGGAGATCCTCGGCGACAGCGTCAACGTCGCGGCGCGCCTGCAAGCGGTCGCACAGCCCGGCGGCATCGCGGTCTCGCAGGACGTCTACCGCGCCGTGCGCAACCGGGTGAACGTCCCCTTCCGCGACGTCGGCGCCAAAGCGCTCAAGAACATCCGCGAGAAGACCCACATCTACGAGATCCAGCTCGGCGCGCCCGCGGTCCGCGCCGCCCCGCCCGCGCCGCGCCGGCGCCTGCTGCTCGGCGCGCTCGGGCTCGCCGCGGCCGCCGCGCTCGCCTTCCTCGCCTACCGCGTGGCGCAGCGCGCGCCGCTGCCCGACCTGGCCCAGCTCGCCGGCGAGGCGAGGCCCGCCGCCGAGCCGGCCCCCGCCGAGCCGGCGGCGCCGTTGACCGTCGGCGTCACCGGCTTCGACATCCGCGGCCCGGTACCCGACTGGATGCGCGACAACACTCGCGACGGCCTCAACACCACCCTCAGCAAGCTCGAGCGGCTGCGGGTGCTGTCGCGCGAGAAGATCGACTTCGTCCGCCAGCGCCGTGGCCTGAGCGAGATCGAGGTCGCCGAGGCGCTCGGCATCCAGAAGATGATCTCCGGCTCGCTGATGATGGCGGGCGAGGAGATCGTCCTCGAAGCGCGCGTGGTCGAGGTGTCGTCCGGCGTCCTCGACGCCTCGGAGGCGGTGCGCGGCGACCCCGACGAGCTGATCGAGCTGCAGAACGAGATGGCCGCAGCGGTGATCGGCGCGCTCGGCGTCCGCCTCTCGCAGAGTGAGCGCGAGCAGCTCTTCGCCGGCCGCACGCGCGACACGCTCGACGCCTACCGCCGCTTGACCGACACCTTCGGCGAGGCCGGCGCCGGCCCCGCCGGCCCGACAGCGAGCGGCGACACCACCTCGTGGCTCGACTGGCCGCGCTCCGCCCACGCGCAGGAGGGCGATGCCGAGCCCGCGATCCTCGCCCTGCTGGAGGCCTACCGCGCCGCCCTCGAGCGCGAGGACGTCGAGGCGGTGGCGGCGACGCACGTCGACTTCGACGACCAGCAGCGCGCCGGCTTCGCGCGCTATTTCGAAGGCGCGGACGATCTGCGCGTCACCCTCGAGGACGTCGACGTACTGGTCGAGGGCGACGAGGCGCTGGTGACCTTCACCCGGCGCGATTCCTTCCGCGACCACAAGAGCGGCAAGGAGCTGGACCTCGAGGTGCGCCTCAGCAGCGAGGTCGTGCGCAAGGACGACCGCTGGCTGCTGCGCGGCGTGAAGCGCTCCTGAGCGCGCCGCTCAGAACGTCGCCTCGACGCCGAACAGCGGGATCGGCGCTGTGCGCACGAAGCCGTCGTTGAGCGGCACCGCGACGTTGGCGAAGACGAAGATCGTGTCCTGCCAGACCGAGCCGCGGCCGCCGATCGAGAGGTTGTAGTAGTCGGGGCGCTCGCCGGTGAGGCCGAAGATGGGCGCGACCGTGTCGCGCACGCTCGGGTCGACGGCGCAGGTGACCAGGTCGGTGTCGCAGCGGGTGAAGAGAAACGACTCGGGCGAAGCCACCGCGGCGAACTGGTTGCGGGCGAGGAAGGCGAGCGAGAAGGTCACCGCGTCCTGCACCGCCCAGTCGACGCCCAGGCCCCAGCGCGCCTCGCTCGAGTCGACGTCCTCGGTGTTGAAACCGATGCCGGCGTTCAGGTGCCCCTGGAAACGCGCCCAGGACGCGGCCTCGAAGATGCGCGTCGAGGCGAGCAGCGACGGAGTGAGCTCGAAGAAGCCGATCCCCTGGAGAGCGTCCTTGTTGCCGGAGGGGAACCGCAGCAGCAGGCCGGCGGCGAGGTCGAAGTCGTCGCGCGCCAGGAAGCGGTACTTGCCGCGCAGCAGGACGTCGCCGATACCGACCACGTCGTTGCCCTCGTCGAGGTTCTCCTCGAGGAAGATCAGCTCGCCTTCCTCGGTGAGAGCGGCCGCCTCGACCGTCGTCGAGAGCGACAGCTTGGAGTACTCGAGCGGTACGGCGACGCTGAGCTCGGCATCGTCGCCGAGACCGTAGGTGAAGGCGAAGAGGAACTGGTGTACGGCGGCATCGACGCTCAGGCGCGGGAACTGGATCGCGGCCAGGAGCCCCTCGAGCGGGATCGGCAGCGGGTCGCCGAGGTCGTCGGCGTCCATGCCCTCGATCTCCGTCAGCTTCACCCACTGATAGGCAAAGGAGACGTTGAAGCGGTTGGCGCCGATGGTGCCGGCGCGGTCGAGGTAGACCTGGCCGAAGGTGACCGGGTCGCGGCGGAAGGTGCCGGTGGCGGCGTCGAAGGAGTAGGTCACCCCCGGCGACGCGCCCGGCAGCGGCAGCGAGCGGGCGAAGGCCTCGGCCACCGCGTCGTCGGCCCGGTCGAGCGCGGCGGTGAACTCCTCGCCGATGTCCTGCGCCGCGACCAGCTCCGGAAAGAGGAGTGCGAGGAGGAGAACGACGCGGGTCAACCTCATGCCCGCATTCCCTGACCCGCGCACCCGGCCAGGTCAAGCTCTGGAGATACTCTCTTCCCTGTCAAGCGCTGGCTGTCTGCGGTAGGGCTCGAAACTTTGCACCGTCGAAGTCGGTGTTGGTCTTGAGCAT
>Ga0268299_1004737_pt1 | contig 10191 bp, 9 predicted proteins | sample NOBtaG_FD_193484 | JGI IMG/M metagenome (GOLD analysis project Ga0268299, IMG submission 193484) | Activated sludge microbial communities from bioreactor in Nijmegen, Gelderland, Netherland - NOB reactor | ecosystem: Engineered > Bioreactor > Aerobic > Activated sludge | place: Netherlands... | reverse complement strand
AGGATTTCGCTCACGGCGCGTTCGTACGTGTCCACCTTGCCATCGACGGCGGTGCCGTCGGCCAGCACCACGGGCTTCCAGTTTCCGCCGCTCGCCTCGAAAAGGTACGCCTCGGTCTTGCGCTTGCCGTTGAGCCTGAACACGAGATGCGTCTTGTACCGGCGCCCGCGATGCGACCAGACCAGTTCCTTCTGGCTCTCGGGCAGATAGACGTGGTCGTAGTAGGAGAACGCGCCCAGGCCGTCGGCATTTGCCCTCGAGGGCATTACCAAGTGGGGCGTCAAGTTGTCCATGAGCGTTGTCTTGCCGCGCCCGTTGGCGCCGGCAATGGCCACGAGAACAGCGTCGCCGAGAGTGGCGTCCAGGTTGAGCGTCAGCGTGTCGCGCCCCAGCCCGCTTCGGATGCCCTTGAACCCGGTCAGCGTGATGTGCAGGGGCACGTAGCCCATGTGAGCCCGGTTCGACTCCACAGCCGTCGTCGTTTGCTCTGTCATGCCTTGATCCCTTCTGATTGGCGGAGGGTCGCTCCGTCAGCCAAGTCTCGGATCCCGATGCAAGGAATCAAGTCCGGGCGGGCTCGCCTTCCACCCGATCGGGTCGACCAAGTGCGAGCTGCGGCTCCCCGCTGCTGGGCTCCGTTAGTGGCGTTCGAGGAGCAGGTCGACGTCATCAGTGTGGCGCGAAGCGACCCATCGGCTGGGCAGCTTCCTGAGGCACCAGCCGGCCCAGAAGTCGACGCTCGCCTTGCTTCGCGAAAGCTGACGGGGCAACGCGCAAAGCAGGAATTCGAGCGGCAGAGCAGAGGCGTCACCAACGGGGGAGTACACCCCGTTCTCTCCCATTTCGATCCCGAGCTGACCGAATTGCGATCGTGGCGCACTGCCTCCGTCACCAGTGGCCTTCGGCGAAACCGTCGACTGCAGACGGCTCAAGTCGACGGGCGCCTTCTCGCAGTACTAACCATCCTTCGATCTACGACTACGATCGGCCATGGCTCAACGTCCTTTGCTACCACTGCCCGACTACCAGCGCATCTACCAAGTCGCCTACAGCGTCCTTGAGGCTTCAGAGATCGCGATTACACACCGGGCTTGCATCTTCTTCGCCTCGGTCGGGGCGATGATCCTCCGGGATCACTACGCACTGCCCGCCACCATCAGTGCCGGCTGCTTGGCCATCATGGTCGACGAGCAGAAAGCAAACGTCGTGGTGTATGGGCGGGACGAGAGCGGCGTCTTTGTGAACGACAAGGACGCCTTCCACGCTTGGGTGGAGTGTGGCGACTGGCTTATCGACTTCATGGCGCCAATCATGGGCATGTCCCTGCGCGCGGATGGCCGTGACTGGCATGTTCCACGTCTGATGCTGCAGAAGCGTCTGTCCGAGCGGAAGGCCAGCCTCGGTGAGATTCGGCACGCTGGCGAGTTCTTCGTCAACCACGATCGATCCCTTGCCAACTCGCTCCTCGACAGCCAGTCAGTTCAGTTCGGAGACCTGCTGAATGCGTGCATGGCCTGGTTTCGCAAGCCCCCCAAGCCACTAAAGGACATCGCCTTGGCGGACAGCCATGGCCCAACGAAGAAGCTGGTTGCGCGAGCACCATCGATCGATGGCGTTTGGTAGACAAGTCAGAATCGCGGTGTGTGAGGAGGTAGGCAATGTACGGAACTCACGCCCGCAATGCGGCCAGCAGCAGCAGACGGTGGTTTCCCTCACCCGAAGCCGACACTTACCTTCGCGACAATCTGGGCAGGGTAGTGATGAAGGACAAGCTCGGCGGAGCCTGCAATGGAGGCGTTACGCCAGCGGCGTGACGCCCTTTGCAACGACCTCCTCGATAGTGGCGCACCTCCAGATTACCGAACCGCGCTATCGACACGACTTCCTGATCGGTATGTGTGCCGAGTCCATGAACCCCAAGGAGAGCAAATGCAAGACGCAGAGGCGACCAAAGTTCGGTTCTCGTTCTTCAAAGGTGGCGAAGACGCTGTCGCGCCGAAGGGCGGTGAAGACTTCGACTGGGAGAAGGGTGCGCTGCGTGTGCGCGAGAACCTGCATGACGCACTGAATGCGAAGAACCTAGCGTTTCTGTTCGGGTCGGGATGCTCTTCGCTGATGGTTGATGGCACACAGCGGGGCATCGCCACGATGGCGCCGCTGGCCAAGGAGTTCCTGGGAGCCGCTCCGGGCGTCGATGACGCGCGGTTTGCCACTGCAGCCGAACGCGAGGCGCTGACGAAGCATCTCGGCTTCGATCTCAATGCCGAGGAGTTCGCGTCAAACCTCGAACGTCTCATGGAGGTGCTGTACAGCTTCCAGTTCGTACTCATGCGAAGCGCCAGCGAGGAGATGGCTAAGGGCAAGGACGCGGTCGACTCGCTGATCGACAAGGTGACTACGTTCGTCACCCAGAAGTGTTCGGAAGCACCCTTCTCGAAGGGTGATCCCGCGATCGTGAGCCTGTACCAGGCTTTCTACCGGAAGTTAGTTTACAGGGACCGGACGCTTCCGCGGCCATGGGTCTTCACGACGAACTACGATCTGCTCAGCGAAACCGCGCTGGACCGGCTCGGTATGCCGTACTGCAACGGCTTCTCGGGGACCATCGAGCGTCGGTTCAATCCGACGACCTACCGGTACGCGCTGGCCGAGCAGCTCGATCTGACGAGTCGCAAGTGGGCGGCGGTGGACAGCTTCATCTACCTGTGCAAGTTGCATGGCTCGATCAACTGGATCGAGGAGGGCGGAAGCCTGTTTCCGATCCGGGAGGTTCCAACTGCTGCGGCCACTAAAGGCAGTCGGGTCATGATCTACCCGACCCCGATGAAGCAGAACGCCAGCTTCGGGTCGCCGTACTCGGATCTCTTCAGAGAGTTCCAGGGACGGATCGTGCGAGAACAGAGCGTTCTTTTCGTGGTCGGATACAGCTTCAGTGACGAGCACGTCAACAACCTGATCTTCCAGGCGCTCACCGTACCGACATTCCGACTGGTGGCGTTCCTGCCGCCCAACGCCCCCGGGGTGGCGCAGAAGCTTCGTTCACTGCACGACCCCCGGATCTGGCTGATAGGTGGAGCGGGCCCGAAGGACGGGACGAAGGCGCACTACTTCGACACTTTCGTCGAGAAGTTCATGCCTGAATCACCGGGCGACAAGGTCGATACAGCGGTGAAGAAGGTGCTGCAGGAGCTGATCGCGCAGGGCATGAAGGCAGGGCCGAACGAGGGAAACGGCCATGACGACTGACGACCGGCGCCGAGCGATCGGCAAGGTGGTGTCGGTGGCGGCCGACCGCTTGGTAGTGGAGCTGCATGGCGGGACTGCAAACTTCACTGTGGTCGGTTTCGACGATGTTCACTACGTCGCACGACTCGGCTCGTTCGTCGTGATGCCCGCACAAGCGGAGTACGTGGTCGCGGAGGTCGTCGGGTTGCGGGAGAAGGACGCCCCCTCCTCTCGCAGCGCGCAGGGGGAATCGACAGAACTAGACAAGGCAGGCGCAGCCAAGTACCTGGACCTGGTTCCGGTGGGCATGCTTCCCCAGCGGCGCGATGGTGCGTTCAGGTTCGGCGTTTCGACATTCCCGTCCCTGTATGCCGATGCGCTGTACGTGCTCGATGAGGAGCTCGACAGGATCTTCGAAGTGCAGAGCGCGACCGAGATCGTTCCGCCGCCGATGGGCAACGGCGAGGCGACCCGATACAACGCGCTGTCGATCGGGACGTCGGTGGTTTTTCAGGACTACGCCGTCAAAGTCCGAGTCGATGAGTTCTTCGGGGGCCACTCTGCTGTTCTGGGCAACACGGGCAGCGGCAAGTCGTGCACGGTGGCAACCCTGCTGCAGTCGCTGTTCGGGAAGCGCGACGAGTTCTTCGCGCGAGGTGCCACGTTCCTGCTCCTGGACGTCAACGGTGAGTACCGGTCGGCGTTCAGCGAGCTGCCGCAGTCCGTGAAGCGGCGGTATCTGAAACTCGAGGCTGATCCAGCGTCTCCAGCGGCTGCACCAGCGGACGAGGCAGAGACGACCGCTGTCTTCCGACTGCCACACTGGTTCATGACCGTAGAGGAGTGGGAACTTCTGCTGCGAGCCAGCGAGCGCACCCAACAGCCGGTCCTGCGATCGGCGCTCGGGCTGGTGACCCTGTTCTCGGCCGAAGGGGGCAACCAAGAAGCGCTCGAGAAGCTCAAGAACCACATCCTCGCAAAGTGTCTTCTCTACGTGCTGAATTCGGCTGACAGCCCGGCAGCGAAGGCTGATCGAGTGACAGCCTTACTGTCATCTTTCCAGACAGCAGCGCTGACTCTTAAAGCCGCGAAGCCTTTGCTCGGACTCAATTTCGGGACGATGCCGCAGTTGCCACAGTTGATGCAGATGTTCGAGGCGCAGCTGAATGAAGACGTCAAGGTGCCGAACTACTCGAACAAGGGCTTTCGGTTCGAGGACCTCGAGCTGGCATTTGACCTGGCGCTTCTCTACGAGGAAGCGCACGGCAATATGCAGATCAGGGACTATTGCTCCCAGATGATCACGCGATTCAAGTGGATTCGGGAGCGCGACGAATTTGCGTTCCTCAGAGTGCCGCCTGAACAGCTTCAGGAGCACGAGCGGGACGTGGCGCAGTTTGTCGAGCGATGCATTGGTCTTTCCCGGCTGGATGGAAAGTTCCAGAAGTCCGCTCAAGTGATCGTGCTCGACATGAACGAAGCGGGGGATGAAGTCGTCGAGGTAGCGTCGGCTGTCATCGCAAGGTTGATCTTCGACCGGCTGCGCCGAGCGGAGCCGAGGAACAGGACGCCCATCAACCTTGTCCTGGAGGAGGCCCACCGGTACGTCGCGGAGCGTCCGTCTGGCTATGCGATTGACGCGAGTCGGATCTTTCAGCGGATCGCCAAGGAGGGTCGGAAGTACGGCCTGTTCCTGATGGTCGCGTCTCAACGGCCAAGCGAGTTGTCAAAGACAGTCCTGTCGCAGTGCTCGAATTTTGTCGTGCATCGCATCCAGAACCCTGACGACCTTCAGCACATCCGGCAGATGACTCCATTCATTTCCGACAGTGTGATGAAGCGCCTGCCGTCATTGCCGAAGCAGCACGCCCTGATTTTCGGCAACGCGGTCAATCTGCCGACCACGTTTAAGGTGCGGGATGTGGAACCGAAACCGAAGAGCGACGACGCAGCGATTCGGGAGTTGTGGTTCCGGCCGGCCGGCAAGGAGGCGGAACTGCAGGTGCCGCATTGAGCTTGGTCTCGAGTTGCGGAACCGTGTCGTAGCGTCTGCTTCTGCATCAGGCGAGCGGCGCCCATGGGTCGGCAAGAGCCAGCCACCTTCTACCCACTTCCGACGGCAGCCTGGGCGGAGGCCGTCGGTCAAGCGAATCCTGTGAAAATGACAACCTGTCCCAATGACGAATGAAGGAACCGCAGATGAAGACCTACGCCTCGCTCCAAGCAGAGATCGCAAAGCTCGAAAAGGAGGCGCAGGCACTGCGCAAGGCGGAAGTCGGCAAGGTGATTGCCAGCATCAAGGCGGCTGTCGCGACCTATGGCCTCACGGCGGCGGACCTCGGCTTGAACGGCAGCGCAAAGCGCCGCAAGATGGCCAATGGCAAGAAGGCCGCGACGATCGGCATCGCGAAGTACCGCGACCCCAAGACCGGCAAGACCTGGACCGGCCGCGGCAAGCCGCCGGGGTGGATTGCGGGCGCCAAGAGCCGCGCGCCATATCTCATCGAGAAGCAGGCCGCGTGACGTGTGCTACTCGGCGCACATCCTGGCGGATTACCGCCGCTACGTCAGGAGGTTCGGCGCCGAGCTGAGCATCAAAGATTTCGTCGATCTCTTCTGGCGACGAAGCACCGGCGCGAGAGTTCCAATCCCGAAGGCCATGGAGGCGACCTTCGCCGAACCTGCGAGCGACGACGAGCGGCAAGTCAAGATGCTGATCGACGAGTTCAAGGCGGAGGAGACCACCCGACTCGAGCAGGAGCTGTTCAAGCAGCGCAAGCGCTTGGCCGACGCCGAGAGAACGTTGCAGACGAAGACCACCAAGGCCTTCCTTGAGAACAAGCGCATCGCCGGCGACAAGATCGAGTGGGCCTTGGGCAAGCTCTCCGACCTGCGGCGAACCGAGCTCACGGACGAGGACGCCAGAATCTTTCCCGGCCACTACCCGCCACTGATGGTGATGGAGAACGGGCGGCGCGTCATCAAGCCGATGCGCTACCAATGCCGGCCGGCGGGGAAGCCGGCGTCATATGACGCCAAGTTCTCCGGCCTCTACAACGCCAGGCGCGACAACCTCCAGGGGTTCTGGCGTGGCCTGTTCGGGCACTCGCACGGCATCATGGTCGTCAACGCGTTCTACGAGAACGTCAACAGGCATCGGGTCGAGCGGCGCGAGCTGCAGCCAGGCGAGAAGGTCGGGAACGTCGTGCTCGAATTCAGACCGCGGCCGACGCAGGTCATGCTGGTGGCTTGTCTGTGGTCGCGCTGGACCGCACCGGGTGAGGATGACTTGCTGTCGTTCGCGGCCATCACGGACGAACCGCCGCCGGAAGTGGCCGCGGCGGGGCATGACCGCTGCATCATTCCGATCCGTGCCGAGAACCTGGACGCCTGGCTGAACCCTGACCCGGGAAAACTGGACGCGCTCTACGCGATCCTGGATGAGAGGGAAAGGCCGTACTACGAGCACCGGCTGGCCGCATGACGGGCCGCGAGACAAGCCCACGGAATCGCGTGGACGCTGGGGTGTAAGCCCACAGACCGCGGAAGCGGGCCTCGGCCGCCTCTCATGGTCTCAGCAGGTCAGAGCCATGCCCACACCCTGCGCAGCCAGTGAGGCACGACTTGGCGACGCGGACGGTATGTCTGGCGCAGCATCTGGTTCATGACGACGCTCCTCTTGCTGGTGAGTTGGCCGGCGCTTCATCGTTCCCGCCCGCATGCAGCGACTCGACCTTGGCGCCGTTGACATACGCGACGCCGTCTGCAACCTCGATCAGCATCGAGCCGAAGCGGCCTTCCCACACGTAGCGCAACACGACTTCGGTAGCCTGGGGCAGCCCTTCCTGCGCGGAGTCGTCGCATACATGAAGAATTCTCCGGAAGGTGTGGCGCATTCATCGCTGCTGAATACTGGATACCCAGTATCTGCGGGCGCAACACGTCTTGCAAAGACCAGACCTTTCAAGGTCAGAAGAGTTCGTACTCGGCCGGTTGGTCCTTAGGTTCGGAGCCCTTGTCCGTCGGCGCTGGGCCGACCGCCTCGTCCTCTCGCGCCAATCCGTCAACGATCGCGTTCGGCTCCACGCTGATCCGCGCCAGAGCGGCGGCTGCTACCTTCGCGGGCTCGCTTTCAGCCAACCGCGCCAGGCACTCGAGCAGGGGTTCCGGGCGCGTCGACGTGACGCTCGACCACATGCGGACCTTGTCCGCCAAGCCGGCGCAGCGCGAGATCCCTGCCGCCCGGCTGCGCACCACGGGTACGACGCGCCCTTCGAGTTGCACGTCCGCCGCACCCGCGAGCACGCGCTTGATCGCGTCCCGGTCGACTTCATGGCGATCCTCGTCGGCCACGACCCATCGCACGCGCACGTGAGCCCCCTGCAGGCGCTGTTCCTGCACAGCAGCCTCGATCCGCGAAAGGTCGGGCTTCCCCTCGAAGAAGAGGTCCACGGTGCGCCGCGCCGGCGTGGCCACCAGTTCGAGCCGAGTCACGGACGCGCCAACCTCCCACAGCACGAAACCCTTGTCGCCCACCTCGCCGTGGTGGAAACGGCCGATCGACCCGGCATAGGCAATCGCCCGCCCTTCCTGCTCCCACACCTGATGTCGATGAATGTGGCCGAGCAGGAATGCTTGCGCCTGCGCGGCGAACAGCGATCCGGTCGTGAACTCGTGGTCGAAGCCAGCCATCGGCACCCCGTGCTCGGTCAAGCAGCCCATGACGGTGCCGTGCGAGACACCGATGGTTGGTACGAGGTCAGCACGCGCCGCGGCGTGGATGCGCGCGTAGCCACTCAGCAACGAGGCCAGTTCCTGTCCTTGGGCGACCGCCGCGTCGGCCGCGCCGACCACCGCCGCGACGGCGGCCTTGTTGACGGTGGGAATGCAGGTGAACAGGGTTCGCGTACCGGATGGCACCTGATCGAACCGCCAGCCCTCGGCCTGCGCCCACCTGCCGTCGATGCCCAGCGCAACCTGGGAGATCCGGTCGGCGACGTGGATGGGATGTCGCCCTGCGAGCAGCGGGAAGATCGACAACGTCCCGGGCGGCTCGTGCGAGAAGGTGCCCTGCAGCATCAGCACAGGACAGTGGTCGGCCAGCCGCAGGACCTGGCGAGCCAGCCGCACCACCGCCGGGCTGTGCACGTCGAGCGCATGGTCCGTCGCGTCACCGGAGATCACGGCAACGTCGATCCCGTTCCGGATCGCCTCATCGACCGCAAAGCCGAAGCAGCGGTCCGCTTCCTGCAGATTCTTCTCGCAATAGTGCAAGTCGGAGAAGTGCCCTACCCTGATCATTCGATGGCTCCTTTGCTATGCGGCGCGGGCTTCGCTGTGGCGCCCGCGCGTGATTGATGTTCGCCGCACCGGGTTCTTCATCAACCCCATGGCGCGCACGTCATGAGAAGACTTCGAGTTCGCCTCGCACCTTCTCCTGAAACCCCGCAGCGTCGTCCGCGAACGAGCTCACCTCCTCGAGCGCGCGCTTGCGCCCGCCGGTGGCGAGCTTCCAGCCCCTGCCCCACCGCTTGTCCGCATAGGCCTCGAACCTTGCCTGCTCGACACCGAGGGCTGCCGCGGCGCCGAAGATGCCCGCGAGTTCGTCCGCCCCAGCGGCCGCGCGCGGCGCCGTGCGGTCGCGTCCTTCGCGAGGCGCCCCCGCCGCTTCGGTTCGCGTGCTCTGCTCCGTGGGGGCCCAGGCTTCCCGCCGCTGGCTGCCGCCCTGCGCCTGCGAAGACAGCTCGGGCCCATCGACGGCCCGAGCGGCGACGTCGACTACCCCGTCATCGGAGTCGCCGGCCGGACGCGCTTCGACGTGGCCGCCATCAAGCATGGCCGCGGCCTCGCCGGCCCGCGCTTCAAGCGCTTCCAGGCCATCGTCGGGCCGCAGCAGGGACGTCACGTCCACCGGCGCCTCCAGTTCGATCAGCCATTGCGCGACGCGGGTCGCTCGGCCTTCGTCATCGATGCGCGACACCTCGACGAGGCGCTTGCTGATGTAGAAGGGGGTGCGCTGCCCGTCGAGGAAGCCGGAGATGCGCCCGCCGCGCATGAAGCCGATCGTCGTGAACTTCTCGATCGCGGCCTGCATCGCGTAGAAGCTGTTCGTCTGCAAATCGAAGGCGCTGATCGACTTGATGCCCGGGATGAAGAAGATGAAGCGCCCCGTCAGGTTGCACTTCTTCGCCTGGTACTCGGGGCACGACTCGGGGTCGCACAGGCCCGCGTTCTCTTCACGCAGCACCGTCTTGCGGCCGCCGAAGATGCGGATCGTGCGCCGGCCGTTTCCGTCCACGGGCACCGCTTCGTGCGTCTTGCAGTACCGCGTCTGGCCGTCCTCGGAATACTCGGACCAGTAGCGCCGCTCGCTCGCGGTCCAGGTCACCAGCTCGTGCGGCATCACGTTCTGCCAGGCGTCGGCGGGAAACACCACCGGGAACCGGTAGAGCCGCTTCCCTCCCTCGCCCCGGTCCTCGGCATACATGTCCATGATCTGCCGAGCCAGTTCGGGGTTCGGGAAGTCTTCGCCGCGCACGGTGAAGTACGGGACGTTCTTCGGGGTCAGCGGATTCTTCAGGCTCGGGCACCGCTGCGCGATCTCACGCTCGATCGTGTCGAAGGCCTTGCCGGCCGCGACGCCGGCGCCGTAGATCGCCCTCGCCTCGGCAGACTCCTCCGCCTTCCTGGTCAGCACCTTGATGCCGGCCCGGATGCGCCCGCCGATCGGAATCCTCATCGCCGAGCGGCCGAGCAGCGTCGGCACGGCGAGCGCTCCTGAGGACACCGGTGCCAGTTGGGTGCGTCCGTTCGTCGAGCCACTATCCATCGCCGCCATTCATCGCTCCTTCATCACCATGTGAGGTATCGAGAGCCCATGCTCTCGCGAGACTGCTCGCCTTCAAGTCGACGCCTGCGCTCGCCGCCCGGCCGGCGCGCCTCGAACCGGCTCGACGATGACTTCGA
>Ga0268299_1004735_pt1 | contig 10203 bp, 10 predicted proteins | sample NOBtaG_FD_193484 | JGI IMG/M metagenome (GOLD analysis project Ga0268299, IMG submission 193484) | Activated sludge microbial communities from bioreactor in Nijmegen, Gelderland, Netherland - NOB reactor | ecosystem: Engineered > Bioreactor > Aerobic > Activated sludge | place: Netherlands... | reverse complement strand
GTCCGGCGGCGCCTCCCCGATGTGGCGCCGGTGGCCGGTCTGGGGCTCACCGCCGCGCTGTGGGGCCGGTCGCTCCCGACCCTCGGGGCCGTCGCGGTGGGGGTCGTGCTGGCCGTCGCCGTGCTGGTGGCCGTCACCCACGCCGAGGACATCGCGCACCGGGTGGGTGAGCCGTTCGGCACGCTCACCCTGGCTGTGGCGGTCACGATCATCGAGGTCGGCCTGATCGTCACCCTGTCCATCAGCGACCCGGCCAAGACGACGACGCTGGCCCGCGACACGGTCTTCGCCGCCGTGATGATCGTGTGCAACGGCATCGTGGGCATGGCTCTGGTGGTCAACGCCCGCGCCACCCACGTGGTGCGGTTCAGCGAGCAGGGTGCGTTCGCTCTGCTGGGCACGGTCCTGACGCTGGCCACGCTCAGCCTGGTGATGCCCACGTTCACGTCGAGCTCGGCCGGGCCAACCTACACCGGAGCCCAGATGGCCTTCGCCGCCGTCGCCTCGGCCACCCTGTACGGCATGTTCGTGTTCGTCCAGACGGTGAGACACCGCTGGATGTTCCTGACCGAGGCCGACCCCGAGCCGGCGGCCGCCGGAGATGCCCCGCCCTCCACGTCGGACCCCTCGTCGGCGGCGGCCAGGGGCGGCCACGACCACGACCCTCACCCCGGGCACCCGGGGCATCGGGACCACGCCGACCACGGCGCCGCCGGCTGGGCCGGGCTTCTGCCGCCGATCCTGCGGCTGCTGGCAACCTTGGCCGTGGTGGTGGGTCTGGCCAAGACGCTGTCGGACCCCATCGAGAGCGCCGTGGCCTGGGCTGGGGCACCCCAGTCGTTCGTGGGCGTGGTGATCGCCATGCTGGTGCTGGCTCCGGAGTCGGTGGCGGCGTTCCGGGCCGCGGCCCGGGGCGAGATGCAGACCAGCCTCAACCTGGCACTGGGATCGGGCCTGGCCAGCATCGGCCTCACCATTCCGGCCGTGGCCATCGCCTCGATCTGGCTCGCCGGTCCGATCGAGCTGGGCCTGGGATCGAAGGAGATCGTGCTCCTGGCCGCCACCGGGGTGATCAGCGCCCTCACCTTCGGCTCGGGCCGGGCGACGGTGCTCCAGGCCACCCACCATCTGGCCGTGTTCGCCGCCTTCATCTTCCTGGCCCTGGTCCCCTGATCCGCCGGCGGCCGCCAGGGCCCAAGGTCCCTGCCGATCGATGGTGATTCGAATTACGGTTCGAACATGGAGCCAGAGTACGACGTCATCATCATCGGGGCCGGGGTGTGCGGGATCTACCAGCTCTACCGGCTCCGCGGCCTGAACCTGAACGTGACCGTGCTGGAGGCCGGATCCGGGCCCGGCGGCACGTGGTACTGGAACCGGTACCCCGGGTGCCGGTTCGACTCCGAGAGCTGGTCCTACGGGTACTCCTTCTCCAAGGAGCTCCTCGAGGAGTGGGACTGGAGCGAGCACTTCGCCGGCCAGCCCGAGACCCTGCGCTACCTGGAGCACGTGGTCGCCAAGTTCGACCTGGCCCGGGACATGCAGTTCGACACGAAGGTGGAGCGCTGCACCTGGGACGAGGACAGCCGCACCTGGACCGTCGAGACGGCCGACGGCCGGTCGCTCACCTGCCGGTTCCTGATGACGGCGATCGGCCTGCTGTCGGCTCCCACCATGCCGAACATCGAAGGCACCGGGGACTTCCAGGGCCCGTCGTTCCACACGTACCACTGGCCGCACGAACCGGTCGACATCGCCGGCAAGCGGGTCGGCATCATCGGCACCGGGGCCACCGGCGTGCAGATCATCGCCGAGATCGCCGACAAGGTGGCGGAGCTCAAGGTGTTCCAGCGCCGGCCCAACTGGTGCGCCCCCCTCCACAACTCGAAGATCACCCCGGAGGAGATGGCCGACATCCGGTCCCGCTACGACGAGATCTTCGCCCGCTGCGCCGAGACCCCCGGCGGGTTCATCCACGGGCCGGATCGGCGCAGGATGGCCGACGTCCCCGAAGAGGAGCGGTACGCCTTCTGGGAGAAGCTGTACGCCTCGCCCGGCTTCGGGATCTGGCTCGGCAACTTCCGCGACGTGCTGATGGACCCCGATGCCAACGCCGAGTTCACCGAGTTCGTGGCGAACAAGATCCGGGAGCGGGTGAACGACCCGGTGACGGCGGAGAAGCTGATCCCCACCGACCACGGGTTCGGCACCCGGCGGGTGCCGATGGAGACCCGCTACTACGAGGCCTACAACCGGGACAACGTGCAGCTGATCGACGTGAACGACACCCCGATCGAGCGGATCACGGCCAGGGGCATCAAGACGACCGAAGCCGAGCACGAGCTCGACGTCATCATCTACGCCACCGGGTTCGACGCCATCACCGGTGCCTTCGACCGGATCGACTTCATCGGCCGCGACGGCCGCAAGCTGCGCGACAAGTGGGCCGACAATCCCATCACCTACCTGGGGGTGCAGGCCGAGGGCTTCCCCAACCTGATCACGCTGGCCGGCCCCACCGGCGGATCGGTGTCGACCAACTTCCCCCGGGGCATCGAGGTGGGGGTCGACTGGGCCACCGACCTGGTGCAGTGGATGCTGGAGCACGGCCACAGCCGGATAGAGCCCACCCCTGAAGCCGAGGCGGAGTGGAGCGGCCACGTGGCCGACATGTACTCGATGCTGCTGATGCGCAACGCCCAGTCGTGGTTCACCGGCTACAACTCCAACGTCGCCGGCAAGGACAAGACCCGCTACCTCATCTACAACGGCGGCGCCCCCAAGTACCGTCGATGGCTCGAGGAGTGCGCCGCCGAGGGCTACAAGGGATTCGTGTTTGGGTAGGGTCTATCCATGTTGCAGCTCGCCCGGCGGGTCATGTTCGCCCTCAGCTTGGCGGGGCTGATCGCCGCCCTGTTCCGCCTGCGAGGCACCGGTGGCGTGCCGCCCCAGTCAGGGGGCTGGCGCGAGGTCACCGATATCGATCTGACCTGATGCGGGTCGTGCTGGCCGGCCTGGGCACCACCGGGTCCCACATCGCCCGGCAGCTCACCCAGACGCCGGTGACCGAGCTGCTGCTGTGGGATCCCAAGCCGCGCCGGCTCGACCAGATCCTGGGCGCGGTCCGGGCCGTGGCCCCGGCCCATCAGACCGTCTCCCCCGTGCCCCAGCTCACCCCGGCCACGCTCCGGGCCGACGCGCTGATCCTGGCCGGTCCGGCCGGCACCCACCGGGAGCCGGCTGCCGCCGCCCTGCGGGCCGGCAGCCACGTGGTGTCGATCAGCGACGACGCCGAGGAGGTGGCCGAGCTGCTGGCTCTCAACGCCCTGGCCCGCTCGGCCGACCGGGCCCTGGTGGTGGGCGCCGGGTTCTGCCCCGGCCTGAGCTGCCTCCTCGTGGCCCACGCCGCGGCCCAGCTGGACCGGGTGGACGTGATCAACGTCTACCGGGCCGGCACCGGGGGCCCGGCCTGCGCCCGGGAGCACCACCGCACGCTCAAGCGCTCGGGTCAGGAGTGGCTGGAAGGTACCTGGATCCTGCGCCGGGGCGGGTCGGGCCGGGACCTGGCCTGGTTCCCCGAGCCGTTCGGGGCACGGGACTGCTACCGGGGGGCGCTGCCCAGCCCCCTCCTCCTCCAGCCCCAGTTCCCCGACGCCCAACGGATCACGGCCCGCATGGCCGCCACCCGCCGCGACCGGTTCACGTCCCGGCTGCCCATGCTGCGACCGCCGCACACCGACGGCGGCCCCGGAGCCATCCGGGTGGAGCTGCGGGGCCGGGTGGGCCAGGCGGTGGAGACGGTGATCCTGGGGGTGATGGACCACCCCTCGGTGGCCGCCGGCACGGTGGCCGCCCTGGCCGCGGTGGCGGCGCTGGAGGGCAGGGCCCCCGTGGGGGCGGCCGGCCTGGCCGGCTGGCCCACCGGCCGCCGGCTCCTGGCCGAGCTGCGCTCGCGGGGTGTGCGGGTGGCGGCCTTCGGTGGCCGTCTCGCCGACCTCGCCTGAGGGGCTGCCAGCGGGCCTACCAGCGGGTCTGCCGGCCCGGGTCGTACGGCCCCCAACCGCAGCCCTGCGTGCTCATTGATCGACGGTAACGCTCAAGTCGAGCCCATTTTCGGTCGACCCAAACGTTGGGCGGAAAACCGCCAAAAAGTTTCTCAAGTTCTCCGCCCTTCATGTCGAGAACTCCTCTCGTGCATGGAGGACAAATGAAGGGCAACGGGACAATGGGAACAACGGAAGCCGAGCTGAACGCGCGGATCGAAGCCAACCTGCAGCTGGTCAAGCACGTGGTCTTCCAGGTGGCGGTGCACTTCCCCCGCCACGTGGACCGCGAGGAACTCGTGCGGGCCGGGGCGCTCGGTCTGGTGGAAGCGGCCCGTCGATATGACGAAAGCCGGGGCGTTCCTTTCGAGCGATTCGCCGCTCAGCGCATCCGGGGCGCCATCCTCGACTCGGTGCGGGCGGCCGACTGGGCCCCCCGCTCGGTGCGCCTGCTGGCCCGCCGCCTGGAAGCCACCGAGCAGCAGCTCGCCACCCAGCTGGGCCGGGTGCCCAGCAACGAAGAGATGGCGGCGTCGCTGGGCATCACCCGCCAGGAGCTCAACAAGCTGCAGGACCGCCTGTTCCGTTCCGTGGTGCTGGCCCTCGACCACGAGACCAGCGACGACACCGACGAGGACCTCACGCTGGTCGACATACTGCAGGACCGCTCGGCCGTCGAGCCGTCGGACGAGCTGGAGCTGCGGGAGCTGCACGCCTACCTGCGCGACGCCGTGGGCCTGCTGCCCGAGCGCCAGCGGTTCGTGATCGTGGGCTACTTCCTGGAGGGCAAGACGTCCCAGGAGCTGGCCCGGTTCCTCGGGGTCACCGAGAGCCGCATCAGCCAGCTCCGCAGCGAGGCCCTGCGCAACTTGAAGCTCGGCATCGAGGCCCAGTTCGAAGACCAGGCGGCCGAGGACCATCCGGCCGCCGGCCGGGTGGCCCGCCGCCAGGCCGCCTACGCCGCCTCCGTGGGCGGGGCGTCCAACTGGAAGAACCGCCTGTCCCGCTGGGACGCCGACTACGACGTCCCCGAGGAGCCCCTGCTCCCCGTCGCCGCACGGTACTGAGCCGTTCGGGGGCTCGCGCCCCCGCCGCCGCCTCCGGCGAGCTCCCCCATCGGCGGTGGGGCCCCACCCACCGCCCGCTGCTCCGCAGCGTCAGAAGCGGGCCGCCTGCTGCCACCGGATGAGCAGGTCGGCGTCACCGAACACCTCGAGCCGATCCGGGGTGATGCGGTTCCACATCATGAGAAGCAGATCGGACGCCGTACCCCGGGCCGCCACGTCGCCCTTGGCGTGAGACCGCTCCCAGGTGAGCTGGTCGGGGCCCAGCCGCAGCAGCCATTCACCCTCGTCGATGTCGGTGGCGTGGAGATGGATGGTGGGGCTCGCCGCGCCCTCGGGCCGGTCGGCCAGGTCGAGCGACTCCAGCCGGAAGCGGGTGGGCACGTACACCTCGAGCAGCTCGTCGATGCCGTCCAGGGCCTGGGCGGCGTCGATGGGGTTGACGGCACCGTCGGCGGCGTCGACGTCCCACCGGTGCACGGCCACCTCGTGGCTGAGGCGCCGGAGCCACCAGTGCCCGTCCTGGGTGCCGGCCCAGCTGGGCCGGGGCTGGTCCAGGTCGCACGTCTGGAACGTATCGTGCACCAGCTGCGCCGCCTCCTGATACCAGGCCAGCACGTCGGGCCCCACCGGGGGTTCGCCCACCGCCGAGCGGTGGGGCGGATCGTCGGGCGACGCCACCATGCACTGGTTGACCCAGCGGAAGATCCAGGCCACATGGCCCACCACCGAGTGCACGGTCCATCCCGGCAGATGGGGAACGGCCAGCGTCAGGTCGTCGGCGCCGATGGCGGCCAGCCGATCGGTCTCCTCCTGGAGCAGGCGCCGGTAGTCGTCGGTCTGCAGGCGGCTCATCCACGGTCTCCTGTCGTGTCGATCCAGCGATCGAGGGTACGCCAACGGTCGTTGAGCCAGGCAATCAGCTCGGCCTCCCGGTCGGGCAGCTCGGCCCGATGGTGGTGCCACCACCGCACGGCCACCGGCTCGCCCAGCGGCAGACGGCGGCGCAGACCCCGCAGCTCCGACACCCCCTCCAGGCCGACGTGACCCAGCACCACCACGTCGAACGCCGGTTGGCCGGCCAGGAGGGCCAGGGTGCCGGCCGGCTTGGGGGGCAGCAGGTGGCGCAGGTCCTCGGCCAGCTCCGCCAGCTCGGCCGCCCCCCGGCGGGCCAGCGAGCGCCGGATGTGGTGCCGGCGGCCGGGGGTGGCGTAGGTGCCCTCGGGGAAGATCACCAGGGCGCTGCCGGCCCGGGCCCGGCGGGACAACCCGGTGAGGGCCGTCGCCTCGGTGTCGCTGTCGGCGCCTCGCCGGGAGATGAAGTGGTTGCCCAGGCGCCGGCCGTAGATGTCGAGGGTGGGGTCGAACCGCAGCTCCCGCTTGAGCACGTAGTGCACCCACCGTTCCTGGAGGCCGGTGAGCAGCCACACCGGCAGCACGGCGTCGGCCATGCTGGCGTGCCGGCTCAGCAGCACGAACCCACCCTCGGGGAACGCCGGGGGCCGGGGCAGGTCGAACCGGATGGCCAGCAGGCGCCGGGCCCAGCGAAGGAGCGAGGAGATCCACCAGCCCTCCACCCGCCGCCAGCTCTCCGGTTCCAGCGGGCGGCGCCCCACCAGGGCCAGCGTGCCGTCCCGGACGGTCAGGGCCAGGGCCAGGATCAGGCAGATCCATTCGTGGGCCAGGTAGACCGCGGCCATGGCCCCCAGGCGCAGCGACGGCAGCCGGCGCAGGCCCTGGGCCAGGTCGGCCAGCGCCGCCACCGGGCCCCACACCGGCGCCGACACCACGACCAGGGGCAGCAGCACGAACACGGCCGGAACGGTCACGAGCCGGCGACCGTAGGGACGGTCCCGGCTCGTGGTCATGTCGGTGCTGTTCGCTGCCCGGTAGAAGGGAGGCGGAGGGTGTCCTACCGCTCTTCTTTGAAGATCACGTGCTGGCGGACGACGGGGTCGTACTTCTTCAGCTCGATGCGCTCCCGGGTGTTCACCTTGTTCTTCCGGGTGATGTACATGTAGCCGGTGCCGGCGGTGGACCGCAGCTTCACCAGCGGGCGCTTCTCGTTGCTCTTCGACGCCATGTCAGACCTTCTCCCCCCGGCGGCGCATCTCGGCCACGACCGACTCGATGCCCTTCTTGTTGATCGTCTTGATCCCCTTGGCGCTCACGGTGAGCGAGACCCAGCGCTTCTCCGAGGGCAGCCAGAACCGCTGGTTCTGGATGTTCGGGTTCCACCGGCGCCGGGTGGACCGGTGCGAGTGGGAGATCGTGTTGCCGAAGCTCGGTTTGCGGCCAGTGACCTGGCAGATCTTGGACATCTCGGGTTCCTGTGCGTGCAGATCCAGCTTGGACGCTCCAGGCCGGTTCGGCGGGGAGCGGACCAAACTAGGCTACCGGCCGCCCCGCCGCTCCCCAACCGGGCGCCGGCTGGGGACCCTGTCGGGGGACGGGAGGTCAGGCGACGGGAGGTCGGGGGCCAGGAGGTCGAGGGCCGATTCGGGCGCGACAGGCGCCGGCGCCCCGCCCGCCGGTGGAGGGGGGACCCGGTCGCCGGGGCGCCACCGGTCCCGCGACGGCACCGGCGCCCGCCGCACGGGGGCCACGGTCAGCGCCATCGTGGCCAGCACCAGCACCCCCACGGTGGCCGGCATCCACAGCCAGCTCCTCCCGGTCCCGCCGCTCACCGCCTGGGCCAGGCCGGTGCCGGCCAGGGCCAGGGCGGCTGCCGCCACCAGCCCGAGGAGCGCCCCCCGGGGCACCGCCCGGTCCACCACCGCGTCCCGCCGCCGGGTGTACGACAGCCGGATCAGCTCGCTGTGGGCCAGCGCCGTCACCCCGCCCACAGCGAAGGGCAGGGCCGCCGCGTCGTCCCGGCGGGCCAGGGCCAGCACCACGCACAGCACGGTGACCCCGGTCGACATCCAGCTCAGGCTGTGGTGACCGGTGTCGACGGCGGCCAGATGCAGCCACAGGGCCGCCGCCACGGCCCCGGCCGCCGCTCCCACCGTGACCGCCGAGAGCCCGGCCCCGGTGACGGCCACGGCCGCCCCCGCCGCCCAGCCGCCGGTGATCAGAGCACCGAGCAGCACTTCGGGCGTGTCGAGACGCCCCAGCCTCGTGCGCCAGCCACCGGTGGAGGCCGCCGTCATGCCAGCTGCCTCGACCGACCGAGGTTGCGGATCACCCGGCGCATCAGGTGCTCCAGCGAATCGCCGCTCGACCAGGGGATCACGATGGCTCCCCGCTCCAGCAGCCAGCGCCGGTTCAGCTCGTTGCCCACCCGGAACACCCGCTGGGCCAGGAGGCTCACCGAACCGTCGGGGGCCGGCAGCTCGGGCTTGATCACGAGCACCTCGTGGCCGCGGTTCCGCAGGTCCACCAGGGCCGACAGGATCAGCTCGGAGATCAGGGGGGAGATGCACACGATCGTGGCCGAGCGGGGGAGGTTGGTGGGGATGGCCACATGCTGGTCGTCCCGGGTGTGGCGGCTCTTCACCTCGGTGGCCAGCAGGGCATCGACGATCGTGTGGAGGTGGCGCCGGCCCAGGCGGGGCGGGAGCCACCGCACCCCCCAGCCCACGTCGAGCAGGCCCACCCGGTCCTGGGCCCGCAGGTGGCGTTCGGCCAGCACGGTGGCGGCGGTGACGGTCCAGCGCAGGGTGGTGGCCAGGTCCACCCCCAGGTCCTGGGCCGAGTCGACCACCAGCACCACCTCGGACGAGCGCTCGGGGTGGCGCTCCAGCACCATCGGCATGCCCCGCCGCCGGCTCAGCCCCGGGTGGATGGCCCGCACCGGATCACCCCAGCGGTACTGGCGGACCTCGGCCAGCTCGCTGCCCGATCCGGTGCGCCGGCTGCGGTGCTCACCGGTGACGGCCCGCTCCCGGTAGAGAGGCACCAGGCTGTTGAGCTGCTCGGTGGGCGGGTGGACCCGCACCGACACCGGGAGTGGGTAGCGGGCCACCCACTCCGAGATCCCGAACCGGTCCCGGCTGGTCACGATGGCCCACTCGGGGCCGGTCGCGCCCCAGCGGGTGGCCCGCAGCGGCACCCGGAACGAGGCTCGGCACGGTGCGCTCCGCCCGCTGCGGTGGCCCGCCGCCGGTTCGGGGGTGCGACGCAGGCGGGTGACGAAGCGGGCCGGGCCGGTGGGCTCCAGGTTCGCCGGGAGCTGGACCTCCAGCTCCACCCACGGCACCGGTCCGGCCGACACCAGGTCGAGCTCCAGCTCCAGCTCGTCGCCCTCGATCACCCGGGCCGCGCTGAGCCGGGGGGCGTCCACCTCCACCGGCCGCCACCAGCCGTCGACCAGGGACAGCAGGAGGGTCACGAGGAACGGCGAGCCCAGCGCCACCGGCTCCAGGCGCCGGCTGATCAGGGTGAGGGCCACGCCCCCGATCCCGATCAGCCCGCACAGCCAGAACCGGTAGGTGAGGTGCCGGCTCATCGCGCCGGGGCCGCCCGGTTACCGGCCCCGGCCGTAGCCGTCGGGCACAGTGGGGGGCATGGCCATCTGCCCCGGATGGGGCGGCTGCTGGCGGGCGGCCCAGCGGGGGTCCTGCGCATGGTTGGCGGCGGCGGCCCGGTCGCCGGGATCGGTGGCGGTGGGGGCCGGGACCTGGCTCACCACCTCGGCCACCACCTGCTCGGCCCGGATGCCCCGGACCCACTGGTCGGGCTGGAGGAGCAGCCGGTGGGCCAGGCAGGGCACGGCCACGGCCTTGACGTCGTCGGGCAGCACGTGGGAGCGGCCAAGCATGGCGGCCCGGGCCCGGCTCGCCTTGAGCAGGGCCAGCGAGCCCCGGGGGCTGGCCCCGGCCTCGGTGCGGGGCGAGGACCGGGTCGCCTCCACCAGGGCCACCACGTAGCGGGCCACGGGCTCGCTGATGTACACGTCTTCCACCCGAGCCTGGAGGTCGAGCACGTCGTGGGCCGACAGCACCGGCTTGAGCTCCACCCGGTCGCCGCCCCGGCGGGCCCGGCGCAGCACCATCTCCACCTCGTGGTCGGCCCCCGGGTACCCCACCCCGGTGCGGATCAGGAAGCGGTCGAGCTGGGCCTCGGGCAGGGGGTAGGTGCCCTCCTGCTCGATC
>Ga0268299_1004734_pt1 | contig 10204 bp, 10 predicted proteins | sample NOBtaG_FD_193484 | JGI IMG/M metagenome (GOLD analysis project Ga0268299, IMG submission 193484) | Activated sludge microbial communities from bioreactor in Nijmegen, Gelderland, Netherland - NOB reactor | ecosystem: Engineered > Bioreactor > Aerobic > Activated sludge | place: Netherlands... | reverse complement strand
GGCGGCGCACTCGGCGGCAACGGCCCCTACGTCGCCCCCGGGACGTAAAGCGTGCAGTTCTTCAAGCGTGTGCAGGGAGTCCGCACGGCACTCACGCAGCCGGCACCGTTCGAGGTGCAGATGCTGCCCAACCACCCGGTGTCCGCCGCCGAGCGCGAACGTGCGGTGGCGTACGCCCGCGAGGCCCAGACGCTGCAGCGCGTGGTGCTCGCCGCCAACGCCCTGATGGCGGAGACGAGCACGCGGCTCGACGCGCTGCAACGTGCGGTCGAGCAGATCGGTCGCAGCACGACGCTGGATGCGGACGTGCGGGCCGCGATCGTGAAGCTCCGCGGCATCCGCGAACAGCTCAACGGCGACAACACGCCGGGCCGCTACTCCGAGCCCACCGAGACGTCGTTGCTGGGCCGGATGAACACGGCCGCTGGTGTGGGCGGGCTCACCGAACCCACCGGCACGCAGAAGCGACAGCTGGAGATCGTCCGCGAGCGATTCCCCGCGATCCACGCTGCGCTCAAGGCGTTCGTGGAGACGGACCTGCCGCGCCTGGAGCAGGCGGCCGAGGCGCAGGGTGCGCCGTGGACACCGGGCCGGGCGCTGCCGCCGCTGCCGCGGTAGTCACACCCGACGGTCCGGAATCAGCGGGGGGTGGCCGGCATCGCCGGCCACCCCCCGCTGGCCATCAGACGGCCGTCAGGCGGCCGTCAGTGCGCTCAGTTGTCGTCGTCGCCGTCGATCTCGAACTCGAGGCCGTCCTCGAACTCCACCTCGAGCTGCGCCAGCGCGTTCGTCGTCGCGTAGCTGAGCAGCGCGAGGTTGATCACCGAGCCATCGCCACGCTTGAACCAGAGGTCGGGACGCAGCTCGACCGTCACCCCGCTCGAGGCCGCGTCGATCACCAGCGCCGGCGACAGCGCCGTCTCCACCTCGATGTCGGCGTCGAAGTACACGCGGAATGCCTGCGCGGTGCCGCCGGTCGGCGTGAACGTGCCCTCGATCATCATCGACGCGCCGGCGGGCCAGTCGGCGTAGGTCTGCCGGAGCGTCGCCAACACCTGCGCGATGCGCGCCGCGCGCGCGACGTCGTCATCGTCGCTCGCGTCGACGAAGAGGTCCTTCACCTCGAATTCCATCTCGTCGTACGTGCCCGGACGGATGCGGTCGTTCGCCACGGTCACCGCGCCGGTGCCGAGCGGCACGTCGGCCACGAAGATCCGGGACTCGAACTCCGAGCAGTCATCATCGTCGCTCGGGCTGTCATCGAGGTCGTCGCAGTTCAGTCCGTCGATGGAGTTCACGAGCTTCAGCTCGAACTCATCGACCACCAGCTTGATGTCCGTGATCACCAGCGTGCCGTTCGTCCCGGCGATCGAGAGCCCCGTGGCGGTCGTGGTGCTCTGGCCAGCCACGGCCGGACTCGAGAAGCGGACTTGGGCGTTGGCATTGGGTTCGGTGTTGCTCTCGCATGCGGAGAGGCTGATGACCGCTGCAGTGAGCAGGGCGCTCGCGCGCGTGAACGAACGGGACGGCATGGGGGTCTCCCGAATCAGGTGGTTGCGCCAAGGGGATCCTCGACGACTGCCGAATCGTACACCGGTAAACCGAAGTTCCCTTGTGCTTGACGTCACAACACTTAGGTGAACTTTGCCGAGCCGCGTTTCGGGGCCACGTGAGGCCGCCGGGCGCTCGCGCCCGCCCCCAGAGCGAGCGATCTTTCCGCCGCGATGAGAATCCTCACGGTCGTCGGTGCCAGACCCCAGTTCATCAAGGCCGCGCCGGTGAGCCGCGTCCTGCGTGCACGGCACCACGAGGTCCTGGTCCACACGGGGCAGCACCATGACGAGAACATGTCGGAGGTGTTCTTCCGCGAGCTCGGCTTGCCGGCGCCGGATCACCACCTCGGCATCGCGGGCGGCAGCCACGCCGGGATGCTCGCGCGTATGCTCAGCGCACTCGAGCCCGTCATGCAGCGCGCCGCCCCCGACGCCGTGCTGCTCTACGGCGACACCAACTCCACCCTCGCCGGGGCACTCAGCGCCGCCTCCGTCGGGCTGCCCATCGTACACGTCGAGGCCGGGCTGCGCTCGGGCGACCTGCGCATGCCGGAGGAGCGGAACCGCATCCTCACGGACCGGCTGTCGGCGCTGCTGCTCTGCCCGAGCGAGGTCGCGGTCGCCCACTTGGCACGTGAGGGGATCACCCGAGGGGTGGCCATCGTCGGCGACGTGATGCGCGACGCGCTGTTCGACGCGGTCCGCGCCGCCGACCGGCACTCCACCATCCTCGACCGACTCGCGCTCACACCGCAGCAGTTCGTGCTGGCGACCATCCACCGCGCCGAGAACACCGACGACCACGCCCGACTCGCCGGCATCGTCGAGGGGCTCGGCGCGATCGACGGTCCGGTGGTGCTGCCCGTGCACCCGCGCACCCGAGCCGCCATGGACCGGGCGGGGCTCTCGTGGCCCGCCAACGTCCGCGTGCAGCCGCCCCTCGCGCACCACGACCTCACCCGGTTGCTCGGTGCGGCGCGGGCGCTGCTCACCGACTCGGGCGGGCTGCAGAAGGAAGCGTACTGGCTGGCCGTCCCCTGCGTCACGGTGCGTGACAGCACCGAATGGATCGAGACCGTGGAAGCGGGCTGGAATCGCCTGGCACCGCCGACGCGGGACGGCCTGGTGGAGGCGCTGCGGGCCGCGCAGCGCCCGTCGGCGCACCCCGCGCTCTACGGCGCGCCCGGATCGGTCGCCGAGCGCATCGTCCGCGCGGTGGAGGAACTGGCATCGCCATTGCATGCTCCACGGTCGCAGGCTGGCGTCTCGCCGCACCCGCAGGCCCCCCCACTCTTCCCCTTCTGACGCCCGCAATGTCGATCGAACTCTGGATCGTGACTGCCTGCGCGGCAGTCGTCGTGTACGCCTACGCGCTGTACCCCGTGCTGCTCCTCGGGCTGGCCAAGCTGCGCCGCAAGCGGCCGGTCTGGCATGCCGCCCCGGCCGAATGGCCACGCATCTCCATCACGCTCCCGGCGTACAACGCCGAAGCCACGCTGCGGCCGGTGCTCGAGGCGCTGGTGCGCGTCGATTACCCCGTCGACCGACGCCAGATCGTCGTGGTCTCCGACGGCTCCACCGACGGCACGGACGCCCTCGTGCGGGAGTACGCGTCGCAGGGGATCGAGCTGCTCCGGATCGAAGGACGGCTCGGCAAGACCGAGATCGAGAACCGCGCCATGGCCTCGCTCACGGGCGACATCATCGTCAACACCGATGCCTCGGTGACCATCAAAGCCGACTCGGTCAAGCACCTCGTCGCCGCCTTCGGCGATCCGGACGTCGGCGTGGCATCGGGCCGCGATATCTCGGTCTCGTCCGTCGGGTCCACCGGGCACGGCGGCGAAGCCGCGTACGTCGGCTACGAGATGTGGGTGCGCGACCTGGAGACGGCCGTCGATGCCATCGTGGGATCGTCGGGCTGCCTCTACGCGATCCGCGCTCCCCTGCACCGCCGCGAGCTCCCCGGGCACTTGAGCCGGGACTTCAGCTCGGCGCTCTGGGCGCGGCTGAACGGCACACGCGCCGTCTCGGTGCGCGAGGCCATCTGCTACGTCCCGCGTGCGTCGAGCATGCGCGTGGAGTACCGCCGGAAGATCCGCACCATGTCCCGCGGCATCCAGACGCTGTTCTTCCATGGCCGGCTGTTGGATCCACTGCGCTACGGGCTCTTCGCCCTGCTCCTCTGGAGCCACAAGCTGCTGCGCTGGATGGTGCCGTGGGCGCTCTTGGTCGCCGCCTTGGCGCTGCTCGCGGGCGTCGTGGCGTCGCCCGGGCTCACGGGCGGCAGCATCGCCGACCGACTCGAGCTGGTCGGCCTGGGTGGGACGCTCCTGGGGCTGGGGCTGGCCGCAATCGGCTGGTGGTGGCCGGGAGGGCATCCCCCGCGGCTCCCATCGATGGCCGCCTTCTTCGTCTCGGGGACGATCGCCGGTCTGGTGGCGTGGAAGCGCGCCTTGGCGGACCAACGGGCTCCCGTCTGGGAGCCGACGCCACGCGCCCTCGCGTCCGGCGACGCGGCGCGCTGAAGTCCGCGGCGACTAGCGGATGAAGTGCTCGAGCAGCTCGACCAGCCCGAGCGCCTGACTGAACACCCAGGCGATGCGGCGACCACCGAACGCGGTCGCCGGCGTCGGCTTGCGGATGAGCTGGAAGCCGGCGCGCCGGCCCGACTCGATCGCGGACTCGAGCTCCGGCACCTCGAAGCAGGTGTGCAGGAGCTTGTTCCCCCGCTCCAGACTGCGCCGCACCGGCGAGTTCTCGCCGACCGGCTCCACGAGCTCGACCGTCAGGTCGTGCATCTGGAAGAAGGCCACACGCACGCGCTGGGTCGGGTCCTCGGACACCGCGAGATCGGGCCGTACGGACGCGATCGACGGTACCACCATGCCGACATGGTGGAGCTTTGCGTCGGATCCGAACGGGGAACCGTCGTTCATTCCGCCGTCTCGCTCACCTCGAGGGTGACGTGTGAGGGCAGGGGGTAGTTCATACGACAGTCCCAACGATACTCCTCCGCGCCGTCAGACGCGAATCCGCTCCGATCCCGCAGGAACTCGAGCGTGGGTTTGTTCTTGGCGGTCGGCACCAGGGTGGCCCGCAGCACCTCCGCGCCCTTCGCCCGCGCGTGGGAGGCCGCAACGTGCACCATGGCTTCCTCCACCTGACGTCCGAACACCCGACAGCTTAGCACAAAATCGACGATGCTCGCCTGCGACTGTAACACTGTGACACCGATCAGACCGGTCAGGCCAGCGTCGCCGAACCGGTCGGAGACCGTGACGGTCCACAGCGCGTTCTCCGGGGCGGCGACCCATTCACTGAGCGCGGTCTCGGTCAGTCGCCGACCGGTCAGGTTCATCTGATTGGTCTTGTTGAGCAGCTGCGTCGCCCGCGTCAGTGTGGCGGGGCGCACCGGCTCGGCACGGACCACCAGCCCCAACGCCGCGAGCCATTCCTCGACGGACTGCACCGAGAGGCGCACGGCCTGGCGCTCGCGTTCGGCCACGTACATCGCGCCGCGCGCCCGGTCCTCGTCCGTGATCGCCGGCGCATCGAAGCAGTCGAGGGCCTGCAGCGCCGCGACGTACCCGCGGGGGTCGGTGGGCCACTCGGGCACCAGCACGTCAGGCAGCGTCTCGCGCACGCGCCCCCGCTCCATCGGATTGTCGTCGAGGAACACCGTGTGCTGCAGCCCGAGGTTCAGCTCCTCGGCGATCTCGACGATGTTCGATGCCTTGTCACGCCAGTTGATCCGCCACGCGGCGAAGTCGCCCTCGCGGAGCACCATCTCGGGGTGCGAACGGATCGCCTCCATCGCGACGGCCTCGTCGTTCTTGCTGGCGATCGCCAGCACGATGCCGCGCCGGGACAGCGCCTTGAGCGCACGCTGGAAGTCCTGATGCGCCTCGCCCTTGGGGTCGTGTCCACCGAGCGCCAGGTTCTCCCAGCCCGCGTCGCCGACGATCCCGCCCCAGAGTGTGTCATCGAGGTCCACCACCACGAGCTTCCGCGCCCCGCCCTTGATGCCGCGCAGCGCGGCCTTGACGTCCGCGACGGCCAGCTTGAGCGCGTCCGGCGTGTACGGGAGCTTGGCGGCGTACCAGGACGCCGGGGAGTCCCCGCGCGGCCCGGCCGCGCGGGCCCATCGGGACGCGTCCAGCAGGTAGACGTCCTTGCGGTCGGCCAGCCGGTCGGCGAGACGACCGTTCATGGCCAGCAGCGTCCGCGCCACGCCCTGCTCGGACTTGAGGTCCAGCATGCCCAGTCCGCGCTGGTACCACGGCAGGGTCCACGACGACACGAGCATGAGCGGCACGGTCGCCCGGGCCCCGTCGATCGCCTCGACGAACGCGTCCACCTCCGCGAGGATCGTCGCGAGGGGCACGCGCTCGTTCCCGAGCAGGGCGGCGAAGCCGGGGCTCACCGCCTCGGGACGCGTCCACACGAACGCGGCATCGGCGGGCGGAGGGGCGAGCAGCGACTGGAAGACGCTCCCGAACGAGGTCCCGACGGGCGTCACTCCGGCCGACGCATCGTTCGCGAACAGCGCCTGCAGGTTGGAGGCGTTGAAGTCCGCGACCAGCAGCAACCGTTGCGCCGACACGGTCACGAGCGTGCAGCCTGCATGCGGTCGCGGACCAGCGCGGTCAACCGCTCCACCGTCGCGAGCGCCGACGTGGTCGGGTCGACTTCGAGCAGGTCCATCAGGCTCACCGTCACGCCCTCGTTCTCCTCCACGATGCGCTCGAGGGCGAGCAGGAGGTTCACGACGCCGAGGGAGTCGAGACGACCACCGAGAACGGTGTCGCCCGCCGTGCTCAGACGCTCCGGCGCCGGGAGCAGGTCGTTGAGTTCGGCGATCGCCTTGTGCATCGCGCGGAGCGCTGGTTCGGTGTAAGGCATGGGGGCGAAGGAGGTGCTGATCAGATGTTGTACAACGCTATCTCGGAATACGCATTGCTGAGCGACTCGGTCACGACGCGTGCACCTCCGACGAGCCGCGCGACCGGCATCCTCCGGTCGGTGAACGGGCCGGGCGCGTCGGCGACCAGCCGACTGTCATGACTCACCACCACGCGCCCATGCCGACGGAAGAGCGCCCACTGCAGCGCCCGCATGCCGCCCGCGAGACCCGTGCGGGGACTCACGTGCTGTAGTCGCGCCTCCGGGATGCGCCGCCACCGCTTCAGGCTGTAGCGCACGTAACAGGCCCCCTCCGGAGTCTCGACCAGAACCGCCAGAAGGTGCGGCAGCCCCGCGTGCGCGCGATGCAACTCCTGATCCGCCGGGCTCAGCAGGGACTGCGGGATCGCGTCGCCGAAGCGGACACGCACCCCGCGCTCCGGCAGCGCCGGGAAGGGCCAGTGCATGCGCACGCGGGAGTCGAGCTCCCGGTACCCCAGCCGGGAGAATATCTGATGCACCTCGGGAAGCGCCGTCAGATTGGTAAAGACCATGTCGCGACGCTTCACGGCCGGCATGGCCAGGCTCATCGCCTGCGCGCGGTACGGCGGGTCCACCACCCAGGTGTTGAAATTGCAGACCGTCACCGCCCGCCCCTCGATCTCCTGATCGCTGCACAGGTAGGACGCAAAGCCCACCGGCCGGTCCTTGTCGAGCAGGGCGAACCCGAGCATCGGCTCACGCGAGGTCCACGGCCGATGGAACAACAGCCGCCACATCTCGGGGGTGAAGCGGGGGTTCAGCGGGCGCAGGAGGTGATCGTGGATCGCATCGAACATCGCCGGCACCACCGGCACGAGCTCGGTCATCGCTTGGCGGGGGGAAGGATGCTCACCGAGCGACGAGGATCGTGATCAGCGGCGCGAGGAAGATGCCCGCGATCGACAGGATCGAGGCGCGATCCCACGGGGGATTCCCTTGCGGGACCATCAGCGCGTCGCCATCGCGCAGGTCGAGCTCGTCGAGCGTCTTCCCCTCGGCGATCGCGGTCAGCACCGCCGGGCCCTGCATGAGCACCGTGTCGCTGCGCATGACGCGGAGCCGCTCGATCGCGGAGGTCGACGTGGGACCCCCGGCCAAGGTGATCAGATGGTCGAGCAGCGTCTGCGAGGGCACCTGGAAGAACCCCGGATTGGTGACGGAGCCGAGCACGGCCACACGGGTCAGCGGCCAGACCTGCACGCGGGCGTCACGGACGACCTGTGCGACCTCGGCCGTCACCTTCGCCTCGAGCTCGGAGCGCAACACGCCGCCGAGCGGGATCCGCCGGACGTTGGGGATGTCGAGATACAGCGAGTCCCGCACGGTCAACGTGTCGTTGAACAGCGTCGGCTGGCCGTCGAGCCGCACCCAGATCCGCTGGCCGACGGTGAAATCCCCGTTCGCCAAGCGGGACCGGACACGCGCCATCTCCGCGCGCGCCTTCGCTCGGGTCCGCTCGCCGTAGGCCGTCGACGAAACCGTGCGCTCGAGCACCTGCACCGAGGCCTCGAGCTGCGCGCGCGTTGCCGAGCGCGAGGTCGATGGCGCCGACTGGGCGTCGGCGCGTGCGCCGACCGCGGTCAAGGCGATCGCCAGGACGACGACCGTCGGACCGGAAATGCGGAATGGGACTCTCATGATTGGAGAAGAATACGCGAGAATCGTGCGAGGACGCTACGGCGATGCCGTTGCACGCTAGCATCGCACGTGTGGCTCGGCCGCATCGAAGTCGCGGGCCACCCGGGAATGTCACAAGGTGATAACCGTATGTCGAGCAAGGCGTTACGGATTGCCCATGCACACGCACGTAACGTGCAGAGGGAAAGCCTGACTCCCCTGCCTGACCAAGTGGTATGTCGACTACCGTCTCTCAGCCCTCGATGACCGATATCGCCCCGCGCTCCCGTCCACCCCTGACGTTGATCGCCAACAGCCAGGAGTGGCACTCCCGGTCGCTCGAGAGCATCCTGGGTCCGCACGGCTACGCCGTGATCCGGGCCTACACCGGCAAGCAGGCACTGGAGCGGGCGGCGACGGCGCGCCCTGACCTGATCATCCTGGACAGCGACCTGCCGGACCGCGACGGGTTCGAGGTCTGCCGGGATCTGCGGAACGACCCGAACATCGGCGCCTCGACCCCGATCATCATGACGAGCCCCGGGCATCCGAGCCGCCAGAAGCGGCTGGAGGCGCTGCGTGCCGGGGCCTGGGACTTCATCGGGTCGGCGCTCGACGGCGAAGAGCTCCCGTTGCGGCTCGACGCGTTCGTGCGCGCCCGGCAGGAGGTCGAGCGGGCACGGGAGGAGAGCCTGCTCGATGAGCTCACCGGCCTGTACAGCATGCGCGGCCTCGCGCGGCGCGCACGGGAGCTGGGCTCGCAGTCCTTCCGGCAGCGGGAGGCCTTCGCCTGCATCGTCCTCACGCCGATCATGCCGGACGCGTCCGAGGCCGAGCGGGCGCAGGCCGCCGAGACGATCGCGGACCTCGCCGCCGTGCTCCGGGAGACCGGGCGCACCTCCGATGCGATCGGCATGCTCGGGCCGCGTGAGTTCGCTGTCGTGGCGCAGGGTACCGACTCCGCCGGCGCCGTGCGCCTCGCGGAGCGCCTCGCCGAGGCCGCGTCGCTCTCGCTCGGCTCCTCGGGCCTGCGCGTGGCCGCGGGTTACGACGCCGTGACGAACTACCACGACGCGCCGATCGACCCCAGCGACATGCTCATGCGGGCGAGCATGGCGATGCGGCAGTCCCGTTCGGACGCCCTGGCGACCGGCCGCGTCAAGATCCGCGGCTTCGAGGGTCAGGTCAGCTGACCCGGCGGCTGGCGCCTCGCGCGCCAGCCGCGGACACCGCCAGTCACTGGACTCCGTCCACACGCGGTTCCCGCGTGCGGTCCGTCACGTGTAACTTCGACGCATGTCGTTCAACTCCTTCGCGTTCGCCATCTTCCTGCCGGTCGTCCTCGGGCTCTACTGGGCCATGCGGCGATCCATCGCCTGGCAGAACTGGATGCTGCTCGCGGCGAGTTACCTCTTCTACGGCTGGTGGGATTGGCGCTTCCTCTCCCTCCTGCTGATCTCGACCGCGGTCGACCACGTCGTCGCCAACCGCATCTACGCGCTGCGCACGGGCAACGATCCCGACGGCAAGCGACGCTCGCTGCACTGGCTGCGCTTCAGCATCATCACGAACCTCGGCATCCTCGGGTTCTTCAAGTACTTCAACTTCTTCGCGGGCTCCTTCGCCGCGATGCTGCTGAAGCTCGGTATCGAGGCCGAGCCGTTCTACCTGAACATCGTGCTGCCGGTCGGGATCTCGTTCTACACGTTCCAGACGCTGAGCTACACGATCGACGTCTACCGCGACGAGATGCCGCCGGCGAAGACGCTGCGCGACTTCGCCCTCTACGTCGCGTTCTTCCCGCAGCTAGTCGCGGGTCCCATCGAGCGCGCGATCGCGCTCGTGCCGCAGATCGAGCTGCCGCGCCGCTTCGACCGGCTCCAGTTCAGGGCGGGCGCGGAGCTCGTGTTCTGGGGCCTCTTCAAGAAGGTGTACGTCGCCGACAACCTCGCGCCGGCGGTCACGACGGCGTTCAGCGATCCGGCGGCCACGAGCTTCCAGGTGCTCGTCGGCGTCTACGCCTTCGCCTTCCAGATCTACTGCGACTTCTCGGGCTACACCGACGTCGCGCGCGGCTGCTCGAAGAT
>Ga0268299_1004733_pt1 | contig 10205 bp, 10 predicted proteins | sample NOBtaG_FD_193484 | JGI IMG/M metagenome (GOLD analysis project Ga0268299, IMG submission 193484) | Activated sludge microbial communities from bioreactor in Nijmegen, Gelderland, Netherland - NOB reactor | ecosystem: Engineered > Bioreactor > Aerobic > Activated sludge | place: Netherlands... | reverse complement strand
ATTCGATCAACAAGTACGATCCAGACAGCGCGTTCAATCCCGTCAACCGGTACGATCCCGGCAATCCGACGAATCCCATCAATCAATACAACCCGAACAATCCGTTCAATCCGGTGAATCGGTACCATCCGGATAATCCGCTGAATCCGGCGAACCAGTACAATCCCAGCGTGCCGTTTGCGCCGTTGGATGAAGGAAAAAGGAAGATAAGAAGATGGTGAGCGAACTGTGTCATGGAAATCAGAATCGACACGTGGTGTCTAACCTTGGGGCTTCAAGCAACAGTTATCGAAATGCGAGCCTATTTCAACTACTGGGGTAAGGCTGACGAGAAATACGTCAGTGCAACGACCTGGCATCCGCTGGTGTACCACAGCCTGGATGTAGCGGCATGCGGGTATCTTTTACTCTCATCACAGCCAGGCTGGCTCGAAAAACTAGAACGTCTATCTGGGCTCTCATCAGAGGTATCGCGGCGATGGGTCACGCTTCTCCTGGCCGTTCACGATGCTGGTAAGTTTGGCGATGGCTTCCAAAGCCTGCGTCCTGACTTGTGGAGGATGCTCCAGGGCCGGGCAGAATCCGTTCGTCATGGGGAACGGCACGACACTTTTGGCTATGAACTGCTTCTTGAAAAGCTACCTCAGTGGTTGAATCAACCTGATCTAGCCAAACGTGGCGGGCAACGCCTGCAACCATGGTTGGCAGCCATCACTGGTCATCATGGGAAACCGCCCAAGAATCTCTCACGAGGGGATTCGGCCTTGCTCATCAGGGACCATTTTCCTGACCCAGTGAGAGAGGATGTATGGCAGTTCGTTCTTGATGCAAAAGAGTTATTGATGCCTCGGGATTTTCAATGGCCAGCGCTTGCACAGGGGCAAGTGGAGCGGTACCGACAAGCCTCTTGGATGCTCGCAGGGCTTGCAGTGACTGCAGATTGGTTAGGCTCAAACACACGCTGGTTCCCTTATCAGAAGCCTGAACTGAATACAGCTGAGTACTGGGAGAAGGTGGCTCTTCCGCGCGCGGAGATAGCCATTGCTGAGAGCGGTTTGTCACTTACCACGGCCACCTTCCCGGGGCTTGAAAGACTGTTCCCTCACATCGCTTCCGCAACACCCTTGCAAGCTTGGGCCGAGACGATTCAGATCCAAAGCGGTCCACAACTCTTTGTGCTGGAAGAGCTTACGGGGGCAGGTAAGACAGAAGCTGCGTTAACACTGGCTGCACGGCTCATGTCAGAGGGGCAAGGGCGAGGCGTTTATCTTGCCCTCCCGACCATGGCGACTGCGGATGCCATGTTTGAGCGGGTACGGCGTGATAAGGCATGGAAGAGGTTTTTTGCGGAAGATCACGCCCAACTGGTCTTAGCGCACTCAGCTGATCGGCTAAAACTTCGATTGGAAGAAGCAAGTCAACGAGATTATGGCTACGGCGTGACAGAAGAGCGGTCCGCCTCTCAGTCTTGCACTGCCTGGCTGGCTGATAACCGCAAGAAAGCACTGTTGGCAGATTTTGGTGTGGGCACTTTGGATCAAGCCTTGCTTTCAGTGCTACCTCGACGACACCAGTCGATTCGGTGACTAGGACTTGCTGGCAAGGTGCTCATCGTGGACGAGGTTCATGCTTGTGATGCCTATACGGGCGAACTGTTATCTCGATTGCTGCACTTCCACGCTGCGCTCGGAGGTTCGGCTATTCTCCTGTCAGCAACTCTTCCGTTGGCTCAACGATATCGCTATATAAAGGCATTTGCTACAGGGGCAGAAGCTCCCATAGTCCATCCTGTTGAAACCGCCTATCCATTGGCAAGTCACTTTTCGGCAAAAGGGCTTGTTGAGCGTCCGCTCGCACCGCGAACAGAATGCGTAAGAAGGGTAAGTATTCAGCCACTCCATGAGGAGACACAAAGCTTCGATCGCCTGCATCAAGCCATTGCCCAAGGGCGCTGCGTCGTGTGGGTACGCAATACCGTAGCTGATGCAGTGGAAAGCTGGACGACTTGGAATGCCGCTCATCCTGAATATCCTGCAGTCTTGTTTCATGCGCGCTTTGCCCTAATTGATCGACTCCGGATCGGCAAGGACATAGAAACTGCCTTCGGCCCGACGAGCACGCCTGGCACAAGACGCGGGAAGTTGGTCATAGCCACTCAGGTTATCGAACAATCGTTGGATGTGGATTTTGACGACATGGTGACTGACCTCGCTCCGATTGATTTGATTGTCCAGCGGGCAGGACGATTGCAGCGCCACGTTCGTGCTGCTGATGGTGCCCGTCTGTACGAGTCTGGATCTTCCGATGGACGTGGTGGACCACGATTGGCCGTGCTTATGCCTGTGCGTGTCGAGGATGCGGGCAAGGGGTGGATCAGTGAGCTGTTACCGAAGGGAGGGAAAGTCTATCCCGACCACGGCAAGCTTTGGCTCACCGCCCGATGGCTTAGGCAACATAAAGGGTTCAATTTGTCGATACACGCGAGAGACATGATAGAGACCGTTTATGACGAGGGGGCTTTTGATAGGTTGCCAGAAGGGCTGGGGGAGATAGCGCTGAAAGCCGAGGGTATATACCGAGCTGACCAGGGTATAGCTCGCGGCAATGCATTAGCCTTTGACGAAGGCTACAGTTCCACGAGTCGCCAGTGGGAAGACGAAGGCGAAGCGCCTACTCGACTGAGCGAGAAAACTACCCGCATCCGGTTAGGGCGTTTGGTGGACGGAGCCCTCCAACCTTGGGCACAAACGACCACGGGCATGGAATGGGCCTTATCAGAATTGACCGTCTTTCATCGTCTGATTGCCGTAGAAAGTGAGCATCATGCCGAAGTGTTAACGAAGGCAAGACAGTCCATGCCTGACGAAGGTCGTTACGTTGTGATCATCGCGTTGGAGAAAGTAGGGGAAGCCTGGCGTGGTTATGCAAAGAACGGCGCGGATCAAGAAGTGCGGGTTACGTACTCGTCTGTCGTGGGGTTGACTGTGGATAAAGGAGTGATCGATGAATCTGATTTATGAGCCGTGGATTCCGGTCAAACGGCAGGATGGGGCGCGCGACAAGATTGAACCCTGGAGAATGACGGACTTTACCGATGGCAAGAGCCCAATTCTGGCGATTGCCTCTCCGCGTCCTGATTTTGACGGGGCGTTGATCCAATTCCTGATCGGGTTGCTGCAAACCACCTGCAGACCAACTGAAAGTGGGTGGTGGGACTGGCGCGAAAAACCTCCGTCGCCGAAGACATTGCGCGAGTGCTTTGGGACAGTGGAAGGAGCCTTCGAGGTGCAAGGCGAGAAAGCATTCATGCAGGATTGGTCGTTCTCTGATTTGAGCAAGGAGTTGAATATTTCAGACCTCTTAATTGAGGCCCCAGGGCAGAAGACACAGAAAGATAATACGGATCATTTCATTAAGCGTGGACGAGTGGAGCAGATGTGTTTGCACTGTGTAGTGACTGCGCTATTTACCCTTCAGATTAATGCCCCTTCTGGTGGCCAGGGACATCGGACGAGTCTACGAGGTGGAGGACCGCTAACCACGGTGGTGCTCGGGGATACGCTCTGGGAGACGTGTTGGCAAAATGTTCTGACGAATGTCCGCTATCTCGCCGGTGTTGACCCGGACAAATCTGGTGATGCAGACCGTTTCCCCTGGCTTACGCGAACCCGCACAAGCGAACCTGCTTCGCCAACAGAAACTACCGGGATGGTTGATGTTCATCCGGATCAGCAATTTTGGGCCATGCCAAGACGCATTCGATTACAGATTGAAGAACTCGATGGGTTGTCATGCTGTGATCTTTGCGGAGCTGAGGTCTCAGCTGGGTGCTGCCATTTTGTCACGAAGAATTATGGTGTGAACTACGATGGCTTTGAGCATCCCCTGAGTCCGCATTATGTCAAAGACGGTGTTGCCAACCCGGTGCATCCACAGCCTGGGGGGGTCGGATATCGGCATTGGCTTGGACTAGTGGAAAATAGCACAGAAGCCAACGTTGAGCGGCGGCCAGCCAAGGTAATCGAGCAGTTTCGATCTTTGGCACGAGAAGACGCTCGGTTATGGGCGTTCGGGTTCGATATGGACAACATGAAAGCACGGTGTTGGTATGACGCCACGATGCCCATCCTTGCTGTGCAAAGAGAAATAGAGGTCAGCTTTAAGGGACAGGTGGAGCACCTTGTTCGTGGGGCTAATTGGGTCGCTCAGATCCTGCGCTGGCGAGTCAAGGATGTTTTGCTTGCGCAAGACGATAATCGTGGTGATCTCCTCTTCATTCAGAACCATTTCTGGGGTTCAACGGAAGCAATATTTTACGAACACATTCGGCGTTTGCGGGACACCTTATCTATGCCTAATGGTGAGGTCACTGTGCTGGAAAGCTGGCTTGCAAACCTTCGTGTGGCAGCATTCTCCGTGTTTGATTACTATGCTTTAGCTGGGGATTTCGATGCTGTTGATCCGAGACGGATAGCGGTTGCACGCAATGAGCTGAAAAAGGCTCTTACTGGAAAGAAATTACGCCAACTCCTCGGATTGCCTCAACCTGTTCACGAAACGGCCTGACCGCATAAGGAGATGTTCATGAGCAACACAAACAAACCGGACAACCCTTTTCCTCAAGGCAAGCCAGATCACCCATCGTTTACCGTTTTCAGAACCTGGTGGCAGGGATTGGAATCGGAACGGGGTGAACGGGCAGCGCTGCGACGAGCGGCCAGCCTCACCGAAGTGATGCTGTGTCCGTCATTTCACCGGCTACTCAATTCGTTGCGACAAGCAGGATGCGGGGTTGCACAACATCGTTATCCCAAGCTTGCGGCTATTGCTGGATTGGCGGCGCGGGTGAAGGCGGAAACATCCGAGACCCTCGCCGCCCGGATGGGCACTCCCAAGAATGAAGGTAAAAAGGCCGCTGTGTCTGAACTGCGAATGCGCCGAATTCTCGCCTGCGATGACGTTGAAGAACTCTACACCTTATTGCGCCGCGCACTGTCCCTGTTGGACGACCAGGCAAATTTGCAGGACCTCGCAGCGACAGTCTGGCGCTGGTCGCCAATGGACGAAAAGCGCCCGAACGATCCTCGTCGCCGATTGGCTTATGACTATTACGCTGCGGCGCCGCTGTAACTGAATTCCTAATCTTATGGAGGGACCGCATCATGACCACGTTTCTGCAACTGCACCTACTGACCAGCTATCCACCGGCCTGTCTCAACCGGGACGATCTTAATCGACCCAAAACCGCCGTTATGGGTGGGGTGCCGAGGCTACGTGTATCGTCTCAGAGCTTGAAGCGGGCATGGCGGACGTCGGAGCAGTTTGAGGCTGCCTTGAAAGGTCACAGAGGTACGCGTACTAAGCTGATGGGTGTTCAAATTTATAGGCGCATGGTTAAAGCTGGTGTTAAAGAGAAGGATGCCAAGGAGTGGGCCCAAGAAATTGCTGGAAAGTTTGGCGCACTTAAATCCAAGAAAGATGGCAAACCGCTCAATGACCTAGAAATCGAACAGCTTGCTCATTTCAGCCCCGAAGAAGAAGCAGCTATCAATGCTTTGGCGGACAAGCTGGCCGCCGACAAACGTAAAGCGACGGACGAAGAGCTGAATCTGCTTCGCAAGGAACACACGGCCGCGGATATTGCTTTATTCGGTCGCATGCTCGCCAGTAGTCCTGGGTATAACACAGAGGCTGCGTGCCAGGTTGCCCACGCAATCACCGTTCATCGTGGTGCTGTGGAGGACGATTACTTCACTGCTGTAGATGATCTCAATACCCACGAAGCGGACGCCGGTTCGGCGCATATCGGTGAGCAGGGTTTTGGGGCAGGACTGTTTTATAGTTATGTGTGTCTCGACTGTGATCTGCTGAGCAAAAATTTGGGCGGTGATGTCGAGTTAACTCAAAACGCCATTAAAGCCTTGGTTGAAGCAACTGCGACAATTGCTCCAACCGGTAAGCAGAACAGCTTCGGGACTCGAGCACAGGCATTCTATGTTTTGGCGGAAAAAGGTAATCGCCAGCCGCGAGGGCTTTCGTTGGCGTTCATGAAGCCTGTTACCGACTACGGGGATGGCATGTTGGTCAACGCGGTGACTGCACTTAAAACAATGCGCGAAAATCTTGACAAGGTCTATCACCAAGGTAAGCCGTTAGTGAGTCGGTCGATCAATGCCCTAGAGGGAGAAGGCCATTTTGATGTCTTGCTCTCATTTGCGGCTGAGTGCAGTGGTGTGTAATGCGCGACTATCTTGTGTTCCAACTCTATGGCCCTCTGGTCGCGTGGGGTGACATTGCGGTAGGTGAGACGCGGCCCTCAGCAATGACCCCGAGCAAATCCACCGTGATCGGGATGGTGGCTGCCGCTCTAGGGTTACGAAGGCCAGATACCGCTCAGATCGAAGCACAACGCTCTGAATGGGAGGCGGATCACCGCGCTTTGGCAGCTGGTTATGGTCTGGCGATCAAAGTGGATGCCGTCGGTGTGCCGCTCACCGATTATCACACCGCGCAGGTGCCCTCTTCCGGAACTGGGCGGAACCGCCAGTTCTTTGCTACACGTCGGGATGAATTGATTCGTGGTCCTAAAAGCGATCTCAATACAATCCTTTCCCGCCGAGAGTATCGCCAAGACGTGTTTTATGCCGCTGCGCTATGGGCTCGACCACAGGCTCCACATAAATTACTCGAATTACGTCAGGCCTTACTGGAACCTCGTTTTGTCCTCTATCTTGGCCGCAAGTCCTGCCCCCCTGCGCTCCCACTTCAGCCAGAGATCAGGCAAGGGGAAACCATAGAGGCAGTATTGGCAAACCTGTCTTTTCAAAACGTTCTGTCGCAGTTGATCGAAGCAGACAGTGGGAGTGGAAGGAGTAGGATTGGCCAGAGATTCCAGCAGGGTCTGCCGTTGCTCTTGTGGGATAGCGATGCTGAAACTGGTTTATCCCCAGAACAGACCATCACCAGACGAGACGCCTCAACCTCCCGCCGGCGATGGCAGTTCATAACACGAGAAGAGCACCAAGCGTATCTGAAGTAGGAAGGTTAACATGGAAACGTCTACAAATTGGCTTTCTCGTATCACCATTAGAGGGGATGTTGACTGTAAGCAATTGGTTGGAATGGGAGAACTTGATCTGTACGGCCAACATCGAGCGTTGTGGAAGCTGTTCATTGTGGCACCAGAAGATCGCACGGGACGAGCGGAATTCCTTTTTCGTGCAGAACGCAAAGGTTCGATACCTGTATTTTACGTCTTGTCCCGCCAACAGCCTGTAGATCGTGCTGGTTTGTGGCACATTGAGAGCAAGCCGTATCGACCTGTTCTTAAGCAAGGGGATCACCTTGCTTTCAAGTTACGCGTCAACCCCATTGTAACTCGAAGAACTGAGGAGGATAAGCGCAGGAAGCGCCATGATGTGGTGATGGATGCAAAGCGTCATTTGAATTGGAATGCGCTTGCTCCAGATCAGCGTCCAGCATTAGCAGATATCATTCACAAGGCTGGTGTGACCTGGCTTCAGGCACGTGCGGAGCGAATTGGATGCGGCTTTCTTGAAGACTGCCTCCGAGTTGATGGATATCAGACATGGCGCCAAACAGGTCTCAAACGGATCGAGTTGTCCACTCTCAATTTTGACGGCATTCTTACGGTTACAGATCCTCATCGCTTTAGCGCTACGTTAGTAGAAGGCGTTGGCCCTGCCAAAGGGTTCGGGTGTGGCTTGTTGCTGGTTCGGCGTGTGTGACTGGGGCATGGTATGGCTGACATTTTACCTCCGCTGAAACCCATTCCGATCAAGGAACGGCTGTCTGTGCTCTACATTGAGTATGGCCACCTTGACGTGTTGGACGGGGCTTTTGTCGTCGTGGATAGACTCGGTGTGCGGACGCATATTCCTGTCGGAGGTGTGGTGTGTTTGATGCTTGAGCCGGGCACGCGGGTGTCTCACGCGGCTTGTGCATTGGCAGCCCGAGTCGGAACGCTGTTGGTATGGATCGGGGAGGCGGGGGTGCGCTTGTATTCAGCGGGGCAGCCCGGCGGCGCACGTGCTGATCGACTGCTCTATCAAGCGAAACTCGCGCTCGATGATGAGTTGCGGCTGAAAGTCGTACGCAAGATGTATGCGCTTCGATTTGGGGAGGAGCCGCCCCAGCGTCGATCCGTCGAGCAGTTGCGCGGGATTGAGGGAGCCAGAGTCAGAGAAATGTACAAGCGTGTGGCCGCCCAAGTCGGCGTGCAATGGAAAGCCAGGAACTACGATGTCGAAGATTGGGATGAGGGTGACATTGCCAATCGTTGCCTATCGGCTGCGACAGCCTGTCTCTATGGTGTGACGGAAGCGGCGGTGTTGGCGGCGGGCTATGCTCCGGCGATTGGATTTATTCACACGGGGAAACCGTTGTCGTTTGTCTATGATGTGGCGGACATCTACAAGTTTGAAACCGTCGTCCCGTTGGCGTTCCGCATCGCAGCGAAGAATCCGTTTAACGCGGAGCAGCAAGTCCGGTTGGCCTGTCGAGATAGTTTTCGTGAGACCAAACTCTTGGAACGTATCATTCCCGGGATTGAGGAGATGTTAGCGGCGGGGGAAATCCCCAGACCTGCTCCGTTTGAAGAACAGGTGCCACCGGCTATACCTAATCAGGAGAACCTCGGCGATGCTGGTCATCGTACTTGAAAACGCGCCACCTCGGCTTCGTGGTCGGCTAGCGGTGTGGCTGCTGGAAATCCGAGCGGGAGTCTATGTTGGCAACTATTCAGTAAAAGTGCGAGATTATATTTGGAGCCATGTCGAAACTGGAATCGGCGAAGGGAATGCCGTCATGGCCTGGCGCATGAATAATGAGGCGGGGTTCGACTTTGTCACATTGGGGGCAAATCGCCGAATTCCCGTCGAACTGGATGGCGCGAAGCTGGTCAGCTTTCTCCCCCAAAGTGATACGAATAGTGAGAGTGCGAAGCCATCATGACGGGTAACAAGGCGAGAGATGGATCGGTAGGTTTTAGTGGCGATGGATTCACCTGGTAGATCAATGGGATGAAAGAAGTGTGTTCCCCGCGCGAGTGGGGATGAACCGGTGCAACGGGAAGAGATGGACGCCATGCTGAAGTGTTCCCCGCGCGAGTGGGGATGAACCGATTCTGGCCTTACTGGGATCGACACTGTGGATGTGTTCCCCGCGCGAGTGGGGATGAACCGCGTTCACCGGGACGGTGACGACGGCTGGGGTGGTGTTCCCCGCGCGAGTGGGGATGAACCGTCGCCCCTCCCAGTAACATCGCGCTTGAGGATGTGTTCCCCGCGCGAGTGGGGATGAACCGCTGAAGAACAAAGCGGTGGCTGAGAATGGGGTGTGTTCCCCGCGCGAGTGGGGATGAACCGACCTGGCGAACGGTTGATGTCGCAGATACGCCGTGTTCCCCGCGCGAGTGGGGATGAACCGTCTGCAACCGATACTCTGAGAGTGATCGTTGAGTGTTCCCCGCGCGAGTGGGGATGAACCGTTGCCACTCTCCACCAAATAGGCATGAGCATGGTGTTCCCCGCGCGAGTGGGGATGAACCTGTTTGGGGATGAGTAAGACAATGGATAGAATTAACCCGTTAAAAATTTGACAATATACAGTTTGCATATTGTCAATGTGATGTATATTCGTTTACAATGCACTTCATGAAGTTTGACAAAGATGCTATTCGTCATCGGGCGCTCGAACTCATTTCCACTGATGGCCATCGAGTTGGGGTGCGTCTGGCTCAAGAGTTTGGGCTGTCGCGGCAAGTGGCTAATGGCTTTTTGCAGTCGCTGATCCGGGATGGGCTCATTGAAGCCGAAGGCAGTACCCGTGCTCGTGTCTATTGTTTGAAGACACTACTGGCACAGGATCATGCCTATCCACGTCTGGGTCTCCAAGAAGATGTAGTTTGGCGAGAGAAATTCGCTCCGGCGGTTGCCGAGCTGCCTGAAAACGTCCGAGACATTTGGCACTATGCGAGTACGGAGATGATTAACAATGCGATCGATCACTCCGGCTCAGCCGAGGTGCGAGTGGGCTTGCGCAAGAATGCCCTGTTCACAGAGGCCTCCGTGGCGGACGATGGAGAGGGCATTTTCTTGAAGATCCAGCGTGAACTCAATCTGTACGATCCTCGAGAAGCGATTCTTGAGCTGGCGAAGGGGAAGTTGACGACGTCGCCTCAGAAC
>Ga0268299_1004732_pt1 | contig 10215 bp, 7 predicted proteins | sample NOBtaG_FD_193484 | JGI IMG/M metagenome (GOLD analysis project Ga0268299, IMG submission 193484) | Activated sludge microbial communities from bioreactor in Nijmegen, Gelderland, Netherland - NOB reactor | ecosystem: Engineered > Bioreactor > Aerobic > Activated sludge | place: Netherlands... | reverse complement strand
ATCTCCTGGAACTCCACGCACCCGTCGCGCGGCTGCAGCCAGGCGAACCTGGTCGCTACCGGCGGCGCGGGCCTCTTCTACTGCTTCGTTCCCACGGGCCAGTAAGGCTCGCGACTGGGATGGCGCGGGGCCCGCTTGGCTCCCGCGTTATCCCCACAGATTCTCCGTACTCACCGCGTGGCCCTGCAGCTTGAGGTAGTAGTAGAGCTGGCTCTTGTGCCGCTCGAGATGCAGCACCATCTGCAGCAGGTGGCGGCCCAGCGGATACACTGGGCCAGGAGCCCATGGGGCCGACAGGTGGCGTCCATCCAGTTCCGCTTCTCCGGCCTGCGCGATCGCCTTCAGCGCCAGTTCCTTGTCTTCGGCGAGCGCCGCTAGGGCCTCGGAAACGCTCGTCACCGCAGGCAAAGCCTCGGCCCGCGGCAGCATCTCCTCCGGCGTAAGATCGTCGAATGTCTTGCCCGGCGGGAGTCCCCACTCGCCCGTCACGAATCCGAGACAGCCGGCTCCGCAAGCGCTGGAAATGTGCCTGAGCAGTTGGCCCATCGTCATCCAGTTGGCGCCCGATGGCGGCTTCCAACCGAGGGCGCTGGAATCGGCCTTCGAGATTAGCTTCTCCGTGGTCGCATACGCCGATTCGATTTCGATTTGCAGTAGCTGTGTCCAGTTCACGGCATGCTCCTATCCAGTAGGTCCGGCTGGCGGCAATAGTGTAGCGCCTGGGCGATACGGAACAAAGGGCATGGCCCGCGTGGAAGGGCGGCTCTGCGAGGACGTTCGCTTCGCCACGGTGGAGATCGCCGGCACAACGACAAAACCCGGCTCCTCCACGTGGGAGGGCCGGGCGTTCTTGTTTCCTCGCTATCGCCGTTGCGTGCCGTTACGGCTTCGCGGCGGCCGGCGGCTTGGCGGCGGCTGGCTTGGGAGCCGCGGCCGGTGCGGCTGGCTTCGGCGCCGGCGGCAGAGTCGAAGGCGCATTCTTATCGTAGAGTTCGACGATCTCCCGCGTAATCTCAACGCCGTTGGCCGCGAAGAGCACCGGAGTCTGCGGCGAGCTTACGTCGAGAATGAGGGAGTAGGCGTTGTCGCGGGCGTACTTCTCGATTACCACCATTAACTTGCCGCCGAGATCGTTCAGCAGCTTGTTCTGCTCCTGCTCGAATTCCGCCTGGGCGTCTTCGCTCGCTCGCTGGAGTTCCTTGTTCTTCTGATCGATGTCGCGGGTGATCTGCGTGCGCTTCGCCTCGGCCATCGTGTTGGAGCCCTTGGCAAGCTCCTGCTGCAGCGCGGCGATGGAGCCCTGTAGCGCTTCGAGCGACTTCTTCTTCGGGTCGAACCGGGTTTGCAGCTCGCCCGCGGCCTTCTGGCCGTCTTTCGTGGCGATGATGGCCTGCTGAATATTGATAATGCCCACTTTAGTTGGCGTTTGCGCCAGGGCGAGGGAGGCGGCGCCGGCGAGAAGGGCGGCGAGAAGCGCTTTATTCACGGTGGAAACTCCTGGGAAAGTAACTGTTCCTAGCATAGCGGAAGTGACTGAATCGGGGTAATCAAGAGTAGCTAAAAGGTACGGCTGATCGTGAATCGGAAGGTCCTTCGCCTCTCGAAGAATGGGTACGCCTGGCCAGAATAATTGAGAGATTCAAGGAAACTGGCGTTGTTCGGAAAGTAGCTGCGGTCGGCGACGATGGGCGGAACGAGAACCTCTCGCACGATCATCGGGTTATAGGCCCAGTAAAGCCGGAACGGGGCGTTGACGACCGGCATCATGATCTGCAGTTCGAGTCCCGTGGAGGCGCGCGGAGCCTGGGTCGCTTTGGCGATGACCGCCCGGCCATCGAAGCCCGCCTGCGGGAATGTGCCGTTCAGCGCGGCCGTCCGTCCCGGATTCAGTCGAAGCTGGCCGGGAAGCGACAACCGGTTCACGCCGATGTCGAAGAATGCCGCCAGCGTCACCGGACCGGCGATCGGTATGCGGTACTCGAAGTTCCCCACGCCTTGTGTGTCGCCGCCGGGGAAGATCAGTTGGTAGATGGGAATCTGCTGAGTCACGGGCGCGAACTGCTCCACGCCGTCGACGATGATCTTCTGGGTCCGCGCCGAGCCGTCGGCGTTTAGCAGCGGAACGTTCGCGGCGCTGGGAATGTAGGCCACCGGCGAAATGCCCCAGATGTCGAACCCGCGGATATCGTTCTCGCCGCCCATGTAGAACCTGTTGAAAGGCGGCGCGGTCTGGCCGGAATAGCCGGTAACGAAGCGGCCCAGCACGTGCATGCCGATGACGTGGCCTCTTTTGAAGCCCGCGCGGAACATCTTGAAATCCACCGTGGGCTCCACCATCTTCACGTTGCCGCCCAACCCGGCAAATTGCGTGGAGATGAAGAGGCTCTTGCCGCGCGACGGCGTAATCGGGTGGTCGACCGTGTTGTAGGTATAGGACGGCGTGATGGCGCTGGTGCGGATGCCGGTAAGCGAGTTCTGCCCGTCCAGACCCTGGAAGTTGATGTACTCGAAATATTGCGTCGACGCCGTGGAAAGCGTGGTGATGTTCTGCACGCCGTAGCTGTAGGTCAACGAGACGCGGCCGAAGAGCGAACTCGACTTGAACATGCGGAACGGCGTCGAGATGCTCGTCGTCGCGCCGTAACCGTTGGAGACGTAGTTCAGCAGGTTGTCCTGCCCCAGTTGCTGATAAAGCGGCAACAGGTTGCGTCCCGTGAGCAGCGATACTTCGCGGCCCTGGTCGTAGTTGAATCGCTGAGTGTATACGGTAAAGCCCAACTGGATGGGGCGGTCGAACAGGTACGGTTCGGTGAAGCCGATTGTGGCGTTGCGGATGCGGTCGCCGAACTGCGCGTCGAGCGAAAGCGTTTCGCCGAGTCCGAGAAAGTTGTTGGTTGCGTATCCGAATCCGATGAACGAACCCGCAATGCCAGACACGCCGCCGTTCAACTGAACGCTGTTCTTGCCGCGCTCCTTCACCTTCAACGTGATGTCCACCGTGTTGGTCTTCGTGTCGCGCTTGATGTCGGCGGCTTCGTTCTCCTTGAGCACCTCGAAGTAGCCGAGTTGGTTCAGCCGGAGGATCGAAAGCTCCCAATACCGGTTGTTGAAGACCTGGCCTTCGTCGATGAGAATCTCGCGGCGGATCACCTTGTCCCGCGTCGTCGTATTGCCCGAGAAGTCGATGCGCCGGACAAAGAACTGCTTGCCTTCGTCCACGTTCAAGCTCAGGTCGATTTTGTTGGAATTGGGAATCACGTCGAATCCCGGCTCCGGAACGAAGTCGATATAGCCGAACTCGCCGTAAAGCTTGCGCAGGCTCTCCAGACCTTTGCGCAATTTGGCCGTGGAGAATACATCGCCTTCGTTCATGTTGAACACCGGCCCCATAAGGGTCTCCGGCGTCCGGAACAGCTTCACGCCAACGAAGTTGATCTTGTTCAGCTTGTACTCGCGGCCTTCTTCGAGATTGATTTTCACGGTCGCGCGTTTGCCCGGCTTGTTCGGGTAGAACAGCGGAAAGCGGAACTTGCCGCCGCCGACGTCGTGGATCGTAACCTCGTGATCGAGCGCGCGCGCCGTAAAGTACCCGCGCTCCTGGTAGAAGTTCCGCAGCATGTCCTTGTCCATCTCGAGCTTGGTCGAGTCGAAGGACTTGGCGAAAAGGTTCTCGAACAGAATCGAATGGGGAATGCCGATCGGCCTCAGCGCGCGCATCGCCCGGATCGCGACCCGGTCGCTGAATACCTGGTTGCCCTCGATGTCGATCTTGCCGACCTTCACCTTCGGGCCTTCCTGAACTTTAAAGTTCACTTCGAGCGAACTGGGCGGAATCTGGCGCAACTCCGGTTCGACCGTCGCGAACTGCCTTCCGCGCTCGGAAAGATACTCCTTGAGGACGATGGCTGCCCGCTGAACGGTATTCGGGTCGTACTGCGACTCCACGGTCAGGCCGACGCGCCGTTCCTTGAACCGGTCCAGGATCTCCGACACCGTGATCGACTTCATGCCGTCGTACTTGATCGACCGAACCATTCGCCGCTCGGATACGCGGAAGCGGATGATCCAGCCCGTTCGGCCCGGCTCCTTTTCGAGCGCGATATCGTCGAACCGGCGAGTGTTCCAAAGCGCCAGGAAATCGCGGTGGAGCGATTCGTTGTCGATCTTGTCGCCCTTCTTCGTGAAGATCAGCGCGCGAAGGGTGTCCTGAGGGACGCGGCGCGCGCCGCGGAACTCGATCGCCTCGACGACATCCTCCAACTTCTCGGCGGCGGGCGGCGGAGCCTCGGCCGGCTTGGGAGCTTCAAACGGCGAGCCCGGCTTGGGCGCCGGCGTCTTCGGAGCCTGCGGCGCAGGCTGCTGCGCGGGGGGGGATGTGGGTACGGTCTCGAACGGATTCTGGGACTTGGGCGGAGGTGTCGCGGGCGGGGCCTGTTGCGCGGGCGCCTGGGCCAAAAGCGTCGACGAGAGCAGAAAGGCCGCCGTGGTGGAGAGTAGACACAGACGGATTGCGCTCAGGCATTCGTGCCTGCAAAACAACATTTACCGATAGTTCCTTTCCACTCTGCGCCTCGTTTGGGACGTCGGGGAACGTCGCCCGGTTTCGGTGGATTTCATCCATCCGGTCCGGGGAATCACTCAGGCGGCGGGCTCAAACTTTTCATTGTAGCGGATACAATCAGTCCTTGGCATGTGCCTTGCGGCTTTTCTGGAACCGGGCTCCGGAGTCGCCGGAACGGGAACCTCGGCGGCCGCCAACCCGGTCCTGGATCCGTCTCCTGGCGACGATCCTGGCCGCCGTCCGAAATGCGGCCCGGACCAGGAAACTAATGGCGATTCAAAGTGCGCCATCGGAATCCGCCGGACGGGCGGATCTCTTTCCGATTTTCGCGCACTACCCGCTCCGGGCGAGCGGGAAGATGCGCTGGCATGATGTAAACTTTAGGGCTTCGCCCCGGTTGTGTGCCGGGGCGAGCGGCCCAAGGAGAATGAATGACGGCCCAAGTGGCAATTACGGGAATCGGGGCGGTGTCGCCCAATGGTGTCGGGCGGGAAGTTTTTTGGCGCAATTGCCTGAACGGCGTATCCGGCGTCAACAAGATCACGCGTTTCGACGCCGATGGCTTCATGGTGCGGATCGCCGGCGAGGTGAACGATCTTGACTTGAACGCGTGGGTGGATCCGAGAGACCGGCCCCACGTTCCGCGCGCCGTGCCGTTGGCCAGGGCGGCGGTGGCCGAGGCGCTCGCCGACGCGGGCTTGGAGCCGGACAAAATGACCCGCGACGAGTTGCGCGGCATCGGCGTTTCCTGCGGTTCGGGCGGCGCGGCGCAGGAGTTCAGCGAGGAACAATACCGGCTCTTCTACCAGGGCCTGATCAAGCAGTGCAGCGTGTACGTCATTCCCAGCTCGACGCCGGGAACCATGGCCAGCGAAATCTCCATGCACTTTGGCTTCCGCGGCTACAGCCACCTCATCTCCAATGGCTGCACGTCGTCCACCGACGCCATCGGGTACGCCTACCGCTCCATTAAACACGGCGTGCTCGACACCATGATCGCCGGCGGCACCGACGCCCCCATCGCTCCGCTGATCGTGCGCGGATTCCAGTTGATGCGCATCATGACCCAACGCTGGAACGAGGAGCCGCACAAGGGCTCGCGCCCTTTCTCCAAGGACCGCGACGGATTCGTACTCAGCGAGGGCGCATGGTTCTTCGTGCTTGAAAACGAAGAGAAGGCCCGCGCACGCGGCGCAAAAATCTACGGCCGGATCGAGGGCTACGGCGCCACCTGCGAGGCCTTTCACCGTGTGCGGCTCGAGGAGTCCGGCGAAGAACCCGCCCGGGCCATGCTGCTGGCGATCGAAGAGGCCGGCATCGAAAAGCAACAGATCGACTACCTGCAGTATCACGGAACGTCGACCGAATTGAACGACCGGATCGAATCCAAGGCAGTGCAGATCGCGTTCGGAGACCACGCGGAGAAACTGCCGGGATCGAGCGTGAAGAGCATCATCGGCCACCCGCAAGGCGCTTGCGGCGCGGCCGGCATGGCGGCGGTTCTGCTCTCCATGCGCGACGGCAAAGTGCACCCCACCATCAACCTCGAAGAAGCCGCCCCCGAGTGCCCGCTCGACTACGTGCCCCAAACCGCGCGTCCGCTCCAGATCGAGCACGCCGTGGCCAACTGCATCGCCTTCGGCAGCAAGAATTCGGCCATCGTGCTCGGACGGGCGTAGCTCAAAACCGCCGTCGCGCGTTCACTCACCGCCTCGGCGCCCATCCGCGCCGGCAGCAAAACGGCCGCTACCCGCGAGGGCGGCGGCCGTTGTTGACTCCGGACGGTACGGAAGGAGTCTACGACTCTTCTTCCTCTTCGGCGGCCGCGGCTTCCTTGGCCTTTTCGTCGTCTTCGTAGTAGTAAGAGTGATAGTAAGTGTACTTGGAGTACAGTTCGCCGCGTTTGGCTCCGTTGGCCACCACGCCGAGCACGTTGTTGTGGCTCATCGACTGCAGGGCGCGCGTGACCGAATCGATGGTCGTCGCTCCCAGCCGGACCACCAGCAAAGTGCCGTCGCACAAGGTCGAAAGTAAGTTTGCGTCGGCGGCGAAGAGCAGAGGCGGTGAATCGATGATAATCCACTTGAACAACTGCGGAAGACGAGTAAGAAGAGCCTTCACTTCGGGCAGGTTGAGCAGTTCGAGCGGATTGGCCACCGTCTCCCCTGCCGGCAGCACGAACAGGTTGGTGCCCTGAATCCGCCGGATCACCTCGCTCAGCGAGGCCTTGCCCTGTAAGTACTCCGTGATGCCGGGCGAGCGTTCGATCTGAAACAGGTTGTGCGCGATCGGACGGCGAAAGTCGAAGTCGCACAGCAAGGTCAGGTTGCCCTGCAGGTGCGATTGAACCACTGCCAGGTTGGCCGCCGTGAACGATTTCCCTTCGGCGGGCGAGGCCGAAGTCACCACCAGCGACCGCAGCGGCTGCAAGCCCTGCACGTGATTGAGCCGCGTACGCAGACTGCGGAACTCCTCGGCCGGCGCGTCGGTGACCTTGGTGTGGTCGATAATGTGCGCCTCGGGATTGGGATCCCACGGCGCCTCCTTGATCTGATCGAGCAAGCCATGCAGAACGCTGCTGTCGGCGGCGGCCGGCTGGGCCATCATGGAACTCAGCGGAGGAAGCGTCGCGGCCGGCTGTTGGGGCGCGCCGAGCGATTCCGCGCGGCGGAGGGCATCGTGTACTCGGCTCATGATGAATTCCTCTGGGATGGCATTCTGTTCTTATCGTCCATGTTGGCGGTGAACTATCGGTCTTACAGCCGGACGCTGTAGTAGTAATAGACGGAAAACCCTATCAGCAGCAGCGACAGCATGATGCCGGTGGACCAGCCCAGCCACGCGATGCGGCGGCGGCGGCGGATGATCAGGTCGTTCTCCAGCAGGGGGAAACTGCCCAGCACGACATATTGAGTGTAGGTGCGGACATCCTTCAGGGTTTTCAGCGAACCGTCCTTGGCCTCGCGAAACGTCACCAAGCCTACGCCCAGCACCAGCCCAAGGATCGCCCCTACCCCAATAATCAGCGGGCGGTTCGGCGCGGCGGGCGTCTCGGGCAGCGAGGGCAGATCGAGCACTTCGAGCGTTTCGCCCTGTTTGCGGTTCTCCAGGTCCGTGGCGATGGCGGAGTTGTTCAGCTTCCTGCTGTAATCGTCGTATTTGGTCTTCGCCATTTCGCGATCGCGAAGCAGCAGTTCGTAACTCTGTGCGCCGGCCGGACCGGATTCGATGCGGGCCTGCACGGCGCGCTGCTTCTCCTCCGTCGCGGCAATCTCGCGGAGATAACGTTCGGCCTCCAATTCGCGGGCTTTGATCTGGCCCCGTACACGTTCCAGGTCCGCTTCGATCTCGATCACCTCGCGGTTCCTCACCTGTGGCGCGGCCGTGCGCGCGGGAGCGTCGCCGCTCCCCCCCGCCGTGGGCGGCAAGGCGAGCGTAGTGTTGATGTAGTTGTCGCGGTCGCGGCGCGCGGCGGCAATGCGCTGGCGCAGGCGCGGCACGTCGGGGTAGGTTTCCTTGTAGACGTCCAGCATTTGTTGCAGCGCGGCCTCCATCTGGCCGATGTTCGTGTTCATGCGCTGCAGGGTCTGGTCCACGGCGTTGGCTTGGCCGGCCGCCGGCTGCGCGCCGGAAGCGTTCACCATCTTGGGCAGGCTATTCAGCTTTTCGCGCAGCGCGCGCAACTCGCCTTCGAGCGTAAGCCGGTCCTGGTTGGCGCGGGCCATCGAGGTGTTCAACGAGTTGATGCGCTGATCGAGTGCGGCTATCTGGCCCAGGTTCATGTCCATCTGCTCGGGCAGACGGCCCTGATTGGCGCTGCGGAAAGCGGTGATCTTCTGTTCTACGGCTTCAAGCTCCCGTTGCGCTTCGTCGTGCTGTTCGCGCAGGAACTGAGTCGTCATCTGCGATTGCTGCGACCGCTCGCGGAGGTTTTCGTCGATAAACCGTGTCATGAGGTCGCGCGTCACCTTCTGCGCCACGTAGCGGTTCTCGTAGGAGAAGTTGATCTGGAACGCCGTCGACCCGTTCTCCCGCCCTCCCAGGTTACGGATGCCGCCGATCTGGATGTCCTTCCGCATGTTCTCGATCACGTCCTCCATCGGGAAGCGGCCTCGGTCCTTGCGGTAGAGATCGTAGGTGGTGATGATGTTGGTGAGCGTGTTGCGGCTGAGAATCGTCTGCGCCATCGTACGCACGCGTTCGCCCATCTGCACGTTCACGTTTGTCGGCACAAGACGCTCCGGCACCTGTGGCGGAACCACGCGGATCGCCGCCGTCGAAATGAACGTATTCGGCCAGAAATACGCGCCCACCGTGGCGATGGTCAGCCCGGCCAGCAGCGGACCTGCGATCCACTGCCAGTTGCGGCGGATGATATTCAGATAGTCTTCGACGTCGTAGACGCGGCGCGGAACGCTGCCGACGCCATACTCACTGGAAACGACTGATTGTTGCATGACTGATTCCTAGTTCGTCCGCACGGTTTGAGAGTTCGATCGCGTGAAGCCGGCGTTGCGCTGCCCGAAGCCCTTCGGCCCGCCACCCTTCCCTGCGTCGCTATTCGACAATGATGAAATCTCCGTTTTGCAGGTCAATGTTCTGCTCGAGTTTCTTGCCTTTGATCACTTCGTTGTAATTGAAGAAGAGGCGCTCCTTGCCGCGCAGAATCACGATCTTCTTCTTATTGGCCCACTCACCGAGACCGCCTGCCAGCGTGATCGCCTCCAGTACCGTCGTCTTCACCACCAGCGGAAACATTCCGGTCTTGGATACGTTCCCCGTAATGTAGTACTTCGAGCTGCGGATCGCTCGCATTGAGACGCTGACCACCGGAGTATTCAGCACCTTGCCGAACTCGGCGGTCAGTTTCTGCTGGACCTCCATCGGCGTAAGCCCCGCGATGTCGACTTCTCCGACCAGGTTGAGCGTGATTTTGCCATCGGGACGCACCACGAAGGCGCCGCTCAATTCGGGCTCCTTCCACACCTGCACTCCGATGACGTCTTCCGGCCCAATTTTGAAGGTTTTTGGATCGGCAAGCGAACCCGCCAACTCCGGCGCGGCCTCGGGCCGCAGGTCGTTGGGAGTCTGGACATTACCGCCGGTTCCCTGTTGTTCCTTTCCCGCCGAAGCGGGCGGCTGCGCCAAAACGGACATCGCCGCCAGTAAGGTAGCGAGGATGAGGGCGGCTAGGCGTGAGCCCGGCAGGACCGCTCCCCGCGATACCGCGCTGCTGTTGCGGGGTTTGAATCGATGCATAGTGCTCCCTCCGTGGGAATCTGTTTTGGGTTCAGGCCGCTCCACCGGACGGCACGAGTGACCACAATACGCCCATTTTATATCAACTTGCGAGACGCGCTATCCCCTACAATGGTTCTGAAATTCGGTTCCACCGCCGGCGGAGGTGACGGGACACCGGTACCATTTGAGGGTACCAAAGCCCGGAAGCGGCGCCTGGAGCCTCCCAAATAAGCCACGCGTGGAGAACTCCATGAACTACTTTCTGGCCAAGTCCGATCCCGAGGAGTACGCGCTAAACGATCTCGAACGGGATCGCCAAACCACCTGGGACGGGGTCAAAAACCCGCAGGCGCTGCAAGCCATCCGCTCCATGAAAGCGGGCGACCGCGTCTTTTTCTACCACAGCGGCGGGC
>Ga0268299_1004731_pt1 | contig 10217 bp, 6 predicted proteins | sample NOBtaG_FD_193484 | JGI IMG/M metagenome (GOLD analysis project Ga0268299, IMG submission 193484) | Activated sludge microbial communities from bioreactor in Nijmegen, Gelderland, Netherland - NOB reactor | ecosystem: Engineered > Bioreactor > Aerobic > Activated sludge | place: Netherlands... | reverse complement strand
TGGCCCTCCCTCGTGCCGTTGCGGCCCACTCGGCCCCCTTACCACACAGTTGCAGGCGCGAATCTGATGTGGTTTTCTGGTGACCGTAAAGCTTTGCTGGTTCTGACGAGAAAGCGAAGGAAGACGATGCCAGGGTATGCTCGATCGTGGGGAGTGTTGCTGCTGACGCTGACCACCACTTCGGCCATTGGCGGTGAAAAAGCACAGCCGCATTTTCCAGGGCTCGGCAGTCACGAGCGTAAAGTGACGACGACGTCCCGCGAAGCGCAGGACTATTTCAACGAAGGACTAGCCTTCCTGCACGCCTTCAATCACGACGAAGCGATACGCTCGTTCGAGGCCGCTCTCGAGCACGATCCAAAGTGCGCCATGGCATGGTGGGGAATCTCGCTCGCCAACGGTCCGCACATTAATAACCCGATGATGCCTCCCGCACGTTCGGAAGCCGCCTGGAAGGCATGGCAACAGGCGCACAAGCTATCGGCGGGAGGAACCGACGTCGAGCGCGCGTTGATCGAGGCGCTCGGGCGGCGTTACGCAGCGAGCCCGCCCGAGGATCGCCATCCGCTCGACGAAGCGTATGCCGCCGCGATGCGCGACGTCTGGAAGAAGAATCCGCAAGAAGTGGACCGTCGAGGGCAAGGCGCAGCCGGGCACCGAGGAAATTGTGGCGACGCTCGAGCAGGTGCTCGCCCTAGCTCCGTCACACCCATTGGCGTTGCACCTGTTCATTCATGCGGTCGAGGCCTCGCCCGATCCTGCACGCGCAGCGGACGTCGCACATCGATTGCGTATGGTTTCGCCCGGTCTGGGCCACTTGACCCACATGCCTTCGCACATCGACGTGCGGCTGGGCAACTGGGATTTGGCCGTGACGTCCAATCGGCGCGCTATCGAGGCCGATCGCAATTATCGCCAGCTCTCGGGCAAGCACGGCTTCTACCACGTCTATATGGCGCACAATCACCACATGCTGGCCTTTGCTGCCACGATGCGCGGTCAGAGCCAGTTGGCGTTGACCGCGATACAGGAAATGGTGGATGGAATCCCGGCCGACTGGATCGCGGAAAATCCGCTGGTCGCTGACGGGTTCCTGGCGATGCCGGTCGAGTTGATGATTCGCTTCGGCCGCTGGGACCAGGTGCTCGCGGCGCCGGAACCGGCCGAAAACCTGCCGCTTTCGCGAGCGTTGTATCATGCCTCTCGCGGAGTGGCGCGCGCAGCGCGCGGCGAGACGAAGGAAGCACGCGCGGAACAAAAGGCCTTCTTCGCCGCGCAGCAGAAGATTCCAGCAGAATCGAGAACCGGCAACAACCTGGGGTCGCACGTCGCATCCATTGCCGAGCATCTGCTGGCGGGCGAAATCCTGTATCGCGAGGGAAAAGTCGACGAAGGGCTGGCCGAACTACGAAAAGCGATCGAGCTGGAAGATTCGCTGCACTACGACGAGCCGCCGAGTTGGATCCACCCCGTGCGGCACGCGTTGGGTGCCACGCTGCTCAAGGAAGGACGCACCTCGGAGGCGGAAGCGGTTTATCGCGCCGACCTGAAGCGATTCCCGGAAAATGGCTGGGCATTGTTTGGGCTGGCCCAGAGCCTGCGCGAACAAGGCAAGTTCGACGAAGCAGCCGAAATCGATGTCCGCTTCCGCGCCGCCTGGATCGACGCCGACGTCGAGATCACCTCATCCTGCTTCTGCCAGCCGGGCATCGCACAACCCAAGTCGACCGCCAAGTAACCGTCAGTCTGGCAAGCCGCGTTGCGCCGTCACGGCGCGATCGATCAGTCGCCCCATCGCCGGCAACTCCGAGTAGAACTTCGCGCTCGGGTCGATGCCGGCTCGCTCGTTGTAGTCGATGTAGCGGCGCACGCTCGGCACGTTGCCGATCGCAGGCAGCAGGACCAGCCACAGCAGGCCGGCGATCGCCAGTGCGCCAACACAGGCGCCCAAGCGCCGCGCGCGTTCATTTTCCCAGAAAAGTTGCCGCATCAGGGAAGACCTTTTCGAACATCAGCCAGGCCATGAAGAGCGTCAGTGCCAGATTCAGCGTTTGACCGCACACGTAAAGGATCAGCGGTTTTCCGCCGACGAAGTACTTGCTCAGCTCGCGGAAGCTGGTCTCGAGCCCGATACTCACAAACGCCAGGCAGAAAAACCAGTTGCGGAATGTCTTCGACGTGCTGGTGGCGGCCTCGGCGATGGCGTCTCCCTCGACACCACTGTTGCCGATCAGCGAGAAGACAATCGAAGCCGCCACGAAGCCGAGAATGAACTTCGGGAAGCGATACCAAATCTCCATAAGACCTGGACGTACACCCTCCGCATCCCGCTCCACGCGCGTCACCCAGTAGACCGAAACGCCGAAGGCGATGGCGCCGATCAGGATGTTCTGAATCATCTTCACGGTGGCCGCCACCGTAAGCGCCGTTTCGCCGAGCATTCCGCCTGCCGCCGCCACGGCGCCGGTCGAATCGATCGTTCCACCGATCCACGCGCCCCCCAGCACCGCCCCGATTCCCATCCGCACGATCACCGCCGGCATGACGACCATCATCACCACGGTAAACGCCAGCGACAGCCCAATCGCCAGCGACAGCTCTTCTTTCTTCGCGCGGCAGGCCGCGGCGGTGGCGATCGCCGCCGAGACGCCACAGACCGACATATCGGCGCTGATCACCATGTTCAGCGAGCGCGACGGAATGCGCAGCACGTACTGGCCAAACAAGTACGTCGAGATCAACACGACCGGCGTCACACCCCAGGCGATGAAAATGCCCGGCAATCCCAGCGTCAGCAGGCGATGAAAGAGGATCTCTGCTCCGAGCAGCACGAGTCCCGTCTTGATGTAGAACTCGGTGCGAATCGCCGGGCGCAGAAATCCGGGCGTTCCCAGCGTGTTGCTGATGACCAGCCCGACGACGAGCGCCCAAAGCGCGTACTCGAGGTTGTAGTGCTTGATGACTTTCTGGCCGGCCAACACGTAGGCGAATATTGCCAGGAAAAATATACATAGAAATGCGACTGGAAACGCACGCACTGGTTGGCGCATGCCGGCCAGCCCGCCACCGAACAGGACTAGCCCAACCAGCAAGACACCCAGTAGCCCCGGCACCAGACTGGTGCCGCTCTTCGAGACAAATGCGTCGAGTGGGTTGTCGTTCCACGCAGAAAGATTGGCCAGCCAGGCGTCGAGCGGATTGCTGGCTAGTTCTGCTTTGATCTCCTCCCTCTGTTCGTTGAAAAACTCCAATTGGCCTTGATCGGACGCCGGATCGCGTTCGAAGAATTCAACGCGGCTCGAGAGAAAATAGTATTGTGCCAGATTGTCGACCTGATCGACCGGTCGAGCGAGCCATACGGCACCCAGCGCGACAAGCAGAATCAGCCAGCCCAACCAGATTGACCACCAGTCTTCGCTACTGAGCAATGCCGGCCAGCGATTGTTCGCTGAACCGTCCGCCGATACCGCGGGCAAAGAATTGTCGCCTTGTTCGGATGCAACTTCCATGCTCTCGCTCAATTCCTCCCGAGCAAACGTGATCGACTTGCGTAAGGCTGCCTTAGGGTACAGGCCGTACGACGACGCGGCGCAGATCCATCACCGCGACGCCTGGCTTTGTTTGCGGCTTCACGGCGAGAGTCTGCTTGCCGGCGCTAAGTTCCACCTGGCCGATCACGCGCTGGATCATGTGCTGAAAGTGCCCCGTGTCCTGCACGACGAAGGAAAGTGTCTTACCGCCGACCTCGACATCGACCGTGGCCCCTCCGCTACCGGCGCCGCAGCCTTGCTGGACTTCCACTTCGTATTTGCCCGTCGCAGGGACTTCGAACTCCCAGTCGGCCCAGTCGTCGACGTTTGTCCAATAGCCGAGCACGTTCTTGTTTGGCTGCGGCTCGTAACGCATCGTCTTCGCATGTACGCGGGCATCGGCGGCGTGGAGTCGAACATCACCCGTGGCGGGCGTGATGATCGCCTTGCGACCTTTGACGGCGGCGTTCATCGCGGCGCGCCACTCCTTCCACGCCGGCTCGGTAGCGGCGGCGGTCGATTTCGCTGCCAGGGTCGAAGGATCCTGTTTGACGTACAGCCGGCGATGGAGCGCCTCGTCGAACTCTGGGTTCGCCACCGGCATCTGCGCGCCAACACGCGTACGCCACTCGCGCAGCTTGCCAAGCAATTCTTCGGCGCGTGCCGGCTCAGCCGACGCGAGGTTCTTCGTCTCGCTTATATCGTTGGCAAGATTGAATAATTCGACACTGCCATCTTCCAGCTGCTCGACCAGTTTCCAATCGCCATCCCGCATCGCGCCGGCAGGCCGGCCCCCTTGATTCGTGTAATTCGGAAAGTGCCAATAAAGAGTTCGCGCCGGCATCGTCTCGCCGCGCAGCAGCGGCAGGATGCTCGCGCCATCGAGCGGGCCGACTTCCGCCGCTGCATCGACACCTGCCGCCTCGAGCAAGGTAGGGACCAGATCGGTCAGCACCACCGGCGTCTCACAGACACTCCCCGGCTTCACCACGCGCGGCCATCGCACGAGGAGTGGCGCGCGCAGCCCCCCTTCGTACAGATATCCCTTCCCCGCGCGATACGGACGATTGTGCGTGGCCGGCGTCCCCAGGAACTCGAGCACGTGCAGGCCGCCGTTGTCGCTCGTGAAAATGAAGATCGTCTGCTCGGTCAGGCCTAATTCTTCGACTTTGGCCATCAGACGGCCAACCGAGTCGTCGAGCGCCTCGATCATCGCCGCGTAAACCGGATGAAACGCGTCGCGGTTCTTCTCGATCAACTCCGGCGACGCCGCGAGCGGAATGTGCGGACAGTAATGCGGCACATAGCAGAAGAACGGCTTCGCGCGGTTGTCCGTGATGAATTGCTCGGCCGCCTCCGTAATGGCGTACTCCGACTTTCCTCCCGTTGCGAGCGTGGGTTGCGACTCCATCGGTGGCGAAACGGCGACGTCAAAGCCTTGTTCCTGCGGACCAAAACCAGCGCCGCCAAGATGCCACTTGCCGAAGAGGCCCGTGACGTACCCCTTTCGCTTGAGTAACTCGGGCAGCGTGACTTCTTCGAGAGGCAGTTGCCCCTCGATCCGCGGCTGAAGCAGTCGCTGCGAAGGAGCATCCGCGCGACCCGGCAGAAAGTTCGTCAAGTGGAGTCGCGCGGGGCACTTGCCCGTCATCAGCGCCGCGCGCGACGGCGAACAGATCGATTGCGCCGTGTACGCGCAGGTGAATCGCATCCCTTCGGCGGCCAGGCGGTCGAGGTTCGGCGTGCGATGATCGCCACGGCCATAGCAACCCAGGTCCATGCCGCCGAGATCATCAGCCAGCACAAGCACGATATTTGGTCGAACGGCCCGCTCCGACGCCGCCCTCACGGGCTGCGCGAACAGCGTCAGCAGGACCAGCAGAAGTGTCGCCTGAACTATTCTCATCGGCACGAGGATGGCACGAGGAGCGTCGTAACACAATACGCCCCCCGCGGTTCTTAGCCTACGAACGCATGTTTCATCCCGTTCCTTGCCGCCCCGGCGAAACTCGATTTCCGCAACCGAGGTATTTTCAGACGGGCGGCTGTCGTGGATCAAGAACAGGCCCCGGCGTCGCCTCTTACCCTGAAGTCGCCCGCAACGCGCCTCTTGGCTATAGTGGCCAATCACGGTCGCGTGGTGCCACAGGCAAGGGTGTTGCCGCCGACCGTACCTGCCCGACGCCTCCCCGCCCGATGTCAACTCGCCCCACCTGCTCGCCCATGTCGACGTGCCCGTTCCTCGCACCGCGTTGCCAATCTGCGATTATCGGTCCGCTCGTCTGTTTGCTTGCGCTCGCCGTGATGTCCGCGCGGGCATCGGCAGAGCCGGCAGCCATTCCGCCGTCGGTTCTGACGGTGCTGGAAACCCACTGCCTCGATTGTCACTCTGGGGATGAGGCAAGCGCCGGAATCGATCTCGCCGCCGTCAAGTCGCCGGACGACGTCTATCGGCAGGGTAGGGCATGGAACAAGGCCCTGCGCGTGGTGCGCTCCCACGAAATGCCCCCCAAGAGCGAAGCACCCATCAGCGACGAAGAACGGCAAATGCTCGCCGATTGGATCGAAGCATCGTTCCGCAGTCACGACTGCTCCGCGCAGAACGAACCGGGGCATGTGACGATCCGCCGGCTCAATCGCGTCGAGTATCGCAACACGATCCGCGATCTGTTCGGCATGGAGCTCGATGCCGCCCGCGACCTTCCCGCCGACGCCGCCGGCAACGGCTTCGACAATCAAGGCGATACGCTCTTCATTCCGCCAGTGCTGCTCGAGAAATATCTCGATACCACCAAGCGTCTCCTGGAACAGGCTCTCGCCGAAGGAGCGCCGGGCCGTGCGGCTCTCCTCGTCGCTGCACCATCCGACTCGGTCACGCCAACCGACGCTGCGCGCCAGAACCTGCAAGCCTTTCTACCGCGCGCTTTTCGTCGACCGGTGCGTGAAGATGAGTTCGCAGCACGCGTGGCCCTCGTCGAGCAGGCACTCGCGCGGGGAGAGTCGTTCGAGCAAGGGATGACGGCAGCCTTCATGGCCACGCTGCTTTCGCCCCACTTCCTGTTCCGCATCGAACAGGATCAGGCCCCCGAGGGCTCGAGCGACGCCTACCCCATCACCGACCACGAATTAGCCACGCGCCTGTCGTATTTCCTCTGGTCGACGATGCCCGACCAGCAGCTCACCGAATTGGCCAACACCGGTACCTTGAGCAAGCCTGAGGTCCTGCGCGAGCAGGTGCTACGCATGCTGGCCGATCCCAAGTCGGTGGCCCTGGCGGAAGAATTCGCGGCGCAGTGGTTTGGCTTCCGCGACCTGCGCACGCACGAAATGGACATTCGCCGTTTCGGCGACTTTGGCGGTGTGCGCGATTGGATGTACGACGAATCGCACACGTTCTTCGATGCACTGTTTCGCGAGAACCTCCGCGTGCTCGAAATCCTCGATTGCAACTACGCCTACGTGAACGATCGCTTGGCCGCGCACTACGGACTGCCCACAGTCGAAGGGGGCCACATCCGCAAGGTCGAGCTGGCCGATCGGCGACGCGGGGGCGTCTTGGGCATGGGGAGCACGCTCACCGTCAGCTCGTATCCCACGCGCACCAGTCCGGTGCTGCGCGGCAAGTGGATTCTCGAAACCTTGCTCGGCACGCCACCACCCCCGCCGCCTCCCAACGTGAAAGAAGTTTCCAAGAGCGACGAAGTCCGGGACGGGATGACACTGCGCCAGCGGCTCGAGAAACATCGTGCGAACGAGAGCTGTGCGAGCTGCCACGCCAAGATGGACCCACTCGGGTTCGCGCTGGAGAACTTTGACGGTATCGGCAAATGGCGCGATCAGGACAATGGCATCGACGTGGACGCTGTGGCGACCTTGCCGGACGGCACTGAGCTGAAGGGGATCGCTGACTTGAAAGATGCCCTGCTGGAGCGCCAGGACGTGTTTCTCCGTCAGCTCGTCGAACGCATGCTGACCTATGCCCTGGGGCGCGCCGTCGATTACTATGATGAGTGCACCATTCGCCAGGCGATATCCAGATTGGCGGAACACGATTACCGCAGCCACGAATTGATCCTGGCCGTGGTCGAAAGTTATCCTTTCCGTCACAAGAAGAACGCCGACTAGAGAACGCACGCATGGCTGAATCGAAACGCTGGCCCATTTCACGACGTACCATGCTGCGCGGCGTCGGCGCCGTGTTGGGCCTGCCGATGCTCGAGGCGATGTTGCCACGCGTCTCACGCGCTGCGAACGCGCCGCGTCCGCCAGTGCGCATGGCCATTCTCTACATGCCGAACGGGGCCCTCCCGGCGGCGTGGAACGTTGCCGGTGAAGGCCGGGACTTCGAGCTTTCGTACATTCTCGAGCCCCTCGCGCCGGTCAAGGACGACATCGTAGTCGTATCGAACCTGCGCAACACGGCCGGACTGCTCGGCGATGGCCACTATGCCAAGACCACCAGTTGGCTCACCGGAGCCCAGGCCGTGCGTACTAGTGGCAAGGGAATCCGCGCCGGCGTGTCGGTCGATCAGTTCGCTGCGCAACAGATCGGACAAACCACCCCGCTGCCGTCGCTCGAATTGGGCATCGATGCGGTCCACAACGTGGTCGACATGGGCTACAGCACGGTCTACGGGTGCCATGTCTCGTGGCGCACCCCGATCATGCCTGCCACCAAGGAGATCAATCCACAGCAGGCCTTCGATCGCTTGTTCCGCTCAACGCAGTTCGGTCGCAGCCCGGCCGACCAGAGCGTGCTTGACCTCGTGAGCGACGACGCCGGCAAGCTCCGCCAGAACCTGGGGGGCAGCGACCGGCAAAAGCTCGATGAGTATCTGGATTCGGTTCGCGCGCTGGAACAGCGCATCGTGTCCGCCTCGAATGCCGAAGACCGCAACTGGAAGCCCTCGGCGATCGCCACCGATCTCAAGCGGCCCGAGGGAGACTACGGCGACTACACCACGCACGTTCGGCTAATGCTCGACATCATCTACATGGCGTTCTGGACCGATGCGACTCGGATCGCCACGTTCATGTTCGCCAATGACGTTTCGGGCCGCAATTTCTCCTTTGTCGACGGAGTGAACGACGGCTTCCATCCTCTCAGTCATCATGAAAACAACGCTGAGAAGCAAGAGCAGTACAAGCGCATCAACCGCTACCACGTCGAGCAGTATCGCTACCTGCTCGAACGTATGGCAGCGACGCAGGAAAACGAACGCTCGCTGCTCGACAACTCGATGGTCATGTTCGGGTCGAGCATCTCGGACGGCAACGCCCATTCGCCGATGCAGGTACCCACCGTGCTAGCCGGTCGGGCTGGTGGCCGCATCGATTCGGGCCGTCACATCAAGCCGGAAAAGGCCGTGCCCCTCACTAACCTGCTGGTGTCGATGCTCGACTGCCTTGATGTCCCGGTCGAGAAGTTCGGCGACAGCAAGGGCAACCTGAACGACCAACTCTTTGCCAAGGCCTAGTGGCAGCCGCGGCTTGCCCGGCGCAATCACGTGTCCGTATCCCGTACTCGGCTCCCCAGCGGCTGTTGCGCTATCGGCGATGAACCGCGAACGCACTATTGGGTGGCCGCTTGGTCGGCCTGACGCCGCCAACGCGCAATGAACCTTTTTCTCCCAATCTCCACTAGTATCAGGGAGGAAAACACGGGTGGGGCTTTCGCGGCAGGTCTGCTGCCCTAGAATGAGCCATCGCCCCGCCTCGAGATCGTGGGGGGCCTGGCCTGCCCGAACTCTTCGGCGAGATCCAGGAGGAGTGCCGGGCAAACCGCGACGTAACCAGGTAGGAGTGAATTGCCTAGCAATAGGCCCTGGAAGCTGTAGCTCAGTCGGTAGAGCAACGGACTTTTAATCCGTAGGTCCCGGGTTCGAGTCCCGGCAGCTTCATTGAACCGTATTTCGTCCCGCGCCGTGGCGATTCTCGCCACACCAAGGGTTACCGCCCGGACCTACAACCAATGGAATCGGTTGTACGGCATCGGCAAGTCGGTCAATGTCGGCTAGCCCTAGCTTTGCACTGGCAGGTCGAGCTTATACTGGGACGGCTCAATTCGCCAATCGAGCTGCCGCGACCAGGGCATGCCGCGCTCTTGTCCGCGCCCGAGGGTTCTTGCTCGAGGCAAGATTGGCAAGCCCGTTTTTCCAAGTTACGCTCGATCTTCGGTTCCGATCATCCTGCCAACTTTTGCTGAGGCGGACGACCCGCTCGCGCCGCGCACGTTCGGCTTCGCATGAAGGTCCTTTACGTCTGCATGAGTTATTCGCCGGCTATCGGTGCGCCTGCGGAGCTGCGCTATTTGGCATCGAACCTGGCGAGCATGGGTCATGAGACAACGGTGTATGCGACGAATTATCTCACCGCCGACGACGACCTGTGCCCCCGGACCGAAGTTCGTGACGTCGATGGTGCCCGCGTGCATTTCTTTCGCCGGACGTGGACGGCCAAAACGCTGGTGCATTCACCCGAATTGAATCAGCAGCTCCGTCGTGACGTGGCAAGTTTCGACCTGGTACATCTCTACGGTTTTCGCTCGCTACAAACCACGATGGCCGCGCGACACGCTCGCAAGTCCGCCGTTCCCTACGTGATCACCGGTCGCGGCACGTTGACCTATGATCAGGGTAACCGACCCTACAAGCGGCTATACGATACGCTCGTCGGCCGCTCGATTCT
>Ga0268299_1004730_pt1 | contig 10217 bp, 10 predicted proteins | sample NOBtaG_FD_193484 | JGI IMG/M metagenome (GOLD analysis project Ga0268299, IMG submission 193484) | Activated sludge microbial communities from bioreactor in Nijmegen, Gelderland, Netherland - NOB reactor | ecosystem: Engineered > Bioreactor > Aerobic > Activated sludge | place: Netherlands... | reverse complement strand
CCCGCCGGACGCAGCCGATCGCCGGGCCGGCGGCCGCGCACCGTGAATGGACCTCGACCGGCGGCGGTGTCGAGCAGGAGGCAGTGCAGGGACGGCGCCGGCGCCCTGCTCTTCTGTATCGGTCCCTCGGCCCGTAAGCGGCAACCGACGCCGCACTCGGGGACCTCGACGCGCCCCGGCACCACGAGTGTTCGGGCCGGCAGTGGCGATGCCGCCGCGACGCCGGCCCTGATGAATAAGACAGCATCCGTGGAAAAACGTTCCACACGGACGCCCGCCACGACGACCGGCGAGGCGTGCGCGTTGAGGCACAGCTGGCGCACGCGGTCCACGTCGGCCGCCCGGACGCCGCGGGTGGCGCCGGCCCGCTCGAGCGTCCCGCGGACGACGCGATGCGCGAGGGCCGCGGGCATGACGCCCAACACCGCCGTGTCGAGGCGCCACGTCCCTGCCTCGTTGGACGTGGCCTCGGCCGCCGCGGTGTCGGCCGCGGCCTCGAGCCAGGCATCGTCGGCGGCGGCCAGATCGGCCAGGCGGGCCAGCAGCGCCACCACGCCGGGCTGGTAGTCGCGGGCGAGACGTGGCAGCAGGTCGTGGCGGATACGGTTGCGCGGCTGGCGGAGGTCGGCGTTGGTTTCGTCCTCGGCCCAGACCGCGCCCCGCGTCGCCAGCAGGGCCCGCAGTTCGTCGCGTCCGAACGCCAGCAGGGGCCGGACGATGCGATCGCGCCGCGGCCGGATGCCGCGCAGGCCGCGAGGGCCGGTGCCGCGCAGCAGGCGCAGTAACACGGTCTCGGCCTGATCGTCGCGGGTGTGGGCCACCGCCACCACATCGGCGCCGCGGGCGACGCGGGCCGACTCCAGGAAGCCGTAGCGCAGGTCGCGGGCGGTGACCTCGACGGATCGTCGCGCCGCGGCCGCGGCGGCGGCGACGTCGGCACGGCCGACGTCGAACGGCACGTCGAGCGCGGCGGCGAGCCCGCGGCACAGGGCCTCGTCACGATCGGCGGTGGGCCGGAGCTGGTGGTTGAAGTGGGCCACGCCGGCCAGCGCGATCTCGCCGGCCGCGCTGAGTTCGGCCAGCAGATGCGCCAGCGCCACCGAGTCGCCGCCGCCAGACACGGCGGCGAGCACCCGCGCGCCCGGCGCCCACAGCTGGTGGCGGGCGACGAACCGGCGAACGCGCGCCGCGGGATTCGTCATGGGTGGCAGCGGAGGCGGGCCTGCCAGCCGAAGCCCACCTACGCGCCGAAGGCGCTGCGGTGGGCGAAGGCTGGTGCCGGAGGGCGGACTCGAACCGCCGACCCTGCGCTTATGAGACGCATGCTCTAACCGGCTGAGCTACTCCGGCACGAACCTCCGATTCTATCTCACCTCGCCGTCCGTTCCACGAGCGCCGCCGCCAGCAGCGGCAGCATGATCTCGTGGTGTCCGGTGAGGTGCACACCGCGGCCCACACCGGCGGTCGGCCGGCGCAGCACGTTGGTGTGGGGCCGGTACTGCTGCCGGAAGTCGAGGTCCACGGTGGTCAGCCCGCCGAGGTCGTGGCCCTGATTGCGGGCCACCGCCACCGCCTTCAGGAACACCTCGGGGAGGACCACCGCCGACCCGCAGTTCAGGTACACCCCGCCGCCGAGCCGCGTCACCCACGACGCGAAGTAACGGAAGTCGCGCAGGCTGGCCTCGCCGATCGCCGCCCCAGGTGCATCGGGATGCATGTGGACGATGTCGGTGCCGAGGGCGACGTGCGCCGTCACCGGCACGCCGAGCCGCGCCGCCGCGCACAGCAGGCTCACGTCGGCGTGCGGCGGCCGGCGATCGGCCAGCCAGGCGGCGACGGACTGCGCCAGGCCGAGCCGGCGCGCCACGCCGGCGGCCACCGCGCCGTTGACGGCGTCGGCCGTCTCCTCGGCCATGCCGAAACGGCCGGGGCCGAGCGCCGCGTCCACGTCTTCGGACGTGGCGCCGGCGAGCGCGATCTCGACGTCGTGGATCACGCCGGCGCCGTTCAACGCCAGCGCCGACACGAGGCCGCGCTCCATCAGGTCGACGAACAGCGGCGACAGCCCGGCCTTGATCACGTGCGCGCCGAGTCCCCAGATGATCGGCGCCCCGGCCGCGTGCGCCGCGATGACGGCGTCGACGACGGCGCGGAGCTCCGCCGCGGCGAGCAGCCGGGGCAGCCGCTCCAGCCAGGACGCCACGCTGTCGCCCGGGTGATGCGGTGCCGCGAAGTCGTCGCGCCGCACCTTGCTCGGCCGCGACGCCAGCGGATAGCGCGCCACCCCGGAGAGATCGAATTCGTCGTAGCCCAGCTTCATGGACACAAGAATAGCGGCTAGCGGCTGGGGGCTAGCGGCTAGCCCCGCACGCTGTCTCTTCAGGCTCATCTGTCCACCAGCCGACGTCTTGATGCGTGACTTGCCAGCGTGACGCCGTCACTCACGAGCCCCTAGCCGCTAGCCCCTAGCCGCTAGAGAATGAGCATGGCATCCCCGTAGCTGTAGAACCGATAGCGGGCGGCGACGGCGTGGGCGTAGGCGCGGCGGACGAGATCGTAGCCGCCGAAGGCCGACACCAGCATCAACAGCGACGAGCGCGGGACGTGGAAGTTGGTGACGAGGCCGCCGACGAGTTGGAAGCGGTGCCCGGGCGCGATGAAGAGGTCGGTCGAGCCGCGGCCGGCGCGGACGGTGCCGTCGGGGGCGAGGGGCAGCGACTCGAGCGTCCGCGTGGAGGTCGTGCCCACCGCGACGATGCGCCGGCCCGCGGCGTGGGCCCGGGTCAACGCCGCGGCGCTGTCGGCGCTCACCTCGTACTCTTCGGTCTCCATGCGGTGATCGGCGATCAGCTCGGCGCGCACCGGCTGGAAGGTGCCGTAGCCGACGTGCAGCGTCACGGTCGCGGTCTCCACGCCGGCGGCGGCCAGCGCCGCGAAGATCTCCGGCGTGAAGTGCAGGCCGGCGGTCGGTGCGGCGATCGACCCCTCGTGCCGGGCATAGACGGTCTGGTAGCGCTCGCGGTCGCTGTCGAGGTCGGCGCGCCGGATGTACGGCGGCAACGGCACGTGGCCCAGGGCGTGGACGGCCGCGCGCACAGGGGTGCCGTCCGCGGTCCACAGCCGCACGGTGCGGCGGCCGTGGAAGTGCCGGCCGGTCACCTCGCCGTGCAACCGCGCCGTCGGCTCACCGAACTCCAGCCGCGTGCCCGGCCGCAGCCGCTGTCCGGGATGCACCAGCGCGCTCCACGTCTCGTTGTCTGACGCGGCGTCGGGGGCATCGGGCACCCGGCCCACGAGCAGGCACTCCACGGCGCCGCCGCCGGGCAGCCGGCGGCCGAGCAGGCGGGCCGGGAACACCCGGGTGTCGTTGAGCACCAGGAGGTCGTCGGGCCGCAGCAGCGACGGCAGGTCGCCGAACGAACGGTGGTGCACGGTGCCGGCGGCACGATCGACGTGCAGCAGCCGCGACGTGCCGCGCTCGGCCGGCGGGGCCTGGGCGATCAGATCGGCGGGCAGGTCGAAGTCGAAGTCGGAGGTACGCAGGTGAGGGGACACGTTATCGGTTGATCGAATGATCGGTTGATCGCTCGATCGCGAGATAACGAAAAAAACGGCCCGGGCACCCCTGGAAATGCCCGGGCCGTAACGGACGGTGATGTCGGTGGTCAGTGGACGCGCGGCGGTTCGAAGTCGCGCTGATGGCTCCAGTCGCTCGCCACCATCGCCCACAGCACGTGGTCGTGCCAGGTGCCGTCGCGGCGCGCGGCGTGGCGCAGCACGCCTTCCTGGGTCGCGCCCAGCTTGCGCAGCGCACCGTTGGCGCGGGCGTTGCGGACATCGACGCGAATCTCGGCGCGGTGCACGCCGATCGGCCCGAACAGGCCGTCGAGCAGCGTGCGGGCGGCGTCCTGGAACAGCCCGGTGCCGCGGAACTCGGCGGCAACCACCGCGGTGAGCGCGACCATCGTGAACTGATGATCGAGGCCGCGGACGATCAACAGGCCGACGGGCGCTTCGGCGTCGCGGGGCACCACCGCCCAGGCGGCCGCGGTGCCGGCGAGCCGCTGCTCCTGCAGGGCGCCGACGAAGGCTTCGACACCGGCGATCGTCGGCGTCGGGGCGAACGGCGCGCACTCGCGCAGGTCCTGCGCACCGAGCGCCATGAGCAGCGATGGCGCGTCGACCGCCGTGGGCTCGCGCAGGGTGCAGGTGGCCCCGGTGAGCACCGGCAGCACCTCGCGCCACGGGCGCGGCAGGGCGGCGGCCGGCCGCGGAGAGGTGGCGGCCGGCGACCGCTGGCTGGCGTTACGGAAGATCTTCTCCACGCTGGCCACACGCCACAGCAAGGGGCGATCCAAGCCGGCGAGCAGGGTGCGGTCAGCGCAGCAACTCGTTGTCTGGCAACAGGTTGCGCAGATGCAACGGGCCTCGGTGGCCGAGCCCGCCACTGTGCCGTCACGGCACAGCGCGGCCCGCAGCCCGTGGCAGTGTGCGTCCAAGCCGTGCAATATCAACGACTTGCGGACGCGTTCCGAGGTGACACAGCGGGCCGGCCGAACTGTCGGAAAGTGGCACAGCCGACGGGCCCGATGCCGGCCGGTCAGTAGGCCCAGCGCACCAGAATCGCGCCGACGGTGAAACCGGCGCCGACCGAGGCGACCAGCACCAGGCTGCCCTTCTTGAGTCGCCCTTCGAGCACCGCGTCGTTGAGTGCCAGCGGGATCGTGCCCGCGGTGGTGTTGCCGAAGCGCTCGATGTTGATGACGACCTTGCCGCGGTCCACGCCGATGCGGTCGGCCACCGCCTCGATGATGCGGCGGTTGGCCTGGTGCGACACGAACAGGTCGAGGTCGGCGGCGGTGACGCCGTTGCGCTGCAGCAGCCGTTCGCACAGGTCGCCGGTGCGCCGCACCGCGAACTTGAACACGGTCTGGCCGTCCTGCTTGACGAAGTGCAGCCGCTGATCGACCGTCTCGTGCGACGCCGGGCGCAGGCTGCCGCCGGCCGGCATGCACAGCGCGGCGCCGCCGCTGCCGTCGATCTCGTGCACGAAGTCGAGGATGCCGAGGTCGGAATCGGCGGCGGGCCCCAGCACCACCGCGCCGGCGCCGTCGCCGAACAGCACGCAGGTGGTGCGGTCGGTGTAATCGAGGATGCTCGACATCACGTCGGCGCCGACGATCAACGCGTACTTGACCGAGCCGGCGGCGATCAGCTGACTGCCGACGGTGAGCGAGTAGGCGAACGCCGAGCAGGCGGCGCTGACATCGAAGCCCCAGGCGCGGCGGGCGCCGATCTTGTGCTGCAGCAGGCACGCCGTGCTCGGGAACAGCATGTCGGGGGTGACGGTGCCGACGACGATGAGGTCGATGTCGTCGGGCGTCAGCCCGGCGCGGCGAATCGCTTCGATCGACGCCTCCTTCGCCAGATCCGACGTCCCGACACCGGGATCGACGATGTGCCGTTCGCGGATCCCGGTACGCTGCAGGATCCACTCGTCGCTGGTGTCGACCATCTTCTCGAGGTCGTGGTTGGTCAGCACGCGCGGCGGCACGTAGGTGGCCAGGCTCTTGATCTCGGCGCGCGCCACTTTCGCGTTGCCAGCCAGATTGGCGATGGAAACCGTCAAAACAGTCCTCTCCCCGGCGCCTGGCGCCCGAAGTACTCGTAGGCCCGCGCCGTGGCCACGCGGCCGCGGGGCGTGCGATCGAGGAACCCTTCCTGGATCAGGTAGGGTTCGTGGATGTCCTCGATGGCGTCGGGCTCTTCGCTGAGCGCGGCGGCCAGCGTGTTGACGCCGACCGGCCCGCCGCCGAACTTGTCGATGATGGTGCCGAGCAGCCGGCGGTCGATCTCGTCGAAGCCGCGATCGTCGACGTCGAGCATGGCCAGCGCCGCCCGCGCCACCGCCACCGTGATGCTGCCGTCGGCGCGCACCTGGGCGTAGTCGCGGACGCGGTGCAGCAGCCGGTTGGCGACACGCGGCGTACCGCGCGAGCGCCGCGCCAGTTCACGCGAGGCGTCCGGATCGATCGGCGTGTCGAGGATGCGGGCCGAGCGGCGGACGATCTCGTCGATGTCGTCGACGGTGTAGAAGTCGAGGCGATGGACGATGCCGAAGCGGGCGCGCAGCGGCGAGGTCAGCAGCCCGGCGCGGGTGGTCGCCCCGACCAGCGTGAAACGTTCGACCGGCACCTTCACCGATCGGGCGCCCGGCCCCTGGCCGATGACGATGTCGAGCTCGAAGTCCTCCATCGCCGGGTAGAGGATCTCCTCGATCGTCGCCGGCATGCGGTGGATCTCGTCGATGAACAGCACCTCGCGGGTCTGCAGCCCCGACAGCATGCCGGCGAGGTCGCCCGGCTTCTCGATCACCGGCCCGGCGGTGGTGCGGATGGCGGCGCCCATCTCGTTGGCGATGACGTAAGCGAGCGTGGTCTTGCCGAGGCCGGGCGGGCCGTAGAGCAGGATGTGGTCGAGCGCTTCGCCGCGCCGCTTGGCGGCCTCGATCGACACCAGCAGGTTCTCGCGCACGCGGTCCTGGCCGATGTAGTCGTCGAGCCGCCGCGGCCGCAGCCCGGCTTCGTACTGGGCGTCGTCGTCGGCCCGGGTGGCCGAGACCAGCCGAGCCTCGCTCATGACCGCGCCAGGTCCTTCAGCGCGGCGCGCAGCGCCGTGTCGAACGGCGGCGGATCGCCGTCAGCGAGCAGTCGATCGAGCACCTTGTCCACGGCTGAGCGATGGTAGCCGAGATTGACGAGCGCCGACACGAGGTCGTCGCGCAGCGCGTCGGCGGGTGGCGGCGCCGGCGCCGCCGCGCCGTCGGCCTCGACCACCGGCAGGCGATCCTTCAGCTCGAGGCAGATACGCTCGGCGGTCTTCTTGCCGACGCCGGGAATGCGCGTGAGCCGGGCGACGTCGCCACGCTGCACGGCGCGGACGAGGTCGGCGGCTTCGATCCCCGACAGCACGGCCAGGGCCAGCTTCGGCCCGATGCCGCTGGTGGCGATCAGCCGCTCGAACACCGTCAGTTCGAACGCGGTGAGGAAGCCGAACAGGGCCAGCGCGTCCTCGCGGACGTGGGTGTGAATGCGCAGCGTCACCTCGGCGCCGGGATCGCCCAGCGCGTAGAAGGTGGAGACCGGCACGGCGACGTCGTAGCCGACGCCGTGGACGTCGACGATGACGCGGGTCGGCGCCTTCTCGATCAGGCGGCCGCGCAGCCAGGCGATCACGACCGCGGGCCCCCGCGACGCGGCCGCGGCGCGGCCTCGCCGGCCGGACGATAGGCGCGCCAGCTGCGCAGGGCGATGGCCGGACGGGGGCCCGGGGCGACGGCGGCAGCTACCTGGCCCGGCAGGCGGTGCACGTGACACAGGGCGACGGCCAGGGCGTCGGCGGCGTCGTGCGGAGACGGCGCGCGGTCGAGGCCGAGCAGCAGCTTGATCATCTGCTGGACCTGCGCCTTTTCCGCCCGGCCGTAGCCGACCACGGCGCGCTTGATCTCGGACGGCGAGTACTCCACCACGGCGACGCCGGCGTCCACCGCGGCGAGCATCGCCACGCCGCGGGCGTGGCCCAGTTTGAGCGCACTGCGGACGTTGACGGCGTGGAACAGGCTCTCGATCGCCACCGCGTCGGGACGACACTCGCGCAGGTGGCCGACCAGCGCGCGGTGGATCGCCGCCAGCCGGGCGGCGAAGTCGCCGCTGCCGGACGTGCTGATCGCGCCACAGACCACCAGGCGATGGCGCCGACCGTCGGTTTCGACGCAGCCGTAGCCGGTGCGCTCGGAGCCGGGGTCGATGCCGAAGACCCTCACGCCAGCGAGGCCTCGATCTCCTTCTCTTCGATGTCGAAGTTGGACCACACGTTCTGCACGTCGTCGTGGTCCTCCACCGCCTCCATCAGCTTCAGCATCTGGCGGGCTTCCGTGCCCTCGAGCTTGATGTAGTTCTGCGGCAGCATCGAGAGCTTGGCGGTGACCGGCTCGATGTTGAGCGCCTTGACCGCGTCCTTCACGGCTTCGAACGCCGCCGGCTCGCTCATCACCTCGAAGCTGTCGCCGTCGTCGCGGAAGTCGTCGGCGCCGGCCTCGAGCACGGCCTCCATCAGCTTCTCCTCGTCGACGCCCGTCTTCTCGATGACCATGTAGCCCTTCTTCGAGAACATCCACGCCACCGAGTTCTCGGCACCGAGGTTGCCGTTGTACTTGGCGAGCATGTGGCGGATCTCGCCGACGGTGCGGTTCTTGTTGTCGGTCATCGTCTCGATGATGATCGCCGCGCCGCCGGGGCCGTACCCCTCGTAGTTGATCTCTTCGTAGGTGACGCCGGGCAGCTCACCGGTGCCGCGCTGGATCGCCCGCTTGATGTTCTCGGCCGGCATGTTGGCGGCCTTGGCCTCGGCGACGACGGTACGCAGCCGCGGGTTCATGTTGACGTCGCCGCCGCCGTTCCTGGCGGCCACCGTCATCTCCTTGATGAGCCGCGTGAACAGCTTGCCGCGCTTGGCGTCGAGGGCGCCCTTCTTGTGCTTGATCGTGTGCCACTTGGAATGGCCGGACATGGCGGTGCTCCAGACGGGAAGACCCGGAAAAAACGACCCTTTAGTCTATCAAACCCACCGCGACCGCGGGCCCGTCAGCCGATCCGGCGGGCCAGGAGGATCCACACCTCGGCCCGCGGGTCCCAGGGGCCGCCCTGGTAGTCGCCGAGCACCGCCTCCACCTCGAATCCGGCCGCGGCCAGCCGGCGGGCCATCTGCGGCACCGAGAGGGTGCGGAAGGTGAGGGCGAAGGCGCGCCGCCGGGTGGCCCGGCCTTTCCGTTCGACGAACTCCTGGTCGAAGATCGTCAGCCCACGGGTCCGGTCCTGGCGCACCGACTCGATGAGCGTCACCTGGCTGCCTCCGGGGCTGCGCCGGCCGCGCAGGCTCACCCGGCGCTTGTACTCGCCCCACGCCGGCAGGTCGGCCACCAGCTCCAGTCCGAAGAACCCGTCGGGACGCATCACCCGCGCCACCTCGGCGAGCGTCGCCTTCAAGTCGCGCTCCGACAGCAGCGACTGCAGGATCCCGTAGGGCGCGATGGCCATGCGGAACGTGGCGTCCTGGCACGGCAGGTGCCGGATGTCGGCGCGCAGCAGGTCGGGCGGCACGCCGCGGCGCTGCCGGCGGACTCTGCGCCGCGCCCGGTCCAGCATCTCGGCCGATCGATCGACGCCGACCACGTGGACGCCCTCGTGGGCCAGCGGCATGGTCACGCGGCCGGTGCCGCAGCCCAGTTCGAGCACTGGCCCGCGCACGGCGACGGTCATGCGCAACCAGAAGGGCACGTCGCGGCGCCCCAACGTGCGCGCGTTCTCCCAGTCGTAGAAGGCCGCGTAGTCGTCCCAGCCGTGCCACCCTTCCGGGGCTCGGGGCTTGCGGCTCACGTCCAGGGCACCTCGGCCTGACCGGCGGCCTGCCGTTCGGCCAGGGTGCCGAGGCGGGTCACGAACGCCTGGACGTCTTCGGGCAGATCGCGCGGCGTGAAATCCGGCAGGTCGACGCAGGCTGCGCGCACGAACCCGGCGGCAACGCGGACACCGTCGTCGGCACGCGTCATCTCGAAGCTGTAGCGGAGCCGGCGCGGGTTCTCGATCCGTACTTCGACGCCGATCCGCAGCAGCGTGCCGATGCGCACCGGCGCCTCGTAGCGGATGTGCGCCTCGACGCGCGGCAGGCCGATGCGCGCGCCGTCGAGCACGGTCTGGCGGGTGCGTCCGGTCGCCGCCGCGTAGAGCTCTTCTTCGACGTCCTCGAACCAGCCCAGGTAGTGCGGGAACCAGGCGATGCCGGCGGCGTCGACATCCGACCAATGCACCTTCTTGTGGACCACGAAGAACGCCATGCCGGAGCGAGTATAGCGACTCGGGGCTCGGCGCTCGGGGCGAACCTTCCGACTAGAATCACGACGTGCGATTCCTGCTGACGTTCGTCGCCGTTCTCGCCGCAGCCATCGCCGTGGCGCAGACGGCGCCGACGCCCGCCGACGATCCGACGCCGCAGACCCTCGACGAATTCAAGGCGGCGGCCGCGCAGGTGCTCGCCGACACCGGCGTGCCCGGCGCCGGACTGGCGCTGGTGACGGTGCACGGCACGGAATGGGCCGGCGGCATCGGCTGGGCCGACCGCGAACGCCGGATCCCGGTCACCGCCGACACTCATTTTCGCGC
>Ga0268299_1004729_pt1 | contig 10217 bp, 12 predicted proteins | sample NOBtaG_FD_193484 | JGI IMG/M metagenome (GOLD analysis project Ga0268299, IMG submission 193484) | Activated sludge microbial communities from bioreactor in Nijmegen, Gelderland, Netherland - NOB reactor | ecosystem: Engineered > Bioreactor > Aerobic > Activated sludge | place: Netherlands... | reverse complement strand
AGCCAAGTCGGGTGCACGCTCAATTGCACATTCTGCCATACCGGCACCCAGAAGCTGGTGCGGAACCTGACGGCCCAGGAGATCGTCGCGCAGGTGATGATCGCGCGCGATGCGCTGGCCGAGTGGCCGACGGCGGATCGCCCCCTGAACGACGGCGACCGTGTGCTCACGAACATCGTGTTCATGGGCATGGGCGAGCCGCTCTACAATTTGGACAACGTCGCCGCCGCGATCGACACGATCTCGGACGGGGACGGGATTTCGATCTCGCGCCGCCGCATCACGGTGTCGACCGCGGGCGTTGCGCCGAAGATTCCGGAGCTCGGCGAACGGACTGGCGCGATGCTGGCGATCTCGCTGCACGCGACGCATGACGCGCTCCGCAACGAGTTGGTGCCGATCAACAAGAAGTACAATCTCGACGAGCTGTTCGCGGCGATCAAAGAATATCCGAGCCTTGGCAACGCCAAGCGCGTCACGTTCGAATACGTGATGCTGAAGGGCGTGAACGACTCGCTCGGCGAAGCGCGCGCGCTGGTGAAGCTGCTCGCGGGCGTGCCGGCGAAGATCAATCTGATTCCGTTCAACCCCTGGCCCGGCACGCAATATGAGTGCTCCGATTGGGATACGATCGAAGCATTCGCCGCGGTGGTGAACCGCGCGGGCTACGCCTCGCCGATCCGCACGCCGCGTGGGCGGGATATTCTGGCCGCGTGCGGCCAGCTGCGCAGCGAGAGCGTGAAGGAACGCGCAAGCGCACGCTTGAAGCGCGAAGAGGCGGCCTCGTGACACGCCCGCCCGCCGGCGTCGCCGCGAAAGTGCGCGGCGACCGCTGGATGGCGCATGCAGCGGCGAGTCTGGCGGCCGCGCCTCTGATCGCGATCTCTGTAGCGATGCTGGTGCAATTCGCGCGGTTTCATCTTATTCCGCCACTGCAGGTGTCCTCGCTCAGCTTTGCCTATGTGCCGGTCGCGGCGGTGGCGCTAGGCTTGGCCGGCGTTTGGGTCTTTGTCGCCGTGCGCAGCGCAATGACTCCGCAGCGCGTGCAAGCGATCTGGCTGCGGCGGTTTTCGTCCGAGGGCAAGGGGCGGTTCGCCACGTCGCGCGTGATCGACAACCTCTCGCAACGCGGGATTAGCGCACTCACTCTACAGGACCGTGACGTTCGCCTCTCGTGGCAGCAGCGGCGCAACAGGATAGGGCCGGCCTTCGTGGCGATCTACGCGATCGTGCTCGCTGCCATCACCGCATACGCGCTCTACACGCGCTGGACATGGTCGCAGACTGGCACACAACCGTTGCTCGGCGATTTGGGCTTGGTTTTGGGCGCGGTTGCGGTTGGCTTGGTCGCGGCCGTGCCGTCCCTTCTTCTTGCACTCGCGATTGGCCCGATCGGCGCGCTCTTCACGCGTGAAAGGGATGACTTTGCGAAGCTCCCGCGCATTCTCGCGCGCGTTCAAAACGGCAAGCAGCGCGGCGCGACGGTCGTGCGCGTGAAGGATGAGAACTGGCAGAGCGCCGTCACGCATGGTCTGGGCGCGGTCGATGTCGCGATCCTCGATCTCTCGGACGTAACCGAATCGATTTCATGGGAGTTCGCGCAGGCAATGGATGTGATGGGCCGTGGCGGTCTCGTGTTCATCTGCCGCACGCACGAGACGCGCGGCGCGCATCTGCCCGATGAAGCGCGCCGCGTGTTCGAGGCCGCGAACGCCGATCCGCCGCGGCCCGCCGACGTCATATTCTACCCCGCGCAACGCGCGAGCGGTTGGGCGTCGCGCGCGTTCGAAACGGCGCTGGTGACCGCGATCTACGCGGCGTTCGACAGCCGTCAGCGATGAGCGCGCCTGTTCTTACCGATGGCGCCGTCACGCTGCGTGCGCTGACGCCGGATGACGCGGAGGCGCTGTTCGCTGCGCATAGCGATCCGCAGACGCATCGCTTTTGGGCTGGGCCGCCGCACACGGATGTGGCGCAAACACGCGCCTACACGGAGGGCACGATCCGCTCCGCCGGCGGCGATGCGTGGGCGATCACGTCCGATGGCGGGCCAGCCCTTGGCCGGATCGCGCTGTTCACACTGCGCGAGGGCATTGGTGAAATCGGTGTCATCCTCGCACCTGATGCGGCCGGTCGCGGCTATGGCCGGCGCGCGGTCGATCTTGTGACGGCCTATGCGTTCGAGACCAAACGCCTTCATCGCCTCGTTGCGGACGTCGATCCAGAAAATGTAGCGTCGATGACTTTGTTCACGCGCGCCGGCTTTGCACGCGAGGCGTTGCTGCGCGGAAACTGGAAAACGCATATCGGCATTCGCGACACGGTGCTGTTCGTGAAACTGAACTATCCGGGCGCGCCGTCCTGATCTAAGATCGCTGCAACACAGCACAGCACTACAATTTATGGAGGAAGAGATGGCCGCAGCGTTTGGCGCGAAGTCGACGACGGAAGACGTGCTTGCGGGCGTCGATCTCACTGGCAAGCGCGTGCTGGTCACCGGCGCATCGGCCGGGCTCGGCGTCGAAACCTGCCGCGCGCTTGCCGCGCATGGTGCAACGGTCGTCGGCGCGGTGCGCGATCCGGCCAAGGGTGAACGCGCCACTGCGCCCGTGCGCGAAGCGGCCAAGAACGGCTTTTCACTGGTCGAACTCGATCTCGCGTCGCTCAAGAGCGTGCGCGCATGCGCTGACAAGCTGAACGCGGAAGGTAAGAAGTTCGATGTGCTGATCGCGAACGCAGGCGTGATGGCGTGCCCGCAAAGCAAGACGGCCGATGGTTTCGAAACGCAGTTCGGCACCAACCACCTTGGGCATTTCGTGCTGCTCAACCGGCTCGCGCCGCTTCTCAATGCGGGCGGGCGCATCGTGTGCCTTTCCTCCGCCGGGCATCGCTTCTCGGACGTGAACATCGATGATCCTAACTTCGAACGTACGCCGTACACGGAGTTTGGCGCGTACGGCCGCTCGAAAACGGCGAACGCGCTCTGCGCTGTCGGGCTCGACAAGCGCTTGCGGGCCCGCGGCGTGCGCGCGGCGGCGGTGCACCCGGGCGGCATCATGACGGAGCTTGGCCGCCACATGACCGACGAGCTCCGCGCCGGCATGATGAAGAGCATCGAAGAAGGCCAGCGCGCGTCCGGTGGTCCGGCGTTCGAGTGGAAGACCATCCCGCAAGGCGCCGCGACCAGCGTGTGGGCCGGCTTCGTCGCGTCCGCCGATGCGATCGGCGCGCGCTATTGTGAAGACTGCCACGTCGCGGAGTTGCAGGAAGATCCGGCGGCGCGCGGCGGCGTGCGCGGCTATGCGATTGATCCCGCAAACGCAGACGCGCTCTGGGCCAAGAGCGAAGAAATGGTCGGCGAGCGCTTCAGTTACGGCTGAGGCAGCGGAGCGCCGTATGGCTCCAGCGGCAGCTCCAACGCATTGCAGTAGTATGCCACGGTTCGGTAGAAGCCGGCGAGCGCGATGAGCTCGAGGATTTGCGCCTCGTCGAACGATGCGCGAAGCGCGGACCATGTCGCGTCACTGAGGCGCGTCGACGCGTGCAGCTCGTCGCACAGCGCAACGATGGCGCGCTCATCCGCAGCCCATGTGTGGGTCTGCGTGTCCCTGGCGGCAAGCGCGGCGATCTCGGGCTGCGTGAGCGCTGCGCGTTCAGCAAAGAACGTGATGTGCACGCCCCATTCGTAGGCGTTGCCGGTGAGCGCGCAGGTGCGGTCGATCGCGATCTCACGCTGGCGGAGCGTCAGCGCGCCGCGATCCAAGAGGCCGCCCGCATTGAACTTCCTATAGACGTGCGGATTGCGCGCGAGCGTGCGGAACAGAACCAGCGGCTCACGCCCGCCCATGATCGCATCAAAGGCTGCCTGAATCTCCGGTGCGTAGGGCGCCTCGAGCGGGGCGATGCGGGGCATTCTGGTAGCTCCTGACATGTGCTATGAATTCGATAGCACAACGATTCACGTAATGCTACGGAAATCATAGCGTATGCCGTCACGCCCAGACGTCGCCAAGAATCCAAGGCCGGGCCGCGCCTCGCGCATGACGCGCACGGGCCGGCCGGTGATGGCGCTGCTCGATCTGCTCGGGCGGCGCTGGCAGCTCCGCGTGCTGTGGGAGCTAAGCCACGGCGTCCCGCTGCGCTTTCGCGCGCTGCAAGCCGCCGCCGGCGTCTCTCCAAGCGTGCTCAACGCGCGGCTGTCCGAAGCGACGGAGGCGGGCGTCGTCGAGCTGACGGAGAAAGGCTACCAGCTGACGGAGGAGGGGCGCGCGCTCCTCGATGCGCTTTCGCCGCTTGGCGCGTGGGCTGAGCGTTGGGCGCGGCGTTCGTCTTAGGCGCAGCGCTTAGCGCGCGCGCCGAATCGCTCGAATCGCGCTAGTCAATCGGGCCATGATCGAACTTGCGCAACAATTCGCGCTCGTCTTCGCCGCGATGGCTCTCGGCTGGACGATGCTGTTCTCGTTCGTTGTGGCTCCGGTATCATTCAAAGACATGGATGTCGGCCGGGCGGACCGGCATGTCCGGCGCGTCATGAAGCAGGGCCACGGCATCGTGGCGCTGGTCTGCGTGCTTGCCGGCGTCGCCGCGCTCGTGGCCGGCGCTTATGCGGGCGCGACGATCGCGGTGATCTGCGCCGTTTTCTACGCGATGTGCCAATGGGCGCTCGCCCCGCGGGACGATCCCCGCCCCGTCGGCGCCACACGCAAGCTGAAAACCGCGCGCATCGTCGCCTCCGGCCTCACCGCCTTCATCATGCCGGTGCTGATCGCCGCGATGGTGCTGACGCAGATGGGCATCTGAGCGGGAGCCCTTGCGCTCCCGCACCGGAATGGCGCCAAGTCGCTCCCGATAAGATCGGGAGAGCGTCATGGGTGGTCGGTTAGACGGTAAAGTTGCAGTCATCACGGGCGCGGCGTCGGGCATCGGTCTGGGCGCTCTCGAACTGTTCGTGGAAGAGGGCGCGCGCGTCGTTTGCGCCGATATTCAGGACGATGTCGCCGAAGGCCTGAAATCGCGCTTCAAGGGCGCCGTCGAGTACGTCCACTGCGATGTGACGAAGAACGCCGACGTGAAAACGGCGATGGATACGGCGGTGAAGGCCTATGGCGGGCTCGACATCGTGTTCGCCAACGCGGGCGCCGTGGGCTCGCCCGGCGGCGTTGAGGACATGGATCTCGACGGCTGGGATCGCACGCATGCGCTGCTGCTTCGGTCGGTGGTTGCGGCCGCGCACTACGCGACGCCGCACATGAAGCAGCGCGGCGGCGGTTCGATTGTGAACACATCCTCGATCTGCGCGCTGCAAGCTGGCTTCGGGCCGGTGGCGTATTCGACGATGAAAGCCGGCGTACTGCACTTCACGAAGCTCGCGGCGGCGAACCTGGCGCAGGACAAGATCCGCGTGAACGCGATTTGCCCCGGGTTTATCGCAACGTCGATATTCGGGTCCGCCGTCGGCCTGCCGCGCGAAGGCGCCGTGCAGATGGCCGCGATGCTTGCTGAGCGCGGGGCCAACGTGCAGCCCGTCGGCCGCATCGGCGCATCGCGCGATATCGCGGAAGCGGCGCTCTATTTCGCGTCAGATGCGTCCGGTTTCACAACAGGCGCGCATCTCGTGGTGGACGGCGGTCTCACGATCGGGCCACGCAATTCATGGGACCGAAACGCCCCGAACCCCATCGGCGAAGCGCTCGGCTTTGGCGTGCAGACGCAGCTGGTGGAAAAGCGCTGACATTTGTCCCGAACCCTCTCCCCTCAAGGGGGAGAGGGAGGCGTTGAGCACCTCGTCAGAATCGCATCGACGACCTGGCCAATGGGCGCAGCTGCGTCGATGACGATCCCGCTCGGAATGCCTTCCCCCGTCGCATGCAAACGCGCGACGAGCGCTTTCTCTTCAGGCTTACCGCCGAAATCGGTTGGATCGCGGGCGACGCGCTCGTCGAGCCGGCGCAGAAGCGTCTCTCTGTGGGCGACGTCGAGCACGAAGACCGCATCGAATGAATCGATGAAGGCTGGGTAGTTCCGCGATCCGCCGCAGAAGAACGTCATGGGATGCGTTTGATCGGCGGTCGCGGCTTTGAGCTTGACGACGTCCCAACACAGATGCGCGTGGCGCCACGCGGCTTTGTCCGCTTCAGTCGCCTGAGCGGGTTCAGCCAAAGGCGCGCCCGTCAACGGGGCACCGCGATATTTCAGCTCACGATCGCCGTGGACGACATTGTAGCCGCGCCGCTGCAGCTCTTCGCCCACGGCGGTTTTGCCAACGCCCGAACCGTCTTCGATCAGGTAGTTGCGAACGCCCATCGCGCTCAGCAGGCTTCGTCCGCTACGAGCCAGCCAAGCACCGCGCCATCCGGCCCACGTACGGCGGGCGCCTCGTAACATTCGCCGCCAGGTTGGGTGACGCCGTCTCGCGCGCGCACGAACAGCGGATCGCCTTCGCCGGGCGCCACCAGCGCCGCGTCGCGCGCGATCGTGACGGTGGGTCCGGCGGTGGGTGATCGCGGCGCACGGCAATCGGACGCCGTTTCGCCGCTGCGGATGCGCACGAGCACGCGGTCCGCGCCGTCTTGCGCGGCGTAGGTCACGATCGATCCCGGCGGCGCGAGCGAAAGGCACGCATCGACGGCCGGCAGCAATTCCGTGAGCCGCTCGTCCCAGCGCATATACGCGCAGCCCGTGCGCGCCGCTTGCCCTTCCACAACGACGGACGCCGTCATTGGATAAGAAGCGCCGCCGTGCGTGCATGCCCGCGCGTCGAGCGTCAGAGCAAGGCGCCCGCTTGTGATGCGCGTCGCGCCCTCGTTGGTGCGCGTGGGCGCGGCGTAGTCGGCGGAAATCAGTTCGCCGCTATTGGCGAGATCGAGCGTGAGGCCCGCTTGCGGATCGCTGTCGAGCCGCCAGCCTTCGCCGATCGCGACGACGTGGCGTGTCAACGTGTCGAGGCCGACGCTGGCGACGCTGGGCGCGGCCGCGCTCTGCGGGGCTTGGCTTGCGGGCTCAAGGCCGCACGCGGCGAGCGTGAGAAGAACGGGGAGGAGGAGCATTCTGCGCGTCATGCGCGATCCTACCGCACGGCGCGGGGCTTGTGAAAAGCCATGCCGCGCCGTCATACTTGGGGCTTCCCAAATCAGCGTTTGCGTTCCGCCCGGCGGCTTCGCGCGCCGCGGAGCGCTTTGCCTTGGTGGACCTCGCCGCCGCCTATCATCGATTGTCGAGCAATGGGCGCGGCGCGCTGTGGATGCTCGCCTCGGCGCTGACGTTCACGGTGATGACGACGCTCGTGAAATATCTGGGCGAAGGATATGGCGCGTCGCTGCAGGCGTTCTACCGCAGTATCGCGGGCGTGATCTTTCTCGCGCCGATCATTTTGCGCGATCCGAAGAAGGCGTTTCACACGACGCGGCCGGGCATTTTGATCTTCCGCGCGCTGGCGGGCACGCTGGGGCTGATCCTCGCGTTCTATTCGTATCAGGCGATGCCGCTCGCGGAAGCGAACGCGCTCTCGTTCACGCGCACGCTTTGGGTGGTGCCGCTGGCGGCGTTTGTGCTCGGTGAGAAGGTTGGTCCGGTACGGATTGGCGCGACGTTGGTGGGCTTCCTCGGCGTGCTGGTGATGCTGCGTCCGTCAGGCGAGATGTTGGTGAGCTTGCCTGCACTGGCGGCGCTCGCGTCGGCCGGTTTGTTCGCGATGACGGTCACCGGCATGAAGCTGATGACGCGCGATCACTCCGCGACGGTGTTGATTGTGTGGTCGGCGGTACTCGGCGCAGTGCTCGCGCTGCCGCCGGCTCTGTTCGAGTGGCGTTGGCCAACGCTCGTGGATTTTGCGCTGCTCTGCACGATGGGCGGACTCGGGCTGCTGACGCAGACGTGCTACATCAAGGGCATGGCGCTCGGGGATGCGGCCGCGATGGCGCCGCTCGACTACACGCGGCTAATCTTCGCGGTGATCGTGGGTCTGGTGCTGTTCAACGAGGTGCCGAACACGATCACCATGCTGGGCGCTGGAATCGTGATCGCCTCCACGCTTTACATCACGATCCGCGAAGCGCGCCAAAAACCCACGTCGCAACCGGCTCCAGCGCCGCCGCCGGAGTGAGCCGCTAGGCCATCACCTGCACGGCCTGCACAATGCCAAGCACGATCAGCGCCTGCGCGGACACATAGGTCCACCACACCACGGGCGATGTGATGCGGCGCGCGGGCGAGTCCGGCGCCAGCCGGAACATCTCCGCGGCGAGCACGCCGTCCGACACTAAAAACAAAAATGCGCCGAGCATCGCCGGCCAGCCGCGCACGTCGATGAAGAGGCTCATCGCCGCCATCGCGCCGATCGCGAGCGCGTAGGGGATAACGCCGAACGCCAGTGCGCCGAGTTTTGGTGCGAGCCACGCGAGATACCCAACCACGAATGCACCGATCACAGCCGCGCCGCCAACGCTCGCCCAGGCTGGGAGATTCTCGACCGACATGATCCAGAGGCCAACGAACATCGCCAAATAAAGCAGCTGGTTGAGCAGGAAGAAGAAGATGCCCAGCGGCAGCGTCCACTTCTTGTCGAACGCAAGCGCCAGATCTCCGAGCGCGCCGAACACGAGCGCCAGCACCAGCGGCGAAGGGCGCACCGTGTAGAGCGCGAGCGCCAGGAAGCCGACCGCGCCGGTCTTCACCGCCGCGCGCAGCAGCGTTGGAGGCGTGCGCAGGAAACGAACGCCATACGCAATCGCGCAAGCCGCGCTCGCGGCGAGGAAAAGCCAGAACGGCCAAGCGGGAGTCATGCAGATGCATAGCTTCCCCTCCCCTAGAGGGGGAGGGGGCAGGGGGAGAGGTGAGAGCGCGGCGAAAGAGATGTTCGTGCGTGCGCTTCGCTGGTCGTGCGTTGGCGCGGTCGGCTTCACCCCCACCCCCGGACCCCTCCCACCCTAGGGGGAGGGGAGGCGCCGTGGCGAGAAGTTGCCGCGCCCGTCAAGGCGAGTAGTGTGCGCGCCGAAAGCTTCCTTGGGAGGAAAGTCATGGAATTGAATTCGTCGATCTCGGCCGTTGTGACGGGCGGGGCGTCGGGCCTTGGTCTGGCGACGGTGAAGCTGCTGCAAACCTATGGCGTCAAATGCGCCATGTTCGACCTGAACCCCGAGCGGGGCGCGGCTGCTGAGAAGGAAACCGGCGCGCTCTATTGCAACGTGAACGTCACCGACGACGCGAGCGTGGATGCGGGCTTCGCCAAAGCGCGTGCGGCGCACGGCCAGGAGCGCATCCTGATCAACTGCGCCGGCACCGGCAACGCGGCGCGCACGGCCTCGCGCTCCAAGGAAGGCGAGATCAAGCACTTCCCGCTCGATGGCTTCAACATGATCATTCAGATCAACCTCGTCGGCACCTTCCGCTGTATCGCCAAGAGCGCGGCCGGCATGCTGACGCTCGATCCGCTGCCGACCGGTGAGCGCGGCGCGATGGTCAACACGGGTTCGGTCGCGGCCGTCGATGGCCAGATCGGGCAGGCGGCTTACTCCGCATCGAAGGGCGGCGTTGTGGGCATGACGCTGCCGATCGCGCGCGACCTCGCGCGTGAAGGCATCCGCGTGAACACGATCCTGCCGGGCCTCTTCAACACGCCGCTGATGGGCCCGCCCGGTTCGCCGTTCCGCCAAAAGCTCGAAGCGCAAGTGCCGTTCCCGGCGCGCCTCGGCGAGCCGAGCGAGTACGCCTCGCTCGCGGTCGAGATGTGCAAGAACGCGTACTTCAACGGCGAAACCGTTCGCCTCGATGGCGCGATCCGGATGGCGCCCCAATAGGTTTGGCGTACGCCAAGTTTGGCGTAGGACTAGATCAACGGCGGCGGCGGGCTCCGGAAGCGGAGCCCGCCGTTCGCATGAGAGAACAACGATAGGGAGCGAGCGATGCAGGATCTGCGCGGAAAGACGGCGTTCATCACGGGCGGCGCAGGCGGCATTGGCTTTGCGATGGCCGAAGCATTCGGCCGCCAAGGCATGAACGTGATGCTCGCTGATATTGAGGCGGCGACGCTTGAGAAGGCGCTGGAGGATTTGCGCTCCAAACAAATCCGCGCCGAGGGCGTAGTGACGGACGTGGCGCGCCGCGCCGCGCTCGAAGACGCCGCGAAGGCCACGATCGATGCATTCGGCAAGGTGCACGTCGTCTGCAACAATGCGGGCGTGGCGGTCGGCGGGCCGATCGAAGAAGTGCCCTACGCCGAT
>Ga0268299_1004728_pt1 | contig 10221 bp, 10 predicted proteins | sample NOBtaG_FD_193484 | JGI IMG/M metagenome (GOLD analysis project Ga0268299, IMG submission 193484) | Activated sludge microbial communities from bioreactor in Nijmegen, Gelderland, Netherland - NOB reactor | ecosystem: Engineered > Bioreactor > Aerobic > Activated sludge | place: Netherlands... | reverse complement strand
TGTCGATCCATGTCCACCTCGTCTCGTTCGTTGATTGCGAAGACCCGAGGTTCGCAGCTTCAACGGTGAGATGAAAGATGGGTTCGCGGAACGCTTACCGCCAATCGTCCCCAGTGCTGATCAATCTCGTCTAGGTAGTCAAACCAGGGCTGCTCGATCAACACCGCTTCGAGCGCAGCCTCGCCGAGCGACCTGACGACAAATGTCGTGTGCGCCATCACAGTGAGGATCCGCACGTCATCGTCTAGCTTGCGCCGTCGTTCCGTCGCCGCCTGTCTACCTACCTGCCAGTAAATCGCGATCGCGCCTACAACGATCGCCGCGACCGAGACTAGCGCTTGGACCCAGGCTGCAAGATCAGCTGGCTTCAGCTGAAAGGCACTGGTTGCCCACACTAGCGCCGAGAAGCCGGCAGCGCCGCAGGCAATCGCTAACGCTGTATGACGTACCCACCGGTGCAACTGTGGGGTCCACTTGACGAGCTTGCGCCACTCCATGAGCACTCCAAAGTCAGAGGGAACAGTGAATGCCGATGGCCGCGCTGAAACGACACTCTGACGGCCCGAGATCCCGGACCACACTGATCAGGCGGCGCACCGGACTCCATCGACCGCGCGACTATGATGGACCGAGACCCGTGGGGAGAACACCATGAGCACAGTCAAGCGACCGCTAGCGAAGAAGGCCAAGAAGCCCGCGGCGAAGAAAGCTCCGAGGAAGGTCGCAAAGAAAGCATCTCGGAAACCTGCGACGAAGAAGGCTGCGGGCGGTCCAATGGGCTGGGCGCCTCCTGCCGCCCCCCCGCCCGGTAAGGTCGGAAAGCGGGGAGGTGCCAAGTGAGCACGCCTAAACCCATAGCCGAACATCTGCTCGAGTACCGCAAGGTGCTCGTCGCTGCCGATCAGAAGGGGCAAGAGGAGTTCGACAAGGCAGTTCTAAGCCTGTCGGGGGGCGCACTCGGTGTGTCGCTCGTGTTCCTCAAGGATGTGATTGGCAGCGACCCGATCCAGTATCCCTACCTCATGATGCTGGCATGGGCCTGCTGGGCCTTCAGCACGCTGGCTGTCCTGAGCTCATATCACATGAGCAATCTGACGGTGCGCGAAGGCATTGCTCAGATCGACAGAGACGAGGCCTACTCGGGTCCGATCGGAGGTCGCTACGCGGCCTGGACTCAACGCCTCAACATGGTCGGAGCTGGGCTGTTCTTCGCCGGCGTACTCCTCATCACCGTGTTCGCTTCGATCAACCTCTCCAACAAGGAGCGTTCCAATGGCCACCAAGCCCCCACCGCCTCCCCCGCCGCCGCCCCCGCCCTCGGCGCCGACTCGGCAGTCGCCACGTCGCGGCCCGGGAGCGGAAGTCGAGAAGGGCTGGTCGCCGCCGGTGCCGCCCCCGCCTCCGAAAAAGCGGTAGCTGCGTCAGGCAACAAGTAGAGACGCACGTGACGACGCCGACCGGCCCCGATCTGGCGAAATACTCGATCCTGGAGCTTTACAGCTCCGGGATGCGGTTCTGCGGGGACTACGACGACGATGCGGCGATCCAGCACTACCTTGAGCTTCACCCGGGCGTCGACGAGGCGCGGGTCCGGCACTTCCCCCTTTGCTCGCGACTGTCAACGAACGACAGCGGCGCTCCACGAACGAAAAAGCCCCGATCTACGGGGCTTTGCGGCGAGTTATGCGGTACTCAGCGGACCTTGGCGCAACTATCTGTGGCGGAGAGAGCGGGATTCGAACCCGCGGAGGGCTGTTAACCCTCACACGCTTTCCAGGCGTGCGACTTAAACCGCTCATCCATCTCTCCGGAGGCCCGCATTGTAGCGAGGCGGGTGCATGAAAAAGGCGCCCCGCGGGGCGCCTTTCCACTGCACGCTCCGCGGCGCGGAGCGCGTGCCGTCGGAGACGACTCAGTTCAGCGGGACCTTCTTGCCGTCCTTGTAGACGTAGAGGGTCATCGCCGGGTTCTTCAGCTCGCCGTCCGCCTCGAAGGCGACCTTGGCGGTCACGCCCGTGTAGTTGGTCTCGGCCAGCTTGGCCAGGTAGACCTTCGGGTCGGTCGAGTTGGCACGCTTCATCGCGTCGACCAGGACCATCGTCGCGTCGTAGACGTAGGGCGAATAGACCTGGAACTGGCCCGGGTACTTAGCGTCGTACTTGGCCTTCCAGGCCTTGCCGGCGGGCATCTTCTCGAGCGAGGCACCGCCTTCGGCGCAGACCACGTTGTTCAGCGTCTTGGCGCCGGCCGACAGCTCGGCCAGCTTGGCCGTGCAGATGCCGTCGCCGCCGAAGAACTTGGCGTTGGCCAGGCCCAGCTGCTCCATCTGGCGCAGCATCGGGCCGGCTTGCGGGTCCATGCCGCCGTAGAACACGCCGTCCGGTGCCTTCGACTTGATCGAGGTCAGGATGGCCATGAAGTCGGTGGCCTTGTCCGTCGTGTACTGCTCGTCGACGATCTGGATGCCGCGCGCCATCGCGGTCTTCTTGAACACCTCGGCCACGCCCTGCCCGTAGGCGGTGCGGTCGTCGATGATCGCGACCTTCTTCAGCTTCAGGTTGTTGGCGGCGTGCAGCGCCAGGCCGGCGCCGAGCGCGTTGTCGTTGGCCAGCAGGCGGAAGGCCGTCTTGTAGCCCTGCTGCGAGTACTTCGGGTTGGTCGCCGACGGGGTGATCTGCGGGATGCCGCAGTCGTTGTAGATCTTCGAGGCGGGAATGGTCGTGCCCGAGTTCAGGTGGCCGACCACGCCGTTGACCTTGGCGTCGCACAGTTTCTGCGCGGCCGCAGCGCCCTGCTTCGGGTCGGCCGCATCATCTTCGGCCACCAGCTCGAACTTGATCTTCTTGCCGCCGATCGTGATGCCCTGCGAGTTCAGCTCCTCGATCGCCATCCGGGCGCCGTTCTCGTTGTCCTTGCCATAGTGGGCCTGGGCGCCCGAGACGGGGCCGACGTGACCGATCTTGACCACCTGCTCTTGTGCGCTAACGGCGGTCGCGGCCAACAGCGTGGTAGCAGCGACGATCGCGTTGAGTCTGAGTTGCATGAAGAACCTCCGGGTTGGAAGAGAGAGTTGAGGAAAACGGGTTGTTCTCAACGGCCGAAACCATACTCCAAAACCAGGCTTCGGCCGGCCGCCCGCGCCTCGGGAAAACACCGTCAGCGCCCTCGCACGGAATCGATAACCGCCCGGGGCCTTCTCTAGCAAGCGGCAGACCACGCCCGGCGCCGAGTGGCCGGCCACGCGATCGCCTGCTCAGGCACGGACTTCGTGCGGCTGGATGGCGTAGCCCCGGCTCTCGAGATGACGCCAGCGCTGCCGCCCCGCCAGGCGACCCGGTTCGTCGCTGCCGACGATCTCGAACAGGCGCTCGAAGCTCTCGAAGCCGGCGGCGATGTCGGGCCCCAGGTTGACCAGCACCTCGTGATGCGGCGCATCGACGGCACGCTCAAGCAGCCAGACCGGCGTGGCGGCCAGGCGTGCCGCCGGCGCCTCGCCGGCCCGCAGCCGGGCGTGGGGGACGAAGGCCAGCGGTTCGAAGGTCCACAAGGCCAGGTCCAGGTCGGCCAGCAGCGCGGGCGCGCCGGTGACGGCCACCCGCGCGCCGCGCTGATGGGCCTTGTGCAGCAGGCGGCAGGCGTAGGCCAGCGGATCGGCCGCGCCGTGGTGGAAGTTGACCTCGGTCATCGCGCTCGGCGCGTCGCCCGGCCTGGCGTCAGCGGGCCTGCGACAGCAGGAAGTGCGTCAGCAGCGCGACCGGCCGGCCGGTCGAGCCCTTGGCGGCGCCCGACTTCCACGCCGTGCCGGCGATGTCGAGGTGGGCCCAGCGGTACTTGGCGGTGAACTTCTTCAGGAACATCGCCGCGGTGATGGCGCCGCCGGCCCGGCCGCCGACGTTGCCCATGTCGGCGAAGTTGCTCTTCAGCGCCTCGTCGTACTCGTCGTCCAGGGGCATGCGCCAGGCCGGATCCAGCCCGGCATCGCCGGCGGCCAGCAGGCCCGCGGCCAGCGAGTCGTCGGCGCTGAACAGGCCGGTGCGGTGATGGCCCAGGGCGATCACGCAGGCGCCGGTCAGCGTGGCGATGTCCACCACGGCGGACGGCTTGAAGCGCACGGCATAGGTCAGCGCATCGCACAGGATCAGCCGGCCCTCGGCGTCGGTGTTGAGCACCTCGATGGTCTGGCCCGACATCGAGGTCACCACGTCGCCCGGCTTGACCGCGCGGCCGCTGGGCATGTTCTCGCAGGTCGGGATCAGGCCGACGACGTTGAGCCTGGGCTGCAGCTTCGCCAGCGCCTGGAAGCTGCCCAGCACGCTGGCCGCGCCGCCCATGTCGAACTTCATCTCGTCCATCTCGCCAGCCGGCTTGATCGAGATGCCGCCGGTGTCGAAGGTGATGCCCTTGCCGACCAGCACCACCGGCGCGCTGGCCTTGGTGTCACCGTCGTAGCGCAGCACGATGAACTTCGGCGGCTCGTCCGAACCCTGGGCCACGGCCAGGAAGGAGCCCATGCCGAGCTTGTCGCAGTCCTTGCGCTCCAGCACCTCGACCTTGATGCGCGGCAGCTTGGCCAGCTTCCTGGCCTCGGTGGCCAGGAAGCTCGGCGTGCAATGGTTGCCGGGCCGGTTGGCGCACTCGCGCGCCAGCGTCACGCCGGCGGCGATCGCCTCGCCGCGCGCCAGACCGGCCTGGACGGCCTTGGCCGCGGCCTTGCCGGTCAGCAGGCTGACGGCCTGCAGGACCGGCGCCGGCGGCGCGCTGGGCTTGGTGTGGCGATAGACGTAGGTCGCGTCGGTGGCGGCCGCCACGAGCGCCTCGGCGTGCGCCGCCTCGGCAGCGCCGGCCGCGATCACGGCCACGTGCTTGACGCCCTTGGGCTTGAGCTCGCCCAGGCCGGCGGCGACCGCCGACCGGAAGGCCTTGGGGCCTTCGTCCGCCGCGACGGCGAAGACGACCCGGGCGGCCTTGATGTCCGCCGGACGATGGACGTAGAGCGTGCGGCCGGCCTTGAAGGCGAGGTCGCCGGCACCGACGGCCTCGAGCAGCGCCGTCTTCAGGGGAGCGTCGAGGACCTGCTTCTTCGGATCACCGGCCACCACGACCAGCAGGGCATCGGCCGCGGTCTTCGAGAGCTTGTCGGTGGTCGTGATCAGAGAGCGAAAGTCCATAATGCGTTCCGTTTTGAAGGCCAATCGATGTTATTCGATTCCACTCTGCGTCGAGATCTCAGCCGGAGCTTCGGCGCCACCCTGATCGTCATCATGACGATCGTGATCACGATGTTCCTGATCCGCACGCTCGGCCAGGCGGCCGGCGGTTCGGTGGCGGCGCAGGACGTGGCCTTGCTGCTCGGCTACATCGCTCTGGAGAACCTGCCGACGATGCTGAGCCTGTCGCTCTTCATCGCCGTCGTGACGACGCTGACCCGCATGTACCGCGACAGCGAGATGGTCATCTGGTTCGCCAGTGGCGTGAGCCTGCTGCGCTTCGTGCTGCCGGTGCTGCGCCTGGCCTGGCCGCTGCTGCTGCTGGTCGCGGTCCTCGCGCTGTTCGTCTGGCCCTGGGGCAACCGGCAGGTGGCCGAGCTGAAGGACCGCTACGAACGCCGCTCGGACGTCGCGCGCGTCGCACCGGGCCAGTTCCAGCGTTCGGCCGACGGCCAGCGCGTGTTCTTCATCGAGCGCGAGAGCGGCGATGCGGCCGGCGCCCGCAACGTCTTCGTGCTGGAGCGCAAGGCCGACTCCGAGAGCGTGACCTCGGCGCGCAGCGGGCGCATCGAGGTCGAGGGCGACCAGCGCTTCATCGTGCTCGAGCGCGGCCAGCGCAGCGACATCAACCTCGTCACCGGCGAGCGCAAGCTGGCCCAGTTCGACAGCTACCGCGTGCTGGCCGGCGATGTGGCCGCCTCGGGCGACGACAGCCTGCCGCCCAAGGCCCGCAGCACCTGGGAGCTGCTGACCCAGCCCAGCAACCGGCACCTCGGCGAGCTGATCTGGCGCATCGGGCTGGCGCTCGGCGGGGTGAACCTGGTGCTGCTGGCGATCGGCCTGGCGGCCGGCAACCCGCGCCGCGCCGGCAGCTGGAACCTGCTGTTCGCGCTGCTGGCCTTCGTCGTCTACTACAACCTGCTGAACCTGAGCCAGGCCTGGGTGGCCGGCGGCAAGCTGACGCCCGGCAACGCGCTGCTGGTGGTGCATGGCGGCGTCTTCGTGCTGGCGCTCACGCTGCTGTGGTGGCGCGAACGCGGCGCGTCGTTCAGCCTGCGCCGCCGGCGCGCTGCGGCCTGAGACCCCGCCATGCGGACCGTGCGCCGACTGCTGTATGCCGACGTGCTGGGCGCCGTCGCCTTCGTCGCGGTCGCCTTCCTGGCGCTGTTCTTCTTCATCGACTTCGTCGACGAGCTGGGCGACGTGACGCGCGGCGCCTATGGCGTGCAGCACGCCCTGCTGTTCTGCCTGCTGGCGGTGCCGGCGCACTTCTACGAGCTGGTGCCGATTGCCGTGCTGATCGGCGGCATCTACGCGATGGCGCGGCTGGCGCAGTCCTCGGAGTTCACGATCCTGCGCACCGGCGGCCTCGGCCCGAGCCGGGCGCTGTCGCTGCTGGCGCAGCTGGGTGTCGCCTTCGCCCTCGTCACCTTCGTCGTCGGCGACTACGTGGCGCCCTACTTCGACGCCCAGGCGCAGGCGCTGCGAGGCAGCTTGCGCGGCGCGGCCGGCAGCGAGAGCGCCTGGCTGCGCGACCGCCGCCAGGCCTTGCCGGACGAGTTGCCGCCCGGCGAACGCATCGACTCGATCAACGTCGGCCGCGTCGGCCCGGGCGGCAAGCTGGACGACGTGCGCATCTACGAATTCAGCGCCGACAACCAGCTGCTGGCGCGTGTGTCGGCCGCGCGCGCCCAGGTGGAAGACCGCGCCTGGCTGCTGCAGGACGTGCGCATCACGCGCTGGCAGGGCGACGGGAGCCGCCTGCCGGTCGAGGAAGTGCTGGCCGAGCTGCGCTGGCCGACGCAGCTGTCGCCCTCGGTCGTGGGCGCCGCGGTGTCACCGCTCAAGAGCATGTCGACGATCGACCTCTACCGCTACGTGAGCCACCTGTCGCAGAACGAGCAGGCCGCGCAGCGGCAGGAGATCCAGTTCTGGAAGAAGGCCTTCTACCCGCTGGCCTGCCTGGTGATGATGGGCCTGGCCCTGCCCTTCGCCTACCTGCACGCGCGCGCCGGCGGTGTCAGCGTGCGGGTCTTCGGCGGCATCCTGCTGGGCATCAGCTTCGTGCTGCTGAACAACGTCTCGACCCACCTCGGCCTGCTGCGCGACTGGACGCCCTGGATCGCGGCCGCCGCACCGGGCGTGTTCTACCTGCTGCTGTCGATGGCGGCCTTCAGCTGGCTGGTGCGGTTCCGATGACAGCGCGCACCGGCATCCTGCTGTTCGCGCACGGCGCGCGCGATCCGCTGTGGGCACGACCTTTCGAGGCCGTTGCCGAGCGGTTGCGGCAGAAGGCACCCGGCACGCCGGTGGCGCTGGCCTTCCTGGAGTTCATGTCGCCCGACCTCGCGAACGCCGGGCGCGCCCTGGCCGCGCAGGGTTGCGAGCGGGTGACCATCGTCCCGCTCTTCCTCGGCACGGGCGGGCACGTGCGCAAGGACCTGCCGCTGCTGGTCGATGCGCTGCGCGCCAGCCACCCGCAGGTCGACTGGCGACTGGTGCCGGCGATCGGTGAGCACGCCGACGTCATCGGCGCGATGGCCGACGTGGCCTGGGCGCACGCCGGCGCGTCGACGGAACCGCGCCGATAATCGCGCCCCACCTGCCGCGCCACGCCGATGAACCTGCACCAGTTCCGATTCGTCCAGGAAGCCGCGCGCCGCAACCTCAACCTGACCGAGACCGCGAAGGCGCTGCACACCTCGCAGCCCGGCATCTCCAAGGCCATCCTCGAGCTCGAGGGCGAGCTCGGCATCGACATCTTCGCGCGCCACGGCAAGCGCCTGAAGCGCATCACCGAGCCGGGCCGGCAGGTGCTGGCGGCGGTCGAGATCATCATGCGTGAGGTCGGCAACCTCAAGCGCATCGGCGAGGAGTTCAGCCAGCAGGACACCGGCACGCTGTCGATCGCCACGACGCACACGCAGGCGCGCTACGTGCTGCCGGGGCCGGTGGCGGCGCTGCGCAAGCGCCATCCCAAGGTCGCGATCAGCCTGCACCAGGGCACGCCCGAGCAGGTCGCACAGATGCTGATCGACGAGACCGCCGACATCGGCCTGGCGACCGAGTCGCTGAGCGACTTCGACAGCCTGGTGACGCTCCCCTGCTACGACTGGCATCACGTCGTCGTGCTGCCGCTGACCCATCCGCTGTCGGTCCACGAGCGACTGACGCTCGAGCAGCTGGCGCAGGAGCCGCTGATCTCCTACCACCCCTCGTTCACCGGCCGCACGCGCATCGACCAGGCCTTCGCCGCGCGCGGGCTCAAGCCCAATGTCGTGCTGGAGGCGATCGATTCCGATGTCATCAAGACCTATGTGCGTCTGGGCCTCGGTGTCGGCATCGTGGCCGAGATGGCGGTGCGTGACGATCCGGCCTGCGCGCCGGGCGGCGACCTGGTCACGCGGCCGGCCGGGCAGCTGTTCGGCAAGAACGTCGCGCGCCTGGCCTTCAAGCGCGGCGCCTACCTGCGCAGCTTCGTCTACAGCTTTGCGGAGCTGCTGTCCGACCGCCTGACCCGTTCGCTGATCCAGCGCGTGATGCAGGGCGGCGGCGAGAACTACGAACTCTGAGCCCATGGAAGTCGCCTACCGCACCCCGTCGCCGACCAGCCGGCTGCCGCAGGTCGGCACGACCATCTTCAGCGTGATGTCGGCGCTGGCGCAGGAGCACGCTGCCGTGAATCTGGGCCAGGGCTTCCCCGACTTCGACTGCGATCCGCGGCTGGTCGACGCCGTCGCGCAGGCGATGCGGGCCGGGCACAACCAGTACCCGCCGATGCCCGGCGTGATGGCGTTGCGGGAGGCGGTGGCCGCCAAGATCGAGGCGCTGTACGGCCATCGCTACGACCCCGGCAGCGAGATCACGATCACCGCCGGCGCGACGCAGGCGATCCTGACCGCGATCCTGGCGCTCGTCCACCCGGGCGACGAGGTGATCGTGCTGGAGCCCTGCTACGACAGCTACGCGCCCAACATCGAGCTGGCCGGCGGCCGCGTGGTGCGCGTCCCGCTCGTGCCCGGCAGCTTCCGGCCCGACTTCGACCGGATCGCTGCGGCACTGACGCCGCGCACCCGCGCGCTGATCGTCAACACGCCGCACAACCCCAGCGCCACGGTCTGGCGCGCGACCGACATGCGCCGGCTGGCCGAGCTGCTCCGGCCGACCGACGCGGTGGTGATCGCCGACGAGGTCTATGAACACATGGTGTTCGACGGCGTGCCGCACCAGAGCGTCGCTCGCTTCCCGGAACTGGCGGCGCGCAGCGTCGTCGTCTCGAGCTTCGGCAAGACCTTCCACGTCACCGGCTGGAAGGTCGGCTATGCGGCCGCACCCGCCGCCCTGATGGCCGAGTTCCGCAAGGTGCACCAGTTCAACGTCTTCACCGTCAACACACCGGTGCAGCATGCGCTGGCGGCCTACCTCGGCGATCCGCGACCCTACCTGGACCTGCCGGCCTTCTATGCGGCCAAGCGCGACCGCTTCCGCGCCGGGCTGGTCGGCAGCGGCCTCGCGCTGCTGGCCAGCGAGGGCAGCTACTTCCAGTGCGTCGAATACGCGGCGCTGCCGGCGCACCGAGAGCGCAGCGAACTCGAGTTCTGCCGCTGGCTCACCACGGAAGCCGGTGTCGCTGCGATTCCGCTGTCGGCCTTCTACGACGGAGGCTTCGAGCAGCGCGTCGTGCGCTTCTGCTTCGCCAAGCAGGACGACACCCTGGACGAGGCGCTGCGGCGCCTGAAGAGCCGGCTCTAGCGAGTCGAGCCCGCGTCGCTCAGTGGCGCTCGCCGCCCGGCTCGGGCGGCCTGGGCTCCAGGTCCTCGAGCCTCAGGTCGATCTCGAGCGGCTTCTGCGCGTCGGGCTGGGCCGGCAAGGTGGTCGTCGCGAGCAGGCGCTCGAACACGCCGCTGTGGACCTCGCCGGGCTCGGCATCGCCGATCGGCAGCAGCAGGTCGACCGCACCACCGTCCTCGGACTCGGAACGGTCGCGCGCCACCGAATAGAGCAGCATCAGCTC
>Ga0268299_1004727_pt1 | contig 10225 bp, 8 predicted proteins | sample NOBtaG_FD_193484 | JGI IMG/M metagenome (GOLD analysis project Ga0268299, IMG submission 193484) | Activated sludge microbial communities from bioreactor in Nijmegen, Gelderland, Netherland - NOB reactor | ecosystem: Engineered > Bioreactor > Aerobic > Activated sludge | place: Netherlands... | reverse complement strand
CGAGCCACGCCACCGCCAGCGCGCCGAGCAGCAACTGTCCCTCGGCGCCGACGTTCCACATGCCGGCGCGGAACGAGAGCGCGATGCCGAGGCCGCAGAGGATCAGCGGACACGCCTTGACGGCGACCTCCGACAACCCGTCGGCACTGCCGAAGGCGCCGTCGAGCAGCGCCGCGAACGCCGCCAGCGGGCTCGCCCCCGAGAGCGCCACCGCCAGCGCGCTCACCGCCAGCCCGCCCGCGAGCGCGACCAGCGTCGGCACGAGCGCCCGCAGACGCCCCACTCAGGCCTCCCCCGCCACGCCCGCCATGCGCAGGCCGATCTGCTCGAGCGAGTAGGGCGGCGCCAACAGCGGGCTGACGCGGTGGCGGTAGAGGACGCCGATGCGGTCGCTCATCTGCATCACCTCGTCGAGGTCGGTCGACACCAGCACCACCGCGTTGCCGGCGGCGACGAAGGCGTCGAGCGCCTGGTAGACCGCGCCGGCCGCGGCGATGTCGAGTCCGCGCGTCGGGTTCACCGCCACCAAGATGCGCGGCCCGGCGGCCAGCGCGCGCGCCACCACCACCCGCTGCTGGTTGCCGCCCGACAGCGTGCCGGCGTCGGCGTCGAGCGCGCTGGCGCGGACGTTGTACCGCTCCGCCTGGCGCGCGGTGAACTCGTCGATCTGCTCGCTCCGCAGCACGCCACGGCGCGAGAAGCGCTCCAACAGGATGCGGCTGAGGACGAGGTTGTCGCGCACCGACATCTCCGCCACCAGACCGTCGAGTCGGCGGTCGGGCGGGATGACGCCGACGCCGGCGCGCTGCATCGCCGCCGGCGAGACCGGCGCCACTGCCCGCCCGGCGACCGCCAGCGCGCCGCGTGCCGGCGCGCGCAGGCCGGCGAGGAGCTCGAAGAGCTCGGTCTGGCCGTTGCCGTCGACCCCGACGAAGCCGACCACCTCGCCGGCCCGCACCGCGACCTCGCACGGCGGGGCGCCCTCCGCCAACGGCACGCCGCGCAGCGCGAGCAACTCCTCGCCGAGCGGCGGACGCGGCGGCGGCGCGACCCGCGCCGCGCCGGCTCCGACCATCAGCGTCGCCAGGTCGTCGTCGCTCAACTCCGCCAGCGTGCCGCCGCCGACGATCCGGCCGCGCCGCAACACCGAGACGCGATCGGCGACGGCGCGCACCTCCTGCAGCTTGTGCGTGATCAACACCACCACCCGCCCTTCCGAGCGCACCACGCGCAACACCTCGAAGAGCTGCGCCACCTCGGCCGGCGTCAACACCGCCGTCGGTTCGTCGAGGATGAGAATGCGGGTCTCTCCGGCCAACGCCTTCAGGATCTCGATGCGCTGGCGCGCGCCGACGGAGAGCGTGCCCGACACGACGTGCGGATCGCCGATGTCGAGACCGAAGTGCTGCGCCAGCGCGAGTGCGCGCCGTGCGACCTCGTCGCGATGGAAGCGCAGACCGAGCCCTTCGAGACCGAGGGCGAAGTTCTCCACCGTGGTCAGCTCCGCCACCACGGTGAAGTGCTGGTGCACCATGCCGATGCCGAGGGCGCGCGCCTCGCGCGGCGAGCGCGGTTGCAGCGCCTGGCCGTCGAGCTCCATCGCGCCGACGTCGGGCTGCAACAGCCCGTAGAGGACGTTCATCAGCGTCGACTTGCCGGCGCCGTTCTCGCCGAGGAGCGCGTGGATCTCGCCGCCGCGCAGCTCGAGGTCGACGCCGGCGAGCGCCTGCAGTCCGCCGAACCGCTTGGCGATCCCGCTCAGCTTCAGACGCATGAAGTGGGGAGCCTCCCCGTCTTCAGAACTCCGACGCCGGCACCTGTACGGTGCCCGCGAGGATGCCCTTGCGGGTCTCTTCGATGCGCTGCTGCACGTCGGCGGGGATGGTCGACTGCAGGCGCGGGTTGAGCACCAGCGACACCACGCCCTCCTTCATCCCCATCTTCTCCACCTTGCCGACGAAGGTGCCGTCCTGCACCTCGCGCGCGACCCGCACGAAGGCCGCCGGGATGTCCGCCACGGCGCTGGCGATGACCACCTCGGGAGCGACGTCGTTCTGGTTCTTGTTGGCGCCGAAGGCGCGCACGCCCTTCTCCTGCGCCGCCTGGAAGACGCCGAGACCCGCGGCGTCGGCGTTGTGGAAGATGTAGTCGGCGCCCTGCTGAATCTGCGCCAGCGCCGCCTCCTTCGCCGCGCCGACGTCCTCCCAGTTGCCGATGTAGGCCGAGAGGATGCCGAAGTCGGGCCTGATCGAGCGCGCACCCGCCTCGAAGGCGACCACCGTGCTCTTCACCGAAGGGATCTCCATTCCGCCGACCACACCGGCCTTGCCGGTCCGCGACAGCGACGCCGCCAGCATGCCCTCCAGGAAGGTCGCCTCCTCCAGCATGAAGCGCAGCGGCGCGACGTTCTTGCGCACGGTGTTGCCCGAGGTGGTGATGAAGACGGTCGCGGGAAACTCCGGCGCGACCGCCGCGGCGGCGTCCTGGAACTCGAAGCCGTGGCCGAAGACGAGGTCGAAGCCGCGGCGGGCGTAGTCGCGGAAGCCCTCCTCGAACTCCGCCGGCGTGCGCGTCTGAATCTGGCTGATCTCGGCGCCGAGCTGGTCGCGGATGGCGAGCAGGCCTTCGTAGGCGAGCGCGTTCCAGCCGGCGTCGCTCACCGGACCCGGCGTCAGCAGCGCGACCTTGAACTTCTTCGCCGCGCCCTCCGGCGCCTCTTCACGGGTACACGAAGTAGCGCCGAGCGCCACGACCGCGATCACACACAGCCAGCGAGACATCGGCTGCGTATAGCAGAAAGAGCCTGGGCGGACAGTCCGGCAGAGCCGCATCGCCGTTTCGTATGCGGCTCCTCGCGGCGAAGCCGCGTCGCCAACCCCATTGGCGCAACTCGCGCGGCGAAGCCGCGTCTGGAGTGCGGCGGTCGCCGCCGCTCTGGATCGTTGGCGATCGGATCCAGAGCGGCGGCGACCGCCGCACTCCAGACCTCAGGCGGTCGGCGTACGCGTCATCGTGCGCGTGCGCGTCATCGTGCGCGTGCGCGTCGGCGTGCGCGTACGGGTGGCGGTGCGGGTGCGCGTCGGCGTGCGGGTGCGCGTCATCGTCCGCGTCGGAGTCCCGGTGCGGGCGATGGTCGAGGTGCGGGTCGAGGTCGGCACACCGAACATCTCCGGCGTCGGAGTCGGCGTCGCCAGCGTCGAGCCGCCGATCGGGGTGCGCGTCCGCGTCGCGGTGCGGGTCGCGGTGCGCGTGCGGGTGGCGGTGCGGGTGCGCGTGTTGGTACGCGTCCGCGTCGCGGTGCGGACCGGCGTGTTGGTGCGGGTGCGCGTCATCGTGCGCGTGCGCGTCGGCGTGCGGGTATTCGTGCCGGTGCGGGTGACGGTCGGCGTGCGCGTCGAGGTCGGCTGCGGCGTGAACGTCGGCGGCACGGTCGGCGTCGCCGTACGCGTCGGCCGCGGCGTGCCGACGGCGGGGTACGAGAAGAGCACCGCGGCCTCGTCGTCGGTCCGGATGAGCGGGTTGGCGGGCTGGTCGAGGCCGCGGCCGTCGAAGTGCGCGCTGCCGCGCATGGTGGCGTCGTTGTCGGCCGAGTGGCCGAAGCCGATCGAGTGGCCGATCTCGTGGGTCAGCACCTCGGCGACGTTGGCCTCGGTCCAGTACGAACAGTTGGTGAAGCCGTTGTTCAACGTGACGCGCCCGCCGGTGATCTGGGTGAAGGTCGCGCCGTTGACGGTCGTCTGCTGCCAGCCGGCGCAGAAGCCGCCGATTCCGAGGACGCCGCCGCAGTTGGTGGGGTCGTCGATCTCGTTGAACAGGTCGTCGAACATCACCCGCGTGCCGTTGGGGCAGTCGTTGCCGTCGTAGAAGCGCACCGGCGCGAGCGTGCCGCCGTCGGCGAGCAGCAGGCCGCCGCCGTCGACGTTGGTCCACGCATCGAGGGCGCGGTTGAAGGCGACGCGGCTGCTGTCGAAGCCGAGCTTGGCGTCGCCGGTGGAGTCGATCTTGTAGAAGACGGTCTCGCTGCCATCGGGTTGGAACCAGCGGAACTTGCTGGGGGCGCCCAGGAAGGTGTAGTCGGCGCTGTACTCGCGCGGCCGGTCGCTCCAGAGAGCCTCGGGCATCAGGTCGATCGGCTCGGAGTCTGCCGGCTGATCGACGATCGCGCCCTCGAGTCGGGCGACGAAGCCGTCGAGCGCCTGCCCCTGCGGCGCCGGCGCGCGGCGCAGGCCGCCCTTGAACTGGGTGTAGATCACCGCGCCGTAGCCGGGATCCTGGCGGACGGTCTCCTCGTCCGGCCCGCCCTCGATGACGAACTTCCCGAGGGAGAGGTGGAGGGTGTGGAGGACGCCGTCGTCACCGCGCTTGAGGAAGAGCAGGACGCGTTCGCCCACCGAGAATTCCGGGCTGCCCCAGAGCCACTCGCCGCGCCCGTTCACGAAGCCGCCGGCCTCGCGAATGACGAACGGCGCGACCGGGATGGCGCCCTTGATGATCCGGCTGGGGTCGATCGTGACGTAGGTATAGGTCGGTTCCGACCCCTCGCCCGCGATCGACTCGATGCCCGCCACCGTGCCCTCGACGATGACCGTGGCGTGGCGCGCCAGGTCCTCGTCGCTGACGGCGACGAAGGTGCTCGCCCGGCTAACTCCCGCAGACGCGAGGGTCAGCGCCAACGCGATCAGCCCGATCAATCTGGAAGTTTCGTGCTTCATGACGTCTCATCGGCCCCACCACACTAGCTCGTTCCATGCCATGAACACCCAATCTCCCCAGGGCATTCGCGTGCCCCATATTTCCCCTTTTCCACAGGTCCGCAAGCGCTTTTTTCAGGGGCCGGGCGGAGCAGATTTCGGCGCAGCGGCAATCCGCTGACGGTCTGCTCGGGGAGCCGGGGTCAGCCGCAGGCGCGGAAGCCGGCTTCGATGCGGGCGCGCAGGGCGTGCAGCTCGCGGCCGATGAAGACGCCCTGGCTCGGGCCGGGGGGCAGCGAGCCTACCGGCAGCCACTGCAGCTCGCGCCGTCCGCGGACGTAGTTGAAGAGGCTGGGCGCATGCTCTCCCGCGAAGCGGACGATGCCCTTGGCGCGGTACACGGCCGCCGGCAGGCGGTCGAGAAACCGTTCGAACGCCGGCCGGCGCAGTTCCCCCGACGCGGCACAGGTCAGGGCTTCCATGCCGTCGGCGTCGGCGGCGACCCGCTCCGCCCCAGCGGCGCGCGCGCGGTGGCGGCGGACGCTGCTGCCGAAGACGATGTCGCTGCCGATCCGCGCCTGCACCGTGCGCAGTTGCAGGGCGCGCGGATTGCGCTGGCCGAGGGTCGCGGCGAGGCGGTCGACCTCGGCGGCGGCGACCAGGTCGAGCTTGTTGAGCAGCAGGAAGTCGGCCTCCTCCACCTGCGCGCGCGCCGCCTCGGAGGTCGCCAGCGCCCGCTCCACACCCTCGCAGTCGACCACGGTGATGAGCGCGTCGAGCGCCACCATGGTGTCCTCTAGCTTGTTCGCCAGCAGTCGCGGGTCGGCCACGCCGCTGGCCTCGATCAGCACCAGGTCGGGGCGGAGGTTCTCCACCACGTCCTGCACGGCGTATTCGAAGCGGGCGTCGACCGAGCAGCAGATGCAGCCGTTGTCGAGCTCGACCACGGTCTCGACCGAGGGCAGGCCGGCGGCCGCGATCACCCGTCCGTCGACGCCGACGGCGGCCAGGTCGTTGACCAGCACGGCCACCCGCTGGCCGCACAGCCCTTCCTTCAGGACGTGCCGCAGGAAGGTCGTCTTGCCGCTGCCGAGGTAGCCGGTGACGATGTCGGCGGGAACGCGCACCCGCCCGAGCTACGCCAGGCTCCCCGGGCTGGCAACTCGAAACTTGACGGACCGGTCACATGCGCGTAAACAGCCTCAGCCTGAAAAGTGCCACCCGACGCGTCAGGTGTCCGGCGGCGTGGCAGGAGCGTTGCGAGTGTAAACCGAACTTCGAGTTCCAGAAACCGTCCGAGGGCGCCTCCGGCTCTTCCCCACCCGGACGGATGATGTGGAGGGAGGAACCATGCGGATCTCACCGCAGGTACTGGGCCGCGCCGCTGCGGCTGTGATTCTGGCTTCGATCGTCACCGGCTGCGCCACGGCGCAGTGGGGTGGCAATCCTTCTTATTCCGGTCGCGGGAACCGCTACAGTCTGCTGGCGCGTCCGTCCCAGGACGGTCCCAACGCCAGCTCCGTCCCCGAGGACGTCCTCTTCAACCCCAAGTCCCCTGCCAGTCTCTACAGCCGCAGCGAGCTCAAGTTCGAGCATCCGAAGGTCGACGCCTTCGTGTTCGAGTACGAGACCCGCTCGCGCGGCTTCTTCGAGCGGGCCCTCGACCGGGCGGCGAAGTACGTGCCCTACATGGCTGCCATCCTCCAAGAGGAAGGCGTGCCGCCCGAGCTGGCCTACCTGCCCCTGATCGAGAGCGGCTTCAACAACCGCGCCGTCTCGCACGCCGGAGCGGCGGGCCCATGGCAGTTCATCCCGGCGACCGGCCGGCGCTACGGCCTGCGCATCGACCGGTACGTCGACGAACGCCGCGATCCCGCCAAGGCGACGCGCGCCGCGGCGCAGTACCTGAAGGACCTCTACAACATGTTCGGCGACTGGCACCTGTCGCTGGCGGCCTACAACACCGGTGAGTATCGCGTCGCCCGCACGCTGGACCGCGAGGGCACCGACTCCTACTGGGACCTGATGGAGAACCGCGATCTCCATCCGGAGACCTGCGACTACGTGCCGAAGTTCCTCGCCGCCCTGACCATCATCGAGGCGCCCGAGAAGCACGGCTTCGCCTCGCCCGAGGCGGAGCCGCTGAACTACGACATGGTCGCGGTCGACCGCGCCGTCTCGCTGCGCACGATCGCCGAGTTGGTGGGCGCGCCCGAGTCCGAGGTACGCGACCTCAACCCGGCGCTGGTGAAGGGGGTGACCCCGCCGGCCGGCTACGACGTGCGCGTACCGCCTGGGACGAAGACGCAGTTCGAGGTCGCCTACTCCAACATGCGGCGCGAGGCGCTCGATGCCCAGGCGCTGCCGCTGCTGGCCTCGGCCGAGAGCCGGGCGCGGACGTACAAGGTCCGCCGCGGCGACAGCATCGGCGCGATCGCCAAGCGCACGGGGGTGTCGGCGACGGCGCTGCTGCGCGCCAACGGCCTGAAGAACGCCAAGCAACTGCGCGCCGGCCGCGTGCTGCGCGTCCCCGGCGGCGCGCCGAAGGCGCCGAAGGCGGTGGCCAGCCGGGTGCGGACCAAGGCACCGGCCAGACCCGCAGCCAAGGTCGTCTCCGCCGCGCCGGCGGCGTACAAGGTCCGCAAGGGCGACACCATCGGCGCGATCGCCAAGCGCATGGGCGTCTCGGAGAAGGCCCTGCTGCAGGCGAACGGGCTCAAGAACGCCAAGGGCCTGAAGGCGGGCAGCACGCTGCGCGTGCCGTCGAAGGCCAAGGCCGCCGCCAAGCCCGTGCGGGTCGCCGCCAAGGCGAAGCGCTAGCGCCCACCCGTCGTCGCGCGCGCACTCGGACGTCTTGCTGCGCACTCGGAGCCCGATCAGGTTCGGATGCTGGCCCAGGCGGGGTGAGCCATCACCGCGGCGGCGACCTCCTCGATCGAGGGCCGCAGCAAGACGACGTCGTGGGCGCGCCGCGGGCGGTAGATGAACGAGCCGGCGCTCTGCAGCACGGCGATGGTCGGCACGGCCAGGCCGGCGGCGAGATGCATCGGGCCCGAGTCGGGCGTGACGATCAGCGCGGCGCGCGCCCAGAGCGCACCGAAGAGCCGCAGGGGTCGCGGCGGCACCACCTGCGCCACGCCGGCGAGGCCGTCGGCCATGCGCTGGGCGAAGTGCATCTCCTCCGGGCCGAGGAAGACCGCGACCCGCCCGCCGGCCGCGCCGAGCGAGCGCGCCAGCTCGAGCCAGCGTTGCGCCGGCCAGCGCTTGTCCTGGTGTCCGCCGACGAACACCGCGACGAACGGCAGCACGACGCCGTCGGGCGCGAAGCCCAGGCCGCGCAACACGCTCTCCGCCTCCGCCGCCTCGTCGTCGCCGACGCGATAGACGGGGTGGGCGGGGCAGTCGACGCCGAGGTGGCGCGCGAACGCCACCGGGCTGTCGTACACGTGTTCCGTGGCGACCGCCGGTAGGCGCAGGTTGAGGAAGCGGTCGCCCTTGCCGGTGCAGCCGACACGCCAGCGCGCGCCGCTGAGCCAGGTGTACATGCCGCCCGAGAACGACCCCATGCCGGCCTCGACGGCGACGTCGTAACGGTTGCGCCGCAGCCGCCAGAACAGAGCCGCGAACTGCCAGGGCCGGGCCACGAATCGGCGCGAGACGGCGTAGCCGTGGTCGATCGGCAGGTGGCGCAGCAGGCTCATGGTCGTGTCGCCGCCGAGGTAGTCGAGTTGCGCGGCGGGGAAGCGCTGCCGCAGGGCGCCGATCAGCGGCGAGGTGATCAGGGTGTTGCCGATGCGGAAGTTCGGACGCACCAGCAGGACGCGCTCGACGCCGGCGAGGACGTCGAGCGACTGGTTGGCGGGCACGGGCAGGACGAGGTCGAGCAGCGCACCCAGCAGACGCTTGCCCAGGTGCCCCAGCCGGCGGCCGAGCCGCTGGGCCGCGGGGTGGTGCGCGATCCTCGCCATCCGTCGCTCAGCCGTCCGCGCCCGGCTCGCGCGCCTGCGCCGCCAGCGCCGCCTCGCGGAACTCGGCGGGGATGCGCTGCGGCCGCCCCTGCTCGTCCATCACTGCGTGCACGGTGCTGCCCTCCGCCAGCAGCTCGCCGTCGCCGGCGCGTGCGACCTCGTAGGCGATCTCGAGGCGGGCGCGGCCGATGTCGGCGACGGCGGCGCGGATGACGAGCTCGTCGTCGTAGCGCGCCGGCCGGCGGTATCGGCAGTGGCTCTCGATCACGCCGAGGTAGAGACCGCGCGCGATGTATTCCGGGAACGGATGCCCGAGGCGGCGGAAGAGCTCGGCGCGGCCGATCTCGAAGAGGCGATAGTACGTTCCGTAGTACATGATCCGCATCGGATCGCAGTCGGCGAAGATGACGCGGTAGCGCGCGACGTCGAGCAGGGGAGCGGAGCCCATGGATGCCCGCGTGTCTAGCGCAGCGCCCCCGCCGGCGGAAGCCCGTCGCGCGCCTCCCCTTCGCGGCGCGAAGGTGCTACGGCCGCGGCATGCGTCTGGTCACGTTCGAGCTCGAGGGCTCTCTCCACGTCGGCGCCGAGACGGCGCGCGGGTTGGTCGACTTCCAGGTGGCGGCGCCGGCGCTGCCCGCGACCATGGTGGAGTTGCTCGCCGCCGGGCCGCGCCTGCGGCGCACCGCAATCGCGGTCGCGGCGCGCGCGCAGGAGGACGGTGTCGGCATCGTCGCGCCCGAGCGCGCCCGCATCGTCGCTCCGCTGCCCCGGCCGGGGAAGATCTTCGGCATCGGCCTCAACTACCGCGACCACGCCGCCGAGACCGGTCGGCCGACGCCGGAGGTCCCGTTCGTCTTCTCCAAGGCGGCGACCGCCGTCGTCGGACCCGGCCGGGAGATCGAGCTGCCGGCGGTGTCGCAGCAGATCGACTTCGAAGGCGAGCTGGCGGTGGTCATCGGCCAGATGGCGCGGCGCGTGCCCGCGGCGCGGGCGCTCGAGTTCGTCGCCGGCTACACCTGCATGCTCGACATCACCGCGCGCGACTACCAGCAGCGCAGCGGCCACTGCCTCGCCAAGTCGTTCGACACCTTCGCGCCGATGGGGCCGGCGATCGTCACCAGCGACGAGATCGCCGACCCGGGCGCGCTCGACCTTCGCACGCTCGTGTCGGGCGAGACGATGCAGCGCTCGAACACGCGCGAGCTGATCTTCCCGGTGCCGGTGCTGATCGAGTTCCTCTCCGCCTGCGCCACCCTCGAGCCCGGCGACGTCATCACCACCGGCACGCCGGCGGGCGTCGGCGTGGCGCGCAAACCGCAGCGCTTTCTGCGCGGCGGCGACACCGTGCGGGTCGAGATCGACGGCATCGGCGCGCTCGAGAACCCGGTCGTCGGCGCCCGCTGAGCATCCGACCGCACGCCGCGACGCGACAGTCCCGTCGTCGCCGCCCGCTCACCCCGCCGCGCACGGGTGCCGCGAAGCGTCTGGAGTGCGGCGGTCGCCGCCGCTCTGGATGGACTGGGGAACGATCCATAGGGGTAGGGAGAGCGCTCTCGCGCTCCCCCT
>Ga0268299_1004726_pt1 | contig 10227 bp, 12 predicted proteins | sample NOBtaG_FD_193484 | JGI IMG/M metagenome (GOLD analysis project Ga0268299, IMG submission 193484) | Activated sludge microbial communities from bioreactor in Nijmegen, Gelderland, Netherland - NOB reactor | ecosystem: Engineered > Bioreactor > Aerobic > Activated sludge | place: Netherlands... | reverse complement strand
GCCGTGCTGGCCGGTCTCACACCGGCCGCGCTCGGCACCTCTACTCTGCTGACGCCTGCGAACCCGCCGCCGGGCCTGCCTCCGGACGACGCCCGGGTGCTTGCCGAGATCCTGGAACGCGTCAAGCGCGAGTACGTGGAACCCGTCTCCGACGGACAGCTGATGGACAACGCCGTGCGGGGGATGCTGGCCGAGCTCGACCCCCACTCCCAGTTCCTCGATCCCCGCGAATACGAGGAAATCCGCATCAACACGAGTGGGACCTACACCGGCGTCGGCCTCGAACTGCAGCCGGACGATGGCCGGATCGGCGTGGTGAATCCGATCGAAGGCACGCCGGCCTGGCTGGCCGGCATCAAGCCGGGCGATGCCATCCTCACGATCGATGGCGAGCCTGTCGATCAGGACAACGTGAGCCAGGCGATCCTGCGGATGCGCGGCCCGGCGGGTAGCCATGTGGCATTGACCATCGCGCGGGAGGGGATTGCCGAGCCGCTCGCCTTCAACCTGCAGCGAAGCGTCGTTGACGTACACAGCGTCCGGTCCCGTCTGCTCGATGACGGCTACGGCTACATCCGCATCTCCCAGTTCAGCGACACCACGGCAAAGGATCTGCGCCGCGAGTTCCTGCACCTCAGCCAGGCCGCGCCCGGGGGGCTCCGCGGGCTGGTGCTCGATCTTCGCGACAACCCGGGAGGCGTCCTCGAAGCTGCGGTGGACGTCGCTGACAGCTTCCTCGAAGAGGGTCTCATCGTGACCGCCAGCGGCCGGACCCGGGACGCGACCTTCCGCCACGATGCTGCCCCCGGTGACCTGCTGGCTGGCGCGCCGCTCGTCGTGCTGGTCAACGGAGCCTCGGCGTCGGCATCCGAGATCGTGGCGGGCGCCTTGCAGGCCCACGGCCGTGCGACGATCGTCGGCACGCGCACGTTCGGCAAGGGCTCCGTCCAGACGGTCATGCCGCTGTCAGGTGGCAGGGCGATCAAGCTCACGACGTCCCGCTATTTCACGCCCGCCGGCGTTTCGATCCAGGGCCGGGGCATCACGCCCGACGTGCAGCTGGAAGCCGGCGATCCCGAGACCGGGCTCGAGCAGGCAGCCCGCCTCCTCCAGGCCCGCGCCAACTAGCTGCGGCCCATGGACGCACTGCAGGGCATCGCGCGGAGCATCCGGGAGGTTCAGCTGCTGCTGTTGCTGGTCACGGCACTGTTCTACTTCGTGGCCCGCGATGCCATCGCCAGCTCCACGGCCTGGTTCCTGACGCTGCTTGCGTTCGGCGTCGCCGTCCTGGCCATCCCCCTGATCCCGCGCCTGCGGAACCAGCACCGCCTGCGGCTGGTGCTCGAGACGGTAGCGATGGCCCTGCTGATCACGGCCCTCATCGCCCAGGCCGGCGAGCATGCCGGTCCGTTGAGCCATCTCTATTTGCTGCCGGTGGTAATCGCCGCCCTGTTGCTCGGCCGTCACGCGACAGTCCTGCTCCTGGTGCTGATACTGGCCGCGAGGCTGCTCGTCGGCGTGCTGAGTCACGGCCTGGAGGGTCTGGGCATGTCGGCCTTCATCGCCCTCTTCGCCGAGCTGGTGCCGACGCTGCTGGTGGCTTTTCTCACCAGCGCGCTGTCGAGCAACCTGGACCGGGCCACCCGCACGATCCGCTTCCTGGCCGAGCGGGATGACCTGACGGGCCTCTATAACCTGCGTAGTTTCAGCAAGCTGGCGGAGGCAGAGCACGCTGCAGCCGGCAAGTCCGGTGCGCCGAGCGCATTGCTGATGATCGATGTGGAGCAGCTTGCACAGGTCAACGACCGTTTCGGCCACGAGTCCGGTGATCGTGCCCTCCGGGCGGTGGCGGCCAGCATCCAGCGGGCCATCCGGGACGGTGACATCTGTGCCCGCTATGGCGGCGACGAATTCGTCGTCCTGCTGCCCCGCTGCGGCAGGGCGGCTGCTGACGCGGTGGCGAACCGGATCCGGCACGACGTGTTCTCCGGCACCCAGGATTTCGACTACGCCATGCGGCGGCTCGCGGTGGCCATCGGAGTCGCCGCGGCGCCGGATGATGGCCATGAACTCCGCAGCCTGTTCCGCAAGGCGGTGCGCAACCTGCACAAGGAGAAGCAGAGCCGGGATGCCCGGGTTGCCGGCGTGCGGCCGCCGGCGCGGGAGTTCGCGCCCTGACCCTGCGCGATCTGCTGCTTGTGGCCTCCGGCGGCGCGGTCGGGTCGGTCCTGCGCTACGTGGTCAGCGGGCTGGCGCAGCGCGCGCTGGTTCCTGCGGCGGGTGCTGCCGCGGCGTTCCCTGTCGGCACGCTGGTCGTGAACGTCAGCGGGTCCCTCCTGATCGGCCTGCTGGCAGGCCTGGCCGAAGCGAAATCCTTGCTGGGCCCGGATGCCCGGTTGCTGCTGGTCACCGGCCTCCTCGGCGGCTATACGACCTTCTCCGCATTCTCGCTGGAAACCCTGGTGTTGCTCAGGGCCGGCCAGACGGTCGCGGCCTTCGCCAGCGTGGGCCTGCAGGTCTTGCTCGGCGTCGCGGCTGCCTGGGCCGGCTTCCTGCTGGCGACGGGCCGCCCTGCCTAGGGCCGGACGGCCTCGATAGCGGCCCGGAGGCGCGCGGCCTGGTCCGCCAGCAACGCCGGATCAGCAAAGCCGCGTCCGTGGGCGCGCAGTGGCCTGCCCGCGTACCGGGGCACCACGTGCAGGTGGAAGTGGAAGACCGTCTGCCCCGCCTCCGCACCACTGAACTGCATCAGCGTGACGCCATCCGGTTGGAAAGCACGGCGCACCGCCCGCGCCACGCACTGGCCCGTGCGGATTACGGCTTCCAGTGCCACAACCTCCAGATCGAAGAGATCCTCGGCTGCCGTCTTCGGAATAACGAGCGTGTGCCCGTCGGACTGGGGCATGACATCCAGGATCGCGACGGTCCAGTCGTCCTCGTGGACTTTGTGGGCAGGCATCTCGCCGCGCAGGATCCTCGCGAAAATATTCGTCGGGTCGTAGGCCACGGGCCACCTCCGCGGCTAGCATAGGAGCCGTGCGACCCGATGCCAATCGCTGTTTCGTCTGCGGCCCCGGCAACCCGATCGGGCTTCGGCTGCACTTTCAAATCGATGACCAGGACGTCTGCCGTTCCGAGTTCACTCCCGGCCCGGACCACGGCGGCTACGACCAGCTGACCCACGGGGGCATCGTCTTCAGTGCACTGGACGACGTCATGGCCAACTGGATGTTCCTGAAGGGCATCCGCGCCCACACCGCCCGCTGCGAGATCCGCTACCGCCAGCCACTCATCATCGGTACCCGGGTGCTTCTCGAAGGCCGGCTGGTGAGGAAGAAGGGCAAGGTGGCCTTTCTCGAGGGGCGCATGCTGAAGGCCGACGACGGCTCGCTGGTGGCGGAGACCGAAGCGAGCTTCATGGTCGTCGGCTGATCAGGCTGGCAGAGGCAGGGCCGTCCGGGCGATCACCTGCCGCAGCACGAAGCTGGAGTGCACGCCCGTGACGCCCTCGATGCGGGTGATCCGGTTGAGCAGGAGCGCCTGGTAGGCATCCATGTCCTGCACGATGACCTTCAGCTGGTAGTCCGCCTCCTGGCCGGTGATGAGCAGGCACTCCAGGACTTCCGGCCATCTCGCCACCTCCTTCTCGAAGTTGGCGAACCGGTCCGGTGTGTGGCGGTCCATGGCGATATGCACCAGCGCGAGGAGCGTGAGCCCGAGCTGGCGGGCGTCCAGCAGCGCCCGGTAGGCCGTGATGTAACCGCCCTGCTCCAGCGCCCGGACCCGGCGCAGGCAGGGGGACGGCGACAGGCCGATGCGCTCGGCCAGTTCCTGGTTGCTGAGCTGGGCGTTCTCCTGGAGCAGCTCCAGGATGCGGCGGTCGTAGCGGTCCAGAGCCATGGGATATCCATAGTACGGTAAGGACTGACTGATTCTGCTCTATTTTGACCTTAATGAGCAATTTGATAGCGCACATGGTGGTTTCGCCAGCCAGAATCGCAATCCCCGGGCCCGTTGCCGGGCCTACAGTACCGGCTGGACTGGAACCGCAGGAATCCGACTGTGTCGATGCCCGATCGCTATCGCGCCTTTCCCGCCATCCCGCTGGCCGACCGCCGCTGGCCGGATCAGGTCATCGGCACGCCGCCGGTCTGGCTCAGCACCGACCTGCGTGACGGCAACCAGGCGTTGTTCGAACCCATGGGCGCGGAGCGAAAGCTCCGGATGTTCCGCATGTTGTGTGCCATCGGCTTCAAGGAGATCGAAGTGGCGTTTCCCGCCGCCTCCCAGACCGAGTTCGACTTCGTGCGCTCCCTCATCACGGGCGGCCACGTTCCGGACGACGTCACGATCTGCGTACTGACCCAGGCGCGGGAGCCGCTCATCCGGCGCACCGTGGAGTCTCTGCGGGGCGCCCGCCGTGCCATCGTCCACGTCTACAACGCCACCTCACCCGTCTTCCGGGACACCGTATTCGGCATGAGCCGGGACGAGGTCGTCGCGATGGCCGTCGACGGCGTGCGGCTGATTCGCAACCTCTGTGCGGCCCAGCCCGCCACCGAGTGGGTCCTCGAGTACAGCCCCGAGAATTTCTCGGCGACGGAGCTCGAGTTCTCGAAGCAGATCTGCGACGCCGTCGTCGAGGCCTGGGATGCAACCCCGGACCGCAAGGTGATCCTCAACCTGCCAGCGACGGTCGAGGTGGCCACCCCGAACGTGTACGCCGACCAGATCGAGTGGATGCACCGCAACCTGGCCCGGCGCGATGCCGTCGTGATCAGCGTGCACCCCCACAACGACCGCGGTTCCGCCGTTGCCGCCGCCGAGCTCGCCCTGATGGCAGGCGCCGAGCGGGTGGAGGGCTGTCTCTTCGGCAATGGCGAGCGGACGGGCAATGTCGATCTCGTGACCCTGGCGCTCAATCTGCATACCCAGGGTATCGATCCGGGCCTCGCCTTTCCGGACATCAACGACATCGCCCGTACTTACGAGGCTTGCACCCGCCTGCTCGTCCACCCGCGCCACCCCTATGCGGGCGATCTGGTCTTCACTGCCTTCTCCGGTTCGCACCAAGATGCCATCCGGAAGGGCATGGCCTCCCAGCGCGTCGGCAGCCCCTGGAACGTCCCGTACCTCCCTATCGACCCGGCTGATCTCGGCCGGAGCTACGACTCCCTGGTGCGGGTGAACAGCCAGTCCGGCAAGGGTGGCGTCGCCTATCTGCTCGAGATGTCCCGCGGCGTCGTCATGCCGAGGCGCATGCAGATTGAATTCAGTAACGCGGTGCAGCGGCTGGCGGAAGCCACCGGCAGCGAGGTCTCGGCGGACGAGATCTGGCGCCTGTTTGCCGCCGAGTACCTGGAGCGGTCGGGGCCAGTACGCTACGCTGGCTATCACCTCTTCGAACGCGGTCAGCGGCAGGGCGTCCGCCTGGCCATCGAGATGGGCGGCAGGGCGGTCGAGGTAGAAGGCCTGGGCAACGGCCCCATAGACGCGGCGATCGCCGCGCTCCGCATGCCCGTGAAGGTGCTTTCCTACGAGGAGCGCGCCCTCGGGCAGGGCGCCGATTCCCGGGCGCTCGCCATCGTCGAACTGGCAATCGAGGGGATACCCGGCAGTACCTTTGGTGCCGGGCTGGACGCGAACATCGTCACTGCCTCGGTTCGCGCCATCCTTGCCGGTATCAACCGGACCCTGGAGCGGGCCGGTGAAGCCGCCGCAGAGCGCGCCCTGGCCGGACTGGCCGCACCGGCTCAGGTGGTTGCCTGAACCGGGGCGGGCGGCCCACCGTGCGTCACGCCATGCCGGGCGGAGGTGACTCGAAGAAGCCGATGTCGTAGATGCCGGTGCCCTCGCGCATGGGCTTGCAGCCCTTCTGGTATTCGTCGCTGTGGAAGAAGGCGTTCAGGTTGTCCATGCTCGGAAACTCCAGCATCACCACGACCTTCTTCGTCAGCAAGTCGCCGGACACCACGTTCGGCGACTTCCCGCGCACGACGTACTTCCCGCCGTGCAGCCGGGCCAGGCGCGCCGATTCCTCGGTGTACTTCTTCAGGTTGGGGCCGGGGTTGGTGATTTCGACGATCGACAGGATGTAGGCAGGCATCACTGGACTCCAGGGGGTGAAACGGGTAACCGGATTATCCGGGCAAGGCGGCAGGCGCTTCAATGCTTGGCCCGGGCGGGCGCGGCTTCCGCGGCCTACTGGCCGTCAGTCAGCGTGTCCAGGTGCATGAGCTTCCTGATCGCAGGAGCCAGTGCGAGCACGCCGATACCCGCCGCGATTGCCACCCAGCCGACAGTCGAATAGACGTCCAGCACGGTCTGCTGGCTGGCGGCGCCTCCACCGGCCTCGCTGGCGCCCGCTGCGGCCGCAATCAGTCCGGCGGCGAAGTTTCCCGTGGCCGAGGCGAAGAACCAGGTGCCCATGATCAGGCTGGCCAGGTGGGAGGGCGCGAGGCGGTTCATCGCGGAAAGCCCGACTGGCGACAGGCACAGCTCCCCGGTGGTGTGCAGCAGGTAGATGAGGAAGATGAAGACCACTGGGGTTGCCACGCCGCTGGCGGCGCCGGCGACGAGGACGAGAAAGCCCACCCCGAGCTGGATCATGGCCAGGCCGAACTTGGCCGGAGCCGACGGCTCCAGTCCGCGGTTGGCGAGCCAGAGCCAGAGCCCGGCAAAGACGGGCCCGAGCAGCACGATGTAGATGGCGTTGATCGACTGGAAGACGGATGCCGGGATTCCCGCCCGGTCCACGAACCGGTCGGTGTACAGGTTGAGCGACGAACCGGCCTGCTCGAACAAGGCCCAGAACAGGATTGATCCGACGATCAGGAACAGAGCGGCGAAGATCCTGTCCCGGTCGGCAGGCGGCAGGCGGAACACCGACGTGTACAGCACGTAGGACACCAGCAGGAGCCCGGCGACGCCGAGCAGGCTGCCGACCAGTTCCTGGTGCTGGACCAGCCACCAGACGATCCCGACGGCGGCCATGCCGGACCCGTACAGCAGCCACTCGAAGGGGATTCCCCCGGTCCGCCGGCGCAGCCGTGCCGGATCCGGCGCCTCGCCCTTGCCCAACAGCAGGGGCTTGCCGCGCAGGAACACGGCAAGGCCAAAGAGCATGCCGATGCCGGCCGCGCCGAAACCGTAGGACCAGCCGTATGTCTCGCCGATGTAGCCGCAGAGCATGGCGCCGATGGCCGCGCCCAGATTGATGCCCATGTAGAAGATCGTATAGGCCGGATCGCGTCGCGGATCCGTTCGCGGATAGAGCTGGCCGACGATCACGGAGATGTTGGCCTTCAGGAAGCCCGAGCCGACGACGATGAACGACAGCGCCAGCCAGAAGACATTGAGGGTGGGGCTCCCCTGGCCGCCGTCGCCTTCGATGCCCATGAGGAAATGGCCGAAGCAGAGCAGGACGGCCCCGTACACCACCGCCTTGCGCTGCCCCAGGTACCGGTCAGCCAGGTAACCGCCGATCACGGGCGTGATGTAGACCAGGGCCGTGTAGGCCCCATAGATGACGCTCGCGCGCTCGTCCGAGAACAGCCAGTGCTTGGTCAGGTAGAAGATCAGCAGGGCGCGCATCCCGTAGTAGGAGAATCGTTCCCACATCTCGGTGAAGAACAGGACGAACAGCCCCGGCGGGTGCCCGAAATAGGTCCGGGCCTGGCTGGAATCCACGGGGGAGGTCATTCAGGCAGGCTTGTCACGCGCCGCCTGCTCGGTGGCCGCGGGCTGGGACAGGATGCGGGCCATCAGGATGCCGGCTTCGTACAGGAGGTACATCGGTATCGCGAGCAGGGTCTGGGAAAACACGTCAGGGGGCGTCAACAGCATGCCGACGACGAAGCAGCCCAGGAAGACGTACTGGCGGCTTTTCTTGAGCGTCTCGATGCTGACCATGCCGGTCAGCACGAGGAGCACGGTGGCCACCGGCACCTCGAAGGCCACGCCAAAGGCGACGAACAGCACGAGCACGAAATCCAGGTAGCTGTTGATGTCGGTCATCACCTGCACGCCGCTGGGCGCCGCCGACGCGAAGAAGCCGAACATGATCGGGAAGACCACCCAGTAGGCAAAGGCCACGCCCACGTAGAACAGGATCACGCTCGACACCAGCAGCGGGACCGCCAGGCGCTTCTCGCGCCGGTAGAGGCCCGGGGCCACGAAGGCCCAGATCTGGTAGATGACGACGGGCATGGCCAGCAGTATGGCCACGTAGAAGGTGGCCTTGAAGGGCGTGAGGAACGGCGATGCCACCTGGGTGGCGATCATCGTGGCGCCTTCCGGCAACTGGGACATCAGGGGCGTCGCCACGGCCGTGAAGACCCGCTGGGTGAAGGGCAGGAGGCAGAGGAAGGCCGCCAGGATCGCGCCCACAGCCTTCAAGAGCCGGGAGCGCAGCTCCAGGAGGTGAGACATCAGGCTCGCCTCGGGCAGCTCCTCGGGGACGTCGTTGTGCTGGGAATCGTTGCTCGCCATGACCGCGGGACGCTGCTGTGAGCCTCAGGGCTCGGGGCGGTGCGCGGTCTCCGCGCGCTCGCCGGCTGCGGCAATGGAGGGGTCGGCCTCAGGGGCGGACGGCCCGCCTGGAATCAGGTCGTCGGCGCCCGGGCGGCTGTAGGCGGGTTGGGTCTGCGGTGGCGGGGCCGGATCGCGCGCGGCGATCCGGCGCTCCTCGGCCTCGAGCTCGTCACGAATCTGCGCGGTGAGGGTGCGGGCCATGCGCCGGGCCTGGCCGGCGTAGCGGCCGACCTGGGCAGCAACCTTCGGCAGCTTCTCCGGACCGAAAACCACCAGCCCCAGCACCGCGAGCAGGGCCAGTTCCCAGAAACCGATTTCGAACATCGCTGGTCTGCCCTCGTGCGGCCCGTTGCCCCGCCGGGGCGAACTTATCAGGCGTTGCCGTTACGCTCCGACTCGCGCTTGGCCGTTCCCGATTCGGGGAACTCTGCGTCGGGCTTGCCCAGCTGGCGCGGCTCTGCCGCGTCCTTGTCAGCGTCGCCCATGGCCTTCTTGAAACCCTTGACCGCCCCGCCCAGGTCCTGGCCGATGTCCTTCAGGCGCTTGGTACCAAAGATCATCACCACGATGAGCAGGACGATGAGGAGCTGCCAGATGCTTATGCCGCCAAGTCCCATGTGCTTATCTCCGGTGAAAGCGCGCCCGATGGGGCCGCGTGGCCGAAAGGCCCTCTCAAACGATTAGGATAGCCTGATCGCTGTGCCGCCACGTGACAAACGTCACGGTCACGGGACCGCGCCCGGGGGAACGCGCAGGGAAAACGTGACGGGACCGCTGTTGACGAGCTCCACATCCATATCCGCGCCGAACCGCCCCGTTTGCACCCGGGGCCAGGCCGCGCGCGCGGCGTCCACCAGGCGTTCGAAGAGTCGCTGCCCCACATCAGGCGGTGCAGCAGGCTCGAATCCCGGCCGGTTGCCATGGCTCGTGTCCGCGGCGAGCGTGAACTGGGGCACGAGGAGCAGCTCGCCGCCCACCTCCGTGACACTGCGGTTCATGCGCCCGGTGGCGTCGGGGAACACCCGGTACGCCAGCAACCGGGCAGCCAGCCGCGCCGCGCCGGCATCGGAGTCGCCGCGCTCGATGGCCGCCAGGACCAGCAAGCCAGGACCGATCGCGGCCAGAGGCTCCCCGGAGACAGATACCCGCGCCCACTTAACGCGCTGCAATAGACCGATCAAGTTATTTTCTCCCACTTCTTGCTGCAGTAGCGGCCATGGAACCGATGGAAAAGCCACCGGTCTGAAGGCCGGGTAATTCAGGGTTGAGCATGGCGAATGACGGGTTCAATACTTAACAAAGTGGGATTCACAAGCTCATTTAGGCGTCTAAAGGCCAGTCTGGTGGTATCAACCTTGCTGCTTGCCGCCTGCGGACCCGCCGACGGCCCCGTCCCAACCAAAACCGCCGTCAAAACCTACCGCCATTCGATGGATCAGGCCCCCACGACGCTTGATCCGGTGCAGGGCGCCAACGTCTACGCCAACTTCGTCATCGTCAATGCCTACGACACCCTCTACTCCTACAAGTACCTCGCGCGCCCCTACGAGCTGAAGCCCAATCTGGCGGAGGACTTTCCCACCATCTCGGCGGATGGTCTCGTCTACACCTTCCGCCTGAAGCGGGGCGTCCACTTCATCGATGACCCGGCGTTTCCCGGGGGTCGCGGTCGGGAGGTGGTCGCCGAGGATCTCA
>Ga0268299_1004725_pt1 | contig 10228 bp, 5 predicted proteins | sample NOBtaG_FD_193484 | JGI IMG/M metagenome (GOLD analysis project Ga0268299, IMG submission 193484) | Activated sludge microbial communities from bioreactor in Nijmegen, Gelderland, Netherland - NOB reactor | ecosystem: Engineered > Bioreactor > Aerobic > Activated sludge | place: Netherlands... | reverse complement strand
CGCTCGGCGAGCTCGAGCGCCCGTGTGTACGCCCGGCCCACGGCCGGATCCGAGTACCCGCGGGTCATCATGCGGATCGCGCCGAGCCGGCTCTGGACCGTGAGCTCCTCTCGATCGCGACTCTCCGACGTCGGCAGCGTCTCGAGCATCGCGAGCGCGTGCTCGAGGTGCGACTCGGCCTCCGCGAACGCGCGGCGGTCCTCCGCGATCCCCGCCGCCGCGACCCGGTACGGGATGGCCTTCGGCGTGTCGCCGCCCTCCTCGAAGTGGACGGCGAGCTCCGCTGCGATCTGGGGCGCGGCGGGGCCGTAGGCGCGTTCCAGCGCCGCGCCGATGCGCGCGTGCGCGTCGCTCCGGCGGCGCGCCGGGACCGAGGCCGCGAGCTCCTCGCGATAGACCGGATGGCGGAACGCGAACCCGCCGGCGACGGTGCCGTCCGGCCACGCGACGCTGCCACGCGCGCGCAAGAACGGGCCCGCCGCGGCCAAGCGCGCGAAGACCTCCTCGGCGTCGCGCGGGTCGCATGCGGCGCCCGCCGCGGCCGCCGCCGCCGAGAACTCGACGCCGACGAGGCTCGCCGCTTCGAGGAGCGCGTGATCGCGGACCTCGATCCGTTGCAGCTGCTGTTGGATGAGACGGCGGAGGCTCTCGGGCACGGCGGCGAGCTCGCGCCGGATGTCCGCGCCGGCGTGCCAGTGCCCGTCGCGCTCGACGATCGCGCCGCGGGCGAGCAGGTGGTCGACGAGCGTCACGAGGAAGAGCGGGTTGCCGTCGCTGCTCTTGCGGACGAGGCGCGCGACCTCCGCGGGGAAGCGGTTGCCGGCGAAGCGTCGTGCGAGGTACTCGACGACGGCGTCGACCTGGAGATCGTCGAGCGTCACCTCGGTCGCGCGCCGGGTCGCGGCGAGCCGCTGCGCGACCGAGCGGAGCGGATGCTGCTGGAGCACGAGCTCCGCGGGCCGGTACGTGAAGAGCACGAGGATCCGGGCGGGCTCGCGCCGGCCGGCCACGACCGCCAGGAGGTCGATCGACGACGGATCGCTCCAGTGCGCGTCGTCGATCACGACGATCAGCGGCGTCTCCGCCGCGATCGCCTCGACGAGCTCGGCCATCTCGCGCAGCATGCGCTCGCGCGCGGTCCCGCGGAGCTCGCGGCCCAGTCGGTCGCGATCGTTCTCCTCGACGAGCCACGGCAGCTGCGCGAGCCACGTCGGCGCGAACCGGCGGAGGTACGGCCGCATCTCCGGCCAGGCGCGCGCCAGGCGGCCGAGCGCTTCGAGGACCGGCATGTACGCTTCCGACGGCCCGACCTGCTCGATGCACTGACTGCCGGTGATCTTCACGTCGTGGCGCGCGGCGACGCTCGCCACGAAGTGCTCGACGAGCGCGGTCTTGCCGGCGCCGGCCTCGCCCGTGACGAAGACGATCTGGCGCTCGCCCGCGAGCATGCGCGCGAGGTGCGCGTCGAGCGTCGCGAGCTCGGCCGCGCGGCCGACGATCCCGACGCTGCGCGCCTCCTCCGACGTGGCCCCCGGCGGCCAGACGACCAGGGCGCCCGTATGCGCGGCGGTGGCACTCGCCCGCGCCGGCGCATCGTCCGTTCCCGCGACCGCCGCGATGAAGCGATAGCCGCGGCGGTGCACCGTCTCGATGAAGCGCGGCGCCGTCGGAGAATCGCCGAGCGCCTTCCGCAGCTCGGCGACGCTGACCTTGAGGACGCCGTCGGCGACGTGCGCGTCGCGCCAGACGGCGTCGAGCAGCTCGTCCTTCGATACCAGTGTCCCGCGCCGCTCGAGCAGCACGCCGAGGACGTCGAACGCCTTGGGATTCAGGGAGATGGCGCCGCCGGCGTCGTCCACGAGGCGTTGATTCGCACGGTCGTACAGGAAGCGGTCGAAGCGGAGGGACATCGGTCGGGGGCGTTCTATCCCTAATTTAACTGGACTCTAACCGTTCTCGAAGGACTTGGCGGCGCGGCTGCCGCATTGTCCGCCGCCATGGGCACGACGCATTTCACGAAACGCGCGACCGAACGCGCGTTCGTCATCCAGTTCGAACCCGTCGAGGGAAACCGCGGCCGGGTTCGCGGTCGGGTCGAGATGGTGGCTTCGGGTGAGGCCATTCGCTTCGGCTCGATGAAGCAGCTCACGACGTTTTTGGTCGACGTTCTCCGTCGGCCGGTGACCAGCGAGGAGACCCCGTCATGAAGCACGAATTCCCACTGATCGATCGCGAGGCCGAGCTCGCCGAGCTCACCGCGGCGCTCGAAAGCGCCGCGCGCGGCAGCGGCCGCGTCGTGCTGCTCGCCGGCGAGCCCGGCATCGGCAAGACGCGGCTCGCGAGCGCGCTCGGCGCCGAGGCCGAGCGCCGCGGCGTGCCCGTGTGGTGGGGACGCGGCTGGGAAGACGGCTCCGCGCCCGCCTTCTGGCCGTGGAACAGCGCGCTTCGCCGCTGGATCGAGCGCGTCGACGCGGCCGAGCTCGCGACCGCCGTCGGCCCGTTCGGCGCCGAGCTCGCGAACGTGTTCCCGGCGCTCCGCGATCGGCTTCCGGATCTCGCGGCGGGCGACGGCTCGGAATCGGAACGCGCGCGCTTCCGCATCTTCGACCTCGTGAGCCGCTTCCTCGCCGCCGTCGCGAAGCCGGCGGGGCTCGTCATCGTGCTCGACGACCTCCACTGGGCCGACCGCTCGACGCTGAAGCTCCTCGAGTTCGTCGCGGCCGACCTCGCGGACGCGCGGCTCCTCGTCGTCGCGACGTACCGCGACACCGAGGTCGGCGCCGACGATCCGCTCGCGGCGACGTTGTCGTGTCTCGCCCGCGAGTCGTCGACCCGGCGGATCATGCTCGGCGGGCTCTCGCCCGAGCAGTGCGCGCGCTGGCTCGCGTCGACGGCGCCGCACCGCGACGTCGCGGCGCTCGGCGCGGCGCTCCATCAGGAGACCAACGGGAATCCGTTCCTCGTCGGCGAGGTCGCGCACCTGCTCGCCGCGGAGGAGCGCATCGAGAGCGTGCCGCACGGCGTCCGCGAGGTGGTCGGGCGCCGGCTCGCGCGTCTCGGTTACGACTGCCGCGCGACGCTCGCCGTCGCCGCCGTCTCGGGCGACGCGATCGATCCCGCGCTCCTCGAGCACGTGCTCGACGGCGTCACGCCGTCGGATCACCTCGCGGCCGCGGTCCGCGATCGCATTCTGGTCGAGGCCGAAGGCGGCCGGCGGCGCTATCGGTTCGCGCACGCGCTCATCCGCCGCGTGCTCGTGGACGACCTGGCGCCGTCGGTGCGGAGCCAGCTCCACGCCCACATCGCGAACGTGATCGAGCGCCATGGCAGCGCGGGGACGATGACGACCGAGATCGTCTACCACCTCGCGGCGGCCGGGACGGACGAGACGCTGCGGAAGGCCTTCGACTACGCGTGTCGCGGCGCCGATCAGGCCGCGCGCGGTCTCGGGTGGGAGGAAGCGGTTCGGCTCTACGGCATCGCGCTCGACGTCGGCGCGCGCTCGGGTCTCGTCGACGCGGCGCAAGTCGTCGAGCTCGAGCTCGCGCTCGCCCGCGCGCTCCGCGGCGCGGGCGACGTGCCCGCCGCGCGCGAGCGCTGCGAGCGCGTGATGGACGCGTGCCGGCGCGATCCCGATCCGATGGCGTTCGCGCGCGCCGCGCTGATCTTCGCGGGTCCGCTCCCGGAGTGGGGCCGCATGGAGCCCACGGTGCGCGCGGTGCTCGAGGAAGCCTACCTTTCGGCGGCCGCGATCGACGACGCGCTGCGTGCCCGGCTCCTCGCCCGCCTCGCGGGCGATCTGATCGCGACGAACACGGTCGAGCAGGGCGAGCGCATCTTCGCGCTCTGCGAGGAAGCCGCGACCGCCGCACGCCGTTCGGGCGCGTCCGGCGCGCTCGCGATCGCGCTCATGGGTACGCACTACGTGACCCGCCTCGGGATGCGGCCGGCGCGGCCCGGCGAGCGCATGCCCACTTTCGAGGAGATCCTCGCCGCCGCGGAAGCCGGCGGCGAGCACGAGTACGCGGCCGCGGTGCGCTACTCGCGCGCGATGAACCTGCTCTCGAAGGGCGAGCCGGAAGCGTTCTCGAGCGAGATCGACGGGCTCGCGACCGCCGCGTCGGCCTCGCGCGCGCCGGACGGGCTCTGGCTCACCGACGCGTTGGCTTCGCTACGCGCGTGCTTGCAAGGCCGCTTTGCGGCCGCCGAAGAAGCGCGCGAGCGGGCGCTCGCGACCGGGCTCCGCATGCAGCTCGCGAACGCGCTCGGCGTGTACGTGAGCCAGCGCATCATGTTCCACGCGCTCAGCGGCCGGCTCGGCGAGATCGCCGGCGAGCTCGAGGTCTTCGTCGACGCGCATCCCTTCGGCGCGCGCTGGCGGCCGTTCCGCGCGCTCGCGCGGCTCCAGACGGGGAACGCCGTCGACGCGCGGGCCGAGTACGAGAGCATGCTCGCCGCCGGCCTCGAGCCCGCGGAACGCGGGGTGATGTCGCGCACGTATCTCGCCGGGCTCGCCGCCCTCTGCGTCGCGCTTCGCGACCGCGAGCACGCGGCGACCCTCTACGAACGCATCGCGCGCCGCGACGACGTCTGGCAGATGGACGGCGCGCACTCGCTCGGTCCGTGGGCGCTCTTCCTCGGCCCGCTCGCGCGTCTCTGCGGAAAGAAGGCCGCCGCGGTCGGCCACTTCGAGACCGCCATCCAAGTCGCCCGCCGCATGGGATCGCCGCTGATCGTCGCGCGGGCGCAGAGCCGGCTCGCGAGCCTCATGCTGTCGATGAAGCCCGACGCGGCGAAGCGCGAGCGCATCGCGGCAATGCTCGCCGAGGCGGGACAGTGTGCCGCCGAGCTCGGGCTCGCGGACGTGTCGGCGCGGGTCGCGCGCCTCGAGGCGGGGCTCACCAGCGCCCCGGCGCCGGTCGCCGAGACGGTGACGACGGTGACGGAGGGCAACGTGTTCCGCCAGGAAGGCGAGGTCTGGACCGTGCGCTACGAGGGCAAGGACGTGCGCCTGAAGGACGGCAAAGGCCCGCGCTACCTCGCCGCGCTCCTCGCGGCGCCGGGGCGCGAGCTGCACGTCCTCCAGTTCGTCGCGTCCGCGCCGGAGGCGCGCCGCGGCATCCGCGAGGAGGGTTTGAGCATCGCGGCGTCGACGTCCGTCGCTCCGAGTGACGACGCCCCCGACGAGCAGGCGCGCCGCGCATACAAGGCCCGGCTCGACGATCTCCGTTCGGAGCTCGAGGAGGCCGAGGAGTTCGCGGACGTCGGCCGCGCCGAGCGCCTGCGCGAAGAGATCGAGCAGCTCGTGTCGCAGCTCGCCGGTCAGTTCGGACGGCGCGCCCCGCGCCAGGGCCCGTCGGAGACTGCGCGGAAGGCCGTTACGAAGGTGATCCGGACGCAGATCGGGAAGTTGTTGGAGATGCACCCGGCGCTCGGCCGCCACCTGAGCGCGACGATCCGGATGGGAACGGTGTGCGTCTACGCGCCGGCGGACGCGGTCGCGTGGGACGTGGGAATCGGAACGACGCAATCACGGCTTCGGATGACGCTGGCCGCACGCCCGGCGGCGCGCTCGCGCGCGTCGCGTGCTCCGCTCGCGCTCGCTCTTGCGCAAGAGGCACGCTGACGGCCCTGCCGCGCAGGGGGCGGATCGCCGATGCGATCCGCCCCTGTCCGGCCGAAGGTCTAATTCTTCGACTGGTAGAGGCCTGCGGCGTCTTTCTTCGGCGCCGTGTAGACGGCTTCCCAGCACGTGCCGTCGTCCTTACGCAGTTGGATCGCGACGGCGCTGGAAAAGGGTGCGTACGGGGGATCAGCGAGAAGCAACGCCGTCCCCTTTCCCTGCACCGCGATCTTCGCCTTGCCGTCGACACCGGCCTTCGCCTTGATCGCGGTCAACCCGTCGGGATCGGCTGCCTTGTCCTTGTACGCGAGGCCGGTCACGCCGTCCTTCCAGCATGGTTGCGTACCGCAGGTGCCGCCCGCGGGTGCCACTGCGTCGAAAGAGCGATACCAAGCGTTGTTGGGCGCGTGCTGGAGATAGCCGCACAAGGCGTAGCCCGTCGATCCGTCGCCAAGCTCCGCGTCGGTCGTTGCCGCACCGACCCACGACCACTTGATCTGGTCTTTGGTCGAATCGTCCCGGGTCTTGATCAAGAGACTGCTCTTGCCGGGCACGGCTTGCTTGCAGCCAGCGGAGACTCGCAGGGTAGGGCAGATCGTCGTGCGCTCGTGCGCTCCGAGATCGCAGGGGGCCGTGCGAAACTCGAAGCGCTGGTCCTCGTGCTCGCACTCTGGGTAGGAGCCGAGGTCGTCCGGATTGCCGGCGTCGAGCGCGGGGCTGCCGGGACCGAGGCGGACCGCACCGGTGCCCACCTCGGTGAGCTCGTACGGTTCGAAGTCCGGGTCCACCCCGGTCAGCACCCCGGTGGCATTGCCGAGGACGGTGCATCCGGCGCTGCTCTCGATGAGATTGTAGCCTCCGGAGACGAGCGTCGCTCCGCAGTCCGGCTCGGACGGAGCGGTATTGTCGGCGAGGATCGAATTCGCGATCAGGATGCTTCCGCCAAACGCCCCGATGCCGCCCTTGGAAGAGGTCGCGCTGTTGCCGGCGACGGTGACATTGTTGAGCTCCGCGTCTCCGGCCTGGATCAATATGCCGCCGCCGTCGTCTCCCGTGTTGCCGTACACGATGGAGTTCCGAATGCTCACCGAGCCTTCGCTGTAGATGCCGCCTCCGAAGCAGATGCCAGCGGCGCACACGCTGTTGCCCACGATCGCCGACTCTCTCACGTCCATGCTACCCCCCGAAGAGACGTGAATCCCGCCTCCTCGCCCAAAGAAGCCGTTGCTCGCCGTATTGGCCTCGACCTGCAGGTAAGAGAGCACGACGCCTAGGGCGTTGCCGACGCGGATTGCGCCGCCGTCAGTCTCTGCGCCGCCGCGCACGGTGACTCCCTGAAGGTACGAACTGCTGGAGCCGGCGCGGAGGTCGAAGATGCGGTCGAGGCCCCCCGCGTCGATGACGGTCGTCGCCGCCCCGAACGGACCCTCCAAGGGATGCAGGGAAACCTGCCCAGTGATGTCGAGGTCACCCGTCGCCGCAGCATCTTCGCCTGCTCCGGGAACGGTGAGCGCGTATGTCCCGGCCGGAACGAGTATCGTGTCCGCTCCCGGTGTGTCGTTCGCTTCCTGGATCGCGGCGCGCAGCGTGCAGAAGCCCGAAGCGCTCGCGCAGAGCACGTCCGCGAGGTTCGCGTCCGGCTGGTCGAGCGTGGAATTTACCGTGAAGGTCGTGGCCGATGCGGGTGGTGTGAGCGCGCCGAGCGTTATGGCGGCGAGCACGCCGCGCGCGATCCATCCGGAGCGATGTCGAAGCATGGGAGTCCTCCTGGCGCCGAGGAAATGGTGCTGAAATCAGCACGCCGGCACGGGAGACGTACAGCACGGCGCATGCCGGCGTGTCGGCGCATCGCAAAGGCGCATTCTCCGGGACGTCGTCGGCGACGTGGCCGCGGTCATCGCGCAGTGGCCTACACAGCCCCACCCCCGGGTGCGCGGAAGACTGCGCAGCGCGCCTGTTCACCTGCCCGGCTCGGGCGGCGCGTACCGCGCCGCGGTCCTGCCGAGACGGCGCGGCGCCTCGCGGATGAAGTGCGCCACGCCCGCGGATGAGCGTCGGGGCGGTGCGGGGCGGACCGCGCGTGCGATCCGCCCCGCGTCGGGGTCACTGCTCGAAGCAGTAGAGGCGGCGGAGCTCCGCACAGCTCGCGAACGTCTGCTGCGTCCACTGCGCTCCCATCGACGACGTCGTGCCGGCGGTTCCGAGTGGAAGTGGCATCGCCGTCGTCCAACTCGAGCAATGGAAGGCACCGGTGGCGCCGGTCGTCGCGGTGCCCGTCCACACACCGGCGGCGGTTGGCGTGCCGAGCGAATCTCTGTCGATCGGCGCGTCGAGCGTCCCGTCGATCAGATCGGTCCAATCGTCGGCGACGGTGACGCCGTCGATGCGCTTGTATGGGACCGTGGCCTGCGTGAAGCGGGTGGCGGGATTGGTCATGCCGTCCGACACCCAGGCTTTGAACGTCCCGCCGAGCGCCGCCGCGCTCGCTTCGGACTGACAAAGGCCGTCTGCGGCGGCGGCCCCTCCGAAAGCTCCATCTGTCGCCGTGATCGAAACGAAGACCAGCTTGCGCGGGGCGGCGACGCAAACGTTGTCGTCGCCGGGGACGCAGACGGCGGCGGGTACTCGAGTAACCCCCGGAGCCAACCCGCAATTCGCTATGACCGGATCCGCGGCACACCCCGGGTTCAGATTGCAGCATTCGCCGATCGTTCCGGGAGGCGGAACGCATCCGCCGCTCGCTTCGCACACCTGGCTCTCGAACGGCGTGCCACCCGCGTTCGTGCAGGCCGTGGCGTTGGGCTCCGCAGTACACGAGGCGCCCTGCTGGCAGCAGACCGGCGGGACGCAGAAGGGCTGTCCGCTGTCTTCGGTCAGGAAGAACTCGAGGAAGTAGTCGAAGCGGCCGACCCACGCCGCTCCCGATGCGGGCCAGGACGGGCAGCTCGGCGGAGTCGCCGGTGGGATGAAGCACTTCTTGTCGATCGCGAGCGCGGCCTTCGTCGCGGCGAGACCGACGCACGCCGTAGTCACGGGATCGGTGGCGGGGGCGTTGCAGGAGCCGGCCGTGATGCCCTTGCGTTCGTTCGCCCGGCATTTTTCGTAACATTTGCTCACCGCCGCCACGTACTTGGCGTGGGTTTTCGACGTGGCGTCCATGCACTTCGCCGTTGCGGGGGTGGCTGCGGGCTCGCATTGCACCTCGTCCAAGACGACCCCGCTCGCAGTCTCCCGCGTGAGCACCGTCGTGGTCGGATGGCCGCTCGCCGTGCAGTCCCCGTAGCACGACGGGCACGCGCCGGGCTCTCCGCACGCTTTGACGATCGCCGCGACGGCCTTCCCGAGATTGCCGCCCGGTCCGTAGAGGCAAGAAAGCATGACGGCATCGGCATAGGGTAAGACGCAGTCCGAGAAACTCGTCTCGGCTTTGCGGGCGCGCTGCTGGCACTTCGTGTGACAGCTCGAGTGGCTCTTCGCGTGTTTCGCGAGCGCCGTCGCCGTTGCGCGCTGACACTTGAAGGCGGCGTCGCTGACCTGCGCCGTGACCGGCGTCGCTGCGATACCTCCGGTCACGGCTAGTGGCAGGGCGAGCACGAGGATCGCGAAACTTCGCCGGATACTTCTTCGGTCGATGTGCATGGGATCGTCCTCCTTCTTCACGTCGAACGGGCTTCTCCATGCCGTTCGAGCAAACGCGTTCAGTGCGCGGGACCGCCGCGCGCCAGGATCGCCGGTGGTCGAGCGGGGGTTAGAGGCCGCCGCGGACGGCACGCACCCGGCCGCCGGCGGACTTCGCCCACGCCAGGACCGCCCCGTCGTCGAAGAACGCCTTCCAGGCCGAGCTCGAATCGTCCGCCCACGTCGTTGCGGTCCAGTAGCCGGCGTTGTGGGTAGGTACGGCCGCCGTGATCGGGAACGCGGTTTGGTCGATGCAGGCGGGGACCATGGTGCAGGGAAAGGACGCCGCGAAGAGCGTCTGCATCTCGGTGCGTGTCGGCAGGCGCCAGTCGCAATGTCCGGCGAAGCACGGCGCCGTGTTCAAGGCGGCAAGGAACGTCGTGAAGACCGTGCCGTCCGCATCTTCGACGCCGCTGCTCCACGTGTAGTCGTCGTCCTTGTCGTGCAGGCCGCCGTCGTCGGTCTTCTGCTCCCATTGAAGAGCGGTCTGCCGGTCGGTCACGGTTCCGTCGCCGTGGACGACGAGGCGCGGGCTGTCGCAGGTCGAGCCGGTGCCTGCCGCTTTCGACCTGAGGCGTGACCAGACGCCGTCGTACTTGGTCCGACACTTCGACGTCGCCATGAGATAGCGCGCGACGTCGCCGGTGGTTTGGAAGCCAGCGGTAGCCTTCGCCTCACAGGCGAGAAACTTGGCCGCCGCAGTGTAGCGTCCCTTGTGACAATCCTGCTCGGGGGTCGCATGCGACGTACCGACGCTGAACGGGACAGCCCAGCAAACGCTGACCAGCGCGACGAGCCGCCAGGTCTTCGACGTAGACATAGAGATCCTCCTCCCGCACGCAGCGGTATCGCGAGGAGGAGCACGCCCCGTGCCGTGTCGCGCACGACGGAACGCGCTGCTCGTCCGCACCCTTTGGAAGCTCGGTG
>Ga0268299_1004724_pt1 | contig 10230 bp, 9 predicted proteins | sample NOBtaG_FD_193484 | JGI IMG/M metagenome (GOLD analysis project Ga0268299, IMG submission 193484) | Activated sludge microbial communities from bioreactor in Nijmegen, Gelderland, Netherland - NOB reactor | ecosystem: Engineered > Bioreactor > Aerobic > Activated sludge | place: Netherlands... | reverse complement strand
TTTTCGCCGCTTATGGTGAGGACAAGGCCTTCAAGCGCGATCTCGATATGGCGAAATCGCTTCTCGCCGAAGCTGGCTATCCCGATGGCTTTGACATCGAACTGAGCTACCCGACCTTCACCTACCAGGGCATCAATATGGAAACCAATGCCCAGAAAATTCAGTCTGATCTGGCTGAAGTGGGCATCAACGTGACACTGCGCCCCGGCGAACTGCAAGTCTCGCTAGAAGAATATCGCAACGGGCAGCAGGGTTTTGCTTACTGGTTCTGGGGGCCGGATATTCTCGATCCTGTGGATTCGCTGTCGTTCGTCCCAGGTGGCAAGGTCGCTTCGGAACGTGCGCACTGGAATGTGGAAGGCGCTGACGCCGATTTCCTTGCGTTGATCGAACAGGCCAAAGTGGAAAGTAATGCCGACGCGCGTCTTGAGATTTTCGGCCAGATTCAGGACTATTTACAGCAAAATGGCCCCTGGGCACCCTTCCTGCAAAATGATACGCAGGTCGCCTATCGCGCCAATCTTCAGGGCTACGTCCTGCATCCTTCATGGACGCTCGACGTATCGCTTTTGAGCCGTGCTGAATAATTTACGTTTTGTAGGGGCGCACAGCTGTGCGCCCCTACAGATACCTTTTGAAATCTGATGTCCCTTCAAGTTTACATCCTGCGCCGTCTGTTGTTCGTGATCCCGCTGCTGCTGGGAATCACCGTCGTCTCATTTTTGATCGCCAACGCTGTCCCGGCAGACCCGATCAACGCCAATTTGCCGCAAAATGTGCTGAACGACGAGGAAATTGTCGGCGCATTTCGCGAAAAATGGGGGTTGGATAAGCCGCCCGTCGAGCAGTATTTCACCTATCTCGGCAATTTACTGCGCGGCGATATGGGTATGTCGATCAAAACGCGCAAGCCGGTGATCGATGACATTCGGCAGTTTTTGCCCGCGACGATTGAATTGTCTACGGTGTCGATCATCGTTGGCCTCATCATGGGCGTCAGTTTTGGTGTGATTTCGGCGGTGCGGCAAAACACGATCATCGATTATATTGTGCGTGTTTTTGCGCTCGTCGGCGTCAGTTTTCCGGTTTTTGTGCTGGCGCTGATTGGGCTTTCGATTTTACATGCTCAATTGGGATGGGTGGCAGGGCCGGGACGATTGAGTTTTGTCGCCAAAGCGCCGCCTACCGTGACGGGTTTGTTCACGGTGGACAGCCTGTTAGCCGGACAATGGACGACATTTACCGATTCCATCGCCCATTTGGTTTTGCCAAGTCTGATTCTGGGCAGCTATGTGGCTGGGATCATCGCCCGCATTACGCGCTCGTCGCTGCTTGAAGTGCTGCGCCTGGATTATATGCGGACGGCGCGTTCAAAAGGGATGCGCGAAAGTCGCGTCATCTGGCGGCATGGGCTGTCCAACGCCATGATTCCAGTGGTGACGATCATCGGCCTGTCGTATGGGAACTTGCTGGCGGGCGCAGTTTTGATCGAATCGATTTTCGCGTGGCCTGGAATCGGACGCTATATGTTTCGCGCCTCCACGTCGCAGGATTTTCCGGCGATTATGGGCGTCAGTATGTTAATTGCCTTTATCTACGTGGTGGTAAATTTCATTGTCGATATCCTCTACTACTTCCTCGATCCGCGAATCAGGGTGGCGTGAGCAGTTCAGCCGGATTCGCTATCAGTTATGGCGCAATCCGCTGGTGCTGATCGGCCTTGTCATTGTCGCTGTCTGGGTTCTGGTCGCCATTTTTGCAACGACTTTTTCGCCCTACGAGCCGCTTCAACAAAATGTGAATAATCGTTTGCTACCGCCGGGGAGTGAAAGCCATCTCTGGGGTACAGACGAGCTGGGGCGCGATATTTACAGCCGCGTGCTGTACGGTGGGCGAATCACGATTCCAGCCGGAATCGCAGTCATCGTCATCGGCAGCATTATCGGCACGTTGGTCGGTGGAATCGCGGGCTATGCGGGTGGCCTGTGGGATGAACTTTTGATGCGCGTCACCGAATTATTCATGGCCTTTCCGACGATCATCCTGGCGATGGCGGTCACAGCGGCGCTGGGGCCGGATATTCGTAACGCGATTATCGCCCTGGTGGTCGTCTGGTGGCCCAGTTATGCGCGGTTGGTGCGCGGGCTGGTGCTGGAAATTAAAAATAATGAATATGTGGACGCGGCACGGAGTGCGGGCGCATCCGGCACGTACATTCTCTTTCGCACGATTTTGCCGAACTGCCTTGCCCCGGCAATTGTGCTGATGACGCTCGACATCGGTAACGCGATTTTGACCTTCGCGGGGTTGAGCTTTCTCGGCCTGGGGCCAGAGCCGACTTCGCCGGAGTGGGGGCGTATGGTTGCCATCGGCATCGATTACTTTGACCAATGGTGGATGTGGCTGTTCCCTGGTGTGGCGATTGCCAGCTTGGTGATGGCCTTCAATTTTATTGGCGATGGCTTGCGCGATATTGCCGACCCTCGGCTACGATAGGGTACAAACAAGAAATGCCTTTAACGCAAAGGCGCAAAAGACGCAAAGTAACGCAGAGAATTAATCTTTGAGAAAGGTCTGCTCATGAAAGCTGTACGAGTTCACCAGCAAGGCGGCCTGGAAGCCCTGCAATACGAAGATGTGCCGATTCCTCAACCCGGCGAAGGGCAGGCGCGCATCAAAACCGAAGCGATAGGCGTCAATTTTATCGATATTTATCACCGCAAGGGTGTCTATGCGCTGCCAACGCCGTTTATACCGGGCAGCGAGGCGGCAGGCATTGTCGATGCTGTCGGCAGCGGCGTCGAGGATATTCAAGTTGGGGATCGCGTTGCCCAGGCGATGGAGCGCGGCTCCTATGCTGAATATGCCGTGCTTCCGGCGTGGAAACTGGTGAAGATTCCTGACGGCGTGAGCGCCCAGGCTGCCGCTGCGGTCATGTTACAGGGGTTGACCGCGCATTTTTTGTGCCACAGCACCTACCCGCTGCAAAAAGGGGAATGGGCGCTGGTTCACGCGGCAGCGGGCGGAGTCGGCCTTCTCCTGACTCAATTGGCGAAGCGCTGTGGTGTGAAGGTCATCGGAACGGTTTCGACGGAGGAAAAAGCGGAATTGGCGCGCGGGGCTGGCGCGGACGAGGTGATTTTATACACCCAGGATGATTTTGAAGCCGAGACGAAGCGCATTACGGGCGGCAAAGGCGTCGAGGTCGTTTACGATTCGGTGGGGGTAGACACGTTCGATAAAAGCTTGAAATGCCTCAAACCGCGCGGTTATATGGTGCTGTATGGCGCATCAAGCGGTGTTGTCCCGCCATTTGACCCGCAGCGTTTGAACAGCGGCGGTTCATTATTCCTCACACGCCCAAGCCTGGGGCATTATATTGCCAATCGCGCCGAATTGATCCAGCGCAGTAATGAATTATTTGATTTGATGGCGGCGGGTGAACTGGATGTGCGAATCGATCAGACATTTGCTCTCTCTGACGCTGCCGAAGCACATCGTTATATGGAAGCGCGGCAGAGCAAAGGGAAAGTGCTGCTGATTCCGTAATTATTCAACGGTAACGCTTTTTGCTAAATTGCGCGGTTGATCTACGTCTGCGCCCCGGCGCACGGCAATGTGATAAGCCAGCATTTGCAACGGCAAAACGGCAACAACGGGACTCAATAACGGCGGCGTTTCTGGCACATAAAGGACATAATCGGCCTTTGTCGCGATCAGTGCGTCGCCTTCGGTTGCCAGCGCGATCACGATCCCACCGCGCGCTTTCGCTTGTTCGATCTGGCTGACCATTTTGTCGTAGAGCGCATCTTTAAGCGCAATTGCCAGCACCGGCATTTGCTCGTCAATCAGCGCAATCGGGCCATGCTTCATTTCCCCTGCTGGATAGCCTTCGGCGTGAATATAGCTGATTTCTTTGAGCTTGAGCGCGCCTTCTAACGCAATCGGATAGTTGATGCCACGCCCCAGGTACAAAAAATCGCGAAATTGATAGAGGTGTCCGGCTAACTGCTCGACCTGTGGCTCACATTCCAGGGTTTGCCCGACGAGATTGGGCAGGCGGGCGATGTCCTGAACATATTGGTGCTGCTGTTCGAGCGTCAGCGCGCCGCGAAGCTGACCAAGATAGAGCGCCAGCAAATATTGATCGACAATGCTGGACGTAAAGGCTTTGGTTGAGGCGACGCCGATTTCTGGCCCCGCATTCATCGTGATGTGACCATCTGCCACACGCATGGCCTGACTGCCGACGGCGTTAACGATGCTCCAGATGAGCGCTTTTTTCGCCTGGGCTTCTTCCATCGCCGCCAGCGTATCGACGGTTTCGCCGCTTTGCGTGATCGCCAGCACCGCCGTGTTTGTGTCGATAATCGGGTCACGGTAGCGATATTCGCTGCCATAATCGACCTCGACATGCAGCTTTGCCATATGCTCGATGAAAAATTTGCCGACCAGCCCGCTAAAATAACTCGTCCCGCAGGCGACGATTACCAGCCGTTGCAGCCGCCGCGCCTGTTCCGCGCTCAGGTTGAGTTCCGGCAGTTCGACCTGCTGGTGCTCAAAATCGACGCGCCCGCGAATTGTATCGGTGATGCTGCGCCCCTGCTCAAAAATTTCCTTCTGCATAAAATGTTTGTATTCGCCCTTGACCGCGCTCACCGGGTCCCAGGGGATGTTATGGGCAATAGGCGTTAGAGACTGACCATCCAGCGTGTGTACGTCGAAATCATTGGCGTGAACAGTAGCGATCTGATGGCTTTCGAGAAAAACCATTTTCCGCGTGTGTTCCAGGATCGCCGGAATATCGGAGGCGATAAAATTTTCGTTTTGCCCAATTCCCAGCGCGACTCCGCCCGCATTACCGATGCGTACCGCGACCAGCTCATCCGGCGAACGTTTGCTGAGGACGACAATCGCGTGTGCGCCGCGCAGATGTCGCGCTGTCTGGCGTACTGCTTCTGTTAGGCTGAGTCCATTGACGGCGCAGTGTTCGACCAAATGGACGATGACTTCAGTATCGGTATCCGATTTAAAGCTCACGCCCTCAGCGATTAATTCCTCGCGCAGTTCGAGATAATTTTCGACGATACCGTTGTGGACGACGACAAAATCACCGCTCATGCTGAGGTGAGGGTGAGCGTTGCGTTCGGCGGGCGCGCCATGTGTCGCCCATCGCGTATGTCCGATCCCGATTTGACCACGTACCGGAGCGGCATGTACCCGTTCGCGCAGATTTGAGAGCTTGCCCACGTCGCGCCGAATCTGGATCTCGCTGTTCTCCAGTACGGCGATGCCAGCCGAATCGTATCCGCGATATTCCAACCGCTGCAAGCCATCCAGAATGATCGGCGTTGCATCGCGCAAGCCGATGTAGCCAACAATTCCACACATGCTGGATTCCCCTTCTCCAAATGGTCTTACAGCAGTCGAAAAATTGAAATCTGACTGGCTGCCTGGTTATTTGACAAATTCAATATGATTTGTGGTTGCTTTGGACACGTCGCTGTAGACGCCGCGCATCGTGGTATCCGTGACCGCCAGCGCAAGCTGATACATGGCTTCTTCGGTCATCGCGCTCAGTTCATCACGCGGGATTCGGGCGCGTCCTTCCGTTTTGAACTTGAAGGCAGGCCCAAAATTGACGTGAATTTCAGGACGTTGAAGTTTTTTCCATTTTTCTTTCCAGCCAATCGCGCCGGAGATCGCTGCCGGGATAATCACCGCGTCGGCTTTGGTCGCCACGTAGACCATGCCATCTTTGGGAGGGGCGAGTCCCTCTTTTTGTCGCGTGCCTTCCGGGGCGATCAAAATCAACTGGCCGCTTTTGAGCAGTTCAATCGAGTTGGTGAGTGCTTTGCGGTCAATTTCGCCCCGATTCACCGTGTACGAACCCCACCAGCGGACGGCAAAGGCGCTGATCGGACTTTCCATGTTTTCAATTTTGGTCATCGGGATGACGAATCGATTCGTGACCGCGCCCATGCACAGGCCAGGATCGAGCGACGAGATGTGATTCATCATCAGAATCGCTGGCCCATCGTCGGGGATATGCTCCGTCCCGGTGATCGTCAATTTGAGCATTCGAAAAGGGATATTGCGGATCAGCCAGCGCAAAATGTGCCGCCGCCACGCCAGACGCGGCTGCATTTCGACATATTGTTGAACGGAAATATCCGCGCTCATTTCGTCCGCCTTTTCGGGAATTTGCCGCCGCGACGGTCATCTCTGCGTGGGCCACGTGGGGAAAACGGCCTGCGGTTGGTTGGACGGAACGCGCGCGGCTGTGGCTCGGATTGTTTGAGCGCTTCGATGTCCTCGGCGGTTAGTTCACGCCAGTCACCGGGGCGCAGAGTCCCTAGTCCCAATTTTCCGATATGCGTGCGCGTCAAATGCCGCACGGGATGTTCCAGAATGGCGGCGACGCGGCGAATCTGCCGCTTTTTGCCTTCGGTCATGATGATTTGCAGCGTCGAAAAACTTTTGTCGCCGTCGGTGATGCGCACCGAGCATTCTGAGGTCATGCCATCTTCGCCGAGCGAAACGCCTTGCTCCCACTTGGCGATGGTTTCGGCTGTTGGCAGGCCATAGACCACGACTTTGTAGGTTTTGGTGTGGCGGTAGCGGGGATGTGTCAATTTTTCGACCAGTTCGCCGTCGTTGGTCAGCACGATCAAGCCGTCACTGTCGGCGTCCAACCGTCCAATGGTAAAAAGATGCTCTTTCATCGGCACAAAATCGTAGACGGTTGGGCGCGGGTCATCCTTGTGCGGGAGGCTTGTCGAAAGCACGTCCTTCGGCTTATTGAGCGCGATATAAATTTTGCGCTGCGTATTGAAGGTCAATTTTTCGCCGTCAACCTGAATCGTATCGACTGCGGGGTCGGCCTTTGCGCCAAGCTCAATGACGACGCCGTTCACCTGGACGCGCCCCTGGCTGATGAGTTCTTCGCAAGCACGGCGCGAACCTATATTGGCCTGTGCCATGAGTTTTTGTACACGTTCTTTCACGTTATTGCGGTTCTTTTCTAACACCTGAAATGATGTTGTAATTATAGCACAAGAGGCATCAGTTAATGGTCAGCCGTCGCGAAAAGACACTTCAAATACGCGCCTTCAGGGAAGCCAATCGGGTGATCGATGGCATGACCCGTGCGCTTCATCTCCGTGAGCCGACGCCCGTTTTGCTCGGCTGCTCCCAACACCGTTCGATAAAAATCATCGGCGGTGACGCGGCTGGAACACGAAGCGATAACCAGCAGCCCGCCTTTTTTCAGTGTGCCGAGCGCTAACCGTGTCAGGCTGGCGTAGGATTCGAGCGCGCCGAGGATTTCCGCGCTGCTTTTTGCGAATGATGGCGGATCGACAATCACGGTATCAAATAGTCGCCCCTTCGATTTCAAATCGCGCATCGTCTCAAAAGCATCACCGACCAAAATTTCATGTCGAGCTTTCGCGATGTTGGGATTCGCCATGTTGAGTGCGAAATTCTCACGCGCAGTTTCCAGAGCCGGGGCGCTTACGTCAGCGCTGAGAACGCTGTTTGCCCCGCCGCGCGCTGCATACAGCGAAAACGCGCCAGAGTAGGAGAATACGTCCAGCACATCGCCACACGCTAATTGACCCACCAGCGCCCGATTTTCACGATGATCGAAAAAAAATCCGGTCTTATGCCCTTTGACGACATCAGCCAGAAAAAGCAGCCCATTTTCCTCAAAAATCAGCGATTGATTCAGCGAGTCGCCAACCAGAATTTGCCCATCGAACAGGCCGAATCCGGGCTGGCTTTGTGCGGCTCGGCTCAGGCGCAGGACGATGCGCTCGGCAGGTTGAATTTGCAGAAGGGCAGGCAGCACGTTGCGCAAATGAGGAAACCACGCCACCGTGTAGAGCTTGACGACCAGTGTATCGGCGTAGCGGTCAATAATCATCCCCGGCAGACCGTCATTTTCGCCGTGTACGAGCCGGTAGCCGTTGGTTTGCGTTTCGAGCAGCGGTTGGCGAATTTTCGCGGCGGCGGTTAACTTGTTGTGAAACCAGCTTGGATTGATCTCGGTTGGCTCGTGATGCTGCAAAATTTTGACACGAATCGGCGAGAAGGGATCGTAGAGGCCAATCGCCAGGAAGCGCTTTTTGCGATCAAAAATGACAGCTAAATCACCGGGCTGCCCCTCGCGGCTTTGCTTGACGATGGCCTGCTCAAACAGCCAGGGATGCCCCCCGCGCAGCGCCGCCTCCACGCCCGGTTTGATGTGCAGCGCAAGCCGTTTCTCGCCGGGACGTGGGAGCTGTTCGATAACCGGGTGGAAAGTCTGTGGGTTCACCCTTTATTTCTGCTCATTTGATGTCCATATTTCGCGCAGGAACACCTCTTTTAGTGGCAGCATGAAACCAGGCAGCACATTTCCACCGGAAAGTGAGCCATCCACGCCGACGGTTTCAAACTCGATTGCCCCTGTTTCTGAACGGGTACAAACTTCGACGGTCTGAAGGGCTGCGTAAACGAGCCAGACAATTTCTGTGCCGTTTTGCAGATAATAGGCGGCTTTTTCACGCATTTCGCCGGGAGAATCATCGGGTGATTGAATCTCGATGACCAGATCAGGCATTTGCTGAACAGCACCTTGCTCAACGATGGCACTTGTCGCGCGCCGAAATGAAACATCCGGCAGGCGGGCATTATGCTTATCGTCGGGCAGGCGATGGCGAGTCTCGATGCTTGGATAGCCTAATTTGCGTGGCTCGGCAAAAAGCAGGAGCAGCATAAAAAAGATACCCGATAAAATCCCATGCTTCTCGGTTGGCACTTTTGCACGTATCTCCCCGTAGACCAGTTCCAGCAGCTTGTCACGGTTTTCAGGAAGGACTGCGAAAGCCTCAAACGCCTCGACGGTGTATAGGATTTGGTTTATCACCATGACCTTCCTCTTTGACCTATATCTCGCAATTCCGCATTTTAATCATAGCATTATGCGCCGGGTAAAAGAAGCTGTCTAGATGAATGAATTCTCTATTTCAGCGGCTCATCCAGCTTGATGTTCGCCAGAGTCTCGTAAACGCTGATGACAGCGCTGTTATCAAGTTCGCGGTTGCCCTGTTCCAGCATGGCGGTGAAAAGCTGCTGCACGACGGCGGTCATCGGCAGGGGAATGCCATAAGTTTTTCCGGTGTCCATCACGATTCCGAGGTCTTTATGCTGCATATAGGCTTTGAATCCCGGTGTGCGGTTGCCCGCGAACAGGCGCGGTGGTTTGACATCAAGCGTCCACATTTGCGCAGCACCACTTTTGATCGCCTCGACCATACGGCTGGGGTCTACGCCAGCTTTTTGCGCGGTGATAAGTGCCTCAGCCAGGGCGACCATCTGCGCACCGACGATAATCTGATTGCAAACTTTGGCGATTTGCCCTGCGCCGCTGTCGCCGACCAGCACCCACGCCTTGCCCATCGCCTGAAATAACGGCGCGGCTTTGTCGAATGCCGCCTGCTTGCCGCCGACCATAATCGTCAATGTGCCATTTTTCGCGCCCACGTCACCGCCGCTTACCGGAGCGTCAAGCGCATCGATGCCGACTTTTTCCAGCTCACCCGCCAGATAACGCGCGGTTTCCGGCTTGATCGTGCTGTTGTCGATGTAAATTAAGCCTTCATGTGCGCCTTCGATGATGCCATTTTTGCCGAGAACGACCTGTTCCACATCCGGCGAATCGGGCAGATTGGTGAACACAAATTCAACCTGTTCGGCGACTTCTTTCGGGCCAAGTGCGGCTTTTGCGCCCTCGCTCACCAATTGATCGACAATAGCGCGGCTGCGGTTGTGGACGATGAGTTCATGCCCTGCTTTCATCAGATTGCGCGCAATCGATGCGCCCATGATTCCCAAACCGATGTATCCAATTTTAGCCATCTGAAGGACTCCTCTGTGGTCAGAAATTGTAAAAATCAAAACTTAACGCAAAGGCGCGAAGAACGCAAAAGAAGAAATTTTTAGTGCCGAGTGCTGAGTGTAAAGTGCCGAGTTGAAATGCCTTGATGCTTTGCACTTTACACTCAGCACTTTACACTTTTCACTGTTTCTTTGTCACCCGGAATTGCAGCGGCGTCCCAATCATCAAGCGTGTTTGTGCCTGGATGGTTGGCAGGGCGAGAAAAATCAGCGCTAAAATGGGCAGCAGGGGAAAACTGATGAGTGTCAGCAGCCGTTCCATCAGCGTTTGGCGGTGGGTGCGCGGCG
>Ga0268299_1004723_pt1 | contig 10231 bp, 9 predicted proteins | sample NOBtaG_FD_193484 | JGI IMG/M metagenome (GOLD analysis project Ga0268299, IMG submission 193484) | Activated sludge microbial communities from bioreactor in Nijmegen, Gelderland, Netherland - NOB reactor | ecosystem: Engineered > Bioreactor > Aerobic > Activated sludge | place: Netherlands... | reverse complement strand
CGGCAGCACGTGTTCGACGTTCGCGTCATCGACGCGCATGCGCAGCACTTCGCCGAAGATGGCGTTGACGCGCCACATCAGATAGCGCCGGTGCGGATCGCGGTTGGACGAGCGGCTAACGCGCTCGAGTAAGTCTTCGCGCATCTTGTTGGTGATCTCGAGATCGCTCGCGATCGTCAACAGGGGTTTGCTATCGAGTACGATGCTGCGGAAAGCGCGGTCGATGCGTGAGCTCAGCACGCGGTTATCGAACACGCGCAAATTGGCGCCGGCCATCAGACGCTCGTAGACGAGGAAGAAGCGCTGCGTGGAGTCGACCTTCTCCGGGCGCTCGGCGCGCGCGGCGAGGAACGCGATCGCGAGCGGCTCCCAATCTTCCAGCTGCAGCAATTGCAGGCACTTGATGCGCCGCTGCACGTCCGATGTATCGGGACCCGCTTGCACCGCCACGTTGATAAGATCGCGGTGCACGTCGCACAGGCGCGGAAGGACTTCGAGCAGGAACCGCTTGACGCCCACGCGCTTGGCGATCGTCTCACGCAGCGCGCCGACATCGCCGGGCGAGATGATGGGGCCGGCGCCAAGAAGCAACGGAATGTAGCGCAGCAGACGGGCGAAATTCTCCCGGCTGCCCGAGCGTTCTTCCTTCAGCTCCCAGATGCGCGCAGCTTCTTTCACATCGTCTGCGGAGAGATCGCGGCTGTTGAGCAGAACGCCCTTTAGAATATCCGGTTGCGACAGCGTCTTGCCGCGATTGTGCATCGTCTCAAACACGGTGGCGGCGCCGCCCGCTTCATCAGCGTCGATCACGTTCATCGTCGTGCAGCGCGCGATGAAGCGGATCAGCGTTTCCAGCGCGGCGGCATCCATCGCATCCAGCGCATCGGCGATCTCGCGCGCGGCGAGGATGAGGCATTCCTGCGAGTCTGTCGTGAAATCGGTCAGGTCCGCGAGTTGCCGCATGCGGCCGGGGGTCTGCACCCAGTAGTGAAAGAAATCGGCTTCGGCGGGGCGCAGTTGGATGCGCCCGCCCGCGCCGCCATCGGCCGCCGCGACCAGAGACTGGAAAAGTTTGGCGTGCTGTACGAGCCGGTCGCGCGCGTAGGCCATGATCATCGTGAGCGTCGTCAGCCGCTGCTGGCCGTCCGCGATGTCGAGAAACTTGCCGTCGCGAATGAACACGATCTGGCCGATGAAATAGAACGTCGATTTGTTATCGAGCGCGGTGCGCAAATCGGCGATCAGTTGGCCGACCTCACGGGTCGTCCATGTGTACGGGCGCTGGAACGGCGGGATGCGCAGCGTGACCGGGCGCAGCAGGATGCTCGACAGACTGAGTATCTGCGAGACGAGACCCAACGGGATCTCGCCAAATGGGTTGCCCGGCATTGTCTTCCCTCGCACATCCCCCCTCGGCCGGGAGCGTTACAGGGCGGACAGGCGCCTGCAAAAGCCCCGCGGAACGGTTCGCGGCGCGGCGTTACGAAATCGACACAGGCGGTTCGCGGAACGTGAGATTGGCCCTCAGCTCCAGCGTTACGGTAAAGCCGCGCGCAGCGAACGCGGGCGCGAGCGGGCGCGCCGCCAGCGCATCCGTGAAGATCGCGCGTTGCGGAGCTGACGCCTCCCCCAGCGTGAGATTGAGCACGTCGGCGACGCGGCGCGCGATCGCGGCTCCGCTGTCGAGCCAGGTGACGCCCGCAGGCGCGGCCGCTTCCAGTTCGCCGCGCAGCAGCGGAAAGTGCGTACAGGCGAGCGCGACCACATCGATTTCCGCTCCGCCCGGTGCTGCGAACAACCCAGCAATCGCTTCGGAAATTGCGCGCGGGTCCGGCGCGCCGCCAGCGAGCTTGGCTTCGGCGGCCGCCACGAGCGCCGTCGAGCCGAACCGCACCACACACACGCCGCTTGCGAAACGCGCAATCAGATCATCGGTGTAGGCGCGCGCAACGGTCGCGGGCGTGGCGAGCAGCCCGATCGCGCCGGTCTTCGAGAGCGCCGCCGCCGGCTTGATCGGCGGCACGACGCCGACGATTGGAACTGTGAGCGCCGCGCGCGACGCCTCCAGCGCGATGGTGGAAGCCGTGTTGCACGCCATCACGACCACGTCGGGCGCAAGCTCCGCCACGAGCGCGGCAAGCAAGGCAGGCACGCGCGTCTGCAGCGCCGCATCCGACTTCGCGCCATAGGGCAGCCAGGAATTGTCAGCCGCATAGTCGAACGCGAGCGGCAGCCGCGCGGCGATCATCGCGTCTAGCACGGACAGGCCGCCAACGCCCGAATCGAACACCAAAGCGCGTTTCATGCGCTATTCGTAACCCGGCGGCGGCCTCGCCAACCCATAATGTGCGTGCGGCGCGCCCGTCGCCTGCGCCCACATTTGGTCGCCCCACGAGAAATGCCACCACTCGTTGCGGAAGTTCGAGAAGCCAGCGTCCGCCATCAGCCAATAGAGCAGCCGCCGGTTCGCCATCGCTTCATCGTGCGAGAACGAGAAGGCCTGCGCATGCGGCGGCTCGAAGAGATCCGTCTCCGCGAGGGGGCTCGCATCGTCGAACAGCGAGCCCATCCACAGCGGCGGCCCATCGACCATCGCAATGGTGAGATCGACAGCAGCGCCCGTCGCGTGCGGCGCGGGGCGCTTGGGATCCTCTGTCGGCGCCGCCCAGTACTGGCCAACGCCGGCCTTCATCTCCGCATCGGTCATGTCTGGCCAGCGGCGCTTCAACTCGTTGGGCATCCAAACATTGTGGAAATAGTTCTGCACCGCGCGGGGGCGCCATGCATCGTAGAGGTGGAGGCAGAGGCCTTGGTCGCGGAGTCGCCCATCGACGCCCTGGAGCCGCCGCGCCACCGATTCGCGCATCAGCAATTTGTCGATCGCGCCGGGTGCGGGCGCCCAGTACGGTGGGTTGCGATCGTGGGCGTAATAGTTCCTTCCGGATAGTCCGAAATCGGACGCTTCCACGAGCGGTTCGCGGAACAAATCCGCCCCCTCCGCGACCGGCCAGTCGCGGTACGAACCCTTCGGAATCGTTAACGATTCTCGGGAGGGAATCGCTTTAGACCGCAGGGAGGCAAGAGCGCCGAACATACCTGTTAGCTACTTAGTAATCATGTTCCCCAAAATGGAGAACTGGGGTAGTAGGCGGGTTCATCTTCATCGTCCATGAGGCCGCATTGGGGCGGCGGCGGTAGAGCAAAATCGGGGTCCGGACATGAGCCGCATTGGAACTTCCTCCGTCGTCTTCGTGACGTTGTCGGGCCTGTTCTGGGGCGGCTGGGTCGTTGGCTCGCAAACCCCGCAAGGCCAAGAGGCCCTCGCCGATGCGTATGAAGCGTACGCTGCTCAGCAATCGGCGGTGAACGAAGATCTGTTCGCGCCGGATGCGCTGCGCGCTCTGGTCTGCGGCGAAAACGGCCCGGTGGCTGAAGGCGCGCGCCCGTGCCTCGCCGTTGCGGCGGCTGGCCGTCTCTTCATCGTCGACGCCGGTTCGGGCGCCTCGAGCGCGCTCTCACGCCGCAACGTCCCGCTCGGCCACCTCGAAGCCGTGCTGCTTACCGGCGGCGATTTCACCCGCGGCGCCGACCTCGACGAGCTGTTCGTCGCCTACTCGCGCACGGACAATGCGCTCCTCCCGGTTTACGGCCCCGCCGACGCGCAGCGCATGGTGGAAGGCCTGAACCAAGCCGCCGGCCTCGATGGCGCGACGCGCGGCCTGCAAGCCTGGGGCCCCGCGCCGGAGCCGGGCCGCTCAGTGATCGTGTTCGAAGGCGATGGTCTGGTGGTTTCCGCGTTCACGACGCAGGAAGACGCGTTCCACGGCCGCGTCGGCTACCGCTTCGACTATCACGGCCGCTCGCTGGTCGTCGCTGGCGATGGCCGCGCGGAATGGGCTTCGGCTGCTGCCGACGCGGATGTCGTTCTGCACAGCGCGCAAACGCGCTCGCTGGCGCATCTCCACCAAGAGGGCGGCGCCACAATCGCGGAAGTCGCCGCCGAAGCGCGCCGCGCCAATGCCGGCACGGTGGTTCTCTCCAGCGCGAGCTCTAACTCGCTCGCGGCGGCCATGCAGGTCCGTGAAGCGCGCGCTGCGGGCCTCAACGACGTCGTGGCGGCCCGCGAAGGCATGCTGCTCGAGCTGCCGCTCGCGAACCACGAAGTGAACGTACGTCCGCTCTGAGACGCATTCTGTAAGCTGCGGTACGTGTTGGCGCCTGTCTGACGGTTCAGACAGAGTCTGTTCACGCGCCTTACCCACGCCATGAAAGCTGGAGTAAAGAGCAGGCCGACATGCGCCCGCTCCGCGCCCTTCTGATCGCGCTCGCACTGGGCGCTGCTTGCGCCACGCCGGCTGCGGCCGATCGCTTTGCGCTCGATTATCAGGGCAGCACGATCGGCGTTCTGCCGCTCGGCGATGTGACGCTCGATTTCGACGTGACGGACACGCGCTATTCCGTGCTCGCGCGTTTGAGTTCGAGCGGTCTCGTGTCGATGTTCGAGCGCACGCGGCTTGTCGCCAGCGCGGAAGGCCGCATCGAAAACGGACAAGTGCGCTGGGAGCGCTACGATCTTGATCACCATTACAGCCGCAAGCATCGCGTGATCGGCATGTTCCCGACCGCCGAGGGCATCACGGCCGAGATCAATCCGAACTTCCGCCTTTGGGGCGAACCGCCTACGAGCGACGCGCAACGCCGCGCCTCGCGCGATCCGCTCTCCTCGCTCGTTGCGATGGCTGTCGACGTGCAGCGCACGCGCACGTGCAACGCCGATTACCCGACATTCGACGGCCGCTGGCACTACACGCTGGAACTGCGCGGCGGATCGCGCGATCGCGTCGATAGTGGCGGCTATGAAGGCCCCGCTCTGCGCTGCCGCATGCGCTACGTGCCGGTCGCTGGTTTCGAGGCCGGCGATGGCGGCCGGCGGCGCATTCCTGAGGGCGACATCTGGTTTGCGCTCGTTGAAGGCGCGAGCCTCGCGCCGCCCGTGCGCATCCGCCTGCCGATGGGCGTGGCGCGCGCGCACATCGCGCTCGCACGCTGGCGGCGGCCTTCCGTTGAGATCGACACGGCCGAGTCCGTCGCGACCACGCCCACACCATGAATGTAAGGCGCGCTGCGGCGGAGCTCACCATCGCCGTTCTCGATCAGGGCCGCACCTTCGAGGATGCGCTCGCCGACACGAAAAGCTTCAGCGCGCTTGAGGGCCGCGACCGCGCATTTGCACGCGCCGTCGCCTCCGCGACGCTCCGGCGACTCGGCGGCATCGATGCGATCCTCGCGAAGTTCCTCGCCAAACCGCTGCCGGAAAGCGCCTTCGCCGGCCGCGCCATTCTGCGCACGGGCGCCGCGCAATTGCTTGTGCTGCACACGCCGCCGCACGCCGCCGTCGGTGAAAGCGTCGCGCTCGCCAACGCGCACAAAGGCTCGCGCGGTTTCGCCGGCCTCATCAACGCCGTGCTGCGCAAAGTCGCGAACGAAGGCCCGTCGCTGTTCGAAGCGCAGCCGCTCGGCGCCGATCTGCCGGCTTGGCTGTTCGCACGCTGGCGCGCGGCTTACGGCGACGAAACAGCTGCCGCGATCGCGCAAGCGCTGCGTAATGAAGCGCCGCTCGATCTCAGCGCACGCGGCGAAGCAGACGATCTTGCGCGCGCTTTAGGCGGACAAACGCTGCCAACCGGCTCCGTGCGCCTCGGCGATCATGCGCCGGTCGATGAACTCCCCGGCTTCAGCGATGGCGCGTTCTGGGTGCAAGACGCCGCCGCCGCGCTGCCCGCGCAATTGCTCGGCGATGTGCGCGGGAAAGACGTGCTCGATCTTTGCGCCGCGCCTGGGGGCAAGACGCTGCAGCTCGCCGCCGCCGGCGCGAACGTCACCGCGCTCGACAAGGATCACAGCCGCCTCGATCGCCTGCGCGCGGGCTTGAAGCGCACCGGCCTCAGCGCCGAAGTCGTCGCAATGGATGCGCGCGCGTGGAGCCCGTCGAAGCTCTACGATTGCGTGCTGCTCGACGCGCCCTGCACCGCCACCGGCACGCTGCGGCGCCATCCCGACATCGCCTGGCTCCGCCGCCCAACCGACATCCCCGCGCTCGCGACGCTGCAAGCCGAGCTGCTCGCGAAAGCCGCGACCTTCGTGAAGCCGGGCGGCGCGCTGGTGTACGCCGTGTGCTCGCTCGAACCGGAAGAAGGCGACGCGATCGCACGCGCAGCGCCCGATGGGCTGCTGCGCGATCCGATCGCGCCAAATGAACTCGGCGATCCCGCGTTCATCACGCAAGACGGCGCGCTCCGGACGCTGCCATCGCACTGGGGCGAGCGCGGCGGCATGGATGGCTTCTACGCTGCGCGCTTCAAACGCGTCTAAGCGCTCACGCGCGCCGCCCACTTACCGGGCGTGTTACCAAACTGGCGGCGAAACGCGGCGACGAACGCGCTGACGCTCTCATAGCCTGCGCTTTCAGCCGCGCGCGCCACGTTTGCGCCGCCCGCCAACGCTGCTGTCGCCGCCAGCAGGCGTTGCTGCGTGCGCCACTGCGCAAAGCTCATGCCCGTCTCGTCCAAGAACAGGCGCTGCAGCGTGCGCACACTCGCGCCGGCGTCGCGTGCGATGTGCGCGAGGCTCACGCGGGCGGCAGCCAAGTCCGCGGCGCGCGCCGCGCGCGGGTCTTGGGGGCGCCGCAGAGCGAGCGGCAAGGACGCAGCTTCGCGCAGCTCGCGGAGCACGATCGCCGCGAATGCCGCGTGCTCGCTGTCGTCGGTGCGCAATGGCGCGAGCGCCACGACGCGGCGGATCAGTTCGCGAAAGAACCCGCTGACGGCCAGAACGCGCATGTCTCCGCCCGCATCCAGCGGCGGGGCGATGTAGAGCGTGCGCAAGCGTGTCTCGCTCTCCATGCGGATCTCGTGGCGCACGCCCGCGGGCACGCGCACGGCCATCGACGGCGGGATCACAAACTCGTCCCGCCCGGCCACGAGGCGCATCAAGCCTGCCTCAGCAAAGACGATCTGGCTCCAGCTATGAACGTGCGGCTCGGTCGTCCGCCCAGCGGGGTAGTCTGTCGCGAGCGCGCGGATGAGGAAGGTCTCTGGCATGGCGCGTTTGCGACAGTATTTGGCGTAATGGCGCGTATCGGCAAGTCGGCGCTGGCGTTAGGATGCCTCGGATTGGAGGTCCTATGCCCAACATCGCCCACTTCGCCATCCAGGCCGACAACGTCGAGCGCGCGAAAGCCTTCTACGAGGCCTGTTTCGGTTGGCGTTTCGAGGCCTGGGGTCCGCCGGATTTCTACAATATCCACACCGGCGAGGGCGGCATCATGGGCGCGCTCTACGCCCGCACCGAGCCGCTCACTGGAACCGGCATGAGGGGCTTCCGGTGCACCATCGCGGTGGATGACGTCGCCGCCGCCCGCGCCCTCGTCCTCCAGCACGGCGCGACGCTGACGCATGACACCAGCACCATCCCCGGCGTCGGCACGCTGATCGAATTCGCCGATCCCGAAGGCAACATCCTGTGCGCGATGCGCTACGAGCCCGGCGCGCACTGACGCGCCAACCGGTGTGACAGGGCGCGTCCTTGCACCGTTCTGCGGGCGCGGCTAGCACACCCCTCATGGCGCGGACGCTGATTTCGCCGTCGATCCTATCGGCGGATTTCGCGAAACTTGGCGAAGAGGTGCGCGCGGTCGAGGCCGCCGGCGCCGACATGATCCACGTCGATGTGATGGACGGTCATTTCGTCCCCAATCTCACCATCGGGCCGATGGTCGTGAAGGCGCTAAAGCCGCACGCCAAAACTCCGCTCGACGTGCATCTCATGATCGCGCCCGTCGATCCCTACATCGCCGCCTTCGCGGATGCGGGCGCGAGCATCATCACGTTCCACCCGGAAGCTGGCCCACACGCGCACCGCACCGCGCAGGCGATCCGCGCCACAGGCGCCAAGCCCGGCGTTTCGCTCAATCCCGGCACGTCGATTGAGGTCATCGACAATTTGATCGACCTGATCGATCTCGTGCTGATCATGACGGTGAACCCGGGCTTCGGTGGCCAGAGCTTCATCGAAAGCCAGCTCCCGAAAATCGAAGCCGCGCGCAAACGCATCGACGCGTCGGGCCGCGACATCATCCTTGAGGTCGATGGCGGCGTGAACGCTGAAACCGCACCGCGCGTGATCGCCGCGGGCGCGACCGCGCTCGTCGCCGGAACAGCGGTGTTCACCGGCGGCCCCTCCGCTTACGCCGCCAACATCGCGCGCCTGCGCGCCAGCACCGCGTGAGCGCGCCGGCCGACGGTCCTCCGCGCCGCGCCTGGCTTTCCCGCGGCGGCGGCGACGTTGAACAATGGCGCGCCAATCCGTTTTACCGCCTCCGCCTCGGCGATCACGGGCCCGACCGTCTCACACACTTCGGCGCCGATCCGCGCCTCGGCGATCTTGCGCGCGGGCGTGAACTCATGCGCGGCACATGGCGCATCGCGGCCGAGCGCATGGCGGGCGACTATGACATTCCGTGGGATCGCCCGCATCCCTCGAAGCACTTCACGGCGCGTCTTCACGCCTTCACGTGGCTCGCCGATCTCGAAGCCATTGGTCCCGATGCGCACGGCCGCATCTCCGCGCTGATCGAAACATGGGTGCGGCTCTACGGCGAGTGGGATGAGTTCGCGTGGGACTCGGCGCTCACGGCTGAACGATTGTTCGCGTGGCTCTGTCATGGCCGCCGCGCGTTCGAGTTCGGCGATCCCGCGATGCGTCTTGCGCTGATGCGCAGCGCCGGGCGCCAAGCGCGTCTTCTGCTCATCGGACACAGCGATCTCGATGACCGCCCGCTTGCGCAACTCAAAGCCGGCGCGGCGCTCCTCCTCGCGGGCTGCGCGGACTTTCCCGACGCGGAGCGTCTCCGCGAAGAAGGCGAAGAAGTTCTGATCGAGGCGATCGCCAAGCAATTCCTGCCCGATGGCGCGCACCAATCGCGCTCACCCGAAGGCCTCGCCGAAGCGCTCTGCGATCTGGTCACCGTGCTTGAGACCTTGAAACAAGCCGGCTTCGAACCGGTGCCCAGCATCAAGGACGCGCTGCCGCGCCTCGCGAATATGCTGCGCTTCTTCCGCCTCGGCGATGGCGGCCTCGCCTGCTTCCACGGCGGCTCCGAAGGGCGCCCCGCCGCGATCGATCGCGCGCTCGCCACGATCCAAGGTCCGGTGCGCGGCTTCAAATTCGCGACGCACGCCGCGTATCAGCGCCTCGAACAAGGCGCGCTCACGTTGCTGTTCGACGTCGGCGCAGCGCCCCCGACTTTGTTCGGCGAGCGCGCGCATGCTGGCGCGCTCGCGTTCGAGATGTCCTCCGGCGACGAGCGGATCATCGTCAATGTCGGCGCCGCGCGCGAGTTGGAGCCCGAAGGCCGCGCCGCCGCGCGCACCACCAACGGGCATTCCACGCTGATCGTGAACGACGCGCTCTCGGCCGCGCTCGAAGGGCGTGGACGTTCACCGCGCTTCGTCGGTCCGCACGTCGATGACGTGCGCCGCAGCGAGGATGATGACGGCGTCACCGTGCAAGGCCGGCACGATGGCTACAAGGCGCAATTCGGTCTCCTCCACCGCCGATACCTGTTCGTCGATCACGCCGGCAAGAATGTGCGCGGCATCGACGAACTGATGCGGCCAATGAAGCTCAAGACCGCGCCGCCGCGCCAACCGATACCGTTCGTCGCGCGCTTTCACCTACACCCGAGCGTGCGCGCACAGACCATCGAAAACCAAATGATCTCACTCGAAACGCCGAGCGGCGTGCGCTGGCGCCTGCGCACCGACGCGCCGGACGTTTCGTTGCAGCGCTCCGCCTATTGGGGCGGCGCGACCGTCCCGCAAGACACGCTGCAAATCGTGCTCGCGGGCGCTGCCGATCCCATGGGCCACGGCCTTGGCCCGCCAAACCGCATCCGCTGGGCGCTCGCCCGCTCCGACTGACGAAAGAAAAGATGACCAACGACATCCAACCTGTTCGCCGCGCGCTCATCTCGGTGTCGGACAAGACCGGCCTTGAAGACGCGGGCAAAGCGCTCGCCGCGCACGGCGTCGAACTCGTCTCGACCGGCGGCACCTCAGCCGCGCTCAAGAAAGCCGGGCTCGACGTGAAGGACGTAAGCGCGCTCACCGGCTCGCCAGAGATGATGGACGGCCGCGTGAAGACGCTGCACCCGAAAGTGCACGGGGGCCTG
>Ga0268299_1004722_pt1 | contig 10231 bp, 10 predicted proteins | sample NOBtaG_FD_193484 | JGI IMG/M metagenome (GOLD analysis project Ga0268299, IMG submission 193484) | Activated sludge microbial communities from bioreactor in Nijmegen, Gelderland, Netherland - NOB reactor | ecosystem: Engineered > Bioreactor > Aerobic > Activated sludge | place: Netherlands... | reverse complement strand
AAGCTTGAACTAATTAATAACTGTGATATAGCAATAATGCCATTAAGAGGTGTACGTATTTCATGGCTCATATTAGCTAAAAATTGGCTTTTAGTTTTATTAGCTTCTTGTTCAGCTTTGTGAGTTTGCCTTAAAAGCTCTATTTTTTCTTTATTAAGCTTTTCTGCATCTCGATTAGCTTCTAGTAATTTTTGATTTTTGCGTGCTATTTCTTCAATATGATCTTGTAAAACTCTATTTTTTCCGCTTATTTCATTAGTGCGCTCTACTACTTTCTTTTCCAAATTATGGTTTAATATATTTAGTTCTTTATAAACACGTGCAAAGCGGTTTGCAACCAATGTAGCCATTAACACAATATTAAAGGCAAATGCCCACTGAATGATGTTATAAGGTAGTTTTATTTGAACCAAAAAAACAACAAAGTAAGATAAGCTTCCAAGTAAAAGTACCTTGGCTTCAGAATTACCTCGCCAACTTTCTACGGCTATTAACTTGATTATCATTACTAAAAATAATATTGAAAGCGGTGCATAGGTAAGGGTTTCTATTCTAAGCATAAGTAAGAAAGGTATGAATAGAAAAAATAAAATATTAATCAAATTTAGCAATTGAAAAGCACGTACCCATTTATTAATAGGTTTACCCAAAAAATTCCACAAAAACTCTATCAAAAATACTGAAGTTAGCTTATTAAAAATAAATAAGGCCAAAATAATATTGTTATGTGAGCCTAAAAGTAGGGAGTTCCAGAAAAAAGTGCCTGCAAATACTTGCATACTATAAAAGAAAACACATAAGCTATAGCGAAGATAATCTTTTTCTGTCCCAAGCCTAATATAAATCAGTAAATGATAAAGGCTTACTAGCAAAAATATAAGGCTAAGAACAAATGTGCTTGATGTCACATAGAGTAATTTAATACGTCGGTTTTCTTTAGCTATTTCAAGATTAGGTATTTTGCCAAGTAAAAATAATCCTTCGCTAAAACTTCTTCTACCACTACCAACAGCATATTCTGGAAAAAACCAGACTCTAATAGCTAAACAAAGATTACCTTTATCATCAATTAGGTTAGCAGGTATTTGGATAATTTTAGGCCAGGGATATTCAAGATTATTTACTGATAAAATATCTTTTTGTGGCGTAATCAAAACACCATTAGCATAAATTTGATAGTTTAAGAAAATTTTCGTTTGAAGTGCGATTCCAACGTCATTATAATGTCGCTCAAACTCATCCGTTGGTTCAAATGCTTTGATAGGCAACTTCAATTTAATACGAAACCATGAAAAATTATTATTTGGTATAATGGCTTGTTGTTCTGGAGATTTGTCTATTTGAAAATCTGTCCAAGTTGAATCATCAATTTCTGGATTTGCCCAAGTTAAATCATCTCCTTGTTGATATTTCCATTTAACTTCAAGATCAAAATTTGTTTCTAAAGATTTAACCTCAAGAATCTGTGGAAAGTTAGTTTTATCATTTTTATTTAGTTGTCCAAAGCACCAAAAAGGAAAAAGGAAAAGCAAAAATACTGTACTTATAGAGACTAACTTAATTTTCATGAAAACTTTCCTATGACAGTGCTTTTTGAGATTAAGAATTCCTCGTTAATACTAGCAAACATTAAGGTTGCAACTAATAGAACTTTGCTTTGAACTAGCTTATTTTCTAAAGCCTATGAAAAACGGCCTGTACCATAACAACACGATCTTCATTACTATTACGATGATTGGACTCAAGAATTAATTTAAGTTGCTCACCCATAATAAGATACTGAATTGTGTTTTTATTAATAGAATTGGGCATAGAAGTCTTTTCAGTAATATCATTCCAATCTTGCATTTGAAAGCCAGCCTTTTCTATAAGCTTACGCATCTCTGATTGTGTAAGTAAAAAACTATCTGATGAATCAGTAGCCCACATTACAGGAAAAATAGGTGGGTAAACTGTACCAGCCATTGGTTCTTGAAAAACTAGTAATCCTTCTTTTTGTAATACTCGGTAAAATCCATTGTATAAGGCTTCTTTGTTAGAAATATTCATTCCGCTATTTTGTGTCCACACTACATCAAAACTACCATCATCAAAGGGTAAATCTAAAGCATTGCCAACATAATGTTTTACTTGGTTGTTTAGTCCTAGCATCGTGGTAAGCATCCTTGCTGCTTCTACATAAGACTCTGTTAAATCTATAGTTGTAACTTGACAACCAAAATCAACAGCTAATGTTCGCGCTGCTCCTCCAAGACCTCCTCCCACATCTAAAACCTTCATTCCTTTTTTTAGATTGGCAAGTTTAGCAAGCCTTATGGTTGCACCTTTACCTCCAGCATGAAAATGATCTAATAGTGCAAGATCTTCTATAGTTAAACTTTTTAAGTTCTTACCCTCTTTAATAAGTAAATCAATTATTGCTTGTCCTATATTATTTCGTTCCCAATAATGTTTAGTTTCTTTGGCTTTATCTATTTTATCTATTTTATCTATTTTATCTATTTTTATTATTCTTTTTTCCACAATCTTTTAACCTTTTTTCTTTTCTATAAGCTCATCAAAAATATTGTTGTCAAAAACAATATCTTCTCTGATGCAAGCCTCTTTAACATCAAAAGCAAAATCAGAAATAGTGTAATTGCTACTTCCTACTTTGCTATTACGAATGTTGTTCATTATTGCTTCCATCGCTTTCTTTTGTTGAGAGCGACTTTGCTTCTTTGGACTTGAGACAGATAATATTTCTTTGATAAAGAAAGCAAATGAATTAGGTCGGTTCTTTGCTCTATCACTTGCCAATCTTAGAGCTATTTCTATTTTCTCTAATGGTATGTTCTTTATTTTCATATAAGCGTCGCTATCTGCTTTTGTCCAAACATTCTCAGTAGTCTTTTCATACATCATCATCACTTGTTGTTGATGTTCACTTAAATTTGTTAGTTGAACATTTCCTGCTTGATGATGATCTTGTCTTTTTAAATCATCATGATCATCATCATCTTTTATGTAGTCGTTTAACGGCTTAGTTGTATAGCGACTAAGTTTTGTGGCAACTGAGTTGTTTAACGACCTAGTTGATAAATAACCATCTTCACTCTTATTCGTAATCTCCGAAACTGACTCAAATAAAGGCAAAGTTATTAAGTAACAGTTTCCTCCACCAGGATTATGTCTATTATCACCAACAATCTTGATTAAATTTTTCATCTGTAAAGATTTTAAGGCATCTTTTACCGCAGATAACCCTAAATGACATTTTTCCGCTAACTTAGAGTAACTAACAGGATCAGTAATAGTACGATTAAATCCATAAGATAACCTGAATAATCTCCTAAGTATAACTTGTTCAGAAGGAATTAAATTAGGCATTATCTCATCATCTAAAATATTAGGTGTTCTATATCCTGGTAGTTGGTTGTTTACCGACTTAGTTGATAAACGACTATCTTTATTTTCTTGTTTTTCTGAAACTATGTTTTTATTTTGTGTGTTTACTAACTTGGTTGATAAAAAACTAGGCTGTTTATCAACTAAGTTGGAGCGACTAAGTTGTTTATCGGCTGAGTTGTTTATCAACTGAGCTATAACTAAATTATCAGTATGTTTACCAGTATTTTCACTATCTTTTTTAACATGATCTATTTTACTTTTTACAGAGAGATCAGCTTGCAGATCAACTTGATCGTTTTCTTGATCGTCTTTCATATCTTCTTTAGTAGAAGAAATAAAATTAGATGTAATAAGTATATTTTCTTGTTCTCCACTACTTTCAACTGACACTGTATCAGATTTAGATGAAGGTAATTGATTATCTGATTCTGGAGAACTTATTTGAGCTTGAATTTGAAGCATCAAAGCTTCTTCTAGTGCTGTACCTGCGAAATCTACATTAAGTTTTCGTACAGTTGATACACGCTTTCCAGCTTTATATGGAGTAATCTTACGAGTTGGTGATTGATCGTTCGACACGCTCTCTTACCTCCTGCCAAAGACTTTGATAAGCTAATGCTCCTTTAGAGTCTGGGGCTGTAAGATTAATAGGAGCTTTTTGAGCGGGGCTTTCCATAACCCTAACATTGTCAGGAATAACTGTTTGTAAAACATAATCAGGATAAGCAGCTTTAAGCGTTTCCAAAGCTTCTTTACAAACACGGCGACGAGAATCAAAGCGAGAGAGAAAAAAACCCAATAAAGCTGGAAATGGACTACGAGTAAGTATTCTTGCTCTTTGTAATTGTCGGCTTAGTTGTGCTGTACCATCTACAGATAAAACATCTGCTTGTACTGGGCAAAGAACAAAATGACTTCCTACTTGTGCCATAGACACTAAAGTACCAAAAGATGGGTCTGTATCAATAAAAATGTAATCATAAGGAGAATCTTCCCAAGAATCAAAAAACTCTCGTAAAGCAGGCACCACCTCTAAAGGATTGGAACGGTCTATTTGATCATTCTTTGAATCACTAGCAATAAAGTCTATCTTAAATTGTTCAAAAACTATTGGCTTAATAAGTTCTTCAAAGCTTACATTGCCTTTTAACCATCCTAATAATAATTCATTTTCTTTTATATTTTCTGATTCACACAAAGAAATAGTAGCTGAAGCTTGTGGAGCAGCGTCTATAAGTAAAACATTTAATCCTTCTTTAGCTGCTTCTGCTGCTAAAGAAATTGCAGAAGTTGTTTTAGATACTCCGCCTTTATTATTACTCAATGTTATAACTTTATGACGGGTGTTTATAGTCATAGCAGGTCGCTTCAAACTTATTATAACTTCTCTATCATAAAGCTTTACCCTAGCATCTGTTGGATCTGGGATAGTGATAATATTATTGGTTCGTACTAAACGTCTAAAAGTATCTGGAGAAATAGCCAGTAATTCACAGGCTTCACTAGCAGAAATTAGATTATTATTAGACATGGTAAGCTCCTTGTAAATAGTGCGAGGTATTATACATTATTTACAATATAAATCGCTATATCTCGTACTAACTAATAATAGAATTTCTATAATTACCAAGCAAAGAATCATTTAGCCAAAGGTGTTTGTTGGGCAAAAAATGTCCAAATCTCTGCTGGAGTATTAATATTGCGGTTAGTGTCACCTAATATTTTTGGAAAGTTATAAAAAGGTTGTGGTACTACATGACCACCGTTTTCTACCTTATAAAGCAATACCTTGGTTAGATTATTAGATTGATATTCGTATTTTTCTACATTTGAACCAGGTTTAGCAAATAAAGTTGAAATGATAGGCTCACCTATTTCTTTATCAAGTTGTGCAAAATATTTAACTGAATCAAGCGATGATAAAACCATGCCACGATCACCAAATCCAAATAACGTAACTTTTCCTCCATTGTAAGGGTTTATAGGATCTGCTGTGCCATTAATTATCATTGTAGGGACAAACTTCTTGGATTCTTGACAATCGTTATTACTTGGAGTTGGTAAGCTTGCGGCGATGGCAGCAATAGCAGTAATTCTATTTGGCATTTCCATTGCTAAACGAAAAGCTAAATGTCCTCCATTAGAATAACCTGTTGCAAATACTCGTTTTGGATCAATTTTGTACTCTTTGTTAAACTTATCTATTATCTGAGAAATAAAGCTTTTATCATCAATATTCATTGTTCTTGCTGGATATGAAGCCGTTTTGCGGCAATCATTCCAATTATTTTTATATCCATTTGGGTAAACGACTACAAATTTTTCTACTTCTGCTAATCGCTCAAATTCATAAGCTGTTGAAATTCTCATTGCTTGAGCATCCTGTAATGATGCGTGTAATACAATAACTAAAGGAGCATTAGTAGGTAAATCTTTTGGAATATAAAATAAATAATCACGAGTCAGATTACCTATTAAAATAGTAGCCGACTTAATGTTTTTTGATATTTCTGGTGGTGTTGGTTTGGGCGCATACCCCAAATAAGCATAAGCTATAACACTAATAAACACTATTATGCCTAGTATAACTACAATAATTTTTAGATATTTTTTCATGAATTAACCTATTTCTTTTGAACAAAATACATTTTGATTCGTTATCGCAGACAAACCTAATATTACTTAATATTTTAGAGGTATTATGGCTTATAAAAGGTATTATACTGACGATAAAATTCGAGAGCTTTGCCAAAAATTTAATATAGATCCTGATAAGCTTGATAGTAAAGCTATAGAACAAAACATGCTTGCTTACCATAAAAAACATAAAACAGAAATAGAAAACCAAGATACTGACAAAATAGCTGAACGATTATTGTTAAACTTACAAAACAAAGGGATTAATCCTTTTGGTACTTTTGAGAAAAAATAAGCTAAAAAAATAAAGGTGGTAAGTATTTAGCTTACCACCTCTAGGCTACTCATCAAGTTTTTGCGTTGGCATTTCCTTAAAAATAGCCTCTAAAGCTTGGAACTGCTTAAACAACAACATTAATTGCAGTTTTAATTCTGCAATTTCTTGTTCTTGCTTTTGCTGATCATTTTTCAAATCATCAATTGTCGCGTACAATATGTCCAAGCGTTTAGAAAGGGAAAATTTCTTAGTTCTCATGCTAAAAAACTTCCTTTCTTTTTATAGTAACCAGTACAAGTGAGGGGTACTGGTTTTGGTCGCTCTGAAAAGGGCGGCCAAACTTATTATCAGAACTTGGGTAGGATTTTTTTAGATAGGTTTGAAGTAAGTTTTGAGATTTTAAGGACTTAGAAATCTAAAGATTTTGTAAGTAATAAACTTTGGCTTAAATGCTAGAAAACTTTTTCTCCTGTGTGGTCTATGTAGAAAACTTCTTGATCTTTTTGTACTTGGGCAACACCTTCGTTAAAAGGTTCAGCTTTGTCAAAAAAATCTGCAAATACTTCTTTACCACTACAATCTATAAAAAAGTATTTTCCTTGTTCCCTAACACAACCAAGCCCTTCTGAAAAAGGATTAACTTCATCATAAGCCTTAGAGATTTGGTTCTCATATGTATCAATATAATAAGCTTTACTTTGATCAGCTAAAGGTAGAGAGCAAATTCCATCAGAAATAGTGCCTAATCCTTCATAAGCATTTTTGCTAATTTGCTCACCTTGTTTGTTGATAAAGATTTGCTTATTGTCTTGTCTATAAGCTATTGCAACATTGCCAGCAAATTGTTCAACATAAACAAACTTGTTTTCACTTAATTGATTGCCATTACTGTCAATAATTACGTAATAACAATCATAAGCTTCTAAGCAAAATCTTTTACCTTTAAACTTAAATTTAGGTACTTGCACTCCTGCTACTCCATCAACAAAATCATTGACAGCTAAAAACGGCTCATCTATGACTTCATTTCCAGATTTATCAATAAGATAAAACAAATCTCCCATAGGGGAAGGTAAAGGATATCTTACCCAAGCTACTGAGTCTGAAAACTCAGTGACTTGTTGAAACAAGCAAGCTATAGCTAGATTACCTTGTTTGTCCATATATCCTATTTTATGTTTTTTATCTCTAACAGATGCAAGACCTTCTGAAAAATAGCTATCTCTGCAAACAATTGAAGCTTCATTAATAATTCTGTTTCCTATTTCATCAATAAAATATTGATGGTAAGCATCAACAGTTTCTTGAACCCTTGCTCTACCTTCAGAAAAAGACGTTAAATGAAGAACATCTTTTGTAAGTGGTTTACCATTAAAGTCGATTAATTTCCAGTCCCATTGCTTACTTAAAATACGTACAGTATTTTTGCTGGTAGGTATACCAACATATCTAAAATTATGTTCTTTAGCTAGTTCTTTTCTTACTTGGATTTGAGAATTGTTTGCAAATGCTGATGTAGATGTAGACATATTTTTTCTCCTTAAATTTGGATAACCCAAACCACCAATAACATTTTTCACACAAGCCAATAGGCTAGCTATTCAATTGTAGATAAAGCATTTGTTATTAATGGTTTGGATAAGTTTTGATAGGTTTGGTAAGTAAATAGGTAAGTAGATTTGATAGCACTCTTTTTCTAGTTCTCAGTCAATCAACTAATAGATATTTATTGGGTAAAATCCAACAAATCTATCAATTCCTTGCATTGCTCAATATCAAAATTGCCTATATGGGCTTGTTCTTCACTTAAACCCATAAGGTTTTGCAAATACTCATAGGCTTCTCGCTTTGTCATTACTGCTTCATCCCCAACAAATAGCTTGTCAAAAGCTTTATGTGCCTTAACTCTCCATTTGTATAGTTCATAAGTTTTTCTACTAACAAACTTAAATGGATTTTTGTTCACATTTGCAGTTAGAGCAAAACTTAAACAGCTTGCTGAACTAGAGAAAAATAGGTTAGGTGGTATTGCTGCTTGTTCTATAGCAACACTTTTATCATAAATAGGTGTAGTCATAAATCGGCTCCTTTTCATTTTTAGGCTAATGAAAATTGTTGGTGTTTTAGTTGTTGGTGCTAAGAATTGGTAAAAGGTTTTAGAGGTTCGATTGGACTTGATTGGCCTAAGTGCTTTGAGATTACATTATCTATTTAGATATTTGATAAATTCTTTCAAAGCACTAATTAGTGTTGGTAAATCGCTAATTCCAAGACGATTTATTCTTTTCCAGTCCTTCATCCAGTAATCATTATTGTGTAGTATGTTTGCTACTATAAGAGTGTTAGAAAAAGATTTAGATTTAACTATCTTTATAATTTCCTTTAGCAGCATAACTTCTTCTGTAGTCTTTAGAGATACTATGTCATCGTTTTTTAATTTATCCCAAAGTAACGAATTTAACTTTTCTAATGGTTGTTCTAGCTCAATAACATTTTCCTTTGTTAACAGCTTAAACAAGTCCATTAAAATCCATTTATCCGTCTTGGGATAAGGATAAGTAGCATAATCAGCGTCTTCTAATTTTGCTACTCTATCTTTGGTTATCCAGCAAAATTCATTGATTGCTTTCCCTCTACTAAATTTAGCTTCTGTTAGAATACGTACTAATAATTCTACTTCCGGTTTGTATTTAACCTTTGCCAAATAAGTAGGTTTTTCTAACTGCATTGCTGTTACCAAATTGATAAATGTAGCGTTTAACTCAAAATTTTGCACACAATTAGACTTTAATGCTGACATAGTAGGTTCTCCTTTTATGTAAATTAGGTTGTTTAGTTTATTTAGTAAATGCTCTAGTTAGGTTAGTTAAAAGCACAAAACCCTAACAAATAAATACAGCTATTTACTAATATTTTTAGTAAATAATTGCTTCTCTGTTACTAGGTTTTGTGCTTGAAAAAATAGGTTTGTTGGTTAGGTTTTAATAGATTTTAGTGGGTTTAGTTTGGATTTAGCTTAGGTTTAGAGCTAGGTTTAGAACTAGGAAACAAGACTATAATTGTCTTTAATAAAGCTGATTCTATTGCTTATATGTTTAGTGGACTTCTCGCTTTTGCAGTAACTTAAACTTTTCTTGTAGATCTTAACTGAACTTTGTGCTTGCCCCGCTTCTAACAAATAAGCTGCTTGTTGTGTTAGACAAGTTACCACTTGTGCTAACTTTCCACATTTTTTGAACTCATCAGCCATTATATTTTCTATTTCTGCTAGTAGTGTTGCTAAAGCAATTACTTGGCTTTTAGCTCCATCTACTCCTGCTTCTTGATCCAATCTTGCCCATTTTAGTTTATTTATTAACTGTTCTCTTTTCTTAATTAGTCTTCCAAATTCCATTTGTACTTACTCCTTGTTTGACTAAGTAGGTTTAGGTAGGTTTAAGTAGGTTTAAGTAGGTTTAGGTTAAAAGATTTAAGCGGCCTGTGTTTGTGAAGTTTGTGAGATTTGTGAAGTAGTAATTTCTTGTTTAACTTCTGATTTACTAACTTCTAAATTGGCAAAAATACTATGATTTTGTACTTTTCTCAGAACCAACTCTAATTGCTGAATCATTAAGCTAGAAAGTGTTTGGGTTTGATAGTTTTTTTGTAGCCAAAACAAGAAATATTCTTTTTGTTTTAGGCTTACAACTATTTTCCAGATTTGGTTAGCCAAATCCTTTTTGTTTTCTAACTCAAGTTCTTGCCAATTAGAATTGCCTTCACATACAAGCTTTTGCTTAGTTTCATCCCATTTTGCAGCTTCACATTTTTTAGCAAAGCGTCTGCCGTTTTTGTAGATGCTTCTAAAACAGCTACCAAAACAGCTTTGGCAAACAACTTTGTGTTCATAAAACTTAGCATTTGGATCATTAGCTTTTGCTAACATTC
>Ga0268299_1004721_pt1 | contig 10233 bp, 21 predicted proteins | sample NOBtaG_FD_193484 | JGI IMG/M metagenome (GOLD analysis project Ga0268299, IMG submission 193484) | Activated sludge microbial communities from bioreactor in Nijmegen, Gelderland, Netherland - NOB reactor | ecosystem: Engineered > Bioreactor > Aerobic > Activated sludge | place: Netherlands... | reverse complement strand
CGGCCACAAGATCCTCCAGGACGTGCTCGCACTATCAGAGAACGAGCGGGCGGAGATCGCAGCGCGTCTGATCGAGAGCCTCGACAACGAGGGCGACACAGGCGTCGACGAGGCGTGGGCGGCGGAGATTGAGCGGCGCTGTGCTGCGCTGGATGCAGGCGAAGCCGTCACCTCGGACTGGGAAGAGGTGCGCTGTCGCGTCGAAACGCAGCTCCTCAACAAGTGAAGTGGCTGCGTGTTGACTCGGCAGCGGAGGAGGAGTTCCGGGCTGCCGTGGCCTGGTACGAAAGCCGTCGCCCCGGTCTGGGCGCAAGGTTCTGGCGCCACCAGGCCAGTGTCGGCAACGCCATCCGCTGCCGGCGAGCGAACTCCGACAACGTCAACCCGCTGCGTTCGCACCGCTCGAGAATGCGCCGCATCTCCCGCCCCCGTCGCGTCAGCTTCTCTGCTGCCATGTGCACCTCCGACCCTATCTTGCTGGGCTGGAGATCGCGGGACTACACGGGGTTGGTCGCACGCTTACCTTGAACGCAATCACTCCAGTCCTCGATGACGCCTAACTACACTTAGCCGGACCAACGAATCCGTCGAAGGAGTTCCTGCACCGTGCGGATGTCGTAGCCGGCCTCGAGAAGATGGGTGGGCGCCCGGGTAGATCCGTCCGAGGGAAGCGGGCAGCTCGACGCACGGGCGCCCCGGTCCGTCCTCGTCGGACGGCCGAAACGAACACCTGACGGCAGAGCATCCAAGGCAGCAGCAAGAAGAACCGGCCCCAGAGAGCCCTTCAATGCATGCACCCCACGTACATCATTGCGCGCCTGGCGTACGCCTCGGGATAGATGCGGCGCGTAGCTTCGAGGATTTCGGACGTGTCGCTCGACCCGGGCACGTTGCTCGCCACCATCACCAGATAGAGTCCCTTGGCAAAGTCTCTGTAGTCGTTCGACCATTCGACGCTGACGTACATGCCGTCGTCGTACCGGCCGCGCGGAACGTAGCACGGATATGAAAGGTCGCTTCGGCTGCACTCCTCTTTCGAGAAGGTCAGGCCTGTCCGTTCGTGGGGAGACAATCCACGCAGATCGAGCCGCACGCCAAGCTTCGAAGCCGCGCTGATCGCCGTCCCCGCAGCTTCTTCGAAGCTGGGCGTGGAGTCGACGATCACGAACTCCTTGTCGACGAACGATTCGGGGTCGACGCTCTCTTCGCCAGCCGTCGCAACCGCGGTCGCGAGCACGAGCAGGAACGCGAGGGGAGTGGGTGCGCACTTCACGACGTGCTCTCTACCGACCACCCGGCGGGCGAGCGCCGGCGGGCGGCGCCGTCTGCTGCAAGCGCGGATTCGCAATAGCCCCCCACATCCGGACAGCGAAGAGGCCACCGGCGAACGCGCACACCTCACCGATCGTGTTCCTCGTGAGGAGAATCTCGGTCAGGAAGTTGGAGGGGCTCGCTGCCAACGTCGGTCGCTCCAGAAAGGCGTTCCGCACGAGAGAAGCAGCGAACGCGAGCACAGCGACGAGAGCCGCCGGCCGCACGCGCGGCGTCTGCCCGCCGCCGGCCAGCCAGAACGCGACGAGCGGAAGCACGAACAGCGGACACGTGACCAAGGCCAGCAGCGCCCAATGGAACATGCCGTAGAGGGCCAGGTTGCCGCTGAATCGCAACGAGAAGCGCTCGACCGGGTCCGGCAGCGAAGGTCCGCCCTCGAGGAACGCCAGTAGACCGGACACCAGGCCGAACACCAGTGTGCTGCCAAGAAGAAACGGCACGACAGACACCATCACGCGCATGATCGTCGACGCCCTCGACATGGATGCCCCAACGCCGGCGCTCAGCCGCGCGGGCCGACACTCCCAGCTTCCCCATCGCCGGAATGCTGATGTGGCCCGCGTCGGCTGCAGCGGCCTGCAAGTTGGCCGCATCATCGGAAATCGACGAACCAGTTCTCAGCACTCACGACCGTCACTTCAGGATACTGTGCCCCAAGGAACAACCTGAGATTCTCGGCAACCTCCGCCGCCTCCATTTCACGCCCGTTGCTATACACGTAAACGACGTACTTCCCTCCCTCCCACACCTCGGTCCCGAACAGACCACCGCTGTAGGGGAAGATCCAGCCGGGATACCAGCGTTCCCAGCAAGCAACGGTCCTCTGCTCAACGTCTCGGCGCTGCGCCGGGTAGAGGAGCTCGCAACCGCCGTAGCCACCGTCGACGCGTTTGAAGCCGTTCGCCATCCAGAACTGCGACAAGTCGAGCGGAGCACCATCCTGCAGGGTGGCGGCGCTCACGGATGGTAGCTCGGTGCGGTGAATGGTCGAGCATCCGCAAGACAGGGCGATGGCGAACAGGAGCGGAATGCGGCGACCCACGAGCTCTGGCAGATGGAAGAACGGCACGCTTGAAGTCGCGCCGTGGTTCGCATGGTTCTTCCTCGGCGCGCTCGGGCCCCTTGTCCCGATCCGAATCATGACCGAGCATCGGCGGCGGCAGGGAGGTTGTCAAATCAGCGATCCGCTCTGGCGCCATGAGTTCAAGCCAGTCCAACGCCGGCGCTCAGCCGCACCGACATCGCGATTCGGTATGCGGCGGCCCGTTGGCCAGCCCTGCCCATGGTTCATGTAGGTGGATTCCTCGCTCGCGACATGCGGATCGCGCGCAATGGGAAGATCATCGGGGCTCCGTGCACTGCGGCGCAAAGTGACGACGCAACAGATCTGTCTGAAGACGGGTCAGTTCGATGTGGCACATGAGCTCCAGATCGCCTGCGCCGCTCCCAGGGCTGTAGGATGCCGCAACGGATGCGCAGAATTCGTCCCTCAACCTCGTCCAGGCGCTCTGTGCGTTCCGCAGGGCGTCTTCGGCCTCACGCAAGGCTGCGCGCGAACCGGGCTGCGCATTCGGATCGAGAGCCGCCTCCAGCTCGCGGAGCCAGCCGACGGCGGTCTCATAGCAGTGATCCATCTGGCGAGTGGCCGAGCGGAGCTCGCCCTCCAGGCAGGCGGCGACGTCCGCACGCGGACGGATGTCGGCGCAAGGGCTCGAGGGAGCCTGCGACGCGCAGCCAGCCACGAACGCCAGAACACCACAACGGACGAGCGCGGCGTAGCGCATCTCGGCTTGCGTCACCCCGACCCTCGCACGGGGCCATTGCCACCGCGGGTAATGAAGCCCGCACGCTCGAAGTCGGCGATGAGCTCTCGGATCGTCGGCGGCATGGGTCCGGTCCCTCTCCTGCCTCTAACGCGGGCGCTCAGGCGCGCGGGCCGCAGGCCCGCTCAGGCGGCGCGGACATCGAGTCGTTTGCTCATGGGAATGGAGTTGTTCGCCTTGACCGCTCCGACGCGCTCGTACCCGCGACGCGCGTAGAATGGTTCGGCATTTGGGCTGGCTTCAAGGTAGGCGACAGAGGCACCGGTCGCGCGGATCTGCCGCTCGGCGTGCGCCAAGAGCGACGAGCCGACTCCACGGCGCGCCGCAGCGGAGCTGACGTACAAGCCTTCGATCGTCGCGCCACTGACCTCAACCCAGCCGACGACCCTCGAACCGCACTCCGTGACCCACACGCTGTTGGTCGCGATCGCCTTGGCCGCGCGGTCGGGAGGTGCTCCGCTTGCCCAGCGCTCGGCTGCGACGCGACCGTACGCCTCGGCAAGAGCCATGATGGCGTCTCGTCGTATGGCAAGGAGTTCGTCCGCGTCTGCGGGATTCGCGGAGCGGATCTCGAGCGTCTCGATCATTGCTCTGTCGCCCAACTCCACCGCTCAGCCGCGCGGGCCGAAACGCGCGTCGAACTCGACGAACCACGCGCGCAATTCCGCAAGTTCCCGCGGCGCTAGCTTCGCGATTCGCTCCTCGAGTCGTTCGACCTCGCTCATTGGCTCAGCTCCGTTGTTGCCGGCATTCTACACGGCGAGTCGATGGGCGGCTAACGCTCAGTCTTCGCCGCCGGCGCAGCCCGGTGACTGACGTGGGACCCCATCATGCCTCGGCAGCACCGGCTCACGGATGACCGCTGAGCTGCGGCCGCGCGTGATGCGACCACGGTCCGTATCGACCTCGGCCGCCCGCGCGGCTGAAACCCGCGGCCGTTGGCTTCAGCGGCGTGTCAGTCCGCCCGCATCGAGGTATCGCTTGATCTGGCGCCGATAGCCCAGCGCCGAAGCGATGGGGGCAAGCGCGTCGAGCAGCAGCCGCATGGCGATCGGTGCTTGGCGCACGGAGTCCTTGAACTCCGAGAACAGAGCGGCGGCCATGAACAACGAGGGACGCCCCTGCGAATCGGTCTTGCCGTCACGAGCGAGACGGAACAGGACGGCAAAGAACTCGTGAAGTCGCCCGGCTGGGTAGACCTCTTCGATCGCCACCACCTCTGCGTCGCACGGATTCCACTGGAAGTGATGCCCTCCAGGGGGAACAGTCGCCGATTCCCCCGCCCGGAGGATGCAGTGCTCGCCGTTGACCCGGAGATGCATTTCGCCAGCGAGGACCGTCACCCGTTGCTCCTTGTCCGGGTGGAAGTGCTCTCCGGCAATCTCGCCGTGCGGGCGAAGCGAGTAGTGGACCTTGAACCGCTCGGGCGTCGACCCCAGCACCCGAAGGCGCTCACCGGTGATCGGGTTCTCGAGAACCTCCTCCGTCATGAGGAACCTCCTTTCCTCGGGCGGCCTAACGCGGGCGTTGAGCCGCCGGCGCAGAGTGTCGGTGAAGAGCAGGCCAGCTCAAGTCGGTCGGCTCCAACGCCATGTTAGGCTCCATACCCGTGAGACTTCCCATCTACTGAAAGGGACCAAAGACCTTCTCCTCGCCGATGCGCATCGGTCCGACGTGCTGTCGAATCGTGGCATACATCGAATGATCCGAGCGATAGCAGGAGTACGATTCGGCCACTGGACGTCCTGGTTCTTCTGAGCGCATCTGAAGGCAGATAGTGCCATCCTCCTTAAGCGTGGCGACACCGAAAAAGCGTGCCGGGGAATCGATCACGGGCGGCGATGGCGGCGTCTGAGCGCACGCAACTACAACAAGAGCAAGAACCCAGGTTCGGAGGCGCGTCATTGATGCCTAACGCCGGCGCTCAGCCGCGCGGGCCGCTGCTGGCGCCTTCGGTCTCCAGAACGGACCCGCGGCCCGCGCCGGCTGCAGCGACAGGCTAGAACTTGGCCGGAACGGGGACGCCGAGATCGCTGCAGATCTTTCGAGCCAGGTGGCTGCTGACCTCAACGTGCCGAGGCACGGCGCTTCGCTTGCCCGATGCCGGGTTGTGCCACCATGAATGCCGCCCGCCTTCACGAAGGAGCTCACAACCATACGTCGTCAGGTGTCGCAGCAGATCGCGGCGCTTCATACCGCGATTTCAAGTTCCTCGAATTCACTCCCCGCAGCGCTTCTGGCTTCCGCCCTGTTCAAGTCGATCGCCTCCGCAAGCGTCATCTTCAGCGTCTCAAGGAGCTCCTCCCGCGTTCGCTCCTGGCAATTGACGCCGGGCACCTCCTCGATCCAGCCGATCCACCACTCGGCATCCTGCTTGATGACTGCGGTGTACTTCTGGGCCATTCGTTCGTCCTCGCCAGTGGATCATGCCCCAAGTTGCTACGGAGTTCTAACGCCTGGCGCTTGAGCCGCCGGCCCAGCGGCGGTGGCGAGCAAGGACGCTGCTCAAGCCGGTCGGCTCCACCGCCTTGTTAGGCCGCATCGTTGGGCCGCATGCCTCAACCCTCGACCCGAGGATCCTCCGCAAAGGAGACCGGACCGTGATCGGAGGGAATGAGCGAGAGTAGTGTGACGACCGGCCGCGGAACTTGACGGTGCCAAACCCCCCGAGGAACGACAAAGATTGAGCCGGCTGGCACTATAACCCGAACCGGATCGTCATCCGCGAGTAGGGTGACCTCCACTTCGCCATCGAGGACATGCAAGAACTCGTCGCTGGCGACGTGGCGCTCCCAAGGCGTGCGGCCGGAGAAGCGCCCCACGGTGATGCCGCCCTTGTCGAATGTGGTGAGCTGGGGAAACGCTGCCCGGATCTGATCGAAAGAAGGATCCGCTTCGAGGTCAATCTCGGGAGCGGACCGAAGAGCGGATTGGATGTCGTGGGGCTTCATCGCGAACCTCCTCGAGACTCCATGCGGCCTAACGGCTCGCGCGTGAGCCGCCGGCGCAGCGCTGACCGCGAGAACCAGCGACGCCCAAGCCGGTCGGCTCGACGCGCGGCTTAGGCCGCACCCTGCTGCTGCGCGACTTGTGCGCATTCGTAGAGAGTCTCCGGCGCAATGTCGGCCCCGTTGGGCCAAGCCACTGTCCAGCCGTCGAGGAAGAATCGCTGGAAGAACCTCCGATCCTTCAACGGTGCGAAGACCGGCCCTTTCAGCCATCGTCGAAAGTCGATCGTCGCCTCCACCCGATCATCGAACGTAAGGTGGATGCGATACTCTCCGCGGTACTCTGCCTTGGTCACGCAGGGAATCCTCTTCATGATGTCTCCCTCTACTACCGCAAGGGCTCGATCGTCTCCAGTGGCTTGCCCGCCTTCATGCGTCGCCAGTTCGCACGAATCTCGACTTCATGCTGCCTCGCCCACTGCTTGATCAACCGCAACGCCGTCTTCGATTGGATGCTGCCCATGAGCAATCGGCCTGAGGGATCGAACTTCCCCCGCTGCCCCTGATAATCGGCGTGAAAGTGCGGCGGCTCGTGATCGTTGTAGAACATGCGAATCACGATTCCGAAGAAGATCGAGATCGCTGGCATGGCAGCATGCTAACCGAGATCGGCGCACCGGCCTAACGTCGTGGTTCAGCGGCCCGGTAGGGCGGCGGCAAACTTGCGCATGCAAGTTTGATGACGCCCTGGTGGGTCCGCTGCAACCACTTGTTAGACGCGATCACTCTGAGAACTCCCAAGTGCAGTGAAAGTCCGGTGCGCTGCTCACCAATATTGCTTCAGAGAGCATGCTAAACGGAACGTCGTTGCTGGCGAGAGTAGCGGCCGCGGCGGCCAAAGACGACACCCGGATCGTGATTGTCGATTCGTTTGGCGTTGCCTTAGGGGAGAACAACAACCACGACAGGTCTGCGGAGCTACGCAAGATCTCCGGGACCTTCTGAGGACTTGGGTGCACTAGGGTGAGCCCAGCAATCGATAGGGCGGTGTTTGGGTGATCGAACCATTCCCGTTTGGTGTCGGCACAAGGATAGGGGTGCTGAATGATCGAGACAGGTAGGGACCCAGCCTTCCAAGACAAGCCGATGAGTTCGAACGCCTCCTCGGGGAGCGAAAGATCCTCGTCCCAATGACGTACGAGTCTGTAGCGGCGACCAGCGATATGACCGCGCAAATCGGCGATGGATTCGGGTAGATCCTGTGTTCTGAGCAAGCAGGCGCTGGGCGAGTGTCCCGTTGGTTGGGATGTTGCACCGACGAGATCGAACCAGTTATCGCGCAGAAATACGCAGTGGTTCGCCCAACGTTGCTCCGGTGGTTCAGCGGACAGGTAGTGCCCGGCTGGTGAAAGCTGGAATCCCAGCCTGGTGAATGCCGAGCCTAGACGCTTGAGTGAACCATGAAACGGTATGTGGTCGAGGGTGAGCACCGCTGAGTGTCTAACGTCCTGCGCCTGAGCCGCCGGCGCAGAAGCGCTCGCGAGTAGCAGCGGCGCTCAAGCCGATCGGCTCCAGGCGCGGGTTAGCCGACCAGCTTGTCATACTCGGCGTGCGTACCGATCCATATCCAGTAGATCCCCTCCCTCACGTCCGTGCCGAGGGCGCGGTAATGATCGCCAACACGAACCGACCACAGCTCTCCGATGCGCTTGAAGTGGAGCGAGGGGTGGCGTGGGTTTGATTTGAGGAGAGCATAGTTCTTGTCGGCCAACTCTCGGACATCCGCGGGCAACGCGTGATACGATGCCCAGAACCGCGGCGACGCGAGATGCCTCAAAGCTCGCGGGCCTTCCCTGCCTTGTAGTCGGCGAGTGCTTCCGCGATGAGGTCATCGAGCTTGCCCGCCTTCGCGTCCGCCTCGATCTGCTCGTCCCAGACGCGAGCGTCGAACTCGGCGAACCACGCCCGAAATTCCGCAAGTTCCCGCGGTGCTAGCTTCGCGATTCGCTCCTCGAGTTGTTCGACCTCGCTCATTGGTTCAGCTCCGTTGTTGGCGGCATTCTACACGACGCGTCGATGGGCGGCTAACGCCGTGGCGCTGAGCCGCCGGCGCAGCGATGATCGCGAGAAGCGAGCCAGTTCAAGCCGGTCGGCTCCAGCGCCTGGTTAGGCGGCTTCAACGTCGATGATCTCGCCTGTCGACGATGGCGCGGGAACTGGCTGACCGTCTTCTCGGAGACCTTCGATGTGGAACTCGATCGCTTCGCGGATCAGTGCGAGCACTTCGTCTCGGGTCTCTCCAGCGGCCACGCAGCCGGGAAGATCGGGAACGTATGCACCGAACGATGTGGGACCCTGCTCGACAACGACGAGGTAGCGCATGGCTTCTCCTACTTCTTCAGGCCCGTCTGCTTCAGGACACTGTTCAACGTTCCGGGAGGAAGATCAACGTTCGGTTTGCCTGCGACCGTGACGGTCCCGGGTTTGCGAGGATGCCGAAACTGACGGTGGCTCCCCTTCATGCGAACCTGAATCCAGCCATCGGTCTCGATCAGAGCGATCAGGTCTCGAATCTTCACACGGGGAGATTTACCATTGCGCTCGCAAGCCGCCTAACGCCCGGGCGATGACCCGCCGGCGCAGAATGCTGGCGGGCGAGCAGAGCAGCTCAAGCCGGTCGGGTCCATCGCCTTGTTAGGCGACGTGCTGCATCTTGTTCGCGAAGTCGCGTCCCGAGGTCGGGGGAGGGAGAGGGCGCCCTTCGCGCCGGTACAACGCAATGGCATCGTCGACGATCTTGCAGAGTTCTTTGAAGACCTGCTGCTCGTCGGTGCCGTGGCATCCGCCGAGGATCAAGCCTGGCGAACTCCCGACGTAGCACTGGTCCTCGTCCGACCATTCGACGATCTTCACGTAGCGCGCGCTCTCCTTCATTTCCTCGACTCCTCGATCGCGAGCTGCACCGCCCGGACCTGATACTGCTTGGCATCATCCCCCAGATTTCCCGAGATGACCACCGGTCTGCTGACCTTCGGATGGAGAAAGTTCCGATGGCTGCCTTTGCCGCCGCGCTTCACGAAGCCAGCACGCTCAAGGCTGGCGACGAGCTCTCTAATCTTCGGCGGCACTTATCCCGCCCTTGTCGGCTAACGGCTCGCGCGTGCCGACGCGTGCCGCGGAGGCATCAGCATTCGTGCGCGGAACTCCTTGCATGCTGGCTCGTTGATCGGCTCAAAGCGAATCTGCGGAACGATCGTCCACGAGAGTGATCTCATTGCCGTCGACCAGCCACATGCCACGTTTGGTGCCCACGTACAGCGGTAGCTTTGTCAGAAGACTGGTAAACACGTGTGTTTCGAGTGGCGCATCTCCCACCAAGCTCGTCACCCACAACGCTTCAACGCGCTCGCCATTTGGGGTAGTGTCCTAATTTGAGTCAAATTAGGACACTACCCCATTTGGAGCTCGGGTTGGAAGTTCCAAGACTGCTCTCGAAAGAGGACGGACGTATTCGACGGTGCTGCCATCTTGTTCGACAAGCACACGGTAGTGCCGCCCTAATATCGCGACATCTGGCTTCGTCGTCCCGGCCAGCAAGTACACCAGGAATCCGGTTTCACCGACGGCTTCAGCCGGCAGGAGCACTGGATTCAGAGGCTGGACGATCTCTGGAAGCGCGTCAATCGCGGCCTGTCGCGCGCCAACGAGCAACGGAAGGCCCATAGGAGCAGTTCGCGGAGGATCGAACGTCTCAAGCTCCGCGTCTCTCCCCGGTTCGACGAAGACCCTGACCTGGTACGCGACGCGCGGCCGCGTCTCCGCCGTGTAAAAGGTGACCAGGAATGAATTCTTCATCTGACCGTTGTCGTCGCCTTCCCTAAACGGGAGATAACCGCCCAGACCATGACCCTCTATGGCGCCAAGCTTTTCGCGGAGGACGTCGGTCCCGATCGCGGCCACCTTGTCGAGAAGATAGAGCTCAACCCCGATCGCCTTAGCTAGGTCGACTTCTCCACGCAGGTCCGCCGGAATCGGTAGTGCCGCGTTCTCGGCAGATACGTTCGGTTGCGAGTGCGGTGCGCTCGAGGAAGCAGTACAGCCTGTGAGTAGAAGCAGGGCAGCCGAGCACC
>Ga0268299_1004720_pt1 | contig 10236 bp, 7 predicted proteins | sample NOBtaG_FD_193484 | JGI IMG/M metagenome (GOLD analysis project Ga0268299, IMG submission 193484) | Activated sludge microbial communities from bioreactor in Nijmegen, Gelderland, Netherland - NOB reactor | ecosystem: Engineered > Bioreactor > Aerobic > Activated sludge | place: Netherlands... | reverse complement strand
GTCGTCGCCCTGGTCGGACTGACGGGCCCGCTCGTTGGCACCGGCAGCGTCTGCTGCACCCCTGGCCTTGCCTGTAAACTCGCGGGCCACATGCTGATGACCGAATACGCCGCCGTGGACAACGACGTCTTGGACGCAGTCGGTGAAGTCGCCAATATGATCATCGGCAATATCAAGACCTCGATCGAAGACCAGTTCGGCTCGATGTGGCTCAGCGTGCCCACGGTCGTCTATGGCCGCAACTTCACCACGCGAAGCATGGGCCGCCATAGTTGGACCGTCGTCCCGTTCGCATGCGACGGCGAAGAAATGCAGGTTCAGATGTTTCTCACCGAGGCAAACGACCTGACCAAGCTGATCCGGCCGGGACTCACAGTACTGCAAAAGGGCTAGCCCAGCCTGACGTTCCGAGCGCACCGCCGCGGCCGGCAGCGCGACTGAGGCCGCAGCCACGCCGCGAGGGTTGACTCGGGCGACGTATACACGAATGGGGAAATCTTAAGAAATTCCTCTTTTCCTGACACCTTCGCCGGCCGCGGTTCGTCTACATAGACAAGAAAACTTCTTTAGACAGAATATTTTTGCCTCTTCGACGATACGATGCCCACACTCGCACATCCTCCCGAGGTCGGTTCACCGTCCCGAACACCGATTCCCGTCCTCCCTCCTCCGTCCAAGGCGCCGGCTCGCCCGTACGGATTTCTCATTTTATTCGCCCTGCTCGCCGGCCTCGCGTGCATACTCTATCTGCGGGTTCGTCCTGCCGCGTCGACACCGCCTCCGGCCATTCGTACCGCTATCGCGAAACGAGGGACCCTGACACAAACTCTCCGTGTTACCGGAATGACCGTAGCCGGAAACGCCGCCACCATCGCCGCGCCGCAATTGCGCGGGCGCAGAAGCCGCGGATCCTCGGGCAACGATTTCCGGCTCACGCTCAAATCGCTGATCCCGGCTGGAACGTGGGTCAAGAAGGGCGACCTGGTCGCCGAATTCGACCGCCAGTTCATGGAGCTTCGCCTGGACGACCTGACGGCCGACGTCAGAGACCGCGAACTGACGCTGGAAACGGTGCGAGCCAACCTCAAGGTGAATCGCAAGGCTTATGACCAACGAATCCTCGCCGCCGAAGGCGCGGTGCAGAAGGCGACACTGGATCTGCGCACCGCTCCGGTGCGCAGCGCGATTGTCACGGAAAAATTCCGATTGAACCTCGAGGAAGCTCGCGCCCATCTGAAACAACTCCGCGCGGAGTCGGGGTACTTCGACATTTCGGAAACGGCGGCCCTGCGCCAACAGGAGTTGGAGCTGAGAGGCGAGCAGATTGACCTGCAGCGCGCCCAGCGCAACAGCGACCGCATGCGGATCGTGGCTCCGATCGACGGCGTCTTTGTGCCGCAGCGCATCCGCCGAGGCGGCGAGTTCACCGAAATCAAGGCTGGCGACGATCTCGCCTCCGGAGCCGTCGTCGGCCAGATTCACGACACTTCGAGGTTAATCGTCGAGGCGGCGGTCAACCAAGCGGACATCCACGCGCTCCGTGCGGGCGCCGCCGCTTCCCTGAAGGCCGAGGCGTTTCCCGATCTCAACCTGCCCGCCCGTCTCCGGCGCATTGGCTCCATCGCACAGGGCGGCGGATCGCGCCGGGATTACGTTCGCGCCGTGCCGGTACAGCTTTCCGTCGAGGGTTCGGACCCACGGCTGATGCCGAACTTTACGGTGGCGGCCGACATTGTGATCGGCTCCGAGCCCGATCGGATTCTCCTTCCGCGTGAGGCCGTCACCGTCGCCCCGGAAGGCGAGCGAGTGTTCGTCCGTTCACCCCAGGGATGGACTGAACGAGCCGTCACAACCGCCGCCAGCAACCACATCCAGGTCGCCGTCGAATCCGGCGTCGCCGAAGGCGACGTCGTGGCGCTGGAGCCGCCGCCGGCCGGCCGCTAATCCCGGGCGCCGCGAGCCCCTGCGGACGCGCCGGCTCCGATGCCCCCGACCCACAACCCCACGCCTTGCGACCCCAGGCTGTGAGGCCGCACCGTCGAAGCGCGTGTTATTCTGCTTGTTCATGTCCGACCTCGCCTATACCATCGGTGTCGATCTGGGAGGCACCAATCTCCGCGCGGCCGCCATCGACCGAGCCGGGACCATCCTCGACAAGACTTCCGGATCGACGAATTTCGAGGAAGGCCGCGACGCCGTCCTGGACGACATCGCCTCCGCCGTCGTGCAACTACGCTCCCGGTTCGGGGCATCGGGCTTCTATGGAATCGGGATCGGCGTCCCCGGTTTCATCGATATCGAGAAGGGCGTCATCGTCGGCACGCACAACCTGCTCGGCTTCGACGGTTTTCCTATGCGCGACGAACTTTCGCGGCGCCTGGAGACTCCGGTCATCCTCGAGAATGACGCCAACGCCGCCGCACTAGGCGAGAAATGGATGGGCGCAGGCCGCGAAGTCAACGACCTGGTTCTGCTGACACTTGGTACCGGTATTGGTGGAGGCATTATTTCTGGGGGCCGGGTGCTCCACGGCTTCGTGGGCATGGCCGGAGAACTAGGACATATCACGGTCTTCCCAGGAGGGAACATCTGTGGATGCGGGAATCATGGCTGCCTGGAAAAACACGCTTCCGCGACCGCTGTCGAGGCCATGGCGAAGCTCGTATCCCTGGGCGACGATCTGACCGCGAAGGACGTTTACGACCTCGCCGAGCAGGGAAATCGCAATGCTGTTCGTGTGTTTGAGCAGATGGGATCAGCACTTGGAATCGCGATTGCAACCCTCATCAATATTTTTAATTTTCCTCTCTATCTGTTGAGCGGAGGAGTTTTACCGGCCTGGAAGTTCTTCTCACCGGCGATGATGGGGGAGGTCGAGACCAGGTCGTTCACCTTTCGCAACACCCGCACGCGAATTGAGCCCGCCACGCTTGGCAACCAGGCCGGATTGTTTGGCGCCGCATACCTGCCGTTCCTCCTGCAGAAGTTGGGCGCCGGAGCGTAGAATCGCCGCCTGCCGGCGCCAGCGCAAACCGCCGTCGCACGTGTAAAATTTCCCAACCGCAGTACCAGGGGGCCTATCTCGTCTACGCTCCAATTTCACCATTACCACGGTTACCTTCGTACCGTTTTTGCCCACGTACGCGGGTTAGTGATTCCCCGTCGCGGGAAAAGGGGTTACATTCATAAGGTCCTGTCCTGCGCAGCCTAAGCTGTCGCACTCAGGCGTGAGGAGGAGACTAAAAATGGAACAGAACAAGTCATCAGAACTTGTCAATGCCAATCAGATCGGTTCGGAGCAAGAATCCGCGGGCGGGCGCGAAGTAAACCCGTTCGAACAGTTATTGGACAAAGCTGATCAGGCGGTGCGACAGGGGCAACTTCAAGAATCGCGTGAGCATCTCACGCGCATCTTCGAGCTTTTGGCCACTTCACCCGTCAGCCGCGCGCCGGCGCACCACGATGTGCACTTTGGGGCGCACGGATACCGGTTGAGCCAGTCGGCCTAGACTAGCCTCCGGTTCGGATCCAGGCGCGGTGGACTCGTTCTTAGGGAGTCTGCCGCGCTTTTTCCTTTGCATCGTGTCCCGGTCCGTATCGAAGGCCCGGGCAGTTCCTCCTTTCTCGGGCACTGCCCACTCGACGCGGCGCTTCCGATCCAGCACGGGAAAAAATAAGCGCCTTCGCTGATCCATTCCAGCCGGTTTTACCGCTTGTAGAAACAAGAGCGGTCACCCTGCAGGTGAGGCGCGAATCTCGGAGGTTCGCTCCCAACCCAGGTCACGGTTCCACAGAGAACCGGATCGCCCTGTCCGATTCCGCTTCGTGGAGGAGACCACATTGCCCGTATCACAGTTTCACGCGCATTCCTTTACCGGCCCGGAGACGCTGGAGGCCCTTGTCGAGCGTTCGGTTCGCGCCTGCCAGTATGGTGACGACGCCGAGTCGCGCGCCCACCTAACGTGCATCTTCGAACTGCTCGCTGTCCGGGAGCGAACCGGCTTCGAGAGACCGCAATCGGCGTAAACCGGAAGCGTTATTCGCGCCTGAATTCCGGGCGGGGCGGATCAGTCCGTTCCCGCCCGTTTTCCTATCCCGCGCAACCAACGGCCCGGCCAAGTGATCGCCCGTCCAATCCGGAACGACCGCGAGTTCCGCATTCCTTCGATCAGCCGCGAGAATTTCAGTTCGCGCTCGTAGAGGAACTTCAATTGCGCGTCCCTCCGCGCCACCAGCATTGCGATCTCCCGCTCGTCCTCCGCACTCAATGTGTGTCCCTCGCGAATGTGTTCCGGCACGGGGCGCTGATAGTAGACTGTCCCGTGCGGCGGCGACGTCTCCGCCGGTGGCCTCGATTCCGTGTAGAAGTACACAGCGATCGAGCGCCGCGACGCGGCCACGCCCGGCGGAATTCGCACCTTTCGGAAACCGTGCCAGGACGCCTCGGTGGTTTCGAACAAAACGGCGCGATTGGCCAACGGGACGACGGTGCGCGCGCCTCGCTCACCGGCGGCCGTGGGCTCGCTCAGCAACTCCAGACAACCACCCCAGTCTTCCTCCCAACGGTGGTTGAGGAAGACGATCAGGTTCAACCGGCGGTGGGTTCCGCAGTGCGGGTGAAAGTTGAAATCGACATGCCAGTCGAGCTCCTGGCCATCGAGGTTCTCGTGCGTGCCGCCGCCGACGTAGGATGGGTCGTAGAGAAGAGAATCGATTCCGGTGATGCGGCCCAGTAGTTCCAGGAACCCGGCGTCGCGCATCAACCGATCGAAGCGCGCGTAGGCGGGCCCCAAGTCGGCTACGCCTGGCACGACGGCTTTGCGCCCCGGTTCGCCGCGTTCGTTCCGTGCGTACTGGGACTCGAACGGCGGGAACTCCGTGATCAACTGCCGGCAAAGGTCAGGGTCGAGGAATTCGTCCATAACCACGTGCCGGAACGGCTCCGCGGCGGCGAATTGCTTGCGTAACTCCTCCGTCCTTTCGCGCACGCTGGCGTGCAACATCGAAACCATCCGTCCATTTTCCCGCACTCATCCCGCGCGCCCGCTCTGCTAGCATCGTCTCTTATGTTTTGGCTCGGCATCGACATCGGCACCGGCGGCTCGCGCGCGCTACTCATCGACCCTGAAGGCCAGGTCACCCACGGATTCACGGCCGCGCACGAGGACATCATCATGCTTCGTCCGCTTTGGGCCGAGCAGCGCCCCGAAAACTGGTGGGAGGCGGCGCAGGCCGCCATTCGGGGCGTACTCGCCGAGGCCGGCATCACGGGCGATCAAGTGGCCGGCATCGGGCTTTCCGGCCAAATGCATGGACTCACGCTGCTTGACGAAGCCAACGCGGTGATCCGGCCGGCGCTCATCTGGTGCGACCAAAGGCCGCAAGAACAGGTGGACTTCGTTCACGCCACGCTCGGCCGGGAAAACGTGGTCCGCTGGACCGCCAACCCGGTTCTCACGGGCTTCACGTTGCCCAAACTCCTCTGGGTCCGCGACCAAGAGCCTGCAAATTTCGCGCGCGTCCGCCACGTGCTTCTGCCAAAGGACTACATCCGCTTCCGCCTCACCGGCGAATACGCCACAGACGTCTCCGACGCCTCCGGCACTTCGCTGCTGGACGTGGTGAATCGCCGCTGGTCGGGCGAGATGATCGAAGGTCTCAGGCTTAACGCCGCCATTCTTCCGCGCGTATACGAGTCGCCGGAGATCACGGGACGCATTAGCGAGGCGGCGGCGTCGGCCACGGGCCTCAAAGCCGGCACGCCTGTCGTGGGCGGAGGCGGCGACCAGGCCAGCTCGGCCGTTGGGAACGGCATTGTAGAGTCCGGCATCGCAAGCGACACGCTGGGCACATCCGGCGTCGTCTTCGTCCACCTCGAGCGGCCAGCCTACGATCCGGAAGGCCGCGTCCACACGTTTTGTCACGCCGTTCCCGGCAAGTGGCACGTGATGGGCGTAACCCAGGGAGCGGGCCTCTCCCTGCAGTGGTTCCGTAATCAACTTGCGCCCAGCGAATCCTACGACGATCTCACCGCCCTTGCCGCCACCGCGCCCCCGCTTTCACAAGGCCTGTTTTGGATGCCTTACCTGATGGGCGAGCGCACGCCGCACGTCGATGCCTACGCCCGGGCCGCCTGGATCGGGCTCACTGCGCGGCACACCCGCGCCGATATGGTCCGCGCCGTCCTCGAGGGCGTGACGTATTCACAAAAGGACTGTTTGGTCTTAATTGAGAAAATGGGCGCGCACGTCGGCAAGGTGCGGCTTTCCGGCGGCGGCGCCAAGAGTCCCTTCTGGCGCCAACTGTTCGCTGACGCGTTCGAAAAGACCGTCGCTACGCTCGAAACCCAGGAAGGCTCCGCCTACGGCGCCGCGCTGCTCGCCATGGTTGGCTCCGGCCGCTTCGCCTCGGTCGAGGCCGCCTGCCGTGCCGCTATCCGCGAGACCTCGATGGTCGCGCCGAGCGCCTCTTCCGCCGAAACTTACGCCCGAGGCTACGCGACCTACACGCAACTTTACCCGGCTTTGCAACACCTGTATCCGCGGATGTAGAGCGCCCGCGCCAGCCCGCACCTTACTTCTTCTTTTTCAATCTCGCGAAATAACCCTGCGACGGTCCTGACAGCGATCCGTCGTCGTTGATCGTGAATACGATGGGCTCATCTTCGAGGATGACCGTCACCTTGTTCCCCGCTACCTTATAGGTGCAGTCGCCTCCGGCGCCATAAAGAGAGAAATGCGCCTTGCCGTCCGGCAGGAACTCGATGGACGCATTGCCTTGCGCATTCTCGTACGTACCTTCCACCTTGCCTCCGGCTAGCGTCGAAACCGCCGAACATGCCGCCAGGATCGCAACCAACGGAAATGTCAAAACCACCCGTCTGTACCAGAACCGTCTTGTCATGCTTCTTCCTCCCGCCTTTCTCGCATCTCTATCGTTGCGGCAGCCGCATGACGGCCGCCGAGGCATAGGCCCGCGGCGGAATCATCATTGCCGCCGCATTCGGGAACTGCACCGTGTACCAAGCCGTGTCCACATCAAAAGCCGAGACAACGGCCGGAATCCAATACCCTCCCGATCGAACCTGCACGGTTTGTCCCGCTGTAAACCGCCCGGCGCCGGGCGGCGTCTCCTTCGCGGCTCCTTTCCGCACTAGCCGCAGCCGCGCGCTCTCCTCGAACTGTTCGCTCGAAGACGTCTTCACCCGGCAGTAGCCGCCAATTGCCCTCATCACCATGCCCCGGTCCCTGACATTCAGGAACGTGAACTCCACGACGTCGCCCGCTCCGAACGGGCAGGTCGCCGGGGCGTCCACGCGCGCCTTCAATTTCAGGCTGTGTAGCGCAACCGGAACCGCTCCCGCCCCTGGGATCAAGACGGCATATCCTCCATCGCCACTGACGCCCCCCGCCACCTCGACAATCTGATTGCCGTGGCTGCGGTCCGCCACAAGATCGCCGATGGCGAACTGATTCACAGGGCGCGGTGGCTGACCCTGGAGCGAAAGGGCGGCGGCAAACGCCGCGGAAGCCAAAGTTCTTCCGATGTTCATCATGGGTCGTGACGCCCCCTGTCCTATGCCATACTGAGTGGCGGCAACTGGCCGGCGTTCGTGTGCATCGAGTTTGCCTGGGTTCGGGTCTGGTTGTCCTTAAGGAACCATCAAGAACTCTCAAGGTGATGGTTCAGCAAATGTCTGGGCACATTTGGCGCTTCGGCGGCTGCGAATTCGACGACCTCCGCCGTGAACTCCGCGTTGACGGCACGCTCGTCGACTGCGAGGTCAAACCTCTCGATATTCTGCGGCAGTTGCTCCTCCACGCCGGTGAGGTAGTGACCAAGGAGGAGCTCCTCGCCACCGGCTGGCCGGGCACCGAGGTCGTCGACGGTTCGCTCGCTACCGCCGTCTCCAAACTGCGCAAGGCACTCCGCCCCTATCACGATCTCGTGGTCACACTGCCCCGCGTTGGATACGTCCTCGCCGCTACCGCCCAGTTGACGGGCGTTCCACAACCCGTCTGGCCCGATCTCTCGCTGCAACCCGGAGGAGCGGCCCCCGGCCGCGAGCAATGGAGGCTCATCCGCCGGCTAGCGCTTTCGCCCTGGCGCGAGGTGTGGCTGGCCGGACATCCCAAGACGAACGCCCTCCGCGTGTTCAAGTTCGCCACCAACGAGGCCGGCTTGAACTCATTGAAAAGGGAAGTCACACTCGCGCGGCTCCTGCGCGCAGCTCTCGGCGAACGGCCGGATTTCCTCCGCATCCTCGAATGGAATTTCGAGCGCGGTCCCTACTTCCTCGAAAGCGAATACGCCGGCCCCAACTGGATGGAGTGGGCTGAGGCGCAAGGCGGCCTCGCCCATGTCCCGCTTCCTATCCGCCTCTCGCTGCTGGAGTCCGCCGCGCGCGCCGTTGCCGCCGCTCACAGCCTCGACATTTTGCACAAGGACCTCAAACCGGCGAACATCATGGTCGAGGACCGAAGTGGCCAGCCGCCGCGGATCAAGCTGGGTGACCTGGGAAGCGCGGAGCTTGTCGAACTGGCGCGCCTCTCCGCGCTCGGCATCACCGGTCTCGGTCTGTCGCGGGACACAGCCAGCGGCGCGCTGGAGGATGTGTCCGGCACGATGCTCTATGTCGCGCCTGAAGTCCTCACCGGGCAGTCGCCTACCCGCACCGCCGACGTTTACGCCCTCGGGATGATCCTGTACCAGCTCGCCACCGCGGACTTTCGCAAGCCGCTGGCCCCCGGATGGGAACACGATATCGACGACCCAGATCTTCGCGCATTGATCGCTCGCGCCGCCTCCGGCGAGCCCACCCGGCGCTTCGCCTCCGCGACCGAATTGGCCGATGGTCTCGCCGGGTTGCGGCTGCGCGCCGTTGCGCCCGGGTTCGGGCAGCTTCAGCCAACCAATAAAGCCCAGTCGCACACCACGCCTCTGGCGCCGCCTCACACTCCGCCGTGGCTCTTGGCCACCGGTTCTTTGGCCGCTCTGACGCTTCTTGGCATCGGTCTGCTGTACCCGTGGCGCCGCCCCATTCCCGCGCAGCCGTCTTTGCGAACCGTGGCCGTGCTTCCTCTTACCAACACCAGCCCCGAGCCCGATACCGCCTCGCTTGGCCTTGCGCTCGCGGACGAGGTCGCGACCCTGTTGGTTCACGCACGCGGCCTCAGCGTGCGGCCGGTGGCGGCGGCAACGGCTCATCGTTCCCCGCCTGACAATATCGCCGGCGCGCAACGCGCCGGACGCGAGATGCAGGTGCAAAGCGTAGTGACAGGGCGTTTCCAGCATTCCAGCGGTACGCTCCACGTTACACTCGCCGCGATCGATGCGGCCAGCGGCCGGCTTTTGTGGCAGGAGACGATCCGAGCTCCCTCCGGCAGCATGATCGCCATGCAGGTTCAACTGGCATTGCAGGTCCGCCGGGGCCTGGCGCCCGCTCTCGGCGGACTCGCGCCGGGCGGCGGAGCCGAACCGGTGAGCGAAGAGGGCTATGGGCTCTTTCTCCGCAGCGCCGCGCTACCTCGCCAGAGCGGAGACAACCGGACGGCCATCGAGCTTCTCGAACGCTCGGTGAAACTCGACCCCGGTTTCTCCCCCGCGTGGCTGGCATTGTCGCAGCGCTACTACGTCGAGGCGCGCTATGGCGGAGGAGATGCAACCATGCTTGCGCAGTCCGAAGCTACGGCCGAGCGCGCCTTGGCGCTCGATCCCGGCTCCGTCACCGCCGCCGCCAGGCTTGCCATTGGACGTGTCGAGCGCGGCGACCTGCTCGCGGCGCTGAACAGCGCCGAAACGATCGTCCGGCGCCGTCCCGATAGCGTGGATGCGCACTTCTCTCTCAGCTACGTGCTGCGCTTCGCCGGCCTGCTCGATGAGTCCGCCCAGCACTGCGAGTCGGCCTTTCTGCTGGACCCGCGCAACAATACCTCCAGCCTTCGGTCTTGCGCCGTAGTGTTTCTGCTGCGCGACGATCTTCCGCGCACGCGCAACTATCTCCGCCTAGAAGAAGGGTCCGAGTTCGAAAAGGCCATCCTGCTTCACGCCCATCTCCGGAAGGGAGAGCGCCGTGAGGCTCTGCAATTAGGCGCCGTGCTTTCGCCGCGCTGGGCCAGTTACCGCATGTTGCATGGCTGCGCGGAAGGCCGGCCGCGGTCCGAAACCGCTCGCATCGCCACCACGATCCAACCGTCCGACGATCCCGAGACAAACTATTTCGCCGCCGCCCACCTT
>Ga0268299_1004719_pt1 | contig 10237 bp, 8 predicted proteins | sample NOBtaG_FD_193484 | JGI IMG/M metagenome (GOLD analysis project Ga0268299, IMG submission 193484) | Activated sludge microbial communities from bioreactor in Nijmegen, Gelderland, Netherland - NOB reactor | ecosystem: Engineered > Bioreactor > Aerobic > Activated sludge | place: Netherlands... | reverse complement strand
GCGACCTTGAGCCCGGGGAACTTGGTGAAGATCTCCGAGAAGACGAGCTCGGTGGCGCAGTTGAACAGCGTGATCGGCGTGCCGACGATCATGATCTCGACCGGTGCCGCGAAGTCCTGCATGTTGAGCCGCGTCCCGGAGCCGATGTGGATGCAGACGATCGTGCCCTCGTCGGAGCACGCCTTCCAGAACGGATCCCAGTGCGCGTCGTGCAGGCTCGGGTAGCCGAGCGCGCTCGGGTTGTCGGCGAAGGTGATCGCGTGGCAGCCCTTCTTCGCGACGCGGCGCACCTCGCGCGCCATCTCGTCCGCGTCCCAGATCGGCGGGATCGCGAGCGGGATGAAGCGCCCGGGGTGGCGACCGCACCAGTCGTCGACGTGCCAGTCGTTGTAGGCGCGCAGCATCGCGATCGCGAGCTCGCGATCGCCGGCGGCCGCGGCGCGGCCGAACAGCTCGCCGACGAAGCCGGGCACGGTCGGGAAGCACAGCGAGCCGAGCACGCCGTTGACGTTCATGTCGTCGATGCGCGCATCGACGTCGTAGCAGCCGGGCCGGAGCTGCGAGAGCGCGGTCGGCTCGACGCCGTACTCCTCGGGCGGGCGCCCCGCGACGGCGTTCAGGCCGACGTTCGGGATCTGCTGGCCCTCGAACACCCAGAGGTTGGTGCCGTCGTCCTTGGTCACGAGCCGCGGCGCGCGGTCCTTCCACTGCGGCGCGACGTGGCGCCGCCACATGTCCGGCGGCTCGCAGACGTGGTCGTCGACGCTCACCAGGATCATGTCGTTCATCTGCATCGCGGGCCTCCTCGCTCCGTTGCGCGCTGGGATTGCCGTTATACTTCCATGCAAGTAAGGTTCTCAACCCGCAGAAAGAGGCGTGCAGAGGAGAGCCGATCCGTGGACCCCACGAGCACAGCGCGGCGCGCCGGTCCCGAGCCGGGCGCGGACACGATCCCGTCGGCGGTGGCGGCGACGATCGCCACCCACCCGGACGCCGAGGCGGTCGTCGAGCCCGGGCGGCGGACGAGCTACCGCCGGCTCGGCGAGCGGATCGACGCCGCGACGCGGGCGATGATCGGCGTCGGCGTGCAGTCCGGCGACCGGGTCGCGATCTGGGCGCCCAACGGCCTCGGCTGGATCGTCGCCGCGCTCGGCGCGCAGTCGGCCGGGGCGGCGATCGTCCCGATCAACACCCGCTTCAAGGGGGCGGAGGCCGCGTACGTCCTCGCGGCTGCGCGCGTGTCGCTCCTCGTCGCGACGGTGGGCTTCCTCGACGGCGACACCGTCGCCATGCTCCCCGCGTCGGGCACGCCGCTGCCCGACCTGCGTCGCATCGTGCTGCTCGAGGGATCGGCTGACGCGTCGACGGCTCCACCGGGTGTCGCGGTGGACGCCTGGCCGACTTTCGAGGCGCGCGCGCAGGAGGTCTCCGCGGGGGCCGCGAGCGCGCGACGACGCAGCGTGCGCGCGACCGACACGAGCGACGTCCTGTTCACGTCGGGCACGACCGGGCGCGCGAAGGGCGTGGTGGTCACCCACGGTCAGACCGTCGGCCAGGCCCGCGAGTGGTGCGCCTTCGCCGGGCTCGAGGCGGGCGATCGCTACCTGATCGTGAACCCTTTCTTTCACATGTTCGGCTACAAGGCGGGCTGGCTCGCGTGCCTGGTGCAGGGCGCCACCGTCTTCCCCGTGCCGGTGTTCGACGTGCCCTCGGTCCTGGCGCTGGTGGAGAAGGAGCGCATCACGGTGCTGCCCGGTGCTCCGACGATCTACCGCTCGATCCTCGACCACCCGCGGCGCGCCGAGTTCGACCTCGGGAGCCTGCGGGTCGCGGTGACCGGAGCGGCGAACATTCCCGTGACGTTGATCCACGAGATGCGCGCCGCGCTGCCGTTCCGCTCGATCCTCACCGGCTACGGGCTCACCGAGGCGGGAACCGTGACCGGCAGCCGGCCCGACGACGACGAGGAGACCATCGCCACGACCGTCGGCCGCGCGATGGAAGGAGTCGAGATCTTCGTCGCCGGAGCCGACGGGCAGGAGGCGGCCCGCGGTACGACCGGCGAGCTGCTCGTCCGTGGCCCCGGCGTGATGCGCGGCTACCTGGGCGATCCGGAGGCGACCGCGGCGACGATCGACGAGCGCGGCTTCCTGCGCACCGGCGACCTCGCGACCATGGACGAGCGCGGCTACGTCAGGATCGTCGGACGCCTGAAGGACATGCTCATCGTCGGCGGCTTCAACGTGTACCCGGCGGAGGTCGAGAACGCGCTCGTCGCGCACGAGGCGATCGGGCAGGTGGCGGTCGTCGGCGTGCCCGACGACCGGCTCGGCGAGGTCGCCGTCGCGTACGTCGTGCCGGCGCCCGGCACGTCGATCGACCCCGCGGCGACCATCGCCTGGGCACGCGAGCGCCTCGCCAACTACAAGGTTCCGCGCCACGTGGTCGTGGTGCCGTCGCTGCCGAGCAACGCGAGCGGCAAGGTGCTGAAGGACGAGCTGCGCGCGCGCGTGCGCGCGGATCTCGGGCTCGCGTGAGCCGCGCTCCGGAGCGTGCGGGACCGCGATGGACGCTGCGGCGAGTTCCGCCGCAGCTCGAGCGCGGCTACGTCGAGGGCGGCTGGTGGACCGACGAGACCCTCGGCGCGCTCGTCGTCCGGCAGCTCGCACGACACCGCGCCTCGACGGTGAACGTCTGGTCGCGCTCGCGCGGCTGGAGGGGAACCTACGCCGACGTCGACGACGAGGCGCGCCGTCTGGCCTCGCTGCTGCGCGCGCGGGGCGTCGAGCCGGGCGAGGCGGTCGCCTTCCAGATCCCGAACTGGCGCGAGGCGGTGGTGTCGTTCGCGGCGCTGGCACTCGGCGGCTACGTGCTCGTGCCGATCGTCCACATCTACGGCCAGAAGGAGGTGGCCTTCATCCTCGAGCAGAGCGGAGCGGCGGCGTACCTCTCGCCGCTCGCCTACGGGCGCGTCGACTACGGCGCGATCGTGGATGCCGCGGCGCCGGCGACGCTCCGGTTGCACGTGGTGGTCGCCGCCGAGGGAGACGCGCTGCCGCGCTCGAGCGCCGTCGAGCGGATCCGGTGGGAGGAGTGCGCCACGCGCCCGCCGGCCGATGAGCTTCCCGACGTGCGCTCGGACGAGGTCGCCGTGCTCGCGTACACCTCCGGCACGACGAGCGACCCCAAGGGCGTGATCCACGACCACCGCACGCTGCTCAGCGAGCTGCGCCACATGGCGCCGTGGATGACGCCGGGCAAGCCGAACCTCATGGGATCGCCCGTCACGCACGCGACCGGCATGCTCGGCGCCGTGCTGGGCCCGCTCGTGACCGGACAGGACATCCACTTGATCGACCGCTGGGACCCGGCGCACGCGCTCGAGGTGGTGCTCGAGGCGGGCGTCGGCGCCGGCTCGGGCGCGCCGGTCTTCCTCGCGAGCCTGCTCGACCATCCGGACTTCACCGCGGCGCACGCCGCGCGCATGAGCCGCATCGGCCTCGGCGGCGCGCCGGTGCCGGGCGCGCTCGCCGAGCGCGCCGCGGCGCTCGGCGTCGCGATCATCCGCTCGTACGGCTCGACCGAGCAGCCGTCGACGACCGGCTGTCTCTTCGACGAGCCCGCCGAGCGGCGCCACCGCACCGACGGCCGTGCGCTCGCGGGCGTCGAGCTGCGGATCGTGGACGAGCACGGCGTGGACGTTCCCGCCGGTACGCCCGGCGAGATCCTGTCGCGCGGTCCGGACCTCTGCATGGGCTACACCGACGCGGCGCTCAACGCGGCCGCGTTCGACGACGACGGCTGGTACCACACCGGCGACGTCGGCGTGCTCGACGCGGACGGCTACCTCACGATCACCGATCGGGTGAAGGACATCGTGATCCGCGGCGGCGAGAACGTCTCGGCGGCGGAGGTCGAGGACGCGCTGCAGGGCATCGACGGGCTCGCGGAGATCGCCGTGATCGCAGCACCGGACGCACGTCTCGGGGAGCACGCGTGCGCCGTCGTGCGGCTCCTGCCCGGCGCGACGCCGCCGACCCTCGCGGACGTGACCGAGCACCTCGAGCGCATCGGCCTCGCGCGGCAGAAGTGGCCCGAGGAGCTGCGCGTGGTCGACGACTTCCCGCGCACCGCTTCGGGCAAGATCCGCAAGGTCGACCTGCGCGCGTGGCTGCGCGCCGAGGCCGCCGCCACGCGCTGACGGCGGGACGTGTCGCTTGCGGACGTGCCTCCGGCGTCGCCGGCGCGTGTCAAGCATCCGACAGGTAGCGGACCCCGGTCATCGCTTCGGCCAGCTCCCAGAGCCGCCGTCCCAGCTCGACGTCCCGCGCGAGGGGATTCAGGCGAGCCCGGCCGGTCGTGCCGCGGATCTCCAGGAGCCCGCCGGGCCCGTAGTAGTCGCCGCCGCGCACGCTCGCGTCGCTCGCCGCGTGCACGATCGGACGCGCTGCGTCCGCCGCGCGCGGGATCAGCAGCGCGACCTTGTCGTTCAGCCACCGGCCGAAGGTGCTCTTCGGGGTCAGCACGTCGCTGTTCTTCGTCGCCTCGGTGACGGCGAAGCCCGGATGCGCACCGAGGGCTACGACGTCGCTGCCGCTTCGCTCGAGACGGCGCGCGAGCTCGACCGTGAAGCTCAGCAGCGCGAGCTTGCTGCGGAAGTAGGCCTGCCACTCGCCGTACGGCGTGCGCTCCCAGTTCAGGTCGTCGAGGTCGAGGCGAGCGAGGCGGTGGCCGAGGCTGCCGACGTTGACGACGCGCGCTCGCAGACGACCGGACGCGTCCGCGTCGGCCGCAGCACCGCTCTCCGCGCGCGTGCCGGGGCCGCTGGCGGCACGGAAGAGCGGCAGCAGGGTGCCGGTCAGCGCGAACGCGCCCAGGTAGTTGGTGGCGAGGTGCATCTCGTGCCCGGCGCTGTTGCGCGCAAGCGGCACGGTGACGACGCCGGCGTTGTTGACCAGCACGTCGAGTCCCCCGCAGCGCTCGGCGAGCGCCACGCCGAAGGCGCGGATCGAGTCCGGCTCCGAGACGTCGAGCGGGACGATCTCGGTGCGAGCCGACGGTGCCGCGGCGAGCAGCTCGCGCTGCGCCTGGCGCGCCCTCTCGGCGCTGCGGCACGCGAGCACGACGGTGCAGCCGCGCCGCGCGAGCGCGAGCGCGGTCTGGTAGCCGAGGCCGGCGTTCGCGCCGGTGACGACCGCGACCGTGTCCGTCACGAGCGCGAACGCTCCCGCCCCGTCAGCCGCGCAGGTTCATCGCCTGCGAGAGGACGGCGAATCCGGCCGTCGACGCGAGGCGCTTGCCCACCGCCGCCTGGTACGCGTCCGACCGGTACCACGCCTTCGCCGCCTCGGCGGACGCGAACTTGACGATCACCGTGTGCGGCCCGGGCGGCGTGCCTTCCATCGTCTCCGCGGCGACGTCGAACGCCACCACCTCGCCGCCAGCCGCCTGGATCGTCGGTCCCGCCGCCATCTGGTACTCGCGGTAGAGCTTCGGGTCGTGCACGACGTACTGCGCGATGAAGTAGGCGGCCATCTCGTCTCCTCCGTGGTCGCGGAACGCGGCTCAGAGCGCGGCGCGGATGCCGTCGAAGAACTGCCACCACGCGTCGAGCGAGTGCTGCAGGGCGTCGCGCACGCGCGCCTGGATCGCCGCGTCGGTGGCGTGGCGCACGACGATGTTGTCGCCGACGTCGCTGTGCTCCGCGTCCGCCATCTCGTGGATGTCCCAGAACTCGACCGCGTCGCGGCTGAGCCCGTAGTGCTCCTGCAGCCGGCGGGCCATCGGACCGAAGGCGCCGGGAACCTGACCTTCGGCGGCGAGGTTGATCGCGGCGGCGGCCTCGATGAACGAGCGCTGCTTGGTCGACAGCTCGAACCAGTCGATCAGCGCGCGCGTCGCGGGCAGCGGCCGGCCTTCGGTCATCTCCGCGCGCGCGAGGCCGACCGCCTCGCCGAAGCGAATGAAGAGCTCCGGGTGTGGTCGGTTGCAGCCCGAGATCCGGCCCGTCTCCTCCTCGTACACGCTCTCGGCGAGCGCGATGCGCTCGTCGGGAAACGGGCAGTTGGCGTGCATCGCGCTCACCGCGCGGGGGAACTCGCGCACCTGCAGGAAGAACTGCACGGCGAAGAGCTGGAGCTGCGCGCGGCCGAGCTTGCCGTCGGCGAGCTCGAGCCAGAGCGGATGGCTGCCGAAGGTGCGCCGGGCGGCGATGCGCGCGGCCAGATCCCGGATGAAGGCCTCGGGGGCCAGAACCTCGCTCATCGCTTCCTCCGTCGCGCGGCCGCGGGCATACGCTCGCGATTACCGGTTTGTGAGAACATGCTTCGCTCTTCTGTGCAACCGGTGTGCATGTCGCTTCGTCGCGGAGTCGCGTGCGGCCGCTGTCCCGGCGCGCGGTGGTGCCGGGCGCTGCCAGGGGCTCGCAACGAGGCTTGGCGTCCGGGGCCGCGCGGAGTACGAGGTGGAAAATGTCGTTCTCTGCTGAAGGCCAGAGCGATTCTCTCCCGTGGTGCGACCTCGCCGGCTACCGCGCGGCGCTGCATGCGTGGCTCGACGCGAACCACGCGGCGCTCGCGCCGCGCTTCGAGCCGCCGGGCACCATCGACGATCGCGTCGCCCAGATGCAGCGCGTGAAGTCGATCCTGTTCGATGGCGGCTGGATGCAGCTCGGCTGGCCGGAGCGTGTCGGCGGCCGCGGTGGCTCGCCGATGCTGCGTACCGAGCTCGGTGCCGCGCTCGCGGCGCGCGACCTCGCCGACCCCGGGCTGTTCTCGCTGGTCGAGGTCCTGGTCCCGACGCTGATCGACTTCGCCCCGCCGGATCTCGCGGCCGAGGTGGTGCCGCGCCTGCTCTCGGGCGCGGAGATCTGGTGCCAGGGGTTCTCCGAGCCGGACTCCGGCAGCGACCTCGCGTCGCTGCGCTGCCGCGCGCTGCCGGAGGGCGGCGACGCGCGCACGGCGAAGCGCTGGGTGATCCGCGGCCAGAAGGTGTGGACGAGCCTCGCGCAGTTCTCCGATCGCTGCGTCCTGCTCACCCGCACGGGCTCTCCCGAGTCGCGTCATCGCGGCATCACCGCGTTCCTGGTCGACATGCACAGCCCGGGCATCACCGTCGCGCCGATCGAGCTGATCAACGGCGAGCTCGAGTTCGCCGAGGTGTTCTTCGACGACGTCGTGGTGCCCGCCGAGCGGATGCTGGGCGAGCTCGACGGCGGCTGGAGCGTGGCGATGAGCATCCTGCCGTACGAGCGCTCGTCGTGCTTCTGGCAGCGCATCGCCTACCTGTACCGCCGGCTGCAGTGCCTGGTCGAGGCAGTGCCCGCCGACGACCGTGCCGCGGAAGTGGTCGGCGAGGCGTACCTGCAGCTGCACGCGCTGCGGGCCCGCTCGCGCGCGACGCAGCACCGCCTCGCCGCGACCGGCACGATCGGTGCCGAGACGTCGATCGACAAGGTGCTGGTCGCGAACGCCGATCACGCCGTCTACGACGCGGTGAGGCGACTCCTGCCCGGCTCGATCGAGCTCGGCGACGACTCCGCGGGTCGCGCGTTGCGCAGCCAGTACCTGTTCTCGCGAGCGGCGACCGTCTACGGCGGCACCGCCGAGGTGCAGCGCAACATCATCGCGCGCCGCCTGCTCGACCTCGGCGGTGACGAGTGATCGCCGCCGGCGAGCGCGCCGCGATGGCGGAGTCCGTCCGTCATGCCATCGCGTCGGCACCGGTGCGCGCGGGCGGCGGCGCCGACGTCGACCAGGCGCTGGCAGGGATCGGCTGGCTCGCGATGCTCGAGGAGGAGCCGGACGACGCGGTCGCGATCGTGTTCGCCGCCCTGGGCGCGGCCAACGCGACGGCGACGGCGCTCGACGACGTGCTCGCGACTGCGCTCGGCGAGAAGCCCCGCCCCGACCTCGCGGTCCTGCTGCCGCCCTTCGCAACCTGGGAGCCGCCGGGTCGCATCGAGAACGACGAGCTGCACGCCGCCGGTCTCGCGTCCGCTCGCGTCGGCGCCGCCGCGGCGCGGGTGCTGGTCGTGTGCGGCACGGCTCGTGAGCCGCGCCGGACGGTCGTCCCGGCGGCCGCGATCGCGGCGGAGACGGTGCGCGGCGTCGATCCGGCGGCACGTCTGCGCGCAGCTCGCGTGCGCCTGCACGCCGGGGCGCCGGACGTCGAGCGTCTCGATCCCGCCGCGTGGCGCTCGGCCGTGGCGCTCGGCCGGCGCGCGGTCGCGCACCAGATCGAGGGAGCGTGTCGCGCGATGCTCGACCTGGCGCGCACGCACGCGCTCGCGCGGGTGCAGTTCGGCCGTCCGATCGCGCGCTTCCAGGCCGTGCGGCACCGGCTTGCCGAGGCGCTGGTGGCCGTGGAGTTGCTCGAGGCGGCGCTGACCGCGGCACGCGAGCAGCCGAGCGACGAGGCCGCGGCGCTCGCGAAGGCGATCGCCGGCCGCACCGCCGCGACCGTGACCCGGCACTGCCAGCAGGTGCTCGCCGGCATCGGCTTCACGACCGAGCACCCGTTCCACCGCTTCGCGAAGCGCGCGATGGTGCTCGAGGGGCTGCTCGGCTCGGCCGACCGGATCGTGCTCGACCTCGGGCGCAAGCTCGTCGCCGAGCGCCGCGTGCCGACGCTGATCGAGCTGTGAGAGCGCGTCAGCTCATGGCGCCCCGGCGGTGTCGCCGCGGAGGATCTCCAGAACTTCCGAGCAAGCCGCGATCGTGCGTAGGAGGCGGTCCTGAGGAACCTCGCGCACGTGGGCAATCTCGTTGCGCACAGGGGCGATCCGGTTGACGGCCTCTTGAAGCCGCTGTTTCGCATCCGGCGCCAGGCGGAAGCGACCGCGCGTCTCTTGCCAGACTTCGACCGAGAACGATAGCGGAGGCATCTGGCCGAGGTACAGGTAGTCGACGACGCTGAGCGGGTCGGCGCCCGCAGGACGAGCCCGAAGAGCGCGGACGAGAGTCTCGCGCTCGCGCTCGGGTAATCGCAGCTCGATCTTCTCGAGGTTGTGTCGCTATAATTGTGTAGTTGTAAATCTAAGGTTTTGAATCCTGAAGAGAGAGGTGGGAAGCTCCTCGTGAGCAAGTCCAAAGACCACCTCCCGCGCCGAAGGCGTCTCCCAGAAGCGTGATGGTCTTCGCCGCATGCTCAGCAGGCACCGTCAGTAGGAATCCTCCTGGCACACTCTTGAACTCCTCGTCATCGCGCACGTCGGATCCGAGCGCGCTACGAACGTCGTCGGTAACGGGTCCGATGACGCTGATACGAATCTTCGACTTCTCGAGCTCGCACGCGATCATTCGGCCCGTCATGAGCCGCAGGCCGCGCTCGGTTTCCTTGAGGTACCAAGCGTTGTGGCGCTCCTCGTCGGCGTTCTCGATCGCGAATGCGACGAAGCCGAGTGCCTCCCGGCGGATCGCTTCAGATGGTCCACCCTCGAGCGTCTTACGAATCCGATCCTCGACGCCTGCGCGAAGGATCCACGCGCCCTCTGCCACGTTGAAAAGTGGCCGCGGGCTCATCACCTGCAACGTCCCCAGTAGAACGCCCCTTCCGGAACTCGCATACCTCGGGGAACGGACGTTCCAGAAGGGCGACGTCGATCGCCGCGGGAGGGTTGCTGAGGAGATCACGTCCACGCGGGGTGATCACGAATCGACCGGGCCCCACGCCCTGAAGAACACCAGCCTTCCGCAGGTAGGTGCTCGTCCATGCGACGCGGTTGTACAGCCGCATCTGCCCACTTCGGAGAAGTTGTGTTCGATCCTCCTCCGAGAGTCGGAACTCGTCGGCGAGCCGCTCCACTGCCTCTGCCAGCGACCGGACCGGTTCGACGCTTCAGTGGCGCTGCCGTTCCACGGCTCGCTCACGAGTCGTGCGTCGCGGTGACGCCGGCTTCGGCGCCAGCGGTTGCGGCGAGGAGCGCCTGCACCGCAAGGTGGGCGTCGAGCGGCTCGCCGTCCCAGCGCGGAAACGCGGTCGTCGCGTCGATCACGACACCGTGGGCGGCATGCGATGCGCGCAGTGCGGCGACCACGTCCGGGTCCGTGCCGGCCGCGCGAGCAGCCGAGCGGCTCGCGCAGCGGCTCGTCCGCCAAGGGAACGGGCTGACCGTCGCGACGGAAGAAGCTCGGCTCGCCGTCTCGCGCGCTGACGACCCGGTAGCCGTGCTCGTGCACGAAGCGGTGGTGGCGGCGGCAGAGCGAGAGCAGGTTTCCGAGGTTCGTCGTCCCGCCGT
>Ga0268299_1004718_pt1 | contig 10237 bp, 11 predicted proteins | sample NOBtaG_FD_193484 | JGI IMG/M metagenome (GOLD analysis project Ga0268299, IMG submission 193484) | Activated sludge microbial communities from bioreactor in Nijmegen, Gelderland, Netherland - NOB reactor | ecosystem: Engineered > Bioreactor > Aerobic > Activated sludge | place: Netherlands... | reverse complement strand
TCGCTTCAAAGGCTTCCCGACGGGAAAAATTTTTTCCAAGGCTAAAAAATTTATTCCCTTTGGCTCGCTTAAGACACGCCTTCGGCGCGAGCCTCCAGAAAGAAACAGCTTCCCAGAATCTTTTGCCTTCTTTCTTTTCCCATCCAAACCGGCCACGTTCGCGGCTTCGCCGCTACTTGTGGCCTACTTTGTTTGTCCAACTACCTGCTTCTTCCTTTTCCTGTACTAGCTGGCTTTACCTCAACAGCTTTATTTGTCCCTTTTCCTAAAACACTGCCTTTTATTTCTGCCATGCTGCTATCTACATTCACTTGCATTTTCTCAACTTTGGCTGTTAGCTCTCTTACTTCAAAGCACAAATAACCCAAACAGCCCACCAGCCCCAGCACCAACACCCCTACACTAGCCCACAAATACCTTTGCCGACTCAAACGATGCTTCACAGCACCTTCAACTTTCACTAACTCATCTGATAAAGCCTTTTTCATCCCTTCCACTACTGCTATTTCACCTGCTATCTTGCCATCCAAAGCCTTTATAGACCTTTCATTACCTCCAACCTTAGTTTCTAAAGCAGTAATTTTTCCTACTACATCCCTTTCTACTTGCCCAATTTCGTTTGATATCTTTTGCACATCACTAGAAATTGCTTGTTTATGACCCTCTAAAAGCATAATCGCTTGCTCTAATGCACCTCTTAACGCATTCAAATCGCCCAATCTACTTCCAACTTTGTGCATTGTTTCATTACTTTTGTTTATCAAACTTCGCATGGACATATCTTGACCGCGTTGTTTGCCTTTATTGCTTTGTTCCAACATCTCTAAAGTCATAATTTTCTCCTTTTACCTGCAAGTTAAAAGTTAATTGCCTGCGTTTAAGTAAATATGTGTTGTACTCATTCGCTCCCTGGAATGCCCTAACATTGCGTTTACATCTCCTACAGCCTTACTAGTTGCTTCGCCCTTATCCATTCCTTTATCCAAGTACCTAGCCAGTTGTTCTTTCATAACTTTTTGGGCTACAAACCTTCTAACAGCATGTGTAGCAGCTACTCCAAGAGATAGGCTTTCTGATGCTCGCCTTAAAGCTTGTCTATATCCGTTGTAGCTACATAGAACTTCTTTCTTCTCCAAGTAATCCGCTAATTTCATATAGGTTTCACTAGACACAATTAATTCCCTCAACCGCCCACCTTTACCCCTAATTGACAAAATTCCTTGTGTCTGATTATCAATTAATCCAAGCAAGTCTTTCTTAGTCAGCTTTGATAGCTCTCTCAACCGGCACCCAGTTTCAACATGCACCCTAAAAACTAGCCCATAGTGCGGATTAGTTTTATTTAGCTTTTGTTCTAAACTGGAAATTTGTTGATTTGAGTAAACTGGACGACTAGCACTTTGTTTAGGCAAGCTAGCTTGTAGTTGTTTGGAAGCCAGATGAAATGCTGTAGCTTTGTCTTTACCTGTTTTTAGTTCTATACCCTCAGCTAGTTTTGCTATTGCCGCAATTCTAGTTTTGATGGTGTTATTGCTTATTCTACCTACTTGCTCTTTTACATAATCAACCATCATTTCTGGAGCTATTCGGTAAGTAGATTTAATTCCATACCTTTCATTACACCAAATAACAAATTCTTTCGCTTCTTTGTAGTAATTTTCATAGGTAGAAAAAGAATAGATTTTTCCTCGGTAGTAATAGAAAAAAGGTTTCTTTTCCTCCAATGCTCTAGCTTTATCAGCACCTTTTTTCTCACCAAAAGCAATCATTCCCTTGAAAATAAACGAGACTTCACCAACAAGGCGTTTTCTAACACTAGCCATAAATCACCTCCTAACTATTAAATTTTCTCTAACCAAAACCGCCTTAAATCCTAGCCGCCATCGGCCTTAAGAAGCTCCCGAAGGAACTTAAACAGTGATATAGCCCACCACAAAGCTTTAGAAACTATCGAGATTTCAAACCAACTAGCTAGTCTCTACAACTAGTTGATTTATTTACTACTTACCACCAAAGGGGACTCGAAGACTCGCCCCTTTGGTGTCCGCTTATCCAAGTTGCTTGGTCGATGCCAACGCTAAAGAAAGCGCAGCAATAGCCACCTTGGTAGCTTCAAATATTCAGTTGTACAGAACCACAACAAGCAACTAGCTAGAATGAGCCGCTTACTTGTAGTTCTAGGAGTGGAAAGATTTTCATATCCAGCAAGCTAGATATGTTTCTTAGTTTTTGGTTAGGTATTTCCTTGTTAGGATTAGATTGGATTATGTAGATTAATTTAATTAGGATGATTGATAAGATATACTCTAAAGCATTAGAACAATTACTAGTAGTTCTTAGAGATTTCTTAGCTTGGTTGGAATAACGAGCAGTAGATAACCCATCAGAAAAAAAGATTATTACCTTGGCATTTGCCAAAGAAAAGTAAGTATTTAATTGTACAAAACTACGCCACATTAAATTTACTTCCTAAACTTTTTTTCCTTAACTTAACTTATCTATTTCTCCTTGTTGTGTCTGCCTAAGCAGTGATTCTAAATGGTTTTAGGTGTTAGATTTTAGATTTTAGATTAATTTGGTTCATTTAGATTAATTTGGTTTATCAATTTTAGATTTAGGTTGAGCATTAGTACATTTACTAGTTTAGCGCAAATTCAGCAAATTGATTCAAATTAGATTACTCTTTGGTATTGTCAAAATTATACTTAAATACTTCTTAAGTATTTTTGACCTTGTTAGTTCTCATAAAGAGATGCTGTTATCACTATAAGTGATTTGGCTATTAGATTTAGGTTGTTCAAAGAACAAGCTATATAGGGATTCAAATGGTTTATTAATTTGGGTTTAATTTGTTAAATTTTAAGGCTTTAACTAAGCTTTTTCGTTAGATTTGAGGCACTAACAAACCTTTTTGTTAATTTGAGGTACTAACAACACCTTTTTTTCCGATTTAACGTATATCGGGAACAATTAAAAGCCCAGGAAGGTTTTAGCCTATCCCAGTACCCACCAATTTATTGGGGGATCTCACTATCATGGTCAGTGAGGAGTACCAGCTTCTTTTAATCAAAATAGCACAAACTTTTCACTTTAGATTTTAATCACCAAAATTTTACCTAGCAACACCATTCGCCAGTATTTCTTTAATACCAAGAACAACTTTGTTCTTTACTAGCACCAACTTGATAACTTTCAACAAATAATATAAAGTTTACATTAGAAATATAGTCCTTAAGACTATACTTCTAATAACAAAAAACACAATTAAGAAGGTAGAATGTGCGAATTTTCAAGACCAAATGGTTTACCAAATTTGCCAAAAAACAAGGTATTAGCGACACAACATTGCTACAAGTTATACAAGACATTGAAGATGGAAAGATAGATGCAGATTTAGGGGATGGAATTATTAAGCAAAGAATTGCACGTTCTGGACAAGGAAAATCTTCTGGTTATAGGTCAATAATTCTATACCAAAAAGGCGACAAAGCTTTCTTTGTCTATGGGTTCGCCAAAAACGAACAAGCAAACATAGCTGAACATGAAGAGCGAGCATTTAAGGACTTAGCAATCACATTCTTTAACTATTCTGATGAGCAGCTTGCACAAGCAGTCACAGAAGAAACTTTTAAGGAGATAAATACCAATGAGCAAGAACAAAACATATAAAAGTGATGCACTTGCAGCCATTCACGAAACAGTTTCAGACCTTTTTAACATTGGCCTAATCGATAAAGCCACAAAACGACATTTTGATAAAACCTGTTTAACTCCCATTGAAGACTTTACTGGACAAGATATCCGCGCCTTACGTGAACGGGAACAAGTAAGCCAGGACGTTTTCGCCTGTTATCTAAATGTAACTAAAGGTATGGTCAGTAAGTGGGAGTGTGGAAAGAAACAACCAACAGGCTCATCCAAAAAACTATTATCCCTGATCAAGAAAAAAGGTTTAGCCGCAATTGCATAGCATCAAAACACATTATCATTAGCAAAATTACGAGCTAACTAAACCACAAACAAACTAAACTTGTAGCATAAAAACACTTTTCCTAACTTGGCATAAAACCAATTAATAATATTAATATATATACTAAAGTTAATTTACTCTATTTGTGGAAAACAAATCCCAATCACAGTAGCAACACAATCAGCATTTGATATCGCCTTATCCGCCACAACCGCCCTAACTAACAACTTATCTTCAATTGTTAACTTATTCCAACTTTCAACAGGTATTGATACTAATACAGGATCTTTAGATTCTCTCTCTGCCTCTAATTCAGCTTCATTTTCTGCTTTTGCCGTGTCATCAGACTTCCATATCCCACTTACACTAAACCACCTCAACCCTTTTCCTGTCTTATACACTTCTACATATGCTTCTACTGGCAAATTCCAAGGTGTCTTCACCTTATTTGAGGATAAAGAAACTTCACTTACTGCCTTATCCAAATAGCGAACCATCTGTTCTATACTTTCTCCCTCAACACGAGTAAACCACCCAGGCTGCCAATCACAGCTTCTTCCTAACTTCTTTAACTTCTTTTTCCAATATGCTTTAACTCGATTTGCAAACCACTCAGCATCTACCCAACTTTCTAATATCAGCAAGTTATGGTTATGTGGATGAAACCCATGATCTCCATGTGTTAGCTCTGTTGACCTTACATTTCCTAAAAAACTCTTTCTCCAAAAATGTTCTTGCTGCATATCTCTATGAACTGTTCTTAAAGCATCCATTAAAGTCCTAAATTTAGCTCCTTTGTGATGTCTTACAGTCATTACCATATGAAACATCTGCGCTCCCCTTAAGTGAATAGCTTCCCCATCTAAAATGCATACTGGCAACACCGTCACTGATGAGATCTTTTTAGAGCAATCACACTCGCCCATTATATGCCTAGCTAGTTCTTCCCCTCGAGCCAACAACTTTTCCGCTCTTTTCGCCCCATAATACCTTGCACACAATGGACAAATCATTGAATTACAATGACATACTCCCGACAAATACCGTTTATTATCCTCATCACCTCTTATATTTACCCTAAACACCGTTGGTAATGGCCTTGTCCCACACCTACTTACTACCTCCGCTACCTCCTTGTAACCAGCATCCCTTAAATTCTTCACTAGCTTTGCGTGAGCATCTTTGGCAGCAGCTAACTCCAAAGATCCATTATCAGACCACTTTGTCCAATCGCCCAAATCACTAAATTTATTACCACTTACACCACTCTCACAACTTTGGGCGTGTTTATTCAAGCCCGGTCTTTGACCGGGTAAGATCCGTTGCTTACCTTGGTTTATTACAACCACCTTTCACCTCCATTAATATTAGATTAGGAAAATTACTAGTATTCACCTAATTTACAAAAAGGCTGCTTTGGTGGTCTTATTTTTGAGGGCTTATGATATGGCTGAACTGGGCAAGTAACTTAAACTTTCTTAATCACTTAAAGCTATCTGACATCTTTTATTGAAAAACTTTGTCTTTAGCTTCTATAATGAGGCTACAAGATTTCTTAAATCTGGTGGCCTCTGCCCAGTACACAACAATCAGGCTCTCAAAAAGGGTTCCTGCCAAAGAATGGCCTTTTTGGGGGCCGTAAGTGTTTATACTACATTACACTGACGGCAACTCTATGAAACCATAGCAACTAATCACTACACAAGACAAATTAGCTAACTACAAATAAATAAAAGGAAATATAAGTATGCCAGTATTAGGAAAAATGGAAGTAGTTATAAAAATTTCTGAATTTCCAGAAGATGTAAAAACAGTTACTAACAACTGGAAAGAATTTGTAGTTGAAGCAGATAACAAACAAATAACAGTTACAGCCAGACCAAAAATGTTTAACAAAATCGAGCAAGCCAAACAACAATTTCCACAATGGGTTGCTGCTATTAGTGGAAAAATTGGTGATATGAATGAAAAAGGTTTTAACTTGGTTGATGCCAGTATCCAAGTCTTTGAGCGAAAACCTAAACCAGAAGCACAATCACAACCAGCTTCTTAACTCCAACTCACTTTCCAAACTCATTGCTTGAACAACCAATGCAAGGCAGGATATGCAAAAACGCTATCGCGCTTTTGCAAAAGAAAAAGTCACTTTTGAAAACAAAAGGTTATCTTTGTAGCTAGTTAAAAAACTAAATCACAAAAAAGATTTGATTAAATTTTTTCTTTTTAATTGGAAAGAAAAACTCAATTGAGAAAAAAAAGAAAACTATTTGTTTCTCTCTTTTTCTTCTCAAAACTTCTATTTTTAATAAAAAATCTTTGTTGGCTAAAAAGCAAAATTAGTATTTTGTAAAACAAACTATGTATTTTTGTAAAAAAAGCTAACAAGACATGCTATGACACGTAACCCTTCTACAAGTTTTTGTTAACAATGTAAACATTTTGCATACAAATGTATACATTGCGTTAACTTATGTTAACATTTTGTTAACGAATGTTAACGCAATAATCAAACAAAAGGTGCTACATGGTAGACAAAAGAACAAAAATAATAGGTGTTAGAGTTACAGAAGAAGAAATGAGAAAACTTGAAGCTATAGCAGAATCTAGCAACAAAAAAGTATCAGAGTGGTGTTATCAGACCATATCAAAAGCACTGGACAAACACACTAATCCACAACTAAATCTGTTAAATCTAGGAGAAAAAATCATTCTTGAAGAATTGGTATCACTAAAATCTATCCTACTTAATAGCTTAATTGATAAACAATTAACTGAAGATAAACTTAAAAAAATAATCAACAAAACAAACACCATCAAAGGCGAGAAAGCTCAACAACTCATCACAGAGTTTATTTCTGACACAAAACCAAAAAAATAATTAACTCTCATTTAACTTTACGGAAGATAAAGAAACTAACTTATGTTATAACTACTAGCTACAATAAACATTAAGACTCTTAGCCCTAGAGGACTAACTATGTTTGATAAGCTACATTCTTACCCCAAATATTTTATTTTCTTCACAGTAATATCACTATTATTTGCTTTACCAACATTTGCTAATTCCACAAAACCAAAAACTAGAAAAACAAAACAATCTAAAAACCAAAGTTTAAAAATCACAGAGCCAAAAGAATACAAAAGGGTTTACGAAATCTGGAAACAATACTACCTTGCATTAGAAAAGGGTGAAAACCCTCCTAAACCACTTCCAACAGGCTATAATTTTACTAGCGACGAAGAAATAGATAAAATCTCAACCATATGGCATATGGCTAGCTATGATGCTTATAGATACTTAAACCTCAAAAAAGAACAAGAAACCAAACAAATCCAGCAAACTAAAACACTTAATAAATTTGACGTAAATGTAGCTTACAAAATTTGGAAGGATTATTACTTAGCGCAAGAGCAAGGTATAAGTTCACCTCCACCAAATTTCCAACCACTTAACGCAGACGAACAAGAAACAAACCGATTAATAGCTATATGGAATAAAGGAAAAGAAAAAGCACACAAAGAAACCTTAAAGCGGCGAGAAGATGCACGAACTGGTAAACTATCTTTCCAAGCTAAACCTGTAACACCTTTGGTATCTGACCCCTTATTACCCGTACAAACTATTCCTACCTCAAACGCCTTAGCCCACATTATCCGAAAACCAAAAGGAATGGCTGGAATCTCAACTTTCACAGCAAACCCAATACCACAACCAAATCAAATCCAGACAATCCAAAACGCTCAAAACAACATAATAATAAATGCTAACAACTCAGTTAACCGTAGTATTGCTGAACAAAACAAAGAAAATATCTCTTACAATGTTGCCAAAGCCAAAGAGCTTGCAAATATAGCTTATCCACTTATCGACAACCCTGGTGTTACCACTCAATATCTTACTGATACCAATAATGTTACAGGACTACCTCAAGTTGTAGAAGAATTACAAAACGGTCAAGTAGTTAGGCAATACAGTTATGGGGCCGACGGCCTTATCAGCATGCGCCAATTAATCAACAATGAATGGGTAGTAAGTTTCTTTATTAAAGACGGTCATGGCTCTGTGAGAATGTTAACGGATGTTAATGGCAATATTACAGATACGTATGATTACGATGCTTTTGGAAACCTAGTAGCTAAAACTGGAAACACCCCTAATAACCGCCTTTACGCTGGAGAGGAATTTGACGAGGATTTAGGCTTCTACTATCTTAGAGCTAGATTTTTGGATACTGTAAAAGGCAGGTTCATAACACAAGACACTTTTGAAGGAATCACCGAAGAACCAATCTCATTACACAAATACATTTATGCAGAATCCGATCCTACAAATAACCATGATCCCTTCGGCCTAGCAGCCATATCAACCATAAACAGCAGTTTTCTTATTAACCAAACACTTCTTTCATCAGCTACTCTCCAACCTAGTTACTTCACAAGCCAACAAAGCACAAATAGCTTACCACAACCCCGTCCAACGCTAAGAGGGCAAGTATGTGATATAATATTAGGCAGTCTCTTTGGTGGCCCTGGCGCACAAGCCGCCGCAAATGGTTTTGAAACACTAGATGGTAGATATCGAGAACACTTAGACCCAAACGCAGAAAGGATAATGCACCTATACGGCAACAAAGAAACTACAGCTATAACAACTGTTTTTCTTCCCAGTAATGGTTTTCTAATTGATAAAATTTCCGACACAGAAGCAACTTATAGATTCTATTACAACACTCTCCGAGATAGACAAAATGTATATTTACAAGCTTCCCATATACAATCATTTTTACTAGAAAAACAAATACAAGCACAAAAAGCACTAAAGAAAAAAAACCCACGACTTAGTATTCAAATACCAATAGAGAGCGCATCTGTTGTAAGAAATGCTGCTGGATTTGTCTTCATAGGTCTAACAGGCGGCCCAGGAGGAGAAGCCAACAGAAACGGAAAAGAAGTACATTCCCATTTCATAATTGGAAACAACCTTGTTCGTAGAAGCAGAACATATTATGGAGATCTTTCCTTTCCACAAGTATTTTGTGGTCATAAGTCTAGTAAATTCAACTTAAACAATATCCCTGATAGTAACGACGATCCAGAACAAAGATAGGAGACTTTTTAATGGAATTAACCTTAATACAAGCACTACAAACACATACAATGCAACTCATACAACAAAATAACCCAATAGAACACAACTACTCAAATACCCTAAAGCCTGTTAGTTACGAACACAACCTGTCAACATTGGATCGTATAACTCAACAAATGGCATCAGCAGGAGATAACGCTTTAATAGTAATATCTCGTCTAGGTAAAGGAGAAAATCCAATCTACAACAACCGTAGACTCTATACAGTAAAAACTTATCTAAAAGCAAAAATCCATTCTCCAGAAACTAGACTAATAATAGCTACTGGCGAACCCACAGAAAACTACGGGCTATTAGAATTCTATATAAAAGGTAAAAAATATGAGGTTGTAGCATTAAAAAAAAACCAAGAATTTTGGATAACAGAAATACAAGATCTAAACACAAAACATGATCCAACAGATTACTATCTACCCAAACCAACAAAAAAAAACAAAACTCTAAAGCAACCACAATCCAACTCAAAATCAAAATAGCTTACAATATGTACAACAGTTTAAAGACATACAATGAACAACAACTGTCAAAAAACTCCGCATGCTCTATTACAGCTAAGTTGCTTATTTTGGCTAACTGTAGTAACACCATTGTTAGGAATACTTCCACTCTTACTAATGTTTCCTAACTTTATTCCCCGAACTATGTTTTTCCTTGGTTTAGCCTATCTAAGAGCCATAGTCTGTCTATTTGTTATAGATCCAGAACCAGGAACAAGTGATGTTGGCCCACCATTAACAGAACTAGGATTCATAACGATGCTAACAATCGTTTTTGGAATCGCCGCACTTTCAATTAGATTTTTATGGAAGGCATGGAAAAGCCGAACACAAAAAACAAGCTATCCTTCCACAAAACAACAACCTACTCAATAAACCCCCTGTCCACAAACTCAAGTCCAACAAAAGATCGCTCGGCCTTTTTTGCTTTCGTTAAAATGTCGTCGCCGACAGGGGGAAACAGAAGAAAAAACATAAGAGTTTCCCCCTGTCGCCTCCTAATTTTAACTCTCGCTTCAAAGGCTTCCCGACGGGAAAAATTTTTTCCAAGGCTAAAAAATTTATTCCCTTTGGCTCGCTTAAGACACGCCTTCGGCGCGAGCCTCCAGAAAGAAACAGCTT
>Ga0268299_1004717_pt1 | contig 10238 bp, 7 predicted proteins | sample NOBtaG_FD_193484 | JGI IMG/M metagenome (GOLD analysis project Ga0268299, IMG submission 193484) | Activated sludge microbial communities from bioreactor in Nijmegen, Gelderland, Netherland - NOB reactor | ecosystem: Engineered > Bioreactor > Aerobic > Activated sludge | place: Netherlands... | reverse complement strand
TTTTAAAAAATCTGAAATCTTGCCCAAAAGCTGCTCTGAACGGAACGCGATAATTATCGCGGTAGTTTAGAATGAAGAAACCATTCAGGCTATCGCCATGTATGGCAACCCGCAGCTCGGCATCAAATACATGCAGAATGAAGTCAACGGAATCATCATGAAATACTACTTCATCCAGTAATAATTCTTCCCTGGCATTTTTGATGTACACATCCAACCCACCGGTTGAATCATTGACAACCCGAAAATTGAAAGGAAGTTGTTGTTCCTGAATTTCGAGTACGCCCCGCCATACTCCTGTTTTTAATTTGGCAGAAGGGGTATTGCACCCCGCTAAAATCACCAGAAAAACCAATGTGTACCAAAAAAATGCTTTCATGCTTTAAATAAGTAAGAAACGAAACCGTAAAAATGCGATATTTTGTGTTAATAGTTAATCGTTAATTGCACCTCGATTAACGCGTAATAAGAAACGACAACATGCTTGAGGATATAAAAGTTCTGGAACTGGCATCGGTACTGGCGGGTCCCAGTGTGGGGCAATTTTTTGCCGAATTAGGTGCAACAGTAATTAAAATTGAAAATCTGAAAACGGGAGGAGATATTACCCGTACCTGGAAAAGCGCGGGCGAGCAAACCGATGATCGCTCGGCATACTTCTGCTCAGTAAACTGGGGAAAGAAATCGGTAGCGGTCGATTTGAGTACAGCAGCAGGGCAATCAGTCGTACAAAAGTTAGCATCACAGTCAGATGTGGTGATTGCCAGTTACAAACCGGGAGACGCGGAAAAACTGGGTGTTTCGTATGAGCAATTGAAGAAATTAAACCGGAAACTGATTTACGGACAGATTACAGGGTACGGCTTAGACAACGATCGGGTAGGGTATGATGCGGTGATCCAGGCCGAGTCGGGGTTTATGGATTTAAACGGAGATAAGAACAATCCCCCTACAAAAATGCCGGTTGCCCTGATTGATGTGTTGGCCGGCCACCAATTGAAAGAGGGTTTACTGTTGGCCTTACTCAAACGCGAACGGACAGGCGAAGGAAGTTTTGTAGAGGTGTCGCTGATTCAATCAGCTGTTTCATCGCTCACCAACCAGGCAACGAATTGGCTGGTGGCAGGTAAGCTTCCATCACGGCAAGGTTCGGCTCATCCTAACATTGCACCATATGGAGAGTCATTTTTAACGAAAGACGGTAAACGTTTTTTACTGGCAGTAGGCAGCGACAGGCAGTTTTTCGATTTACTTCATGTATTGAATATTGATCCGGTTATGTTCGAACAAAAATTTTCCACCAACCACAGACGTGTTGAAAACAGGGAAGAGTTGAGCAAGGTATTGGAAGAAAAAATCAGTCAGCTACAGGCAAGCGAGTTGCTTCTGAAAATTAACCAATACAAAATTCCGGCCGGCATCATTCAAAATGTGCGGGAAGTTTTTGAGATGAAAGAGTCGCAGGAGCTACTGATTAAGCGTGATGGAATTACAGGCGTAAAGACTTTTGTAGCGAAAAGTGCCAACTTCCAATTACCAATAACCGGTTTGCTGCCGCCTCCTCATTTTGGTGAACATACCAATGAAGTAACTTCTTTCTCTTAAATTATTATTTTTACAAAATGGAGAAATTCCTTCAGCGGATCATCAACCAGGGCACCAATGCCGATTACCTCGACCATCAGAACAGGCGAATCATCTATGCCAATATTATTTATGTTTCGTTGCCGATCGTTTACCTGATCTTTGTTCTGATAGACTATGAAAGCTTTTTTGTTCCCGTTCAAACATTGGTTTGGGATCAGTTTATTTTTGCTTTTGAAATTGTGGTGTGCCTGTTGGGAGTTCTGCTCAACAGAGTTGGGTTTTCCATGTTGGGAAGGTGTATTTTTCTTTTCACATGGCCCTTGTTACTTCATATTATTCCGGTCTGGCACCAACATTCACCCTCCGATTATTTTCTTGCGTTTCCTATCGGAATTATTTTTCATGCAGTGCTTATTCAGCTGATGCTCTCAATCAGGCACGAACGCCTTTTCTTTTGGCCTTTCATGATTGCAAATTTCTTACTGCTGGTCAAAGTGCCGGATATGTTGCTTCGCTTTTCAGATGACTCAACAGCCAGTTTAACGGAGTTTGTATCGGATCGGTATTATTTGCTTGACGCTGTTTTGTATTGGTTATTGTTTTCAATCGTGGTTTATTTCCTGGTTCGCGCAGTCGACAAGCTGTTTGAACAGGAAGCAAAAGATCAGCTGCTAATCGAAGATCAAAAAGAAGAATTAGCCGCTATGAATGAAGAGTTGCTTCAGAGCAACGAATCGTTATACAAGCTCAACGAGAAAATTTCAGCATGGAATGAAAACCTGGAGGCAACGGTTGCTAACCGAACCCGGGAGGTTGAGGAGCAAAACAGTAAATTAAGAGAGTATGCCTTTTTTAATGCCCATAAACTAAGAGGCCCGTTTTGCAGGATTCAGGGACTGATGACGCTGTTAGATTTATTAGTAGACCCGACTGAAAAGGCGAATGCGAAAACGCTCCTGAATATCAGCGTATCAGAACTTGAATCGGTAATAGCTGAAATTCAGCAGATAGTAAAAGAAACCAATGAACAGAGGGATTAAGATGCATTAGTCTCCGATCTAAATCCTACCGCCAACAAAGAAATATCACCTCATTTGGAAAAGGTGCAGTTGATTGAAGGTCAGCCATTACTTTCGAGGTCTGAACCAATACCTTTATGAAACTTAAAACGAAATTTTTGCTTGTCGCCCTTGTACTTTGCTGGGGCATTGCGGCAGCGCAACCGGGTGGATTTAATGCACCACCGGCACCAAAAGATCCGATGGCTGAGGCCATCATAAAAGAAGCTACTGAAAATTCGCAGCTGGAAAAACTTGCACATGAATTGATGGATGGCATCGGGCCGCGCTTAGTGGGTACACCTAAAATGCAACAGGCGCACGACTGGGCCGTTGCCAAATACAGCGGTTGGGGTATTTCGGCACGCAATGAAAAGTGGGGCGAATGGCGCGGATGGGAGCGGGGCATAACCCACATTGATATGGTTTCGCCCTGGATCAAATCACTGGCCGGCACCCAGCTTGCGTGGAGCCCGGGCACCAAAGGTAAAACCATAACCGGTGACGTGGTCATTGTACCAGACGTAGCCGATTCGATTGCATTTCAAAAATGGCTGCCAAGCGTGAAAGGAAAATTTGTAATGATTTCGATGAACCAGCCCACCGGCCGTAACGATGACAACTGGGAAGAATTTGGAACGAAAGAGTCTTTTGAAAAAATGAAGAAGGATCGCACAGCACAAAACGAAGCGTGGAGAGAGCGGATTAGGAAAACCGGTAAGACGAATGCAACGCTCCCGATAGCATTGGAGAATGCCGGAGCTGCCGGAATAGTCATGTGCTACTGGTCGAACTGGTCGGGTTCGAATAAAATTTTTGGTGCCCGTACAAAAAAAGTTCCTACCATTGATTTGATGCTGGAAGATTACGGGTTGCTGTATCGATTGATAGAGTCAGGTAAACCAACAAAAATAAGTGTGCGTGCCGATTCGAAAGAAACCGGAGTGGTACCAACGTATAATTCAGTTGCTGAAATTAAAAGCACGACCAACCCGAATGAGTATGTCATGCTCTCTGCTCACTTCGATTCCTGGGATGGCGGAACAGGAGCAACCGACAATGGAACAGGAACTTTGGTAATGATGGAAGCAATGCGCATCCTGAAAGCAGTTTATCCAAATCCAAAGAGAACGATACTGGCCGGCCATTGGGGCAGCGAGGAGCAAGGCCTGAATGGTTCACGTGCTTTTGTTGAAGATCATCCTGAGATCGTTGCCAACCTGCAAGCGTTGTTCAATCAGGATAATGGAACAGGCAGGGTAAAGTCGATAACAGGACAGGGCTTTTTACATTCCTATGAGTACCTCCAACGCTGGCTTGCCAAAGTGCCGCGTGAATACAAAGTTGATCTGGAAACCACTTTCCCCGGTTCGCCAGGCGGAGGGGGTTCAGACTTTGCTTCGTTTGTAGCGGCAGGTGCTCCCGGCTTTTCACTGAGTTCGCTCAGTTGGGATTACGGAACGTTCACCTGGCACACCAATCTCGATACGTATGATAAAATTGTATTTGACGATGTGCGCACCAACGCCATTATGACGGCCATATTGGTGTGGCAGGCATGTGAAGATCCCAATAAAACTTCACGCGAAAAGAGTGTATTACCAATTAGCCCGCGCACCGGTGAGCCTGGCAAATGGCCGGAACTAAGAAAGGCGACACGCAAAGGCGGTTTAGATTAATTTTTTATTGACCAATATTTGAATGTCCTGCACGGTTTTCGGCAGGACATTTTTTTTACCGGCTTTTCACCCTCAGAAACATGTAAACCGGTTCTGAGTGCTACCGTTGGAATTCCTTATCTTGCCGCATGCTTAGAATTTCCCGCTGGCTGGAAGAACCATTTAACCTCCTTGATTCCAGGCGGGCAAGACTAAAACTCGTTCTCTTTTGCGGATTGTTTGGGTGCTTGTTCCTTAATGTTTTTCACCCGTTCAACATTGATTACTTCTTCCCAAAGGTGAACGCCCCCATGTTCGTGATCCTTACCTTCTTTGCCGTTGCCGGAACAGCGGCCATTGCACTTTCACAGTTTGCTGTCAGGTCGATCATCAAATTGAAGGATACCACCCGGTTAAGTTTTATGCTGTGGCTCCTGGTTGAGTTCTTCATAATTTCGGTTGCTATCCACAGCGTGAATATCTATTTACTTGAGCTTTCATTTTTCGATGGGCCGGAGTATCTGGTTACACTCAAGTATACACTCATGACCTTGATAATTCCTTACCTGATCGCTTTGTTACTGCTTCATGTTGAGAAACAAATGAAAGTGGTGAACGAACTCAACCTGCAGGTGCGTAAAACCGTTGGCCTCGATGCCATCACCATTTTTGACGAGAATGGTAAAGCGGCTGCCAATATCCCTGTTAAGAATATCCTGTACTTTAAGTCAGACGATAATTACATACACTTATATTATAGAGATGGAAACGGTGTTAGAAAAGAGCTGATCAGAACGAACCTCAAAAAACTGGAACAGGATCTTAACTTTCCTTTTCTGATCAGGATACACCGGTCGTACATGATTAATTCCCAGAATCTGAAATCGACCATTAAAACCCCCAAAGGATATTTGGTGAAGTTAGAAGGCAGTACTGACGAACCTTTACCGGTGTCGGCAACTTATCAGTCGGCCTTTGAAGGAAGGGTCATTAAGATGGGATAAGCCCCAAAAATTCACCCCGAATAATCAAAGCTCACCCCAAAGACCGTTTCAAAGGTATTTAGTGTCTGAAAAACACCTCACCTTGGAAGTTTAATTTTCGGTAAGCTATGTCGTTAAAGTTCTGGTGGGTTCTCTCGGTTTTAGCCATTTTTTCGTGTTCTACGAAGTCAGGGTCCGAAAGAGACTCGGCCCATCCGGCACAGGAGTTTTATGCTTCTGGCGATGCTATAAAAGGAAAGGGTTTGTTTACAACCTGTACAGCTTGCCATGGCGATAAGGGCCAGGGAAGCGTACAATTCCATGCCCCTGCGTTAGTCAACAACGAACCGTGGTACCTATACCGCCAACTCATGAATTTCCGTAATGGTATCAGAGGTGGAGATGCCTCAATGGATACCTTAGGTTTTCAAATGGCTGCTATGGCTAAAACGTTACCCGATTCAAATGGCGTGGCCGATGTGGTAGCCTATATAATGAGTTTGCCGTCAACGCAAACTGCAGCTGCAATAGCAGGCGATATCAAAAAAGGTGAAAGAACCTATCAAAGTATTTGTGGTTCATGCCATGGGCAGGCAGGCAAAGGAAACAAACTGATGAATGCCCCCCGACTGAACGGCCTTGAGGACTGGTATCTGAAAGGTCAGATTTCAAAATTTAAGAATTCTATTCGAGGCAGTCATCCAAAAGATTTGTACGGTGCTCAAATGATTCCCATGGTTTCAACCCTTCGCGATGGTCAGGTCATTAACGATGTGGTGGCCTATATTCTTTCAGCCAACCAATTGGATAGTATTCAATGAACATGAATCGTGTATTTAGCATCGTTCTTTTATTGGCACTGGCTTCCAGCGTAATGATGGTATGTACGCCCGAGAAAGATAAGCAAGCGTTTGTTCTTTGTAACACATGCCCCCCCGGTTTTGAATTAACTGATGATAATACATGTAAACTGAGAACGCTGTATCAGCAATATGAATCGGGCAATGGAAATGAAAGAGGTGTTGGCGGATTAAAAACAGCGTTACCAACCGTGCGCGATGGATTCACGCCCCAACAAATTGATTTGGGCAGGTATTTATTTTTTGATCCGGCTCTTTCAAAAGACGGTACCATTTCCTGTGCATCCTGCCACCAGCCCGATAAAGGTTTTAGCGATGGTTTGAAAACGGGCGTTGGAATTCATCAGGCCTCGTTAAAACGTGCCTCACCAACCTTGTGGAATGTGGCCTTTTATAAAAAGTTTTTTTGGGACTCACGGGCGGTTTCGTTAGAAGACCAAATGGCCGGGCCCCTGTTTTCGGAAGAAGAGATGGGAACGACACGTGAACAGCTTTTAGAAACAATAAATGGAATAGAAGCATATCGTCAACTGTTCAAGCAGGCATTTCCGAAACGGCAAGCGGATGAAATTCAACTGGAGGAAATTTACACTTCCATTGCTGCCTTTGAGTCATCACTGATTTCCTTAAACAGCCGATACGATCAATATGCGCATGGGTATCCGGATGCCCTTTCAAAGGCTGAGCTGGAAGGATTAAATATTTTCCGATCGTTTGTAGCGCGATGCGCTGAGTGTCACACACCACCATTGTTTACGAATCAGCAAATTGCCGTGATTGGATTAGGCGAGCCTGATGACCGGCCACTCGACCCGGGTGCACAAACAGTTTTTAATGAAGCCTCTATGCGTGGCGGTTTTAAAGTTCCCAGCTTAAGAAACATTACACACACGGCACCTTACTCGCATTCCGGCAAGTTTGACTCCCTGCGTGATATGGTAAAATTTTACACACAGGGAAGAGGTCATGCTGTTCCTGCGGGAGAAAAACTTCATATCCACTGGCACATTTGGGAGCCACAATTAACAGATGTGGAAGTCGACCGGCTGGTTGATTTTCTGGCAACGCTTTCAGACGAAAGCTTTAAACCGAAAGTACCGGAACAGGTGCCCTCTGGTTTATTGCCAACATCGGTTGAATTAAAACAAAAAGTAATTACACAATTAAAACAGTAAAAGCTAACCACGAATCTATGAAAGCACTTAAACTGATCATCCCCATTTTGATATTTTTTGCAGTGGGTATTTACTGCGGAAAACTTTTTTTTGGAAGAGGCAGTGATGTAGCTGCTCCTGTGCCATCATACTTTAGTCAGCAGGCTGGCGATGGTGATTCAACAGGGATTGCGGCAGGAACCGTTACCGGAAAAATTCATACGGTAAAAGAAGGCTCGTCCATTCAGGAAGCAGTGGGCAAAGCAAACCCCGGAGACCTCATCCGTATTTACCCGGGTGTATATCATGAAACTGTTTATATCGACAAAGATAATATTACACTACAGGGCGTTATTGAAAATGGTGAATGGCCGGTGTTAGATGGTGAAAAGAAAATGAACGATGCGGTTCTTTATTCGGGCAACGGTATTTTGATTGAAAACCTGAAGATCACCAACTACAAAGGCAACGCCATTATGGGCCAAGCCGGTAATAACTATGTGATCCGCAATAACTGGATTGTGGATACCGGTGTGTATGGAATTTTTCCGCAGTATGGAAAGAATGGCTTGGTGGAGAGAAACATTCTTTCCGGTATTGAAGATGCCGCTATTTACATTGGTATGTGCGATAATGTGGACGTTCGTTTCAATGAAGTATATGGCAACGTAGCCGGCATTGAAATTGAAAACTCACGACACGCGCTGGTGGAGTTTAACTATGCGCACGATAACACCGGTGGTATCCTGGCGTTTCTTACTCCTGGCTTGCCCATCAAAACATGCTATGATGTGATTATCAGAAGCAACTATATCATTAATAATAACACAAAGAATTTTGGTGCAGTAGGTTCAACGGTTTCGCATATTCCAAAGGGCACAGGCATTTTAGTGATGGCGGCAGATGATGTAACCATCGAGAACAACTTTATAAGTGGTAATGATAATGCCGGTATTACCATTACCGATTACGGATATGCGGGGGTTGATCATGCCAGTGATCCGGAATCAGAGCCAAACTCAGATCGCATCACCGTGTTGAACAATTTTATGAGCAACAATGGTAATAATCCAATTGACGACATCAAGGCGTTGATGGTTACCAAGCTTTCGAAACTGGGCCCCGATGTGATTGCCGTTGGCGGAGGCGAAGGAAGTTGTATTGTTAACCCCGGTGCTTACCGGACATTTGGTGTTGATAAATTTGCCAATTGCCAGGCTACCGATACCCGAACAGTAGTAACCTATTTGCTCGACAAGCCTGTGGCACCCCGTGCAACAACGCTGGATGAGAAAGGAAAGATGACCTACTATGCCGTGTGTTCAGGTTGTCACGCGTATAATTCAAGGCTGATTGGCCCCCCGATCAATGCCATACAGGCGCTTTATAAAAACAATCCTCAGGGAATTATTGATTACATCACCAACCCTGTTCATAAACGTGAAGATTACCCGGAAATGCCGCCACAAAGTTATTTAACAGAAGAAGCAAGAAAAGCGGTGGCAGAGTATGTGCTAACATTAGAAAAGTAATAATTATTTTGAATAAGAACCTCCTTAAAATATAATAATCAACCATAACAGTTTTCTTATGAAACCAGGAATCATTTTGTTAGCCGTGTTACTTACACTTTCGGTAACAGGTTGGGCGCAATCAGAAGTATCGGGTACCATATTGGATGGTGACACCAAACAATCCTTGCCCGGTGTGAGTGTGGTGGTAAAAGGAGGAAGTCAGGGGGTTTTTACAGCAGCTGATGGAAGCTTTCGAATACCCATCAGTCAATTCCCAATTACATTGGTATTTTCATTTATCGGGTTTGAAACAACCGAGGTTGAGGTAGCATCGGCACAAGCGATATCCCTTGAGCTGAAATCGTCACCCCTTTTTATCGATGAAGTGGTTGTTTCGGCCAGCCGTACCGCGCAGCGAAAAATTGAATCACCGGTAACCATTGAGCGTATCAGCACAAAAGACCTGGCGAATTCTCCGCAGGTAAATTATTACGATATGATCCAGGGATTGAAAGGTGTTGATGTAACGGTTTCCAGTATCGGCTTTACATCTGTAACCACACGCGGATTTAACACCAGCGGAAATACAAATTTTCTTCAAATGGTGGATGGTATGGACAACCAGGCACCGGGATTGAACTTCCCGCTGGGTAACGTGATTGGACTTACGCAATTGGATGTCGATAATATTGAATTGCTTTCCGGAGCTTCCTCTGCTTTGTATGGTTCCCGTGGTTTGAACGGTGCCATGGTGATGACCGGAAAAAATCCTTTTCAATACCAGGGTTTGAGTGCGTTGTTAACGCAAGGTGTGAATCACATAGGAAAAGAATCAAACGATCCGGTCTCAGCATCTCCATACACCGATTTTACAGTGCGATATGCAAAGAAAATAAACGACAAATTCGCCTTTAAAGTAAACTTCCAATACACCAAAGCGAATGACTGGGCAGCCAATGACCTTTCTAATAAGAACGGAACAGGTACACGCGAAACAGATCCGAATTATAATGGTGTCAATGTTTATGGTGACGAAACATCGGTTGACATCGAACCTTTCCTGGCTTACACCGCAACAATTAACCCGATGCTGGAGCCGTTGATTACACCCATGTTAGGTGAACCGATATACGTTTCAAGAACAGGATATGAAGAATACGGATACCTCAACAACAACATCAGCATGACAAAGTCCAATGCCGAACTTCGCTACAAACTTTCCCCGAATGTGGAAGCGATTGTTTCGGGCTCGTTCGGAACAGGTAGTGTGGTGTACACGAATGATACTCGTTATCAAATCCGTGATTTTAAAGTTGGTCAGTACAGGGCTGAAGTAAATTCCAAAAACTGGTTTGTGCGTGCGTACACCACACAAGAAAATTCGGGAAAAACACTCATAGCCGGACCCACCGCTCAGTTGATCA
>Ga0268299_1004716_pt1 | contig 10238 bp, 10 predicted proteins | sample NOBtaG_FD_193484 | JGI IMG/M metagenome (GOLD analysis project Ga0268299, IMG submission 193484) | Activated sludge microbial communities from bioreactor in Nijmegen, Gelderland, Netherland - NOB reactor | ecosystem: Engineered > Bioreactor > Aerobic > Activated sludge | place: Netherlands... | reverse complement strand
CCGATCAGGCCGAAGCAGACCAGGAACTCTGTGAAGAGGTTGTGCGAGTGGATGGTGTAGGCGATCGGCGGGCGCGTTTCCAGCAGCCGGAAGTAGTGCCAGGGGAAGGCATCCGCGCCGGTGCCGAGCCATGGCGAGTCGGCGAAGATGTCCAGCGACTTCTCCCACAGCGACCAGCGGTGCTCCATGCCGGCGCCATCCCGCGGCAGGCGCGTCAGCGTCGACTTGTGCCGGGCGCGCAGGGCGAGTATCGGCAGCGCCCGCGTGCCCCACTCCCAGGCGAGCATCAGGATCAGCGCGGCGCCCGTCGCCAGCGTGAGCCGGCGCGGGATCGCGTCCTCGCGCCGGCGTCTCCACAGCAGTGCGCCGGTGAGCGGCAGCAGCACGAGCGCCAGCATGATCGCGCGAGATCCGCTCAGCGCCAATGCGAAACCGATGAGCGCCAGTCCCGCCGTTAGCACCACGCCTGGAAGACGACGGTCGGCGAACAGCCACGCCCCGGCGACCACGCCGATCAACAGCTGGTCGGCGAAGTAGCTGGCGTGCTGAAGGTTGCCGAACACGGTCATGCGCCGGTCCTGCACGACGAGTCCTTCCATCCATGCCGGCACGCCGTACGCCTGCAGCACACCGGCGACGGACGCGAGGCTCGCTCCGGCGAATGCCGCCCAGCAGATCGCGCGCACGACGGTGTCGGCGCCGACGTGCTCGCGGATCCCGGCTGCGGCGATCAGCAGCAGGACCGCCCAGCCCAAGTAAAGTGCGTAGCCGACGGCCGGCTGTGCGTAGGGCATCTGCGTCAGCAGGCCCGCCAGCGGCACGTACACGGTCAGCGCGAGCAGGTATAGCGCGCTGCGCGGTACCACGATGGGCTGCCCGCGCAGCGGCAGCCACAGCACACAGGCGGCCAGCGCGAGCGCGGCCGCGAGCCATTCGCGGTGGAAGTGCTTGAGCGGCCACTGCGCGAGCGGCAGCAGCGGCGGCAGCAGCCACAGGGCCGCAAGCAGGCCCAGAGCGATCCGCAGGCGCATCGGTGTTGCGAGTGATGCGGGGATGCTCAGTCCAGCGTGGTCTGCTCGAATCCGCGGCTCACGCCGTTGATGACCTCGATGCGCCGGATGTCGGCGGTCACGTGCGTGAACTCGTCGATGGGACGTTCCGCGCGCACGCGATCGCGCTCGTTGAACGGCCGGAACACCAGTCGCAGGCTGTGCCCGGATGCCAGCGAGAGCGTGGTGATATGCGCGTCGTCCGGCTTCATCTGCAACACCAGATAGGCATCGCTGCCTCGCGGGGCGCGCGGATTGCCAGCCGCGCGCGGCGGCGTGGCTGGGGCGCGCAATACCTCGGCATCCTCGCTCACAAGCTTGGCCACCATCTGCGTATCCGCACCGATCATCATGCCTGCGCCCGGCCGCAGTGTGCGACGCGAACGCGCGTTCGGATCCCCCGGCTGCGATCCGCCACCCTCCACCGTGTTGGGGCTGGCCGCCAGTCGCTGCGCGCGCGCGTTCGTGGGGTTCATCGCCGCACCGTACGAGATCGCCAGCACGTCCACGCGATCGCCGGGCCGAATGTGGCCGGGCACAGCGGAGAGCTGATCGGCTTCGACCACCACGATGCGCATGCCGGGCTTCGCCAGGCCGGACAGGCTCGCCGGGGCACCCACCGGCGCGAGATCGTCCTCGCGGAAGTAGGCCCCTGCCGGCACCCTGCGCATCAATACGCGCCCGGCAAGTTGCGACGCGCGCACGATGGCATCGGCGGGCACCGCCGCGGGCGGCAGATAGCGGCTGCGCAGGTGCTGCGCGCGAATCGCCTCCCCCAGGGGCAGGTCGGCGACCGCCACCGGGACGGACACCGTGCCGGGCGGTTGCTGTTCCCGGCGCGGCGGCTCCGAACGGGTGCCCGCATACCAGAACCACGCCGCACCGGCGGCGAGCAGCAGGAAGGCCGTGGCGAGAATGATGAGTCGCTGCCGCCGCCGCTGGCGCATGCGAAGGGTGATGGGTTGTTGTGCCATATCGTTGTCACCCTCTCAGGTTCAGTTGCATGCTCTCAAGTTGCGGCTGCCTTGCATTCCCGCCGTCGGACCGATGGTGACCGTCTCCCAGCAGCCGAGAAAAGTGCGGTGCAGACGGCGGATGTTGCCGCGCGCCACCTCGCTTCCCACCGTGCCCGCTCCGCCCGGCCCGCGGTCGAGTTGCTCCAGCGCCTCCTCGGGAAGCGGATCGCTCCAGTACATGAAGGGAAACTGCAGGAAGGCGTTGAAGATGTAGCGGTAGCGCACGCGCACGCGGACTTCGCAGGCCAGTGGAGCATTGTCCGCCGACCGCCAGCACACGTCCTCCGCCAGCAGCGCAGTGTCGCACGCATCGAAATCCGTCGTGCCACCCGGCGCGCACTCGATTTCGAAGGTGTCACGCGGCACCGGATCGAGCGGAAACTGGAAGCCGGGCGAATCGGGGTCGCTGTCGAGGACTCCGACGCCCACCGTATCGGTGACCGGATCCAGCCGGCCCGGCAGGCGCAGGTAGGTGGACACCGCAGCGGGATCGCCGCAGGTCACCTCGTTGCCGTCGGCGTCGCCGCAGCGCTTCTGGTAGGAGGAATACAGCGCGCGGTTGAGCGCGGGCAGACGATCGATCAGGACGGCGCGGCGAGTGCGCTCAGGGTTCTCGCCATCCTGACCGATGCAGTTGGTGAGGTCGATAGGGCGGGGATTGAACAGGTAGACCGCGTCGCCGGGCGGGACGGCGGTCACCGAATCGAGCGGCAATCCATCGTAGTAGACGCTGGCATCGTCCGGATCGCACCCGGGGCGGTCGAATATCTGAAGGTGATCACCCAGACCGACCTCCGGTGCTGCATAAGGGGAGTTGTCGATCTGCCAGTTCACACAGTTCTCGTCAAAGACGTAGGTAGCACCTGATCCACACTCGGTGGGCAACGCGTCCGCCTCGTATACCCCCGCATTCCCCGTCGCATACACCCAGTCCTGGACCGCTGCCTTGGCCGCGTCCGACGATCGTTGGCCGGAGAAGGCCGCAAGCGCCAGTTCGATCCCCCCTGCGATCAACAGGATCAGCACCAGCGCGATGATGGCGAACTCCACCATCGCTTGGCCGCTTTGACGGGCGCGCGCCGGTGAGTTCCGCCACCGGCTCACCGGCGCATTCATGGGATCCCTAAGGAAGACGCAGCGACAACTGCCAGAGCGCCACGAGAATGGCACCGGCCGACAGCGCTACGCCGTAGGGCATGGTCACCGCACCGGCGCTGCGCAGATCCCAGTGCAGTTCCTTGAAGCCGGTCAGCCAGGCCGAGCGGGCCATCATCCGCAAATTGGAGAACGCCTTGCGCAGCCCACCGCTGCGGCAGGACAGCCACAGCGCCCATGCACCGCCGAGCAGCGCGCCGGTGAGCAGGGTCAGGCCCGTGCCGATGGGGCCCAGCAGGAAACCGAACACCATCAGCAGCTTCACGTCTCCCGCACCCATCTGGCGGGCGAAGTAGGCGGGGAGCAGGCAGACCGCGCCGAGCAGCATGCCCATCATCGAATAGAGCAGCGCGCGCGAGACGAACTCGAGTCCTAGCGCCTCACCGGCCCACGCATAGACGCCGAGGCCGAAGCACATGGCGGCGGACAGCAGCTTGTTGGGGATGCGCCGCTCGCGCAGATCGAAGTAGGACACGCACAGCGCCAGCGTGATGACAGAGCCGAGCAGACAGAGCGGGACCAGTTGGGCTACGGAATTCATAGTTGATCACGGCGGATTCGAAGCGCAAAGCGGCCGCGCACAAGGTGCGCGGCCGCGCGAGACAGCGCGGGCAGCGCAAGCGCCGCCCGCGCGATCACCCGATCAAACGATCAGGGTGCCGGCGTGCCCCAATCGTCCTCGTATGCCGAGTTCGAACCGAGGGTGTTGATCATCGTGTAGTTCTCAACATCGCGCTGCGCAAATTCAAGTTGGTCGTTGAACGCGATATCCTCGTTCAGACCGACCAGCCCGTCCGAATCAACACGCGCCTGACCGTTGTCGTCGGCCTCGCCGCCCGGCAGGTGGTTGGCCATCCAGGCATACAGGTCGGCCACGCGATCACCCATCATCACGATCGCGATGTACGACACGGCTGCGACACCACCCAGGGTGATGCCGTACTCGACCATGCTCTGGCCCTCTTCGTCCTTCAGGAATTTCATCAGGTTCATTCTAGGTCTCCTAATACCGCGATTGATCTTCTTGGCCCGCGCCCTCCCTGGACTGAAGTACCCGAACAAGGCTCGAACCGCGACCGCGGACCGCCAGCGGCCGGTGAACCGGTACTGACCCTCCGTGAGGTGCGGGGAGAGCATGCCCGACAGTCGCGACCGACCGACAGGGATATAGAACCCGATGACGACATGAATAAATCACGCTCGGCGCATGAAGCGCGTTCAGGAATGTGAAACGGCGCCGGAGAATCCGGCGCCGTCGTGGGCGATCTATGGCGTACGGCGCGTTGGCGTGCCGAGGCGTCACTCCTTGCCGATCTGGTAGAACTCTTCGTTGTCCTCGACGATTTCGCCCGAGGTCGCATCCACCTCGACCTTGAACTCCCTGCCGTCGGCCGTGGCGATGTCGAACTCGTACGAAGCCTTCCCGTCGGGTTCGATTTCGTACTCGACTTCTACGATCTCGCCCGCATGACGTGCCAGCGCAGTCTTGCGTGCCTGCGCTTCGTCCACCTTCATCTTCGCTGCAAACGCAGGTGCAGAGGCGGAGTCGACTTCCTCCTCGACCTCGATGATCTTGCCGCTGCGGCCGCTGCACTCGATGTCCCAGGCACGGCCGTCTGGCGATTCGATGTCGAACTCGTACACCGCTTCGCCTTTCTCGGCCTTGATTTCCATCTTTACAACGGTGCCGTCATGGACCTTCAGCGCCGCAGCCAGGCATTGCTCGATGGGAACCTTCGATTTCGGCATGCCGGACTTGGCCGCCTGACTTGCGTGAGGCAAACCGATGAGGGCTGCCGCGGCGCATGCGCTGACGATAAGCTTCGCTTTCATGAAACCTCCTGGGAAGTGATGTCGGGAACCACTCCCAATCTATCAGGGTGAATTTCCCAATCACAATCCTGCGCTACATCACTTCTCAACCATGAGTTTTTCACGCATGCGCCGACATGGCGGCGATACCGGCATCGATCACTGCGACTGTCCGGACCTTTCGTCCTCTCGGCCCGCCTGACTCTGCCCCGCCTGCCCTGCGCGGTCCTCGGCGAGCTGCTGCGCCTGGCGATCGAGGCTGCGCACATAGGCCGTCAGCATCCAGATTGCTTCCTCGCCAAGGTGGTTCCACGCAGGCATGCCGTTGGGGCGACCCTGCACGATGCTCAGATGCACGTCGGCGGGACTGCCGCCATAGATCCACGTCTTGTCCGACAGCGGCGGCCCCATGCCGCCGCCGCCCATCGGCGCATGACAGCCCGAACAGTTCATCGCGTTGAACAGTTGCCGGCCCTGCTCGATCACCTCGGCACTGTCGCCGAGCGGATTCTCGATCCGCGGCGGCTTGGGCGCACCGCCGATCTGCAGCTTGGTCACCGGTACCGACAGAAGCTTCTCGGCACCGACGGCATTGGATTGCGCTGCCTGTTGCGGGCTCGACGCATTGGATGGCTCGTTCTGTTGCTGAGCGATGGCCGGCCCGATCGCTGGAAGTGCGAGCGTCGCGAAGGCCAGAATCGATGTGCGCATGGTGTTCTCCTGCTGCGGCCGGCGCGCGGGTTGGGCGCGCCGGCGCGGGTTGCGTAAGGGGTTCACTGCTGCTGTCCGGCACGCGCGTCGGATTCCGCTTCGGCCTGCGCGTCCTGCGCTTGCGCATCGGCCGATTGCGTGCGCGACTGCGGCAGCGCGAACACGTACAGTGCGCCGCCCTCGGTGGTGTATTGCGGGAGATCGGTGGTGGCGCCGACGAAGCCGAGTGCGCCGTAGGGAACACGCGTATCCAGATTGCCGGCGACCACCGCACCGGCCCATCCACCCACGCCTGCCAGCACGGCAACGTACTGCCGCCCATCCGGTCCGCTGAAGGTGATCGGTTGGCCGATGATTCCCGAGCCGGTGCGGAAGCGCCATAGCTCCTTGCCGCTCTTCGCGTCCACCGCCTTGAACCAGCGATCGAGCGTGCCGTAGAACACCACGTCACCGGCCGTGACCAGCGCGCCGCTCCATACCGGGAACTTCTCTTCGATCTGCCACACCTTCTGGTTCTTCACCGGATCCCACGCCGTGAAGAAGCCGCGATGCCCGCCGGGACCGGCCGTCATCGCCACCTCGGCACCGACGAACGGCGTGCCGCGGATGTAGTTGGTCTGCACCGGCTTGAAGTCCATGCACAGGTTGTTGTGCGGGACGTAGAGCCACTGCGTGCGCGGCGAGAATGCCATCGGCTGCCAGTCCTTGCCCCCGGGCGCGGCCGGACAGATGTTCTCCGTGACCTTGCCCGGCTCGGGCACCTTGGCTTCGTTGGGAATCGGGCGCCCCGTCTTCATATCCACGCCGGTGAATGCGTTCACCGGCACGTAGGGTTCATACGAGATGATGCGGCCGTTGGTGCGGTCCATGACGTACATGTAGCCGTTGCGCGCGGCGTGCGCCAGCACCTGGCGCTGCTTTCCGTCGATCTTTAGATTCAGCACGAGACTCTCGTTGACACCGTCGTGGTCGTACACGTCGTGCGGGTTCCACTGGTACGCCCATTTCGCCATGCCCGTGTCCGGGTCGCGCGCGAAGATAGACGCGGTCCACTTGTTGTCGCCCGGGCGCTGCGCATGATTCCATGGCGCAGGATTGCTCGTGCCGTAAAAGATCAGATCGAGTTCGGGGTCGTAGGTCACCCATCCCCAGACCGCACCGCCACCAGTCTTCCACGCGTTCTCCGGCCAAGTCGTTACACCCAGATCCGGCTCGTTGCCATCGGCGTACGGCGCCTTGAACCCATCGCCGATCAGGACGTCTTTGTCCGGGCCGGTGCTGTAAGCGGTCCACACGACCTTCCCGCTGCCCGCGTCCAGAGCGGAAAGCTTGCCGCGCACGCCCATCTCGCCGCCGCTGTTGCCCACCAATACCTTGCCCTTCACCACCAGCGGCGCCATCGTCATGGTCTCGCCGTCGTCGATCTCACCGAGCTTGGTCTTCCAGATCTCCTTACCGCTCTTGGCGTCGACTGCCACCGTGTGATTGTCGAGCGTGTTGAAGAAGATGCGGCCCTCGGCGTAGGCAGCGCCGCGATTGACCACGTCACAGCACGCCACGCCCTGCGCCGCGGCCATAGGATTGGGCGTGTACGACCACTTCAGATCGCCGCCTGGCTTGGTCAGATCGATGGCGTGCAGGATGTTCGGATACGGCGTGACCACGTATAGCGTGTCGCCCACGACGAGGGGGGCGCTCTCGTGACCGTTCAGCACGCCAGTGGAGAACACCCATGCCATCTGCAGGTTGCCGACGTTGCGCGCATCGATCTGATCCAATGCGCTGAAGCGCGTCGCGCCGTAATCCTTTCCCGGCATCAACCACTGCTCGGGGTCCTTCGACGCCTGGACCAATGTCTGATCGGCTTGTACTGTCCGCATCGGCAGCATCGCCGCGACGCACGCGAGGCCTGCACACCACTGCTTGATTGCCTTCGCCTTCACTGTAGTCCTCCTGTCGCAAATGGGCTGCCGCCGCACCCACGCGCCGACGCCACGGTTCGGATTGGAGACACAGCATCCGGCGTTCCCTGACGTCTCGAAGCGGCGACGCCCGCGGTACATCGGTTGCTGTCACCATGCGGCGTACTGCCCGGAGCCCGCGCGCGAACACTCATCACACTTTCTTCACCCAGGCATTGCACCAGCCCTCGGCCGCCACGAGGCCGCCCGAAAAGAGCGTACAGGGCCCCCACCCGGTCTTCTTTTCAGACTGGAACAACTGGCAGTTGTGACAGAACTGCCCTTCCTGACGCTTGGGATCCTTCACCTGCTTCGCATCGTGGTGATAGTTGAGCGACTTCGCCAACTGCGAATTCATGTCGACCTTCTTCGCGTCCTGCGCATGCGAAACACGCACGCTCAGCGGAAGACAGACGAGCACGGCGCCCGAGCTCAACAGAAACGCACGCCGTGCAAGACGGCGCTGGTCATTGATGCAGTCCATACGACACCTCCTCATCGCGTTCGCACCCGTGCACAGATGCGGCACGGCCGTGCGTGTGCGCTTCAGCATGCGACATGCCCTGGCTGACGCACCTGGCAGCGGGCATGCGGGCTGCAGACTCATCGGACCGTTGATCCACTCGAGGAGAGTCGACATGTCCGAGAGAAAACTTCCGCTCGCCGGCGCATTGCTTCTGGCCGGAGCGCTGTTCACCACGTCCGCTGTCATCCATGCGCAGGAAGGGGGAAGCGCAGCGGTGGCTGTGGCCACCACAGGGGAGTACGGCGCGCACCTGACCGACGCCAAGGGCAAGCCGCTGTACATGTTCACCGCGGACAAGCAGGGCAAGGCCGGCGACAAGGCGGTGAGCAATTGCCATGACCAATGCGCGCAGGCTTGGCCCCCTCTGGTGACGAATGGCGAGCCGGTGGCCGGCGATCGTGCCGACAAGTCTTTGCTGGGCACGATCCAGCGCAAGGACGGTTCGGTGCAGGTCACCTACAACGGCTGGCCTCTCTATCCCTTCGTAAAGGACCGCAAGCCGGGCGAGATCGCCGGACAGGACGTCCACGGATTCGGCGGCGAGTGGTACCTGGTCCAGCCGGGCGGTGAGAAGCTGCAGAGCGAAGCAGGCAAGGGCTGACGTGCACGAGCCCGGGCGCATGACGCGGAGGGATCCCACGATGGCGCAACAGGTATACGTTGCAAAGTCGCATAGCAGGCGGCAAACGCGCCGCCGACTCCGGACGAAGTGAGCGTGTTCGTGCGTCTCACGGAAGATACGCGCACGGGCGCCGCCGGTCTCTCGCCCGATTACGCCTCCGAGGGACTGCGGCGGCTGGCCGATGCGATGCAGCGCGATCCCGAATCCCTGCAGAACGCCGATCATGCGCGCGTCGCGTTCGTCAGTGCGGCGCACGCAACGGAGAATAGGGAGCCGCCGATTCCTCCACTCCCCGAGGGCGACCCGACCGATCCCGGCCGGGAACCGCCTCTGCCGCCGGACTCGCCCTATCCCGGCCGCCCGCTGCAGGATCCGCCCGTGGCGCCACCGGGCACGCCCACCCAACCGCCACCCGAGATCATCGCGGGCGCCCGGGGAAGGCTGCGCAAAGGATTCGGCAACGTCGCGCGCGGCACATAACCGACGCGTAAAATTCGCGGGGCGGCAGGCATGACGCGCTGAGGCGTCGAAAGGCGCCGGAGCGGCTAGAATGGCGCGCTCGCTTTCGCCCGAACGTTCTGAACCTTCCCGATGCTTCCTCGCGCGCGCAGCCTGCTGCTCGCCGTCCTCGTTGCCTGCCTCCCGGCGTGCGCCACGTTCCGCAGCTACGACGACGAGCTGCGCCAGACCCTGACGCGCGCAGCGTCGGGCGATGTGAACGGCGCGATCGCCACGCTGGAGCGCAACAACCGAGGCGACAAGAAGGACCTTCTCTACTACATGGAGCGGGGTGAACTGGAGCGGCTGCGCAACCGGTTCGAGCCGAGCACCGCAGCCTGGATGCGCGCAAGCGAGCAGGTAGGTGCGTGGGAAGCCGCGGCCGCAGCCGATCCGGCGCGCCTGGGCGGCTCGGTGGCCTCTATCCTACTGAACGACAAATCGCGTCCCTACGAGGGACACGACTACGAGAAGGTCATGCTCACCACGCGCATCGCGCTCAACCATCTGGCCCGAGGCGACTGGGATTCGGCGCGGGTGGCCATCCGCCAGACCCACGAGCGCGAAGCGGTGATTGCGCGGCTGCGCGAAGGCGAATACGACAAGGTGCGCGACGAGGCGCAGCGGCGCGGTGCACGCACCGGACTGAAAGACTTGAACGGCTACCCGGTAGAGACCATCGACAACGCCGAGGTGAATGCCCTGCGCAACAGCTACCAGAGCGCGATCAGTCACTACCTCGCGGGATTCGTCTACGAGGCTCTGGGTGAACCCAGCCTGGCTGCCGCCGGCTACCGGCAGGCCATCGAGTTGCGCCCCGACACACCGGCACTCGAGGCGGCACTTGCCGGCCTGGACGCGCGCGTCGCAGAGGCTGACGACGGCTCC
>Ga0268299_1004715_pt1 | contig 10241 bp, 9 predicted proteins | sample NOBtaG_FD_193484 | JGI IMG/M metagenome (GOLD analysis project Ga0268299, IMG submission 193484) | Activated sludge microbial communities from bioreactor in Nijmegen, Gelderland, Netherland - NOB reactor | ecosystem: Engineered > Bioreactor > Aerobic > Activated sludge | place: Netherlands... | reverse complement strand
ACGACGACCTCCTCGACCAGATCTTCGACTTCATGGTGCGCGACATGTCGAAGTTCGCGCTCCAGCTGATCTCGCAGCCATCGAGCACGGAGAAGCAGGTCGCATGCTGCCGCCGCATGATCCAGAAAGCGGTGCACGACCAGGCGCGCTACGATCGCGTGTGGGAGAAGCACGTGGCGCCGCTGAGCGGCGCGTACGAGATGGCGCGGTGAGCGCTGAGAGTGGAGTAGGGTTGGAAACCGTCCTGGACTTGTTGGCGCAGTATCACCAGCGTGCGACGTACGGAGCGGTCGGAGGTGTCGTCGGGAGGCCTGCGGCTTTTCTCATGTCGGGGTTTCCCCGCAATCACCGAAATTCTTGGGTCGTGAATGCTGAGTCGGGCTTGCCGACGGGTTATCTCGACTCCGAGATGGACCCTGCGCTGCGCCAGCGTGGGGTCGTGATCCGCAGCGCAACCTCTCTAGCGGAGTGGATCCGAAATCCGTCGTAGCGTCGCGCCCTCACGACCAAGTGCTGTTTCGGAACGAGGCAGTTTTCAATGATGTCGGCGCAGAAAGTTTGGCTAGTGCTTGAAGAGCACTGGGGAGAGCTTCTAGTTTGCGCCGGTGCCGAAGCCTCCGGAGTTCCGATAGTTGGCTGACCTCCGCACCAACTTCGCCCACCTCCAGCAGCACGATGAGCAACTCGTTCGCCTCGGCATGCTGGCCGAGCGCTATTTCCCGGACGATCCCAATACCGCGCTGCTGAAGTTGCGGCAGCTCGCCGAGCTGCTGGCCCAGTTGGTGGCGGCCAAGGTCGGGATCTACACGTCGTCCGACGAAGCGCAGTACGGCCTGCTTCGCCGCCTGCAGGATCAAGGCATCCTGCCGCGGGAGATCGCGCAGCTCTTCGGCGAGGTCCGCCGTGCCGGCAATGCGGCGAGTCATGCGGTCGTCGGAGACCATCGAACCGCGCTCGCCATTCTCCGGATCACCTGGCAGCTCGGCGTCTGGTTTCACCGCACCTTCGCGAAGCCCGGCTTCAAGTCCGGCCCGTTCGTCCCCCCGCAGCCGCCCAAGAACGAGAGCGACGAGCTGCGTGCCGAGCTGGCGGCCCTGAGCCAGGCGCTCGCGGACCACCGCGCCGCGCACGAAGAGGCGACGCAGCGGCTTGCCTCGATGGAGACGAAGCTCCGCGAGGCCAAGGACGAGCAATCGTTTTGGGAGCAGATGGCGAGCGAGGCGGAGCAGGCGAAGGTGGCGCTCGCGCAAAAGCTCTCGGCCGCCCAGGCGCTGGGTGTCGCGCAACCGAAAGCCACGGTGACGAAGTTGGTGACGGCCGCGACCGCGGCGGCCGGCAGGGTTGCGCTCGACGAAGCCGACACCCGGCAGCTCATCGACGAGCAGCTTCGGGCCGCCGGCTGGACGGTCGACTCGACCAAGCTGTCGTTCGCCAAAGGCACTCGCCCGGAGAAGGGGAAGAACCTGGCGATCGCCGAATGGCCGACGGCGAGCGGCCCCGCCGACTACGTGCTGTTCGTCGGTCTCGTGCCGGTTGCCGCCGTCGAAGCCAAACGCAAGAACATCGACGTCTCGGGCGCCCTCCAGCAGGCGAAGCGCTACAGCCGTGGGTTCAAGCCCGCCGACGGTCTCGGGCCATCGGACGGACCATGGGGCGAGTTTCGGATCCCGTTCGCATTCTCGTCGAACGGACGGCCGTTCCTGCGCCAGCTCGAGACTCGTAGCGGCATCTGGTTCTGCGACCTCCGGCACCCGGAAAACCTGGGCCGCGCACTCGATGGCTGGCACAGTCCCGACGGCCTCGCCGCGCTCCTCAAACGGGACGAGGACAAAGCGCACGAGCAGCTTCGCAACGAGCCATTCGACTATGGCTTCGAGCTGCGCCCCTATCAGCAGGCCGCCATCGAAGCCGTGGAGACCGCGATCGGCCGGGGCCAGCGGTCGATGTTGCTCGCCATGGCGACCGGCACCGGTAAGACCAAGACCTGCATCGCGTTGATCTATCGACTGCTCAAAGCGCAGCGCTTCGGGCGCGTGCTCTTCCTCGTCGATCGGTCCGCCCTGGGCGAGCAGGCGGCGAACGCGTTCAAGGACACGCGGATGGAGAGCCTCCAGACCTTCGCCGACGTCTTCGGCATCAAGGAATTGGAGGATCAGGAGCCCGACGCCGACACCGCGGTGCACGTCGCGACCGTCCAGGGTTTGGTCCAGCGCGTGCTCTACGCCGGTGAGGACGTCGTGCCGCCGGCCGTCGACCAGTACGACTGCATCGTCGTCGACGAGTGCCACCGCGGCTATCTGCTGGATCGTGAGCTTTCCGACACCGAGCTCGGGTTCCGGAGCTTCGAGGAGTACATCTCGAAGTACCGGCGAGTGCTCGACTACTTCGACGCCGTCAAAATCGGTCTGACGGCCACGCCGGCCCTGCACACGACCCAGATCTTCGGCGTGCCGATTTTCACGTACGGCTATCGCGAGGCGGTCATCGACGGCTACCTGGTCGACCACGAACCGCCGGTGCAGATCAACACCGAGCTGTCTGCGAGCGGCATCGTCTGGAAAGCCGGCGAGCAGGTGGAGGTCTACCACCCACGTGACGACCAGTTGCGGCTCTTCACCGCCCCCGACCAGATCCGTGTCGATGTCGAGGATTTCAACCGCAAAGTCATCACGAAGGCGTTCAATCGTGTCGTCTGCGAATACCTCGCCGGCGAGTTGGATCCGTCGTCGCGGCAGAAGACGCTGATCTTCTGCGTCAACGACGCGCACGCCGACATGGTGGTCGATCTTCTGAAGCAAGCCTTCGCCAAGCAGTACGGGGGCGTAGACGATGATGCCGTCCTCAAGATCACGGGGGCGGCAGACAAACCGCTCCAGCTCATCCGTCGGTACAAGAACGAGCGGCTGCCGAACGTCGCCGTCACCGTCGACCTGCTGACGACCGGCATCGACGTGCCCGAGATCTGCAACCTCGTCTTTCTACGGCGCGTGAACAGCCGCATTCTCTTCGATCAGATGCTTGGCCGCGCCACGCGGCTCTGCGACGAGATCGGCAAGGAAGCCTTTCGTGTTTTCGACGCGGTGAAGATCTATGAGGCACTTCAGAAGCTGACGGCGATGCAGCCGGTGGTGGTGAACCCGAACATCACGTTCACGCAGCTCGGCCAGGAGCTCGGCCGGGTCGCGAGCGACGAGCAGCGCGGCCTCGTCCGTGACCAGTTCGCAGCCAAGCTCCAACGGAAGAAGCGCCATCTGGCTGATACGCAGCGGCGCGACTTCGAGACCTATGCCGGGATGTCGCCCGAAGCGTTCTTGGGCGAGCTGCGCACCATGGCGCTCCCCGAAATCGCGACATGGTTCACGCAGCATCCGGGCCTTGGCGAGATCCTCGATCGCAAAGGCAAACCGCAGAGCCCGCCGATCTACGTGTCCTCGCATGCCGACAAGGTGACCGGCACCGAGCGCGGCTACGGCAAAGCCAAGAAGCCAGAAGATTTCATCGCCGAGTTCGCGAAGTTCATCAAAAGTCGCGGCAACACGATCCCCGCACTCGTCACCGTGCTCACACGCCCGCGCGAGCTGACCCGGAAGCAGCTTCGCGAGCTCGCCCTCGAGCTCGACCGGGCCGGCTTCAGCGAGACCAATCTCGCGACCGCCTGGCGCGAGATGACCAACCAAGACATCGCCGCGCGCATAGTCGGCTACATCCGGCAGGCCGCCATCGGCGACGCCCTGATTCCGTACGAGCAACGTGTCGATCGCGCCCTCCAGGCCATCCTGGCGTCGAAGAGCTGGACCACACCGCAACGGCAGTGGCTCCAGAAGATCGCGGCCCAGACCAAGGCCAATGTCGTCGTCGACCGCGACGCCCTCGACGATCCCGACCTCGTCTTCAAGCGCGAGGGCGGGGGCTTTGCCCGCCTCGACCGCATCTTCGGCGGCGAGCTCGAACGGGTGCTCGACACGTTCAACGACGCCCTCTGGCCGCCCGCGGCCTGACCCCTGACCGACAGAAAAGGATCTGATGAGCACCGTTACTCACGACATCGTTCAGAAGCTCTGGAACCTCTGCAACGTCCTCAAGGACGACGGCGTGACGTACCATCAGTACGTCACCGAGCTGACCTATTTGCTCTTCCTCAAGATGGCGAAGGAGACGGCCACCGAGGGTGACATCCCAAAAGGTTACCGGTGGGACGACCTCGAGAAGAAAACAGCGCCCGAGCGCCTCAAGCACTACAAGCTCACGCTGGTCCACCTCGGGAACAACGGGTCGACGCTGGTGCAGGAGATCTTCGGCAACGCCAGTTCCTTCATCAAAAAGCCCGCGACGTTGTCGACGCTCGTCGCCGAGATCGACAAGCTCGACTGGTTCAGTGCCCGCCAAGAAGGCCTCGGCGACCTCTATGAAGGGCTGCTCGAAAAGAACGCCAACGAGAAGAAGTCGGGCGCCGGGCAGTACTTCACGCCGCGTCGCCTGATCGAATCGATGGTCGCGCTCATGAAGCCGACCCTGCACGACGTGATCCAGGACCCCGCGGCCGGGACGGGTGGGTTTCTAATCGCTGCGAACCAGTACATCCGCGACCATGGTGATCCGGACCGGTGGACCGAGGCGCAGCAGAAGAAATATCGGCGGGCCACTTTCTATGGCATGGAGCACGTTCAGGACGCCCACCGCCTGGCCCTCATGAACCTGATGCTGCACGGCCTCGAATCCAATCCGCGCGGCGCCGGCATCCGCTACGGCGACACGTTGTCGCCCGAGGGGCAGGGCCTACCGTCGGCGACGCTCATCCTGACCAACCCGCCGTTCGGGACGAAGAAGGGCGGCGGCCTCCCGACACGCACCGACTTCACGTTCCCGACCAGCAACAAGCAGTTCTGCTTTCTCCAACACGTCTACCGAGCGCTGAGGCCAGGCGGCCGAGCCGCCATCGTGCTTCCCGACAACGTGTTGTTCGAGGGCAACATCGGGAAGCAGATCCGGGCCGACCTCATGGACAAGTGCAACCTGCACACCATCCTGCGGCTCCCGACGGGCATCTTCTATGCGCAGGGCGTGAAGACCAACGTGTTGTTCTTCACCCGTGGCGAGACGGACAAGGGCAACACCAAAGAGGTCTGGGTCTACGACCTCCGCGCCAACATGCCGCAGTTCGGCAAGCGCACGCTGCTCATGCGAGAGCACTTCGCGGAGTTCGAGAAGGCGTTCGGGAGTGACCCACTCGGCGGCACAAAGAGCCTCGCCAAGCGGAAGGACACCGGAGAGGAAGGCCGGTTTCGACAGTTTACGCGTCAGTGGATCAAGGATCGCGGAGAGAACCTCGACATCGCGTGGCTCAAGGACGAGAGTGGCGGGGCGAACAGCGAGTTGCCCGAGCCGGCAGTGCTGGCGCGCGAGGCGATGACGGAGCTCGAAGGGGCGTTCGAGGAGCTACGCGGGATTCTTGCCGAGCTGGGCGAGGACAGTGCCGAGGCGGAAGCATGACCAAACTTCCACGCGGCTGGGTCGCAGCGAGGCTTCAAGAGTTGGCGGGCTGTGGCCAGTACGGATGGACGACAAGAGCGTGCGCCAAAGGGGCGACAAAGTTCCTTCGAACGACAGATATCACCAAGGGTGCGATCAACTGGGACGGTGTTCCCTATTGTGAGGAAGCTCCGTCAGATCCTCAAAAGTATGCCTTACGTGAAGGCGACATTCTTATTTCACGTGCGGGATCCGTCGGCTTCAGCGCGCTCATGAGCACGCTCCCGGACGAGCCCGCGGTCTTTGCGTCTTACCTAATTCGTTTCCTGCCAGATGCCGAGATCGCTAGTCCCCGGTTCCTGGCGCATTTTCTGCGCAGTCCTGACTACTGGGCGCAGGTCACGGGCGCGGCTTCTGGCATCGCGCTGGCGAATGTTAATGCAGCCAAGCTGGCCGCATTCGAGGTTCTTGTTGCGCCGCTTCGTGAGCAAGGACTGATTGCCGACAGACTCGACGCGCTTCTCGCGCGTGTCGATGCTTGCCGGGAACGCCTCGACCGCGTCCCCGCCATCCTCAAGCGCTTCCGCCAGTCCGTGCTCTCTGCCGCAACGAGCGGCGAGCTGACGCGCGAGTGGCGCGATCAGCAGTCCGGCGAAGACGGACCTGTGGCATGGAATCCGATGACGCTGGAGTCGCTTTGCAAGGAATCCAAGGTCATCACGTACGGCGTGATCAAGCTCGGTGAGGAAACGAGGGGAGGTGTCCCGTGTCTGCGGACGAGCAATGTACGTTGGCTGCGAATCGACATCGAAGGGATCAAGAGGATCGCCCCGGCGCTGTCCGCTGACTATGCACGAACGGTCTTGAGCGGAGGTGAAGTCCTCGTCAACGTGCGCGGCACCTTGGGTGGTGTCGCCGTGGCCACCGCGGACATGTGTGGCTGGAACGTCTCTCGCGAGGTGGCGGTCATCCCGGTGGATACCGACAAGGTGGAGTCGCGATTCCTCGCATTCTGGATCGGTGCGGATGCCAGTCAGGGGTGGCTTTCGAAAGTAGAAAAGGGTGTCGCGTACACAGGCATCAACATCGAAGACCTACGGACGCTTCCGATCGCGCTTCCTCTCATCGAGGAGCAGCGCGAGATCGTTCGCCGGGTCGAGGAGTTGCTCGCCTTGGCCGACCAGATCGAACAGCGCTACGAAAAGGCCGCAGAAGCGGTCGAAAGACTGACCCCGTCAATACTGGCCAAGGCCTTCCGCGGTGAGCTCGTCCCACAGGACCCGAACGACGAGCCGGCAGCTACTTTGCTCGCACGCCTCCGCGACCGTCCCGGAACCGTCGAGCTGAATGGGAAAGAGCCTGGACGCGGACGCATCGCGAAAACTCGCCTCGCTCGGAATTCGAGCGATGCTCGCGCGCCGCGGGGCAGGGGAGACAAACACCCGGTTCGGAAACGCGCCGCGCGCTCGTCGAAGCGCTCCGAGTAGCGTCAGAACGAGCCAGAATCCGTGACTATGGCGAACGAGAGGCACGCAGCTACTTGCGGGCCGAGCGGCAGGTTCTGGAGGTCTCCGGCCGTTGGCAGTTGTCGAAATCGAGGAACGACATGGCACTCCCGGACCTTGGCAAGATCGATTCATTGGGCTTGCTGTTCACGTTGTTGCCGGGACTCCTGACCTTCGTGATCGTTCATGCGATGACCGCGCGAGGGCAGAAGATCGAGCCGATCGAGGCGGTGCTTTACGGCCTCGCCTACACCCTCGCCGTGGCACGGTGCCTGGGCCCTGCTGACGAGTGCCGGATCGCTGATTCCGACTCCGGACATCGTCGGACTGCCGTTGACGGCGGCGTTGATGGGTATCGGGATATCGATGCTGACCACGTCGGGGACGTTCTACGCGGTCCTGAGGCGCTTTCGAGTCACGGGCCAATCGTCCTGGATTACGACCTGGGAGACGGCCTTTCGCGAGTTCCGTAACGGGCATGGAGAGTACGCCGTGCTCCACCTCACCGATGGACGACGGATCATGGGAGCGGTCAGGGCCTTCTCTATGATCCAAAAGGATGGGCACGTGTGTTTGGACCGTGTGCAATGGCTGGACGGTGCTCACGCGGGTGAAGAGCATCCCGGCGTGCACATTCTCGGTGGCAACGACATCGCCGTCGTGGAGTTCATCCCGTTCGCAGGAGCTGGCCGATGACCGAGGGCTTGCCGCGTCCGCCGTCACCGCCGCCTCCTCGACTGCCTGATTCGGACCGTCAGTCGTGGTATCCCCCGCCGCGGACCGATCCCCCACCACCACCCCCACCGCCACCACCACCTCCGCGGCCGCGATAGGCTTCCCAATCGGTCGTCAGTGTATTGCGTCGGCCGTTGCTTCCGAGCGAGTCATGCTCGAGCTTCTGCCGAGGACCTCTCGCGAATGGTGACCGCAGTCCCGCACATCGTCGCCGTGATAGCCGTCTGCGCCCCACTCCAGCCGCCGATCAACTGAGTTCTCGGTGCGCGACCCGGACGGGTACTTCGTCACGATCAGCGCGCTGCTCTAGTCGCGCTCAGCCTGAATCGTCTGTCGCCATGTAGTCTCGGTGGCCATAGATCTGCTCGGAGCGCCGTCCGGGACGGCGTCGAATGCGCGAGGGCGCTACGCTCTCGCGCCATGCCGAACCACTCTTTGGTTGTGTTACCGGACGTGGTAACACCGCGATGAGCCGCATACGGCGCGGCGGCTACGTTTTCGTGACGTGGGCGGGCGATCACGGTCCCAAGCACGTTCATGTCTATCGGGACTCGAGGCTCGTCTTGAAGTGGGACCTGGAAGCTGGCCTGCCCACCAAAGGTGTGGCGACGACTCGGATGGCTCGCCTGATCCGCGAGCTCGTGGCGAAGGGGGCACTGTGAAAATCCAAAGCGTGAAGGTCAACGCCCGGAAGGGCCAGCTCGAGTTGAAGCTGCGATCCGGCCGCGTGCTTCCGTTCCCGTTTGCTCGAATGGACCCGCCGCCGAGCTCGGAAGATCGGTTGGGGCGTGTGTACGTCGACAAGGAGCTGGCGAGCGAGGCGGTGACGTACGTCCTTGCGTCTGGCGCGGAAGGCGCCGTGCACGTCGATCACGCGCTCGAGTACAACCAAGATCCGACCTACCTCGCCGAGCTTTTCACCCACAAGCTGACGGTGGAGGCGAGGCGGCGTGTCGAACAGGCAGGAATCGGCCGACGAGAGCTGGCGCGCCGACTTCGCACGTCCGTCCCACAGCTGTACCGACTCCTCGACACCACGAACACGCGAAAGAGCGTGGCGCAGTTGGTCGCGCTGCTCCATCTCCTCGACTGCGACGTCGAGTTCGTGATCCATCCGCGGCGGGCGGCGTGACGGTCGTCCCGCAGCTTTTCGCCGCGCTTGCGATCGGCGCCTGCCTCTCGCTCCAACCGCCGATCAACGCGGCCATGGCGCGGACGCTCGGCAGCCCGCTCCTCGCGGCTGTCGTGTCGATCGCCATCAGTTTCGCTGTCGTCGTTCCGGTGTGGCTGACGGTCGGGCAGGGGGCGGGTGATCTCACGCAGGTCCGAGCGCTGCCGTGGTGGGTGGTGCTCGGCGGCGTCATCGGTGTGGTCTTCGTCGCCGGAAGCGTGGTGGTGGCTCCGGCGCTCGGCATCGCGCTCTTCTTCGTCTGCGTCGTGGCCGGGCAGCTCGTCGGGGCGACCGCCGTCGATCACCTCGGTGCCTTCGGCGTGTCGGCGAAGCCGGTCGACGCCATGAAGCTCGTCGGGATCGCGCTCGTGCTGATCGGCGCGGCGCTCGTGCAGCGCAGCGGCCGGTAGTCTCGTAAGGCCGTCTAGGCGTGACGATCGTGCTGCGGTAGTCCTGCGAGGACCGCTGTGGAGCGCGAATACATCTTCTGGCGCACGGGCACGGGCATGCTCGTCTTCATGGCGGGCTTTCTGCTGGCGCCGCTCGTCGTCCTGCTGACGATCCGCTGGTTGCCGGACGACCCGTGGGCGTTCTTCGCAGTCTGGGCGGTGGTGTTCGCTCCGTTCCTGCGGCTCGCCGACCGGGCGGACAAATGGCGCCTCCGACGGGTGCGCGCGCGACGCCACGGCGCGTAGCCGCCGTCGACCATCAGCGTCTGGCCGCTGATTCAGCCCGCCTGATCCGACGCGAGGAAAGGCGACCGGCTTCGCGACGTCCGTCGTAGAGCCGAGACGGCGGAGTGCCGAGTTCCGCTCCGCGATGGGGAAATGGCCGCGCCGCCCGCGTGCGCTGTTCCCGCGTGTGCGGGCGCCCGAGCCAGCGCGCCACTGGAAGCCGTGATCGTCGGGGTCGTCAGTCGTCCGACGGCACGAGCGACGGTACGCACACCTCGTCCTCGACCACCGTGTCGAGGCGCTCGCGCGCGAGCCCGGTCGTCGTATGGATCGTGCCGACGATCGGCGCGTGCTTGGAAAAGCCGGCCGCCGGCTTCACCTTGAAGCACATGAGGTGCCCGTCCTGGCTCTGGATCGGATCGCCGTTCGCGAGGGCCGGGCTGCAGAAGCGCGTCGGCTTCACGACGCTGAAGCGCTTGCCGGCGGCGAACTGGTCGGTGAGCGTGATCTCGACGCCCTTCGGGAACTTGCCGAGGCAGGGACCGTCGGCGCCGCAGGCCGCGTCGGTCTTGCACGCGACCGTCGGGTCGCCGGCGCAGCGCTTGGCGAGCACCTTGGGCTTGTAGCACTGGTAGCGGTCGACGACGTTGGCACCGAGCGCGGGCGCCGGCGCGCCGAGCGTCTTCG
>Ga0268299_1004714_pt1 | contig 10245 bp, 6 predicted proteins | sample NOBtaG_FD_193484 | JGI IMG/M metagenome (GOLD analysis project Ga0268299, IMG submission 193484) | Activated sludge microbial communities from bioreactor in Nijmegen, Gelderland, Netherland - NOB reactor | ecosystem: Engineered > Bioreactor > Aerobic > Activated sludge | place: Netherlands... | reverse complement strand
AAGATCTCTCTGCGGACAAATTTGTGTTTGCCGGGTTCGTTGGATCGAACTTTTCTACTGCGGTGCTTACAAGCCTAAAGTCCAACTGAGTTCTAACCTTTCCAGTTGAAAATAAAACATTATTCTTAACGTCATCTGCCTTACGCGTGTCGGCAAGAGTATTGACTCTTAGTCCGATGAAGGGAAACGGTTTCGCAAAATTCTTCTGCCCAGATTTACTTTCAAGGGTATATTCAGCCCCTAAGAAAAAATAGCTTGCAATTGGCTTTTCTGACGTCCGGACTTTTGCAATGATTACCTTTTGCAACGCTGTATGCTTATCCTCAGTAATAATACCCTTAGTAACAAGTTCTTCCGTGCTGCTCCATGGGCGACCATCAATAACCTTCATAGTTTCAATGGCACTAAAAATTTTTACGAGCTCGGATGCTTTGGCTGAATTGATATCAACTAAAACTGCCCCGATCACCACCGGAGCGTTATCTGCTATGGCAACGCTTAAGTAAGGCCACCATAAGACGACGAAAACTACCCCTATGATAAGTCTTCGCATGAGAGGTCCTTTGTTTAAGGTGATCTATAGGCAGCGAGATTCTTTTCTTTCGTTAACCAATCTGCAAATGCAAAGATCTAGCCCAAAGATTCCCTGACTTAGCGAGGATAAGTGACCATTTTTCATTGACGCCACCGTGCGGTCATGTATCTCGGCAGATACAGCACGTATCAAAACAGATACGTACGTATATAGTCTACGTAAGTAAACGTGAATATTACTAAGACAATGCGTGGCGGCAAGTAGGTTGGCCTGGCGACTCAGTGGAAAACGTGCGGCACGTCGTATCGAGTGAGGCGCTAAGAATAATTGTATTGGTTGGGAGATGCGATTTTTGATTTGGAGTAGGAATCCTATGCCTTTTCACATCTATTATTCAGTTCTGGGTTCTCTCTAGACATTTCCGGCTAACATTCGAGCATTTTTCGTCACATGCTGAAAGATAGGTGCCGTTGCCAGCCCCGCCGCGATACCAATTTTTCACTGTAGTAGTTCCCTCGCTTGATATGTGCACCCCCGAATAACACGCTGGCAGTTTATCGAATGGCAATGATTTCATAGCTTGCATCGGGGTTATCCCATTCTCTTTGGCTAATGCCTGAAAGGCTTCGTCTGCGATTAATCGTTGAAAGGCCCCAGTGTTATAAACTTTCACTGCCACACCATTCTGAATTTGTACTGTCCAATCAAACCAAAGTTCATGAGTGTGCGCGTACACAAACGTCCGCATTCTAGGATGTTCAGCAAGCCTTTGATTTAAATGAGCCCTCATTACCCATTCCTTGGGTACTAATGTGTGCTCGATCAAAGCGCCGAGCTTTGGTTCAACACAGGTCCAAGTCGGTGGATTTTCCCCCTTTTGTGCTGCTAAATGAGCACAGAGTAGCTTCACCTGATCATCGGGTAGTGCGGCCTTGTCCTTAGCCAGTTGTTCTAAAGATGTCCGCAGGCCTTCCCACAGCGGATCTTTATCATTCAATAGCTTCTCACGGAATGTGTCCTTCGATGGAAAGCCTCCTGCGAAAAGCTTATAGCCCAAGAGCCTCCCCTTGTCTGTATTGAACTTGAACTCCTCCCCTTTTTTCTGCGGTCCAAGCACTCTCATTTTTTGATACAGGGAAGTCTCAAAAAGATTAAACCAGATGAACCTAGCGGCATCTTGCGCAGACCCCCAGACTCCTTTATCTGCCATGTAATATCTAACGCCAGCCGACTCTGGACTGAGATTATCGATAAGAGGGAAACACTCTTCGCGTTCATTATATAACTCCTGAACGAAATGCTCTCCCCATGGCCGACGCAGTTTATCTCCTCCTGTTTCGGATGTTAGCATCGGCCATTGAGGATAGAGATTCACGTCTCCGCCGATTTGGTGTCCATGTTCTGCTACGACAGTACCGTCATCCGAAGTCCAAACTCCGCTTCGTACAAGTGTAATTGGATCACCGTCCTTTATGCCCATTTCTTTGCTGATCAGAGCCCAGACCGATGGAAGCAATAAAGCAGCATCATGATTACCAGGGACGATGAACATTCTATTGCTGCCATTTCGAGCAAAGGAAGCTAATAGTTTCAAATCCACACCGTGGGCGGCGATTACATCTTTAACAATCGTTTCCATTTCATCGATGGTACAACCCCAGTCTGGGTCCTTACTGACACAATCTTTCCGCGGCTGCCACAGTTCCAATAAATCGCCTAAAATTACTAAGTCAGTCTCGCCTTTGCCCGTGGAAGTAAGACTATCAAGAAATGCTTTTAGGTCGTCCCCCCATCGAAAGTCCTCATGTGGGTCCCAAACGTCTCCATTCTTTCCTACTCCAAAATGAAGGTCACTTATAAACACAGTCGTGCGGGAGGTTTCTGCTGCAGTCAAGTCAGGTCTGGGCATGAATCCGATAGCAACCCACAATACAATCAGTATTCGCAGCACTTGCTTGGCTTTCATGGGTTAGTTCCTAGTGCATTGCAAAATTGAATAAAGCTATTCCCTGCTAGGGTGAATTCATAACGAGGTTTGGCTTTTATATTCTGAAACGCGGGATCCTTTTCGAGCGCCTCTATAGCTTTCTCGAATAGCTCTCCAAGAGTAACAGGTTCGGCTCGCCTCGACGGATTTCTGACGTAAATGCTGAGTTGGCTATAGAAATGTGTAGCCATTCCAATACCTAAATCGGCGGGCACATCAAAAGGCGATAAGACTAACGCGTCAATACCATTACTATTTAGGCGAGAGAAAAGAGCCAATCTTTTCTCTGAACTTAGGAGGTCTCCTCCGCGACATGCTCCAATGACAGCAATACTCCCCTTCCCGTACTTCCGCACGATCTCGTCACTCATTACCACATCTGTATGAGCGTCATACCAAAGTAGTCCATCGCCGTGATGAGCCAAAAGTATCAAACCTTCCGGAGTGCTCTCCGCACCTTGTTTAGACCAGTATTCTCGAAGGTCCTTGATCGCGCTTAGGCGTCCAGGATTTGATCTATCAAGCTCCCTCAGAAAGGCTTCATAGGAGGCAGATCCTACGCCTTCCAGGGTTGTCGGAAAGGCAAGTGTCCATCGATCGCCTATGCACATGGGACGATGCCTATATGTTTGCTGGGGAAGAGGCTGGACGATGGTGTAAGAGTCGCCTAAAAATCGAGACCCAATCCTTGCAGCACCGATAGGCAAAAAAATACTGCGGCCGGTTAAATCAACCAGTCGCGCAAACAGAATCGGTCGCTTCTTAGTCTTGGCGATTTCAATTAGCCGTTGCTTAGCTTCCTGCGCATGTGACCGCCCTTCATCACTTTCTGCGCTAAAGAGAGCTCTTGATATGAAATCACCTACCATCGAGTAGTCACCAGAACTTCTGGCATTGTCGAGTATGGATAAGAAATTAGAATTACCTAAAATCCAGCTAAAGCTACTTCCCACAGACCAAGCCATCGTCTTGCCGGCTTCCCCGAAGACTGCTACTCTAGATGTGTTTTCTCCAAGCTTCATCTCAAAGAGATGGATTGCCGCGTCAGCGACACCATCAGGCTTTTCAAACAGCAAAGGGAGGTTACTGGAAGAAATCTTTCTCGCTCGATGAGCGCTGATTTTGCACTTTGGGATAGGGGTACCAGGCTTGTGGATTGCCACAGTGTGAATGTAATCGTCTATCGGACGCTCAAGATTTCTATTCCATATTGAAAATGCGACTGCAGCACAACCTTCCTCTAGTGCTCTAAAATCTATCTTTATCTTTCCAGCCTGCACGCGGGTGGAAAAATCAGACAGACCTTCTTCTTGGTCCCGTGGGATACCTGGTGTCTTGATTCTCCTCAAGTCGATATCAAACCTTTTTAGCTGCTCTTCGCCTGCCAAAAAGCGGAGCCCTCGACCTACCGTTACAGGCTTCACATAAACTGTAAGGCTGTCGGTCTTGGGGTTCTGTAACGTCTTATTGATGTCTTTTATAAAATCATCACTTGGGTTTTCACCTTCTATCCCAGCATCCGCATAACGATATGGTGATATATCCAAAACAATTGTGTAATCTCGTCCCACTTCCAGGACACTTGAAACAACTCCATTCATGGAACCGGCCTCTTGAAACCAGCTGTTCCAATAGACACCGGGTCCCGAGGTCAGCGGTGCCTCTAACACCCCTTCCAAATCGATTCCATGGATTATTGAATTCGAGGCTCCAAAGATGGCATCGTTTATTTCGGGAAGATTTGTTGAGGCCTTCGAAATATCTCCTGAAGACATCTCAGCGTTCGAAGCACACGCCGTTATAGTGCCCAGAATGAGAACTAGGAACAATGATGCCTGAGATAAATTACATAACAAAGCTTCGAACAAATCCAACTTCACTCTTTTCGCAGTCCAAATACGATGGAAACAGCCCAAACATTGGACCATCTAGTTCACCTTTTAACGACTTTCAATAAGCTACTCCTTGGACTAGGTAGCTGTTAGTGAATGCCCTGGGCGAAGAATGACTTCCTTTACCTGATTAGTCCGAACCCAATCGGCGATTTCAATTATTTCATCGATTGATCCCACTGCAATACAGCCTCTTGTCCAATTCACCCACGTTGTTGTTGAACCTAACCATTTCCAGCTCTCAGGGGGACCATGTATGCCGATCTTACCTCCATTAAATCCTTTGCGTTTTTGATCTTCTCGAGGAAAATCAATCGGAATAAATGTATGAAATCCTTCTCCAGATGGCCTCGGGCTCCCCAATGCATATATTCCAAGTGGCGTCTTATTATCGCCTTCTTTCTGTTTGTCTGGTCCGCCACTGCCAATCGCAACTGCGTAGCCTCGAAAGGACGAACCAGCTTGACACAACCACATGTGTTTCGTTTTCGTGTCGATGACCACAGCCTTCAGAATGCCTGCGCAACCGTCTCCTCCTACATCGGATATCCCAGCGCAGTCTGCAAATGAAATAGCGGAAAGAGCAATCAAAGGTAAAATCATGCCCCGCTTCTTATGGTTGTAAATTTTTAGTCCCCAATGCTCCCTCAAAGGCATGTTAAACGAGCCTCAAATAGCAGTATATTTACCTACTCTATCACGATGGTTTGGCAAGACTTAAAATAAGCACGGTTTACGTATTTATCACAGAGCAAGACCATGGGCAAGGCCTTTAAATACACGTATTTAATCATACGATGTCTTAGCTGACGTCTCCCCGAAAAACGACGGCAAGTCATAACTAGAGTACTATACTGGCTTCGGCGGTCCTCGACGAAAGGAGTGGATCGATGAAGGGGTCACGATTCTCCGAAGAACAGATCGTCTATGCCATCCGGCAAGCCGGGAGTCGCGTCCCAGTTGGGCACGTCTGTTGGCAGCTCGGATTTGCCGAGCAAACCTTCTACGCCTGGAAAAGAGGTACGCGCATCTAGGCGCCCGACTCAAACGGCTGGTGGCCGAACTCTCGCCTTAAAAGGGCCCAATGGGATACGTAAAATCAATGCCTTACGTATTGAGATATTCCAATCTGATACGCGGTTTTACAATGACTTACAAATAGGTTGTCCGATATAGGACAGGCATTTAATCAAGGCTGACAAGCCAGATGAACTTCTCAATACTCATGCGATCTCCTGAATAGACCTCCGGGATGAGGAGACGGCGAGGCACACTTCGACGGGTGTCCTGTAAACGAGCACGTCCTCAAAGCGATGGGAAATGATTCCTGGGCTTCCCAAATTGTGGACTGTTGGTCTTACTGCTTTTGCTTTCTTAAGGGACCAGCTCACCCCGGTCCGTTTTCCGTTTTGTCCCCTTCACTGTTCTGCCTTCACTCTGGCATCACTTTCTTCTGACAACAATAGCGTTGTGTATTTTCCATAAGCCATCGACTTCCTCTCTAGTTCCCCCTACCTTCATTCCGACCTGTGTGGACGGCCCCCCATCCAAGTTGATGGCAAGATTACAGCCTAGGCCTCCGTCGATCTCTCGAGCCGCCAATAACTCCGCGAATTCGTATAAGCTCAGCCCATTTCCGTGTGAGCCGTGTAACGTTACGAAAATAATCAGATGATCTCTCAAGCATACTGCCGCTCGATTAACTCGGTCATAATCATTCCTCCTAATGCCTAGCTTACCCCGATCCTCTACAAGAATTGGTCCTGTCTGGAGTGCGAAATCGTAATTCGTGAGCGGGCCTAAGTCTTTAGCCCCAATTATTGTAATACCTTCGCTGTTTCGGACAAGCGCGCCTGATAGCCGATCATGCAGGGAAGCATTGCGAATCTTGCCATTTATAACGAGTACACCCGAAGGGCTTAGGCGCTTTGAATGGTCTATTTCGAAAAACCCTCCATTCAACGCGAGTATTGTGCTCGAATCTTCCAAGAACTCACGGATGCTGGATCCATGAGGGGCTTTCTGTTCCATAAGGTCCATATCGAAAAGAGCAGGATCCACCGACCAGATCCGCATTTCGATGCCGTACTCTTTTGAAATGGCTTTACGAAATACAAAGCCGGCCTCAAGTGAGCGAGGTTCGCTTGTTCGAATCGCAGACAGGAGTGTTGGGACAGGATGTGATTGTTTTGATGTCGATGTAAATGTGACCTTAGGATGATCTGGATCAATCCGATTAGCATCTTCGAGAAATTTATCACCTGCTGCGGCCTTCCCCTGATCTGTCAGCAGGATGCCGAGAGACCACATCGCCAGTGAAAACCTCTCGTCGAGAGAAATGGCCTTTCTCAGTGCTAGTTCAGCGGATTTAATGTCTCCTGAAGATATTATGCGACGAGCGTACAGATAATAGGCATATGCTTCGACGCTCCTCGTGGGCGGCTTCGCACTCTTTTTCTTGCTCAACGTTTGTTCATCAACATCTAGACCGAAAAGAATGGCCTCGGGAAGTACCTTGTAAATCTTTTTGAGTTCAAAAAGATTGCCGGACAATTCCGTAGAGGAAACGAACGAGCCATCTGCAGTAGTAAGGGCTACGTGAATTGTTAGGTTGTCGCCATCAGAATCTGTCTCAATAGTGATTCTGTTGGATATCCGATTACTAGCGGAATTGACCGCTACAGATAGTGGCGGAGCGTTAACGAGATGTCCTGAGTTGTTCAAGAGCTCTGCTAAGTTCCGGTGCACCTTATCGGCTACGAATTTTTCATCTTTCTTTAACGAGCCGCTATCCAGCAAATCGATTAAAACAACCGGTGACAGTGTGGCCATTTCATGATGCGGAGGCTCAATCTCACTTTGCTTGTGGCTAGTATTGGTAGGGTCCACTGTTTGCCCACTAAGCACTGCCACTTTAGGTTTGTCGATCTCTCGTAACGCATTCTTCAGAAGTAGAAAGCTATCCTCATCTCTCTTCTCGCCTGGCAGAACCGGTTTGACGATATCTATATGATCGGTATCCACAGGCATTGGATTTCCATCACAAAACTGTAGTGCACTGTTCGCCTGTACGACCATAACAGGTCCGGTCTTTCGGGTTTCGTATGCGCAGCGAATGCGCGTGCGAATGGTCCCTTGGTCGATAGCGTTCCTCCACATGCTCCCGTGACCTGCCAAAAACTGATTGTGATCTCCGAATACCATGGTCACAAGTGCAGGATTCTGGAGTACATATTGCCCAACATTTGCCAATTCAGAGCCCTCGTGCGGGGTGGAGTAGAGGACAGCCAGCGGGACTCTTTGGGACTCACGATGATAGGTGAGGAGAAAACGCTCTACGATTAGACCTCCCATACTATGGGCGACGAAAATGATTTGCTCGTAGTCTAGTATTCCATCCCCAGCAAGACGTTCGCGAAGATTCTGGACCGCCTGGTCGATGGTGAAAGAAGGCCCTATGAGAGGGGAACCGAATCCAAACTTATAGACATCACTTCCGAAGAATGTAGAATTCTCACCTTTGGTCTCCAGGTCCTCCTTAATCAGATTAAAGAATGATCTTCCCTTCTTGTTCTGCCAGGTAGTCCGCGAGTCTCCAAATATGCCGTGGACAAATATCAATGCTCGCTTCGATGTTTTATTCGGTCCCATGACGTACGATGAGATTGGCTGATTAGGGAGTGTTGTCTGCGTCTGCTCAGCACAGCTTATGGTGAGTAATAAGGCGGCAATGAGGAAAAGGACGAGATGATTGCGTTTTCCAAGAATAGCTTTCGTCAACCGCCGCATATTGCCTCCTCCTTGACGCTCTGAGGTTAAGAGAGCGGGAGACCCTTCCCAGAACTGTCAGAAACTCTGCCACAATTTGCACGTCGTTCTCTGAGAACCGTTTATTCCGCAAACAGTAATCGCGGGCTTCTTGAGATTGGCTTCTTCGACGGTTCCTCTTCTTCTGCTCAAGTTTCTTCCCCCTCATCTAAATGCTGCAAATGGCAGGGCTTGTGCCAGACTCGACGGAAGAGCCATGAGCTTCCGTCGAGATCTTGCCATTGGGTCTCAACGTCGATTTCCCCATCTCCATCCGTAATTTGTACCCCACACAGGGCGCATTGCTGCGTCCACCCTTTGGCAGGCACGGCAAGCGCAAAGTTTAGATCCATAGAAAACCTCAACAGGCCACAAACTGACTTGCTAGCCCCGCCAGCGTCATGTTTTCAGCAATCACGTCATGAGGGATGAGGATATACTTCCAAGGCTTGCCGCCGTTGCTGAGGGCGTGGGTCGTGGCACGGTTGCACCAGATAACCGCGGCATCTTTCTTGGCCAATACCTCGGGCGAAGTCATTTCATTCTTAGCCTTGGGCTCAAGCATGTAAATGCAGTCCATCGTTTCCGCCACGAAATCCGGTTGGTAATCACGCACTGAGACACCAAGTTTATACGAGATCTGGAATTGTCCTGACACAGGCCTAAACCACTTCTGCGAATCCCGATCAAGGATAATGGCTAGCCGTCGCTCGGTATCGGAATCGAATTTCTGAACAGAATAGAGGCCGCGTTGAAACCCACCGAAAAGCATCTGTGCGATTCGTCCTCGATCCTCGACCGTCTGGCGAAAGTCCTGGACCGCTTCTCCATCTTTGGCAGTGTATGCACACTGTTTTAATTCAGTGAACCCCTTGCTCACCACCACATCGTAACCAGCAGCTTTCTCCCATTGATGTTCTTGCATTTGCGCATGAACAAACGCCGCGAGCTGATTTTGATAGTAAATCAGGACGTTCCTGATATCCTCTTCCGTCGTGAGATAGGAGCGCAGATGCTCCACGAGCTGGCCGGCCAGGTCATACAGCAGGTCGGCATGTTCGTCGTAAGAGATGTCGTCGAAATCGACGAGACCACGGATCACATAGTGTTCCAAACGTTGTTCCGGCTGCATCTGGCCGCCATAACTGAGCGTCTCCTGCTCATGCGTCCGAAGATGCTGAATGAGCAAATCCCGCTCGACCGGTTGGTAATGGACGTTTGAACAATCGAGCGTAAAACGATCAAATCCCGTGGTTACTTCACCTTTCGGCACCACAAGAATGCGCGGAATATCGATGGTCTGCTGCACCACAAGCTGCGTCGTCTTTTGAACCACAGCGGCAATGTCTGGAGAGGTCGCCATGCCTGGTAAACCTTGCTGACTTGGCAACGCCGCTCTCTTGACCTCCTCGACGATCTTGGCCTGAATCTCCGGTTTGAGCAGATACTGAGAAGAAGGAAGATTCTCGTATTTCTGGATTTCTTTGTAGGCCACCTGTGCAATACCGCGTTCGACTTCACCAGCGAATATTGAAGTTGCCGCGATAGATCCTCCAAGTGGCCCGGTGAGGAAGGCTCCATGCAGCTGTTCCTCGATTATGGACTTCGCGACGACCGTGCGGGTTTTTCGAAGGTCAGTTGCCGGGTCCAAAATGACCTGCGTCAAACGAATTGCAGAATCTGGCCTATTGGCCTCATCGACAATTTCCTGGAAGCGGTCATGGGCAATGATATTGAGCCGGTCGACTGTAGTCACGCCGGTGCGTCTCCCATAAGGAAGGCGGAGGCCACGGCCTATGGATTGCTCAATGAGCGTGCGCGCATTAGCGGCTCGCAGCGGAACGATCGTATAGAGGTTCGTCACGTCCCAGCCTTCTTTCAGCATGTTGACGTGAATGACGATCTCGGTCGGCTCCTCCGGGTTCTCCACCGCGAGCAAGCGCTGAACCATTTGATCCTCTTCCGCCCCGGTCTTGCTGGAATCCACCTGAATGACCTTGTCTTTGTATCGTCCTTCGAAAAAC
>Ga0268299_1004713_pt1 | contig 10251 bp, 7 predicted proteins | sample NOBtaG_FD_193484 | JGI IMG/M metagenome (GOLD analysis project Ga0268299, IMG submission 193484) | Activated sludge microbial communities from bioreactor in Nijmegen, Gelderland, Netherland - NOB reactor | ecosystem: Engineered > Bioreactor > Aerobic > Activated sludge | place: Netherlands... | reverse complement strand
TTATTTTGCAGCGGGCCGAGATTCAGCGTCGCGTTATTAGCCGATCCGCTTCCCGCGAAATTACAGGAGTTGTCGTCAGAGAGGTTGTAGCCGTTGTAGGTGATGTCGCCATCCAGATTGCCGCAGTTTGCGCCATTCACGCCGTTACCCACTACAACCGCCGCCAAATAGAGAAAATTGTAGTAGAAATCGCTCGTGTCATAATCATAATTATAGATATTGCTGCCATTTGGAGCCGAATTGTGTGAGACTGTAACGTGCGTGGCAGTCATCGTGCCAATGCCGTTGGCGAAACCCCCGCCATAAGTCGCTGAGTTGCCGGAGACGGTACTGTTATAAAAATTCAGCACACCGCTGTTGAAAAATCCCCCGCCATAGTCGGTAGCCGTGTTGTTATACAGTGTGTCTCTACCGACTTCCGCAGTACCCTGGTTATAAAAACCCGCGCCATATTTTGCCGTGTTGCCCGAAAAAGTGCTGGTCGCTAGATAGACTTCTGCATAATTGTAAAAACCGCCGCCGCTGGTGCCAGCCGAGTTGCCGATGAAGGTGTTATCGATCAGATTTAACTCATCAAAACTGATGCCACCACCGCCAAAATTCGCTTCATTATCCGAGAACGTGTTTCTTCTGAACGTCGTGATACTGTCGAATGAATCGATATAAAAACCGCCGCCCCAATCAACCGCTGTGTTGTTTGTGAAATTGCTATCGATGACCAAAACATCGACGATCGAATAGGTATACAGACCACCGCCGTTCGTGGCATCGTTGCCAGAAATCGTGCTGCCATCGATCTGACCCGGAACACCCCATACATAAATACCAGCTCCAGTCTTCGCTGAGTTATTGGAGACTGTGCTATCCGTTATAATAATCGACCCATCGATGGCGTCATCAGAAAGATCCGAACTTGAAATGCCGCCGCCCCTGCCATCTGTGCCAGTGGAATTTTGAGTAACAATGCTGTTGGTCAGCGTCAGCACTCCATCATTGAAGATGCCACCGCCGTTGGAAAATTGTGCTGACAACGTATTGTTGGAAATCGTCGAATTGGTGATGGTCATCGTTCCCAGATTTTCGATGCCGCCGCCATTACCGGAAGCCGAATTGCTGGTGATGGTGCTGTTGGAAATCGTCAATGTACCCGAACTGGAGATACCGCCGCCGTTGGTAGCCGTAGAACCATTCTGCACGATTATCGAATTGAGTGTCACATTGGCAGTTGCTCCCATACGCAAGACGCGCACACTGTCGCCGCCATCAATAAAATGACCAGCACCGTTGAGGGTGGTTGGGCCGATAATGTATGGCAACTGGGTACTCAAGGTCAAATTTGCGCCGAGTGTTAATTCTGCTAGGCCAGCATAGACGTTTGCCCAAATCAGGCAGTTATTGAGCTGGCTGACGGACGTAATATTTGTCGGAGTAGGGCAGGTGATGACGGCTTCGGCGGCCTCAACTGCGCCGCTGGTGCAAGCGATACTAAAGTCACGCGGACGCGAAACACCATTCTGGTCAGTGGTCAAATTACCGCAAGCGAGACTTACACCTTCATTGTCAATCGTCGTGCCTATTGGAATCACCCCAATTGCCGCGCTCCCGGCTGCTGGCGCATGTGTCCGCGTAGTGCCGCCCTCATTGTTGGCAAGTGCATTCAGATTTAAAGGTACGCTATCTCGTGATCCAAGTTCAGCGTAATAATAATTAAAGTTACAGGAAGCGTCATCAGCAACGTTATAGCCGTTATCGAGAATGTAGCCGGTACAGTTTTCGCCACTTGCGCCCGTATCTATAATCGATCCTGCAATATGCGTCCCGCCGCCGACTCCTGTACCTGCATGAATGCCGCCGCTGCTGGGCGCGGAATTGCCCGAAAGGGTGCTGCTGGTCAGCCTCACTACTGTGCTGTCTACGAAAATCGCGCCGCCTTCAGTGGTCGCCGTGTTGCCGGAAAGGGTACTCTTCGTCACCGTAACCATGTTGGTGAAGGTCGCATAAATCGCGCCACCGTTGACAGCCGAGTTTCCCGAAATCGTGCTGTTTATCACGGTTACATCACCAGAGCCAGCATTAAAAATCGCACCGCCGTTGGTCGCAGCGCTGTTCCCAGAGATGGTGCTGTTGGTGATCGTCAGCGTGCCATAATTGAAAATGCCACCCCCTGAAGCATCTGCCGAACCGTTGGAGATGCTGCTGCTGTAGATGTTGATCGTCCCCCAGTCATAGATGCTGCCGCCTTCGTTCGCGGTGTTGCCGGTAAACGTGTCGTTGGTCAACGTAATGGTTGAGTTGAAGGCAAAAACTGCGCCACCGCTCGATACAGCCGAGTTCCCGGTGAAGGTGCTGTTCATAACCGTCGTGGACGTGCTGGTATAGTCGGTATAAATCGCGCCACCTTCATTAGCAGCATTGCTCAAAAAGGTGACGTTGGTCGCCGACAGCGCGCCGCCCACGTTAAATACCGCGCCGCCGCGATTACCAAAAAATTGACCCGCGTTACCGTCCTGCACCGTGAGATTGCTCAGCGACAGATCGCCGCCCGTCGCAATGTAGAAAACGCGGTCTGCATCATTGCCGCTGATCGCGACGGTCTGACCTGTGCCGTTAATCGTGATGGGGGAGGTGATGTTGGGAAGGGAATCGCCCAGGATAATTGTCCCGCTAACGCTAAAACCCAGCGTATCCGTGCCGGAACCCGTGATGCAGTCGCCCCCGGTGGTATCGGAATTCCCGTTGGCATTATTGATGGCTTCCCGCAGTGTACATAAACTATTGCCAGATGTCGTGTTGTCCGCCAAGGAATTGATGGTGATGGCTGCGGCGTGTGTGATTTGGGGTGCAACGGTGAGGGCAGCGATGAGGATGAGCAGCAAAAATAGCCCGGATCGTAATTTCATGGTAAAAAGTCTTTCCTAAAATTGGGGAAACCATTTAACTTTTTAGTATGCAACAGACTCAGCATAAATTATTGGACTTTACTTTATCCTATCAATTTAACTCTTTGTCGCCATTTTTACGATTTTCATAATCAAAGAGGGCCAGATGACTATTTCGAAAATTCGACTTCCCGACACGTTCCCGCAGAGCGATTACACGCCCTTCGGCTATCTTGATAACCCGGCTCACAGCGGTGTGATGAACCCCAGCGGCATTCTCCGCACCGTGCCGCCGCTTGGCTTTGGCTGGTGGGCGCGAGCGATGCCCTGGCCCTATGGCATGGGTGTCGAACGCCCGTTGAGCTATCTGTCATTTTTGCATTTGAGCGTTGCCATAACCTCACCCCCCGCCCCCCTCTCCGCCCGCAGAGAGGGGGAGTCGGAGGCGACGCGTGTTTTCCACACCGCCGACGATTTCGCAGGCGTGAATCTCGTCTCAAACTATCACACCAAGACGCTGATGAGCTACGATTGGTCGCATAATGGATTAAATTTCAGCGCGAAATATTTCCTGGCGCACGAAAACGCGCTGGTGTGTGTGTTGGAGATTGAGAATACGACCTCACCCCCAGCCCCTCCCCGAATTCAGGGAGGGGAGTCAAGAGATGAATCAGCGCATATCACCATCCACGCCACGCACATTTACGGCTATCCGGGGCATCTGTACTGGGGGCGCGATGGCGTGACCTCAAGAGGGGTGAACTCCAATTCAAACCCCTCACCCCCAACCCCTCTCCCACCAGGGGCGAGGGGAGAAAATGCAAAATCGCCGCGATTAGAATTTGATACCGCGATCAGCAAAGTGTGGGCGTATGGCGACGTGTTCGCGCTAGGGGCGGATCGCAAAAGCACCGCCTACAAAGCCACGTCGAATGTGGATGAATGGAACGGCTGGATTCGCGGCAATGATTTATCCTCCAATGACGGCGCGTTGGTGCGATTCCATGAGACGCAAGACCCGATCTACAGCGTCATGAGCTACCCGCTCGACATTCCGGCAGGGGAGTCAGTTTCGCTGGTGCTGTGCCTCGCGCGTGGGACGAATGAGCCGTACACGCTGCGCCAATTTCACGAAAGCGTGAAAACCGCGCCCGCCGAAGCCGCCAGACAACTCGCCGCTGACGAGGCTTTTTATGCCAACGCGCCTGTGCTGACCGGGGATTGGCCTGAGAAATGGAAACACGGCTGGATTTACGATTTTGAAACGATTCGTATGACGATCCGCCCGCCCCTCGGCATTTTTAAACATCATTGGGACGCGATGCAGATTCACACGCCGCGCTCGGTGCTGGGCGAGATGAGCCTGGACGCACTGTGCCTGAGCTATGCCGACATTGAACTGGCGAAAGAGGTCATTTACGGCACGTTCGCTGATGCGCCTGTCCCAAATGTGCCGTGTGTGCGCGAGGACGGCAGCATGAACATGATCGGCGAAAGCGGCGCGGAATGCGGCACTGCGCCGACCTGGGGCTTCCCATTTCTGGTGATTCAGTCGATTTATCAGCGCGACGGCGATGACCATTGGATTCGCGAACTGTATCCGCATCTCAAGGTGTTTATTGAGTGGTGGCTGGCTTACCGCACCGATTCTGAGGGCTGGTTTCACGCCAATAATAGCTGGGAATCCGGGCAGGACGGCAGCAAGCGCTTTTTGCACGGCGGCGCGCAGGAAGGCACACCCGCCGATTTCGTCCGCACCGTCGATATTGAGGCAGGGCTGGCGCAGGGCATGTTGACGATGGTCGATTATGCCAAAATCGCAGGCTACGAGCGCGATGTCGAAATGTGGCGCGAACTGGCCGAAGATCGCATCAACCGGACGCGCAGCATGTACGTCGATGGCTGGTTCCGCGATTGGGACGGGCGCGAAAATAAGCCGTTTATGCTCGATGATTATTATGACGTGATGATGCTTGCGCCGCTGGCGGTGGGCGTGGCGACACCGGAACAGATCGAGGGTGTGAGGCCGAAATTTCAGATTTTCCGCGACAACCCGCAGCACTGGCTGGAATGGCCTTCCTTCTGGCAGCCTTTTTCCGAGGCGGCATGGAAAGCGGGTTTGCGCACATTCGTCGCGGAAGAATTGGTCAAGGTCGGCGAACGTATTTATGGTCGCACCGATGCCCGCGAAATTTCCGGCGTGAGCGAACGCTACCCGGATCGCCTGCCCGCGCCGTACAGCTATCGAATCCCTGGCGTGTCGAGCGAGTTCTGGCCGGTCAAGCTGGACGGGCATCCGATTTTGAACGGCTGCGAAAATTACGGCTGGGGCGCAACCTTTCCGACGCTGGTGATCCGCAATATCGTGGGGTTTCGGGAAATTTATGGTACAGGCGACGTAGGGGCGCAATATATTGCGCCCCAGGGTGATGTAAATGGTTTCATTCTCGCGCCCGCGCTGCCGGAAACGCTGTTCGAGGCGGGCAAAACGGTTGGCATCACCAATCTGCGCTGGCGAGATGTGCGCGCCGATGTGGAATATAGCCCGCAAGCCGCCAACAAAATTTCGATTCGCCTCAAATTGCGCCTGGAATCGCCGCGCAGTGTGACAATCACCGACGAGGCCGGGAACGTAGTTGTAGGGGCTGGACTGAGACCCGCCCAAACTATCGACATCGCGTTCGAGGGCGAAAACGGCGGGGTCTATCGCGTACAGGTGTCATAAATCCGCTATAATTCCTGCAAATGAGTGACGAGGGTTAAGCATGATCGTACAAACCAGACCGATGACCGTTGAAGAATTTGATACCTTTGCTGATTTGCCGGAAAACAGCGAAAAAATTCTGGAGTTTGTCGCAGGGGAGATTGTCGAAGTGCCATCCAATGCCTATGTCTCATATATCGTCGGGCGTATATTCCGGCGCATCGCTAATTTTGTCGAAGAACGCAGCCTCGGCTACACAACAGGCGAGGCAGGCGGCTACATGGTGGCGGGTGAACGCTATGCGCCGGATGTTGCTTATATCTCGAAGGAACGGCAGCCGGAACTCGCAAAAGAAGGCTACAATCCGAACGCGCCTGATCTGGTCGTCGAGGTCGATTTTCCTTCAACTTTTCAACCGCGTGTACTCATGCACAAACTCGTAAATTATCGGCTTGCGGGGACTATAGTATGGATTGCCTGTCCTGAAGCAAAAGAAGTCGAAATTTATGTACCCGGTCAGCCTGTCAAAATTCTCGGCATCAACGACACGCTCGACGGCGGCAAGGCGCTTCCGGGTTTCAAACTCGCCGTGAAGGAAATATTTCCAGAAGAAAAAGCGTGAAAGGAATGAGCTATGCGGCAGGTTATCATGTATCCTGGTGAAGATGGTTATTGGGTAGTTGAAGTGCCGAGTCTGCCCGGTTGTATTAGCCAGGGCAAAACTGAGGAAGAAGCGCTTGCCAATATCCGTGAAGCTATAGAAGTTTATATCGAAGCTCTGGAAGCAGATGGAATCACAAAGAGCTTGACCGAGGTACACTGCGGGGAATTATTCGACAATCTGGATTGACCGTTGAAGAATTTTTGAGCCTGCTAGACCAATAAATCGCCTTCTGGAGACGAAACCATTTTGAAAACCCTATCCATTCCCAACACCGACCTTGTACCCTCGCAGATTTGCCTCGGCACGGGGTCATTCGGCGGCAGCTTATCGCAAGCCGATTCATTCGCCATGCTCGATGCGTTTTACGAGCGCGGCGGCAATTTTCTTGACACCGCCCACGTCTATTCTGACTGGATTCCCGGCACACGCAGCCGCAGCGAAAAAACCATCGGCGAATGGTTTCGCACCAGCGGCATCCGCGACAAAATCATCATCGCCACCAAAGGCGCACACCCACCGCTGAAAAATCTGAATCAGCCGCGCATGTCCCGCGAAAATATCAACATCGACGTGTTGGAAAGCCTGGAATATCTGCGCACGGATCGCATTGACCTCTACTGGCTGCACCGCGACGCGCCGAATCTGCCTGTGAGTGACATTATCGAGCCGCTCAACGAGCATATCCGCGCCGGACGGCTGCGTTATGTTGGCTGCTCCAACTGGCACATCAGCCGCATTCGCGAGGCCAACGCCTATGCCGCCGCGAAGGGTTTACAGGGATTTGCCGCCAACCAGCCGATGTGGAGTCTCGCCGCCTATGATTTGAAAAATTGGCCGGATCAAACGCTGGTCGGCATGGACGCCGAGGGCATCGATTTTCACCGCGAAACGCAGATGGCTGCGATTCCCTATTCGTCGCAGGCGCAGGGCTATTACACCAAGCTCGACGCGGGCAAAAAGCTCGGCGACGGCACGCGCAAACTCTACGACAGCGACGTGAGCCGCGCCCGCCTGCCGAAAGCGCAAAATTTGGCGAAAAAATATGGCGTCGGCGTGACTGAAATCGCGCTGGCCTATTTGATGGCGCACCCGTTCCCGGCTTTCCCGATCATTGGCTGCCACACCATTGATCAGCTTGACGACAGTCTGAAAGCGCTCACCGTCACGCTGACGGCGGAGGACGTGGCGTATCTAGAAGGTGATTAAGAAATTTTTCTCGGCAATTATGTGCCCAGAATGGTGGACAACGTTCATTTGTTGCTTGGACAAATTTTACGTTTAACTGTTATAACACACCAAATTTTAATTGAATCAATAGCTCCCCTAACACTTAGGGTATAAAGCAATAATTTTTGTGTTGTAATAATAAGACGATGAAAATCTTTGATGAATTCAATATTTATTAAAGGGAAAATATATGAGCAACATCAGTGAACTTAGCCAACCAAGTTCTACTTCAGAACTACAAGTTCTTAAAAGGCGGCTTCAAATTATTGAAGCAGTAGTAGAAGCCATAAGCAAACAACCCACTAATGCCAATCACGTTCTAGAAACAATAGTCGAGCAAATTGCGGGTGAGTTACGTTGTACTCACTGTGCGATATTTTTAGAGGGAGAAGACAGTGGCGAACGAATCTTACGGGTAGTTGCTGTTAGGGGCCAACATGCTGATGAGATACGAAAGCGAAAATACTCGGCAAGACGAACCAGTATTGCATGGTCTGTTTATTTATCAGGTGAGTCGAGAAAACTCAATGATGTTCAAAAAGCCGAGGATTTTGCTCCTCCAGAACATGTAACAGGGGAGGAACGCTCTATGCTAGCCGCACCAGTCAAATTAGACGAGCGCTATATCGGTGTTATCACCGCAGATAAAGCTGAACTTAACGCCTTTACAAGCGACGATCTGCACCTCTTGGAAACTGTGGCGAGCCAAGCTGGTATAGCCCTCACAATACAACGTGCGACTGAAAAATCTAAGAGGCGACTTATTTTTGTGAGTTATAGTCACCAAAACGTGGATTGGTTTCAAAAGATTGTTATGTATCTGAAACAGTTGGAAAAGGCATCGGATAGAGAACTTGAAATTTGGGCAGATACATTGATTGATACAGGTGTTAAATGGCATACAGTCATTCAACAGGCGATAGAGACAACAAAAATAGCCGTTCTATTAGTGACACAAGACTATCTTTCATCGGAATATGTAGCAACTCAGGAGTTACCTGCATTGAAGGTGGCTGCCGACAATGGTGATCTCAAATTATTCTGGATAGCCGTAAGCTCGAGCACTTACAAGGAATTTGGCCTCGATAAATACCAATGTGCAAACGACCCTCATCAGCCACTGGACATGATAGAGAGCGAAGGAAAGAGAAATAATGCACTAATGAAAATATATACAAAGTTAAGAACCGCAGTTAACTACTAAATTAGGGTTGAACACAGCATGAAGGCCTGATTTAATCTAACTCGATACAAGATAATACCACAACCTATGCAAATCTAGGTCAAGGGTATGGCTATGCTAAAAGCGCTCAATGTTACGCTGTCAGCGGAAGATGTGGCGTACCTGGCAGGGTAGGGGATGCTGCAAGGATGTTCAGGGTTGATGATAGAATAAGAGAGTAAAAAATCGGAGTCCGAGGCCATGATGATCCAATTGCCCGAAACCGAGCGTGAACGCATTGAAGCGCTGGCGCATGAACGCGGCTATGATAACGCCGCCGATTACGTGCTGGCGCTGATTGAGGAAGATCAATTCGCAGGAATGATTACCAGCGACAATATGCCCCAGGAACTGCTCGATATTCTGAAAACAACGCCGCCAGAAGAAGTGATCGCCAAAATTGAGGCGCTTAATCCGCCCTGGAAAAAAGATTTGCTGCCCTGGCGCATTGTTCAACCCGGACAGACGATTCCCTGGCAGGCCGTGTATGTCTTGGTTAAACAGCCAATGACACCCGCAGTTGAAGAATGGGCGCGGCGCAAACTTGTCAAGCTAGGTTTGGCAAAAGATGCTTAGAGATGTTGTCGAAGAACCGCACTTCACTGAAGAATTTGATTTACTGCGCCTGTCATATGCTGAGATGGATACGGTTCATGCTGCCATTACGTTTGCCCTTGCATCTGATCCTCGCATCGGAGATTCTCTAAAAAGCTTTCCGCATCCGACTATTCGCGTTTTCCAAACCCACGCGACACATAATCTGCCTATTTTCGTTGTTCTGTACCGTTACACCGATAAGCTGGTAATCCTGCTCGGTATTGATCGCCTTTGAGTGACCTATTTAAACGCAATTTGACGCCGCCTTTACGACTTCTGCCAAAGCTGCCCTCAACCGGGATCGGGCATGTCTGGAATCTCCAGAAGCCCGAACTTTTCTGCGAGGTTGTCAAACTGTGGGCGCTGGAGCAAAAATTGAACGAAATGCTGCCACGCTTGCACTAGCTGGTCGCTGACCGTTGAAGGTTGACCGCTAAAGATACCACTTCTTCCGCGCAGCCCCACGACAGCGTATAGCCGATCCCGGCGTGACCGTAATTGTGGATAATGACGCGATTTTCGTTGATTCGCTCAATCTCTAAACGGACTTCGTGCCTGCCGGGACGCAGCCCAACCGGATTTTTAATCAGTCGGGCATTCCGCACCGATGGCTCGGCGAGTTCGGTGCGCCGCAAAATATCCTCATTAATCTCAGGGACAGGCTCACGACTCCAATTTCCCGGCTGTGCGATGCCGCCCAGAACCACACCGTCGCCGCGCGGAAAAATATAAGTGAACGTGTCGTTATCCTCGAAGGCGCGCGTGATGTGCGGCGCATCGACCAGCATCACCTGACCGCGAATCGGGAAAACCGCTGCATCATTCGCCACCTGGCGCGCGCCGACTCCGGTGCAGTTGACGATCAGGCTGCCCTCAACCTCGGCAAGCTGGCTGATGTCGCGCATTTCGATTTTTCCGCCCAGCCTCTCGAACCACGCCTGCAAAAATCGCAGATAGC